>Ga0068858_100001122_pt1 | contig 27732 bp, 19 predicted proteins | sample KBSSwiS12_FD_66589 | JGI IMG/M metagenome (GOLD analysis project Ga0068858, IMG submission 66589) | Switchgrass rhizosphere microbial communities from Kellogg Biological Station, Michigan, USA - KBS Switchgrass S1-2 | ecosystem: Host-associated > Plants > Roots > Rhizosphere > Soil ... | reverse complement strand
CAGAGGGATGTGTCGAAGAGGTGGTCACCTTCGCAGGCTCGCAAGGACGACTCTGGGGCGTTCTGTCGCGGCCACACGCAGGCGTTGTGGAATCGTCGATCGCAGTGCTCGTCGTAGTGGGCGGGCCGCAGTATCGGGTCGGAAGCCATCGCCAGTTCGTCCTGCTCGCGCGGCGACTGGCCAGTGACGGCTTCGCGGCACTGCGTTTCGACTATTCCGGAATGGGCGACAGCGAAGGCGAGAAGCCTGATTTCCTCGCCTGCGGTCCTGACCTGCAGGCGGCGCTCGCCGCGCTGGCTCAAGCGTGCCCGGGAGCGACGAGATTCGCGGTCTGGGGCTTGTGCGATGCGGCGTCGGCCGCGTTGATGTTCGCCACCTCCGACGCGCGGGTTTGCGCGATCATCGCGGCCAACCCTTGGGTCCGCAGCGCCACGTCGTTGGCAGCGGCGCGCGTGAAGCACTACTACCTCGCGCGCATCGCCGAGGGCGAATTCTGGGCCAGGCTCGTCCGCGGCCGGCTGGACTGGCGCGCGTCGCTCGGCTCCCTGGTCGACAACCTGCGCGGAACGCGGTCCCATCGCCGCGACACTGCGCGTTCCGGCGCGGACGATTCGTACCAGACGCAGATGGCCCAAGGCTTGGCGCGCTTTCGCGGGCGAACGTTGCTGATCGTGAGTGGCCGCGATATCACCGCGCAGGAGTTCCTCGATCACGTCCAGGTGGCACCGACGTGGAAGGACCTGCTCATCGCACCTCGTGTGACCCGCGTGAATCTGCCGGAAGCCGACCACACCTTCTCGCGCGCCGCGTCGCGGCAGGCGGTCGAGGATCATACGGTCGCCTGGCTGCGCGGCTTCGATGCAGACGCACCGGCGCCCTGCGTAGCCGCCGCGGCCGGGGCGCCATGAGCGGGCTGTGCGGGTCGATCTCGGACGCTCCGGAGGAGATTGCGAGGGCCATCCTGGCCGACATGCTCGTTGCCGGCGGTCCGGCCGTCCAGTCGAGCCAGAGCCGGTTCGCCGGGGGTGCGGGGATCGCGGTCTACGGGACAACGTCGCCCGTCCAGGTCCTGGCCGACGACGGGTTCCTCCTTGCCTTCGTCGGCCATCCGCGTCTCCGTGACGCGGGGCGCGACCGCGACGCGCCATTCCAGCTCGCGCGCGCACTGCGCGCCCGCGGGCGGGCGGCTCTCGCGGACATCGGTGGCGACTTCGCGCTCGCCGCCTGGGACGCGACGGCTCGGCGAGGCTTCGTCGCGATCGATCGGTTCGGCGTGCACCAGGTCGTCTACGGCCACCACGCCGAAGGGATCAGCTTCGCGTCGACGCTGGACATGCTCGGCGGTGATCGGCGCATCCGCCGCGAGCTTTCGAATCAGGGGCTCTACGACTACCTCTTCTATCACGTGAGCCCGGGGCCCGCGACCGTGTTCGCCGACGTCATGCGTATCCCCGCCGGACACTGCATCGAGTTCGGCCCCGGCGCCGGGCGGGAGCCGTCGGCGTACTGGACCCTGCGCTACACCGAGGACGACCCGCGCAATCTCGATGCCCTCAAGGAAGAGTTCGTCGCGGTCCTCCAGGCAGCCGTCGCCGACGCCGCCGCAGGAGGGCGTTGCGGCGCATTCCTGTCGGGCGGCACTGACAGCTCGACCGTGAGCGGAATGCTGATGCGCGCCGGCGAGCCGGCCCAGACTTTCTCGATCGGCTTCGACGTCGCGGGTTACGACGAGATGGTGTACGCGCGGATCGCCGCGCGCCATTTCGGCTGCGTCCATCACGAGTACTACGTGACGCCCGCGGACGTGGTCGACGCGGTGCCCGACATCGCGGCCGCCTATGACCAGCCGTTCGGCAATGCGTCGGCCGTTCCCACCTACTATTGCGCGCGCCTCGCGCGCCGCCACGATGTCTCGCGGCTGCTGGCCGGCGACGGAGGCGACGAGCTCTTCGGCGGCAACGAGCGTTACGCGAAGCAGCAGTTGCTCGGCCTCTATGCGCACCTGCCGCCGGCGGTCAGGAGTGCGCTGATCGAACCGCTGCTCGACGCCGTGCCCAGCATGCGACGCCTGCCGCTGGTGCGCAAGATCCACAGCTACGTCGAGCAGGCACGCCCGCCGATGCCGTTGCGTTATGCAACGTACAACCTGCTGATGCATTTCGGTCACGAGAACGTCTTCACGCCGGAGTTCCTGGACGCCGTGAACACCGCTCATCCGCACGCCATGATGGCTGAGGCGCACGCTCCCCACGCGGGCGCGAGCCTCGTCAACCAGATGCAGGCGGTCGATCTGCGCTTCGTCCTCGCCGACGGCGACCTGCCGAAGGTGACGCGAATGTGCGAGCTCGCCGGCGTCGACGTCGCGTTCCCGATGCTCGACGAGCGTGTGCTCGAGTTCTCGTTGGGCCTGCCCGGGCACCTCAAGCTTCGCGGAACGACGTTGCGCTGGTTTTTCAAGCAGGCGTTGCGCGACTTCCTTCCGCGCGAGGTGATCGCCAAGCGCAAGCATGGCTTCGGCCTCCCGGTGGGCGCCTGGCTGGTCGGCCACCCACCCTTGCTCGATCTCGCGGTGACCGCCATCGGGCCTCTCAAGCGACGCGGAATCGTGCAGGCCGGCTTCATCGACTCGCTTCTCGCCGCGCGGTTGCGCGAGCACCCGGCCTACTACGGGACGATGGTGTGGGTGTTGATGATGCTGGGGCTGTGGCTCGAGTCGCGCCGGCTCTAGGCGGTCAAACGGCAAGCGGCTGGGGCCTCGCGAGGTTGACGACCAACCTCGCGCCATAGCGCAGCCGCGTACGGTCCCAGGGGGTGAAGCGGGGGATCTGGAAACGATCGGTGCGCATCGACGCCGAGCCGCGGGCAGTCGAGACGGCAGCACTGAAACCGCATTCGCGTGCCATCCGTGCGTGCTCGATGGTGTAGTCCTGGCCGGGCACGCCATTGGGGTAGGCGAACAACTGCACCGGCTCGCCGAGAATGCGCTGGAGCTCCTCTTTGGCGCCGGCGATCTCGTCGCGCGCCGCGCCCGGCGCGAGCCGCGTCAGGATCGGATGGGTGATCGTGTGCGCGCCGACGTCCATGCCGAGCTTGCGCAGGTTTCGCACTTGCTCCGGCCGCATCATCGGGCGAGGCGCCGGGCCGGCGCGGGCGGTGCGCTCGATCGCCTCGGCAATCTCCTCGCGTTGCGTCTGCTCGAGATGCATGATCCGGCGAGGGATCGTCCAGACGGCGCTGCGGCGCTCGGCGAGGTCGCGAAGCGGATAGCGCTCGAGCCCGTGCGCGCTGAGATCGAGCATTTCGGCCTCGCAACGTCTGACGGCCTCGACCACACGGTCGTTCCACATGCATCCACCGTGCAGGAATCCGGGAGCGACGAAGAAGGTGGCCGTCATGCCGAGGCGACTCAGGATGGGCGCCGCCAGCTCCTCGTTGTCGGCATAGCCGTCGTCGAAAGTGACTGCCAGGGCGCGTGGCGGAATGCGGCCGTCGTACAGCATGTCGATCGCGCGGTCCAGTGGCAGCACGTTGAACCAGACCTTCACCCATCGCATCTGCGCCTCGAATTCACGCGCGTCCGGAATGTCGGGACAGAGCGGGTCTGGCGCAGGCCTGACGCGATGGAAGATCAGAACACTCAAGCGGCCGCGTCGACCGCCGGGCGAAAGCAGGCTCAGGGAGGCGCGCAGCATCATGCGACTGCCCGGACCGGCCCGTCGATCGTGCTGTCGGCGTGGACGGCGGGCTGCGCTTGCTGCGCGAGTTGCAGCATCGAGACCAGCGCCGCAAGCAACCAGAACTGGTTCTCCGCGAGCAGATAGTCGGTGCTGTTGCCGCTCGCGAAGATGACGATCAGCGCAGCGCACGCGCTCCCGCCCAGCGTCAGCAGCTCGGGATCGTCGACACTCCCGTTCAGCCTGCGGATCCGATAGCCAGCGACGAGCACCCAGCACACGAGCGCGACGAACAGGAAGGCGCCGAAGAAGCCCTGCTCCACGAGCGTCGTCAGGAACGTGTTGTGCGACGAGCGTTGGCGGATGAAATCGTCGCCCTGCGACATGAACCTGTCCTCGAGGTACTCCGGGCTGAGCGCGGCGGTGCCACGGTGGCCGACGCCCATGGGATGGTCCTTGAACATCTTGATCTGCGCCGGGGCGAGCGCCGCGCGCGACAGGGCGCTGTTGTCGGCGTCCTTGTCATTCAGATCCGCGGTGATGTCTTGGATCGTGAAGAGGCGATCGATGAAGGCCTGGTCGACGATCGTTGCCTGGCCGATGGCCGCTGCCGCCGCGAACGCCCAGAAGAGTCTCCGATGAGCCCGTGCCTTGACGATCATCAGGGCGAGGAAGCCGGCTGCCAAGCCGATCACCGAGCCACGGCTGTTCGCGAGAACGACGCCGTTGGCGATGATGACCAGAGCGGCCAAGGTCACATAGCGCAACCAGCCGCGCTGAGAAAGCACAAGTCCGACGGCGACGATGGCTCCGGTCGCGAGATACATGCCCAGGGAGTTCGCGTCGTCGATGCCGGGTCCCCCGACGCCGTCGAGACGGTTGCCCTCGCGGCCCGTGAACTGGGCGTAGAGACCCAGCACCGCGCAACCGAGCACGAGGGCGAACAGCAGATCCCGAAGTCGTTCCTTGGAGTCGACGATGCGGTAAACCATCCAGAAGGTCAGCAGAGACTTCGCGTAGATCGTGCTGCCGAACAGATGTTCGTCGGGGGCCAGGGCCCATGGCGTCTGCAACCACATCAAGATCGCATAGGTGGTCAGGATGACGGCCGGAGTGCTGGTCAGCCAGAGCGGCTTCGGCCGCAGCCTGCCCATGTGCAGCACGATCGCGAGCGTCGTCACGATGGCCGCGAGCAGCGCCGGCCGCACTTCCGCGAAGGCGTGTCCCCAATAGCGGCCCTGCGGATAGACGAAGGTCGTCGAGAGATAGAAGTAGAAGGCGTAGATCGGGTGCCGCCTGAACGCGAGAACGACGCAGGCGATGCAGAACAGCAGGTAGACGACGGCCAAGTACATCCGGGTCGCTCAGCCGAAGATGACGTCAGCGATCTTCCATTCGGATCGCATTGTGATCGCGCGGGCTGCCGGAGACCGGTTGCGCCGGCGTGCGCGCGGCGGAGGGCGGGCGGGACTCGAGCAGCGCATCCCACTCGGCGAGCACCTGCGCGATGCGCGCGTCCCAGCCGTGGCGCGCCGCATGGGCGACGATCTCGTCTCGGTCCCAGGGGTGCTCGAGCGCCGCGACGATCGCCGACTCGAGAGCCGTGGCGTCGCCGAACGCAACCAGCGTCCCCAGCCGATCCGAGGTGACCACCTCGGCGTTGCCGCCGACCCGCGTCGTCACGACAGGCAGTCCGCACGCCATGGCCTCGAGGAACACGTTTGCCCAGCCCTCGTAGCTGGTCGCCAGGACGAACACGTCGGCCGCGGACAACGGCACCGCGAGCCGAGCCGGTTCCACTTGGCCGAGGAAGCGGACGTGGCTGGCGAGCCCGCAGGCGGCGACCTGTTCGCGCAAGGCTGTTCCCATGTCGCCCTCGGCGCTGTTGCCGCCGACGACGAGGTAGACGAGATCGGGGTAGCGCTTCAGCAGTCGCGGCAGGCAAGCGATCACGCGATGGAAGCCCTTGCGCTCGACGAGGCCGCCCACCGAAACGAGAACGGGCGCCGCCTCGGGAAGGCCGAGCTCGCGGCGCGCCGCGGCGCGCTCGAGCCGGCGGAACTTGTCGAGGTCCACGCCGTTGCCGATGACGCGTAGCCGCGCCGGATCGGCACCGCATCCGACTGCGATCTCGGCGAGCGCCGCGGACACTGCGACGAGGCGGTCGGCGTCGCGGATTGCCCGGCGCACACCCGACGCCACGCCGCTTCGCAACTGGCGCTCCTCCTTGCCGCGCAGAGTCACCATCACCGGCAGGCGCAACCAGCGCCCCAGCAGCGTTGCGGCTCTGCCGTCGGGATACGCGAAGTGCGCATCGATGCCGGCCACCCCATGCTGGCGGACGACGCGGCGCACACAGCTGTAGACGGAGATCGCCATCAGCAGTCCGTCGAGCCGCTTCAGCACGCCCGGGAACGACAACCAGCGTGGCCGATGCACTTCGATCCCGTTGTCGGTCGAGAAGGCGGGAGCGCGCGGTCGAAAGCCCGGACGGACGAGCCGCCCCAGCGCCTGGAACGGGAACCACGCCTGCGGCGCGACGACGACGATGGGCCGCTGCCGCGCGGCGCGAAAGGCGCGCTCGCGGACGAACAGTCCGGCATTGGGCAACGCGGGACTGGGGAACAGGCTCGAGTACACGAGCATCGTCGCTGGTTTCATCCTCGGACTGCGCTCGGTGGGATCGACGCCGAGCCGTCAGTTCTGCGGTGCCGCACGAAAAGCGCTCGCAGCGCGCGCTTCGGCGACAGCAGACTCAGCCATGGGCTCGGCCACTCGCCTGATCCGAAGCTGTCTGCGCTCGCCACGCCAGGCCCACGTATTGCGCAGGCAGGCCGTCCGTGGCGCCGATGTGCGTCAGGTCGACGACGACGTGGTCGGCGGTGACGACGCGGCGCATCTCCTCGAGCGTCCGCTTGTCGCTCGAGCCGATGAGCAGCACGTCCGAGTCGGCCACCACCGCGGCGAGTTCGCTGCGTACGAGAGCGCCGATGTGCGGCAGGCGATCCTCGATGAAGCGCCGGTTCGCGCCGAGCAGACTCGACAGGTGCACCTCAGGGTCGTAGACGAGCAGCGATAGCCCTTTGCCGATGAGGTGCTCGGCGACCGTGACCAGCGGGCTTTCGCGCAGGTCGTCGGTCCCGGTCTTGAACGCGAGCCCCACCAGGCCGACGCGGCGCCTTCCCGTCGCGAGCACCTTCGCGATCGCGTGATCGACGTGGACCCGATTCGACGCCAGGATCGCGGCGTGCATCGGCAGCTCGACGTCACGCTGCTTGGCGAGGTACAGCGTCGCGCGCAGGTCCTTCGGCAGACACGAGCCGCCGAACGCGAAGCCAGGCCGCAGGTAGGCGCGCGAGATGTTGAGCTGCGTGTCCCGGCACAGCAGATCCATGACCTCGAACGGGTCGACGCCGAGCGCCTCGCACAGGCGCGCCGTCTCGTTGGCGAAGGTGATCTTCAGGGCGTGGAAGTTGTTGCAGCTGTACTTCACCGCTTCGGCGGCGCGGATCGAGGTGGCGTGGAAGTCGCAGGGCAGGTGGCCAAAGAGCGCGCGAAGACGCGCCAAGGGCTCCGGGTGGCGCGCCCCCACGACTGTGAACGGCGGGTGGTCGTAATCGCGGATCGACGAGCCCTCGCGCAAGAACTCGGGTTGAAAGCAGACGTGGAAGTCGCGGCCCTCGCGCTTCTCCGATGCGCGTTCGAGGATCGGCACGAGGACCTCCTCGACGGTTCCCGGGGCCAGAGTCGAGCGGAACACGAACACGTGCAGCCGCTCGAGCGCACGCACTGCCGCGCCAAGCTGCTCGACGAGACGCAGCACCGCCGACTGATCCTGGCTGCCGTTGGGTGCGGACGGCGTGCCGACGCAGATCAACGAGAGCTCGCTGTCGCGCACCGCCTGCAGCGCATCGGCGGTGACCCGGGCCCGGCCGCTGGCGACCACCTTGGACATGAGCTCGACCATTCCCTCCTCGACGACCGGCGTCTTCCCGGCTGCGATCAGGTCGAGCTTGGCCGGATCGACGTCGACGCCGACGACGTGGTGGCCGTCGCGCGCCAGGCAGGCGAGCGACACGGCGCCGACATAGCCGAGCCCGAAGATGCTGATGTTCATGACGACAGGGCCGGCAGGCGAGAGCGGGGCGAGAAGGACGCTAGGCAGCGGTCGATCATGCCATCGAGGCGCTGCATCGAGCTCGGCCAAGCGTGGTTCGAGAGCATTCGTTCGCGTCCTGCCTGCGACAGGCGGGTGCGCTCGGCTGGCTGCGCGAGCAGGCGCAGGATCGCGTCACACTGCTCCTGCGGCGAGTCGGCAGTGAGCAGATGCTGGCCGGGAATCGCGTCGACGCCACCCGCGGCCAGACGGCTGGCGACGACCGGCACGCCCATCGCCATCGCCTCGAGGATCTTGTTCTGCGTGCCGCGAGCGATGCGCAAGGGTGCGACGGCCAGCGCGGCACGAGCCAGGTATGGCCGCACATCCGGCACGGAACCCGTGACCGTCACGCCTTCGATCGTGCCGAGCCGGCGTACCGCGGCGCTGGGCTCGGCGCCGACGATCTGCAGCTTCACCGAGGGTCGCCGCGACTTGAGGAGCGGCAGGACGTCGGCGCAGAAGTCGGCCATGCACTGCTGGTTCGGGAAGTAATCCATGCGACCGACGAAGACGATGGTGTCGGCGTCGTACGCGGTCGTATCCGGCGGAGCGAAGTACGAGCTGTCGACGCCGTTCGGGAACCAGTCGCTCGGCGTGCCGATGCCGAAGTCGAGCAAGGTCTGGTGCTCGGCCCGCGTCGTCGCCGTGCAGAAGTCGAAGCGGCCGGCCAGGCGCTTTTCCTGTGCGAGGACACGCTGGCCTTCCCACCAGTAGCCAAGCGAGAGCGGAAAAGGCTTGTGATGGGTGTACTCGAGCCACTTCTGCGAATCCATGTCGCCGAAGTCGAGGATCTTTGGAATCGAGGAGACGTGCTGCACATAGTGGGCGACCGACGAGCAGTGCACGAAGACCAGATCGATCTTCTGCTCGGCGAGCACGCGGCGGATGCGCCGCGCAAGGTGCGTGCTGTGGAAGAACGACGCCGACGCCGTCAGCGGCGTCGGCAGGGTGGCGATCATCCGCAGCGTCTGCACGCGGTCGTCGACCTCGCCGATGTGGAACTCGGCGCAATGCGGCGCGATCCCCTCGGCATCGCGCGTCTGCTGCGGCGACCTCGTCAGCGAGCACACGACCACCTCGTGGGCGCGCGCGAGGTGCTTGATCATGTTGAACGGCCGGATCGTGCCGCCGCGCCGAGGCGGATACGGGAAGCGGTGGCAGACATAGAGGATCCTCACGCGGCGACCTCCTCGAGCTCGTCGGCGACATCGCCGGACGAGCGACCGTCGAGATAGACGCGGCACCAGATCTCGAGATTGAGCAGCGCGAGCAGGCGGTCGGTCCCGTCGACGCGATTCGCGCGGTGCTCCGCGATCAGGCGGGCGATCGGGGCGTGGTGCAGCAGTCCCCGTGCCGCGACGCACTCCCGCGAAAGCGCGCTTTGCAGGAGCTCGGCCAGCGCGCCCTTCAGCCACGCTCCCATCGGCGCCCCGAAGCCGCGCTTGGGCCGCTCGAGGATCTCGGCCGGCAGCACGTCCTCGAGAGCCTTCTTCAGCACGGACTTCAACTCTCCGCCGGCGACCTTGATCGCCGACGGTATGCGGGCCGCGAGCTCGACCAGTTCGTGGTCGAGCAAGGGGACGCGGCATTCGAGCGAAGCGGCCATCGTCATCCGATCGGTGAGCATGAGCAGGTCGTCGGGAAGCTGCGTTCGTGCATCGACGGCGAACAGCCGCGCCAGCGTGTCGTCGCCCGGCGCGGCGTCGAACGCTGCGGAAATCGCGTCGAAGCGATCGGCCGGCGGCCGAACCATCAGCGCGGTCGCCTCGTCGCGCGGGCAGGTCTCGACATAGGCGCGGTAGCGCTCCTCGAAAGGCAGCGCCACGGTGGCGAGGAAACTTCTCGCCAGGCGCGAATAGTTCAGCCACCGCGAATGGCGGTCGCTCGGCAGCCACGCCGCGAGATGCGCCGCACCGCGCCGCGCGGGGGTGGGCAGCCAGGCGAGATAGTGCATGTAGTGCTCGCCAAGATAGCGTCGATAGCCGCCGAAGAGCTCGTCGCCGCCGACGCCCGAGAGGATGACCTTGACGTCGCGTCGCGCGAACTCGGCGACGAGATAGGTGGTCACGAACGCGCTGTCGGCGACCGGCTCGTCGAGATGCCAGAGCAGCTTCGGCAGCAGCCGCACCACATCGGGCTTGACGAGGATTTCGTGGTGATCGGTGCCGAATCGACGCGCGACCGCGCGCGCCGGCTCGAGCTCGTTGTAGAAGCGTTCGGCGGCCCCGCCCTCGAAGCCGATCGAATACGTCTTGACCGGCGCGCCGCTGTGCCGTGCCATGAAGGCGAGGACGGCGCTCGAGTCGATCCCGCCCGAGAGGAAGGCGCCGATCGGCACGTCGCTCACCATCTGCATCCGGACCGATTCCTCGACGCGCTCGCGCACCTGGCGGATCCACTCGGACGGCCGGACCCCGGGATCGACGGCGGCGGGCGCGGACCAGTAGCAGTCGATTGCGACGCCGCTCGCGTCGATCTTCATCAGAGACGCGACCGGAAGCTTGCGGATGCCGGCGAACATCGACAGCGGCGCCGGCACGTAGCCGAGCTCGAGATACGCGGCCAGGCCCTGCGGATCGATGGCGCGCTCGACGCCGGGCAACGTCAGCAAGGCCTTCGCCTCGGAGGCGAAGGCGATCCGCCGGCCGTCGCGAAGCCAGTAGACCGGCTTGATGCCGAGCCGGTCCCGGCCGACGAGAAGCGTTGCGCGCGCGCGGTCCCAGATCGCGAAGCCGAACATGCCGTTGAGGCGCGCGACGACGCGCTCGCCCCACTCTGCATAGCCGTGCAGCAGGACCTCGGTGTCGGACTCCGTGCGGAACACGTGTCCATGCGCGCGAAGTTGGCTGCGCAATTCGCGGAAGTTGTAGATCTCGCCGTTTCCGACCACCACCAACGAGCCGTCCTGGTTGGCGATCGGCTGATGTCCGCCCGCGAGATCGATGATCGACAGCCGCCGCATGCCGATCGCGCAGGGGCCGTCGACGTACGCTCCGGCATCGTCCGGGCCGCGGTGAGCGGTGACGTCTCCCATTCGGCCGAGCCACGACGGGTCCGCGCGCGTGCCGTCGAGCATGAAGAATCCGTGGATGCCGCACATGGTTTCGAGCTAGGCCGGGCTGCCTGCGCGGGCATCACGACCACCGGACGGTCGGCGCTCCATATTCGCCGTCGCCTTCCTGCCGCGGACTCCGGTGTTGCGGCGGTAGTCGTCGTGGTCGGCCGACGGCATCGCGTGCCAGTCGACGACCTCCGGGTTTGGATAGCCTGCCTCGCGGAACCAGCCCACCACCTCGGCTGCCGAATGTCGATGCGCGAACTCGGGCGTAAAACGGTCGCGCGCGGCGTGCAGCGCGCGCCGGAAGTTGTAAGGTTGAATCGTCGGGTCCGCAAGGCGCCGGCAGCGGTTGAAGACCACATAGGCCCCGGCAAGCGGCCAGAGCAGGGCGTGGGCGAGCCATCCCGAGTCGCGACCCCTGAGGAGCTGGCGCACGCTCCTCTCGAGAACGAAGACGCCGCGGCGGAAGGCGTTGTCGTTCGTCGACTTCGGGCCGTAGACCCAGAGATAGGCGGCGCCTCCCGGCCGTGCATAGCGGGCAAGGGCTCGGAATGCCGCGGCCGTGTCGTACGTGTGGTGCAGCACGCCCCGGGAGTAGATCGTGTCGAAGCTGCCCGGCGAGAACGGCAGGTAGAACACCGAGCCCTGCACGAAGTGCAGAAACGGATTGTCCTTGTGACGCGCCGTCGCAGGCAGCACGGCGAGGCTCAGGTCGACTCCGACGGCGTCGACCGCGAAATTGCGCTGTGCCATCTCCGTCGTGATGCCGATGCCGCAGCCGAGCTCGAGGAAGGTGCCGTGGCGACCGGCGGCCGGTCGATGCTCACCGAGTTCGGCGAGGAAGCGCCGTTCGTGATCGGCGTAGTCCATCTCCCAGATCACGCCGTCGAAATCGTAGGCGAGCCATTCCGTCGAGAACGAGCTCAGCACGAAACGCTCGCCGGCGACCGGCTCACGACGCGCAAACGGGCGCGCGCGAGATTCTCTGAGCTGCCGGTCGTGCTCCGCAGCGAATGCCAAGTGCAGCGAAGTCTCGTACGGCAGCAGCACCGGCACCCCCTTGAAGATCGGGTACGCCAGCGCGCAAGCCGCGCACGTGAGCAGCCCGCTCTCGACCCAGTGTGCGAATTCCGGGCCGTCGAACCCGTGTTCGCGTGCGCGCTCGCGCTGCGCCGGATCGATCGCCGCAGCGTGCGCCTCGAACTCGGCGAGCGCGAGACCTCCGGCGCACAGAGGGCAACGCAGCATGGCGGCGAATCGCTTCCACATCGCCGTGCTCCTCAGGCCGTGGCCCGCTGCCCGTGAAGCCGGGCGCTTCGCGCCGTCTCGTACACCGAGGCGTAACGGGCGACGCTCGACTTCCAGGTGCGCTCGCTCTCGACGTGGCAGCGCGCGCGCCGGCGGACGCCGTCCCAGGTGGCGCGCTGCGCCACGATCCGTTCGATCGTCCGCGCGAGGTCGGCGACGTCGCCGGCGGCGAAGAGGAAGCCGGTCTCGCCATCGCGGATCAGCTCGCGGTGTCCGCCGACATTCGATGCGACGACGATCCGGCCCTGGGCCATCGCTTCCAGCGGCTTCAGCGGCGTGACGATCTCGGTGACGCGCACGCTCAGGCGCGGGTAGACGAAGACATCGACGACGCTGTAGTACCTCTGTACCTCGCCGTGGGGAACGGAGCCCGCGAAGATCACCTGCTCGTCGAGGCCCAGCTCCGAGACGCGCCGTCGCAGCGCCGGCTCGCGCATTCCGCCTCCCACGAGTAGCAGGCGCAGGTCGGCGCGACCGCGGCAGAGCAGCGCGAACGACTCCACGAGCAGCTCGAGCCCCTCGTAGCCGTAGAACGATCCGATGAAACCGAGCACGGTCTTGCCGGCGAGGCCGAAGCGGCTGCGCAACTCCTCATCGGCCGGGGGGTCGAACGCAAACCGCTGTGGGTCCACGGCATTCGGGATCACCGTGACGCGCTCGGCCGCGACGCCACGCGAACAGATCTCGCGCCGCAGTCCCTCGCAGATCGTGGTGACCTGGTCGGCGTGGCGCAGGACGAAGCTCTCGAGCGCTCGCGTCAATCGATAGCGCGTGCTTCCGGCTGCGGTCGTTCCATGGTCGACGGCGCCGTCTTCCCAGATGGCGCGGACCTCGTAGACGACGGGGACGCGGTGGCGCCTTCCCTGCTGGAGCGCCGGCAGCGCGGTGAGCACCGGCGAGTGCGCGTGCAGGACATCGGGCTGGAATTCTTCGATCAACCCGTCGAGCCGGCGCGCCGTCGCCTGCATCTCTGCCAGGTACGCACCCGCGGCCGGCACGGTGGATATCCAGCCGCGGCTCGCCTCGGTGCGGTGGAACGTCCAGCCGTCGACCGTTTCCTGCCGCGCAGGCGCGGGGCCGTGGCGCGGCGTCGTCAGGTGCAGGGTGTTCCAGCCGAGCGCGCGCTGCTCGCGCAGGATCGCGGCGGTGCGAAAGCTGTAGCCGCTGTGCAGCGGCAGGGAATGATCGAGAACGTGCAGGATGCGCATGCGGGATCGCCTCAGGCCATCGCGCGATCGGGCGCGGACTTCGGCTCTGGTGGCGCCACGCCGTCGCCGCCCGCGACGCGCAGGAACGCCTCGAACATGAGCAGCGTCCAGAGCAGCGCGCTGTAGTCGCGCCGACCGCTCGTGTGACCCTCGATCAGCTGTTCGAGGTAAGGACGGTTGAAGAAGCCGGTGCGGCCGAGTTCGCCCTCGAGGAGTGCCGTGCGCACGCGGCGCTGCAGGGGCCCCCGAAACCAGCGCGCGAGCGGTACCGAAAAACCCATCTTCGGCCGGTAGAGCACGTTATGGGGCAGGTGCGGCTCGAGTGCCGTCTTGAGCAGCCACTTGCCTTCGCCCGAGCGCATCTTGAGCGTCGAGGGCAGAGTCGCCAGCCATTCGACGAGCTCGTGATCCATCAGCGGCTCGCGTACCTCGAGGGCATGCGCCATGCTGGCGCGGTCGACCTTGGTGTTGATGTCGCCGACCAGATAGGTGCTGAGATCGAGGTATTGGATCAGCGAGAGCGGATCGTCGGTCTGCGCCCGCGCCGCATGGCGGTGAAACACGTCGGCCGCGTGGTGCCCGTCGATCCGACGGCGAAACGCTGGCGTGAAAAGCGCAGCGCGCATCTCGTCGCGGAAAATCGACACGCTGTGGCAGTAAGCCTCCACCGAGTTGCGCGCCAGCGCCTGGAAGGTCGACTTGGCGCGCAGGAAGCGCGGTGCACGATCGGCCTTCGGATACCAGCGGCCGAGCGCTCCGAACAGCGGGGCGCGCAGTCCGCCCGGCAGTGCGGCGCGCAGGCGCTCCTCGGCCAGGTGCAGTCGGTAGCGGCGATAGCCGCCGAAGTTCTCGTCGCCACCGTCACCCGACAGCGCCACCGTCACGTGGCTGCGCGCGAGCTGGCAGACACGGTAGGTCGGGATCGCGGAGCTGTCTGCGTACGGCTCGTCGTAAACCCGTGCCAGCGTGTCGATCAGGTCGAAGTCGTCGACCTCGACGCGGTCGACGCGGTGCCGTGTCGCGTAGCGATCCGCCACCTGGCGCGCATAGCGCGACTCGTCGAAAGCCGGGTCGTCGAAGGTGATCGAACAGGTGTTCACAGGCTCGCGCGATTGCCGCGCCATCATCGCGACGATCGCGCTCGAGTCGACGCCTCCGGACAGGAAGGCGCCGAGCGGTACCTCCGAGATCATCCGCAGGCGCACGCTTTCCTCCAGCCGTCGCACCAACTCGGCCTGCGCGTCGCGCAGCGAGAGCGGGCTCGCGCCGGTAAAGCGCACGTCCCAGTAGCGGCGCGGGGCAGCTGGCGTCTCGCCGCGGCGCAACAGCAAGGTGTGGCCGGGCTCTAGCTTGCGAGCAGCGCTGAACACGGTGCTCGGCTCGGGCACGTAGCCGAACGCGAAGTAGTCCTCGACGGCGCACGGGTCGATCTCGCGTGACATCGCGCCGTGGGCGAGCAGCCCCTTGAGCTCGGAGGCGAAGATCCAGTGCCCGTCGGGAAGCTCGGCGTAGTAGAGCGGCTTGACGCCGAGGCGGTCGCGCGCCAGGAACAGCGTCTCGCGCCCCTCGTCCCACAAGGCGAACGCGAACATGCCACGCAGCCGCTCGACGCATGCCGCGCCCCACGTCTCCCACGCGTGGACAATGACCTCGGTGTCGCTGCGCGTCCTGAACACGTGACCGAGCGCCACCAGTTCGGAGATCAGTTCCTGGTAGTTGTAGATCTCGCCGTTGTAGACGATCACCACGGAGCGATCCTCGTTGAAGAGCGGCTGCTGTCCGGTCTTCAAGTCGATGATCGACAGGCGCTTGTGCCCGAGCGCCACACCGGGCGACAAGTAGACGCCCGTCTCGTCGGGTCCGCGATGGTGTTGCGATTCGTTCATGCGCAGCAGCACGCCACGGTCGATCGACCGCTTGCCGCGCGCGTCCCAGATGCCGACGATGCCGCACACGATCAGCTCCCCATGCCCAACGTATAGCGACGCGGCAGCGAGCCGCGCGCCACCGCCTGCGCGAGCAGGCCGTCGTAGAGCTCCGCATAGCCGGTCACCATCCGGTCGAGGCTGAAACGGCATTCGACCTCCGCGCGCGCACGGCGGCCGCGCGCGCGGGCAGCGTCCCGATCACGCCAGCCATCGAGCATCGCCCGCGCCAGCCCCTCGACGTCGCCGGAATCGACCAGCGTTCCGGTCCTGCCGTCGTCCAGCAACTCGACGTTGCCGCCGACGCGCGTGGCGATGACGGGCAGCGCGGCGGCCATCGCCTCGAGGATGGTGTTGGAGATGCCCTCGGCGAGCGACGCAAGCACGAACGTGTCGAGACCGCGCATCACGAGGGGGATGTCACCCCGGTCGCCTGCGAGCCACGCCAGCTGGGCCACTCCGCTCTCGCGCAGGTGGCCTTCAATGGCTCCGCGCAGCGGCCCTTCCCCGACCACGACCAGGCGAAGCTGCCGGCGCGACTCGGGGGCCAGCTCGAGGGCGCGGACGAACGCGCGGGTGAGCAGCAGTTGGTCCTTGACTGGGCTCAGGCGGCCCACCGAGCCCACCAGCCAGGTCTCGGCGTCGGTGAACGGCGAGCCGGGAATGTTCTCGCGACCCTGCTGCGGCGGCCGGAAGCGCTGCCCGTCCACGCCGTTGTACAGAAGCGCGATGTCGCTTGCATCGACGCCGACCCGGTCGACGAGGTAGTCGCGAATCTGCCGCGACAGGGCGACATAGCGGTGCACAAACGGACGATAGGCGCGGCGTACCAGCGGAGGAATCCGGCTGCCGCCGCCGGGATCGCGCTCGTCCCAGCCGTGCTCGCCATGCACTCGGATCGGCACCCCGGACCAGGCAGCGGGCGCCGACATCTCGAGGGCTGCGAGATTGCGGGTGTGCACGATCGCCGGACGGAGCCGGCGCAGCACGCTGCGCATCCGGGCGAACATCCAGAACCCTTGCCCAAGCGGCTTGTGGAGGGCGGCGAACGTGACGTCGGGACGCTCGATTCGCCGGCTGAAGTCGGTGACCTCGGTCAACGCCACGACGGCGTGGCGGTAGCGGTCGGCCGGCAAGTGGTTGATGAGATTCACCACGCCGTTCTCGAGCCCTCCGGTATCGAAGCGGTGCACCACGTGAGCGATGAGGGGTCGAGAGTCGGTCTGCACGGTTGGTTCATCCGAGGTGGCGGGCCAGCATCGGACCGACGGCGTTCACCAGGCGCCGTGGCATCCGGCGCCACAGGTCGATGGCGCGGCGATAGCGCGGATTCAGCGGATTGTGCTGCGGCACGCTCGTGAGTTTGAAGAGCCGGTACTGGTAGTGCAATGGCGTCGGCTCGAACCCCCAATTCCTCTTGAAGTCGAATGAGCCGGTGTCGCGCTTTGAGCGGCCGAAGTCGAAGACGCGCGACCCCCGTTCGCACGCGCGGCGCATGAGCTCCCAGTATTTGAAGTCGTTCGCCGCCAGCGCCCGCGCGTCGACCACGTCGCCGGCGTAATAGGGCAACACCTCGTCTCGAAAGTAGAACGACAGCACGGCGGAAACCGCCTTCGCGTGAGGGCCGAAGACGGTCAGGATCTCGCAGTCTGCCCCGAAAACGCGCTGCAACTCGCGGAAATAACGCTTGGCGTGCGGCGGGGTGCCGTGCCGATGCAGGTTGTCCGCATAGAGGTCGAAGAACTGGTCAGGTCCATCGGTCTCGATCGTGCTGACGAGACCGCGTTGCATGCCCTTGCGCACCATCGCACGTTGCTTGCGGGGGATCGCCAGCATGTTGGCTTCGACATCGGCCAGCAATTCCTTGCGAAAGGTGACGTAGAGGTCCTGCACCGGCCATTGCGGGTCGCCGGGTGTCGTGCAGCGCAATTCGAGGTGGTCGACGCCGATCTCGCGGCCGAGCTCCACCGCGTGTCGTCGCAGCGCCTGCTCCGCCTCGTCGTCAGAGGCGGCGATGCCTCCATAGACGGCGAACGGGAGCGATGTCAGTGCGTGGCCGAACACGAGGCTCTTCACCTGCGCGAGCGGCAGGATGCCGACGACGCTTTCGCCTCGTTCGGCCAATAGATAGTGCGGACGATGGTGAAAGAGCTCGCCCTGGATCTCGCGCCAGCCGATGCGATGAAAGAAAGTCGCCGTCGGACAGTTCACGACGAACTGCTCCCAGCGCTCGCGGTCGGAATCGCGGAATGGACGAACGACCGTCGTCGCCGTGCACGATGCGGAGTTGTCGATGCTCACGCGCGTTCCAGGCCGAAGACGTCGTCGATCCGTCCCCAGCGGAAATCGGCCAAGAGTCGACCGAGGCGCGACTCCGTCTTGTGCAGGTTGACGTAATGGCGGAATCGGGTCTTGAGGTCCGCTCCGGGCACGCGCGGCTGTGCCGGATCGATCTCCCACGGGTGCACGTAGAAGATCGCCGGCCGCGCATCGACCTCGTTGACCCGCTGCAGTGCCCAGCGGCTCAGTCGGTAGGGAAGCAGCCGGAAGTAGCCGCCGCCACCGGCCGGCAAGTTGCGACCGAGCAGGCGGACGGTCGTGATCGGGATCTCGCGCAGACCGGGACGGGCATCGTAGGCGAAGCGAGGCGCGTCGGGCATGCCGTAGTGGTCGTGGTGCACGGGATAGATGCTCGACGTATAGCGGTAGCCCGCCTCGAGCAGGACGTCGAACGCCCAGCCGTTGTTCGCACCGATCGAGAAGCTCGGTGCCCGGTAGCCCCGCACCGCTTGACCGCTCAGATCCTCGAGCAGGTTCTTGGCTCGGCGCACGTCGGCGAGGAGCTCCGCCCGGTTCTGCTCTGTGCAGCGCAGGTGCCCGTAGCCATGACTCGCCAGTTCATGCCCCTCGGCGATGACGCGGCGCACGAGGTGTGGATAACGCTCCGCGATCCAACCGAGTGTGAAAAACGTTGCCTGCGCCCCGTGTTCGGAAAAGAGACCGAGCAGCCGATCGACGTTGCGCTCGACCCTGCACTCACGCCCCTCCCACGAGCCGCGGTCGACGTGCGGCGCCAGCGCCGAGACCTGGAAGTAGTCCTCGACGTCGACCGTCAGGGCGTTGGTGAGCCGCGACTCAGCCATCAGAAGCGGTGGTCGATGCCGACAAATCCGGCGACTTCGTTGCCGGCCACGAGCGTGTTCGAATCGAAACTCCTCAGCCGAGCGCCGCCGTACACAACGCTCTTCAGGGAGAGCGCTCGATTCACTCGCACGCGCAGCGTGCGCTGGATGGAACGCTCGCCTCCGACCTCGAGCGACTCGATGTGGCTCCAATCGGCAGCGCCGATGACGTCCACCGTGGGCGTAAGCCGATGAGCAAGGGCGATGCTGGCTCCATACTGGACGTTGTTGGTGAGCGCCGTCGCCGCGGCGAGCGGGCCGGAGTTGAGTGCGTCCTCGCTCTTGCTGCGGTAGGCGGCGAACGTCACGGAGTTGCGCACGCCGATGATCGCTACGCTCGTGGTCGTCTGCTGAAGGACGCTCAGGCGTTGCGCCTGAAGCGCGATGGGCTGCAGCGTCGAGGTCGGCAAGCCGCGCTGGGCGATCAGGTCGTTGACGATCCGAGCGCGCTCGATCGGATCGGGGAAACGGGAGCTGAAGATTGCGTCGAGGAGCGCCGGAACGTTCTGGGTCGCCGGGAGGTCGAGAAGCGATTGCGGTGACGTGTCGAGCTGGCGCGACGACGCGACTGTCCATGCAAGACGCGGGGTACGGTAGGCGAAGTCGAGGCGCCACGACGAGCCGAAAAAGCGGTGCTCCTCCCAGGCAGTCAGTTGGGTGCGAGGCGACGGTTGCCAACGCACGTCGATGCCGTAGATGCTGCCGCCGTTGTCGCTGCCGTCGGTCGTGAAATTGGTGTGTTCCCACCCGCCGCGCACGCCGAGGATCAGATCCGAGGCGACGCTGTAGCCGACCGTCGCGCGCGCCAGGTCGACCTTCAGCGGCTCCAGGGTCGAGTTCCGATAGCGGGTCAAGGATTCCTGGACCTCCAGCTGCCCCCCGAACGGTGCCGGCTCGCGCCCGACCGCAATCGTGTGCCGTCCGAAGTAACCCACCGCGTTCGGTGCAACGCTGGCGGGCGCATTGAATTCGTTCGTCCAGCCGTTCTCGCTCTCCAGCCGATACTTGATGAGTCCGGGCGCAGTGCCCTCGACCCGCGGTGCGATGCGAAACGCCGTCGTGGTCACGGTGTTTTCGTTGCTGGCGCCGGCCTCCGGCCGCGGTCCGAACGGATTCGCGCTTTCCTGGCTCGCGCGCAACGAAGCGTCGACAAACAGGAACTGTTCGATCGCCTGCAGGTTCGCTGCGAGGTCGATCTCCGGGTTCAGGCGACTTGGCTGCGTGTTCTCCGCATAGCCGACGAGGTTCAACGCCGCCGACCCGGAAATCCGGAGTCGTGCGCCTTCACCGAGCAGGCGGATGCGCGGCCGCAAGGCGAGAATCGTGTCGGGCGCGCTCGTGGGTCCGCCGAGATCGGCGTTCGACGTGCGCGTGAGTTCGGCGGCGATGGCCCTGTCGATGCTCCACCGGTCGGCCCGACACGAGTCCGGTACGAGCACAGCCGAAGCGGCTGCGACTGCGGTGACAAGCCCGGGGACCAGTCGTGCCCCGAGCCGCTTCGCACGTCTCTGCGCTCGGCCGGCACCCGGATTGCGCTCCTCAGCTTCTCTCGAGCCCGTAATAGCCATAGTAGGCGCCGACCTCAGAACGAGCAGCCTTGTTCAGAAGCGGCAGGACGATCGGGCACGATTCGACAGTGGCAAGCGCCTGCTCGACCGCCTTCTTCGGTGTTCGCTTTGCCTCGACCACGAGGATCACTTGGCCCATATGCGTGGCGAGGACGCGCGATTCGGTCGAGGGCAGGAGCGGCGGCGCGTCGAAAACGATGACGCGGTCGGGATAATGGGTCGAGAGCTCATTCAGCAGACGATTCATCGTGTCGCTGGCGAGCATCTCCGTGGCGTGCTCTCGCGGGGCGCCGGAGGGCACCAGCGTGAGCTTGTCGATGTTGGTCCGCAGCATCACGTCGGACACGCGCACCGAGGGATCGGCCAGGAGATCCAGAAGCCCGGCCGCGGGTGCAACGCCGAGCCGGGCGAGGACCGAAGGTCGAGCGACGTCGGCATCGACCAGGAGAACCTTGCGGTCGACTTCCATGGCCATCGATATCGCCAGATTGATCGCCACGAACGTCTTGCCCTCATTGGGCAGCGCGCTCGTCACCATGATGAGGTTGGCGTTCTTCGTCGCTGCGTCGGTCACGTTGACGAGAAGTTGGCGCTTGACGACGCGAAAGTCACTGGCGATCTGGGTGCGAGGGGTCTGCGCCGTCAGATAGCCCATCGCCTGCAGCCGCTCGAGGTCGATCTCGATGGCCTTGCTCCTGAGCGCCGGGCTGCCGTCCGGCACCATGCCGTCGCCGGCGATCGTCGCCGCCTCCGCGTGCACCGGCGGCGCGTCCTCCGCGGTCTGCAGGAGCTTGTGCGGCTCGGCCGGCATAGGCTCCAAGTGCTGCGTGTCCGCGAGCCTGCGCGAAGCGCGCGACGGCAGGCTCTCCTGCGGCGTTGCAGCCGTTTGCGCTTTCGGGCTGCGGGGCAGCTCGATGCCGCTTCGCCGCAACTCCTCGAGTCGCCTAGTCGCCAGCTCGACGATACCCATGGCGCCCCGCTCTACGCCCGCGCCAGCGTCGACACCCATACCACCCACGCCGCGCCCGCGACCACGAAAGCTGCTACCGACGAGGCGAAGGCCATCAGGCTACGACGGCCGCGCCGCAGCATGGCCTCGCTCGCGACCATCGATACGCTGCCGAGGATCTTGCGCTGCGTGAGCATGCGAAGAGCGCGTGGATGATCGACGGTGGGCAGAATCTGCACGATCACGAACGTCGCCACGATGCCCGCGGCGACCGCCAGCAATAGCACCAGGGGGGCGAGCGCCAGCCGGTTGGGAAACACCGGCTCCGGAGAGGCGCGAGGCGGATCGATGATCCGGAACTGTGCCGAGCGCGTGGCGTCGACATCTTCCGAGAGCGCCGCCTTTTCGCGACGCGCCACCATGGTTTGATACGTGCTGCGAATCACTTCGTAGTCACGATTGAGTCGCGCCAGCTCGGCTTCGATCTGCGGAACTCGGCTGGCCGATGCGCGCAACTGGTTCAAGCGCGCTTGCATGTCTCCAGCACGGACGCGCAGCGACGCAACGTGCGCCTCGGCCTCGGCCAAGGCGAGCTTGATCTGCTGCTGAACCTGGTTGTTGGTGCCCGGAGTGGGTGATGGCTTGCCTGCGGCGAGCCTGCTCAGCCTGTCGACTTCGCGCTGCTTCTCCTCTTCCAGGCGAGCGATCAGGCGGCGGGCAGCGACGACATCGGGGTGCTGCTCGGTGTAGCGGCGAAGCAGATCGTCGAGCTGTCTGCGTTGCGCGTCGAGGCGCGCATCGTATTCGGGCGTCTGGATCGTGGCATTGGACGCCGCGAAATCGGGAATGATCGAGCTCGACTCGCCGCCCAGCTCGCGCTTGAGCGCGTCGCGCGCTTGTTCGGCAGCACGCAGCTCCACGGACAGCTTGGCCATGTCGTCGGTGAGGGCCGACATGCGCGCGTAGTAGTCCTTGCCGGAAGCATCCGCGACGCCGAGGTTTCGAAGCTTGAACTCCTTGAGACGATCCTCGGCCTCCGCGAGGCGCTCCTCGTAGCTTCGGATCTGCTCGTCGATGAAATGCCGCGCGGCCTCGGCGTCGCGCCGCTTGTTTCCCGTGTCGGAATCCAAGAACAGCGACACCAGGTTCTGCACGATCTCCTGTGCCCGCTCCGCGCTTGTGTCGCGATAGGTGAACGAAAAGACGTTGTCGCGGCCGATGCCCGCCACCTTGATGTCACGCAGCAGTCTCTGAATCAGCCGCTCGTGCTCGAGCGGCGGCATTTGCGCGGAATCGGGTCGCGAGCGCTTGACGAGGATCTCGATGTTCGGCCTGTTGATCAGCGTTCGCGCGAGCAGGCCGACGGTCTGGTCGAGATCCGGCTCGACGGTGAGGTCGCGCATCAGCGGCCGCAATACGGTCTTCGTGTCAACGTATACGCGGGCGCTGGCTTCGAACCGGTCCTTGATCATCATCAGGACCATGCCGCCAACGACGGCCAGGACCCAGGCCACGGCGACGCCGATCCAGCGGCGGCGCCACATGGCACGCAGCGTCTCCAGCGCCTGCTGAAGCAGCTGATCCATGCCGCTGCTGGGAGCCACGCGACCGGTCTCCACGCGCGGCTGCGCCTGCGTCAAGATCAGAACCACCCTTGTGGAATGATCAGGACGTCACCAGGGCGCATTTCGATATTGGCCGAGATGTCGCCGCGCTTGAGCAGGTCGCGCAGGCGCACGGCGTACTGCTTGCCGCCCTCCTTGCCGCGGACCAGGACGGCAGCGTTTCCGTCGGCGAAATCCGTGAGACCGCCGACCTGAATCATGACGTCCAGCAAGGTCATCTCCTGCCGGTACGGGATGGCCTGCGGCTTGGCGGCCTCGCCCACGATGCGGATCTGCTCGCTCGGCGGACCCTGGAACGCGGTGACGACCACGGTGACGACGGGGTCGCGCAACTGCTTCGACAGCGCCTTCTCGAGATCGCGAGCGAGATCGGTCGGGTTGCGGCCGACAGCGGGCAGGTCTTCCACCAGGGGAGTCGAGATCTTGCCGTCGGGCCGCACCGACACGATTCCCGACAGCTCGGGGTTGCGCCAGACGATGATGTTGATCGTGTCCAGTGGCCCGATCAGATACCGATAGTCGGGACTCTCGGCCCTGATCGGAGCGGGCGGATATGCGTTGCGGGCGCATCCGGCCAACAGGATGCCGAGCAGCAAAGCGCTGCCGACTCGGATGAGACGAGTGCCGGGCATGAAGCGACGGATTCCCATGAGCGTCCTTCGGGCGAACGACCGACGAGCGGTTCGCAGGGCCACCCTGGATGCGGCGAAGTGGCGGGGCTGTAGTCCCGCCTCGCTACGCCCCGAAGCCAATTCGACCGCTCGTTCCCCCTGATACCGTCAAGGATACGCGATCGGGACAGCACCGCATCCCCTGACCTAAGGGGACGCGTTCCGAGCCCGGTCTGCCGACTCGGCGGCATCTGCGACGTTGCCGACCTTGGCACCAAGAATCGCACGAACGCAGCTTGTGCGACCCGGCCGAGGGTCGACTCCCAGACCCATGGGCGTTCCCGGGCCCGTGCCGCACGCGCCTCGCGCATGTCTGTTTTCTCACAAATGGCAAGGTGCGCACCCCCGCAAACCGGCGTTGCTGGAGCGCCCCCGGCGCAGTAGAGTTGCGGCATGAAATCGATGCAGCGACGCGGCAGTGCATCCAAGCGGTGGACGCTCGTAGCGTCGTTGTTCACATCGCTTGCTCTGTTCGCGCCGACCGCGTCTGCCGTTCCCGGCAATGGCAACGGACCACCGAACGGCTTTCCAGGCAACGGCAACGGACCGGGCGGGAACGGCGGCCCTCCGTCCCGCGGCACTGTTTCCCTCTCGATCCTCGAGGGTGGTTTGTTCACGGTTGCGATGGTCTCGCTCATTGCCGGCGTGGGCATCGTTCGCGTGAAGCAGAAGCACTCGCGGCGCTCCACATCCGACGGGCCTTGACTCCCCGGCGGCGCTCGCACCTGCTTGCGCCCAATCAATCGGCCGACCCGATCGTCTCCGCCGCCCCGGGACCCGAGTGGCGGCAGGCGCTGACGCATCTGGCCATCGGGCTAGGTGTCCTCGCGGTCGCGATGGCACCCACGGCGATCACGCTCGCGCGCCAATGGCGGCAGACACACGCTTACAGCCATGCATGGCTTGCCGTGCCGATGCTGCTCTACGCGCTGGGCTGGCACTGGCGCCAGCCGGTGCTGGCAACGCATCCGCGCCGGTGTGCCGCGGGCATCGCTGTGACCGGGGGCGCCGCGGTGCTGTGGGCAGCCGCGGAACTCATGAACATCGAAATTGGCCGCCAAGTTGCATTGGTGTTCATGGTGTTGGGCGTGGTGCTCGCCGCGCTCGGAACCACCTTCATCCGCCGCTGGTGGCCGGCACTGGGCCTACTGGTGTTCTTGCTGCCCAGCGCCGACCTGCTGCAACCGGTGCTGCGCTGGGGAACGGCAGAGGCCCTTCAGTTCACGCTGCAGGCGCTCGGCTTCGAAGTGCGACGCAACGGACTCTTGCTGAGCTTGGGCGCGAATCGCTATTTCGTCGCGGACGGTTGTTCGGGCCTCGCGTACGTCACGCTGCTGAGCTTTCTCGGCTACGCCTTCGGCGTGCTGATGTATCGATCCTTCTGGCGCGTGGTCGGGTTGGCGCTGGTTGGCGGCGTCTTCGGTGTGCTGTGCAACCTCGTGAGGGTGAACTCCATCGTTCTCCTGGACCACTGGCGCGGCAGCCAGATGGACCTGACGTCACACGGGTATGTGCAATGGGTCAGCCTGCTGAGCGCGATAGCCCTCATGCTGCTCATCGTCGCCCGCTCAGAGGTCGATTCGATGACGCTCTGGAACGCTGATCGTGCGGGCGCGGACGATCGGCACACCAGCGCAGCGCCGTGGTATCGCTCGGCCGCCCCGTGGGCCGGCATCGTCGGTGCGGCGATTGCGACCCTCGGTGTCGCTGCAATAGGCAGTGGGGCAGCGAACGCCGCTGCGTTGCGGCCCGATGCGCTGCCGCCCCACCTAGGGGGTTGGGCGCTGGTTGAGCGGCCGGAGACTCCCGCAGTCGCAGTCGGCGTCCCGTCGCACCTGACCTGGCGCTATTCAAAAGGCGAGCGGCGTCTGCAAATGGACGTGCTGCAGGCGTGGCAGGGGCAGAAGCTGAGTGAGTTCGCCGTGGCGCCTCCTGCAACGGAAGGCTGGCGCGATATTCAGCGCCGAACGCTCCGCACCTGTACAACGGACCGGTGTGCTGGGGTCATCCACCAGGTCTGGGAACGCAGCGCCAGCACGACGCTGCGCCACACCTACTCGACCTTCGTGGTTGGCGATGTCATGACAGCCTCGCAACTCCTGCTGCGCGCGCGGACCGGATGGGCAGCGCTTACCGGCCAAGCTGTCAACCCGCGTCTGATCACAATGACAGTGGACGGCGAGGCCATGCCGCCGCAGGAACTGCACGCCATCCTGTTCGCGGCGGCGGCGGATCGGCCGATCACGCGCGAATAGCGAACGGGATTGGAGCTCATCTCAGATAGAGCCACATCGCCCCCATCGGTGCCCTTGCGAGTTGACGCTGTGCCGTACGCTGCCTGAGCTCCGGCCGGTTGTGCGTCGCACCCACCGCCGGCGGGCGCCGGTAGGCGACCCTCTCGCGTGCTGAGGCGCTGCTCTCTTGGCATACTGCTCCCTCTCATGTATCAGTCGAGCTTCGGGATCACCGCGCCCCCGTTTCAGCTCACTGCCGACCCGAGCTTCTACTTCGACAGTAGCAATCACCGCAAGGCGCTCGCGGACCTGAGCAGCTGGCTGCTCGGAGAACAGGGAATCGTCGTTGTCACCGGCGATATCGGCGTCGGCAAGACGACTCTCGTCCGGACTCTGGTCAGGGATTTCGGTCAGGCCGTGCTCGTGGTGGCGAATCTCGTCAGCACGCAATTGGACGCCGATGACCTGTTCATGTCCGCCTCCATCGGGTTCGGGATCGCGGACGTCGCCAACCGCGCTTCACGACCGGAGGATGTCGTCGAGAACTTGCTTCAGTTCTTTCTGGCCGTGACCCAGCAGGGGCGTCGAGCCGTGTGGGTCATCGACGAGGCCCAGAATCTGCCCCGCGCGACGCTCGACCGTCTTGTCGGCTTCACGACGAAGGCACCACGGGGCCTGAACCTGCAGGTGTGGCTGGTCGGACAACCGGAGCTGCGAGAGACGCTCGAGTCTGCCGGTTCGGAGCTACTGCGTGCATCTGTCCGTGGCGCGTGCCATCTCGGGCCTCTGAGTCGCAACGAGACCGGCGCCTATATCGAGCACCGCCTGCGCAAGGTGGGTTGGAATGGCTCACCGCGTTTCGAGTCAAGCGCTTTCGACGAGATCTTTCGCTGGACACAAGGCGTTCCTCGCAAGATCAACCAACTGTGCAATCGCCTTTTGATCGCCAGGTCTCTCGATCCGCATCTGATCATCGATGGCGCGAGCGTCGACGTTTGCGCCTCGGAACTCAGCAATGAGATCGGTCTGCACGAGCAGCTTCCACCCGAAGCCGCCGCGACCACCGCCCTACGCCATCACGTCTCACCACCGGCTGCGAGCGAGTCCCCTGCCTTGCGGATTGCCGACGAATGGCAGCGCGTCGATTTCGAGCCGGGAATCGGCAGTTGCAACGTCGCGGCCGTTGCGCCTTCCGCCGAGCCGGCGCCGCTTCTTTGCGTCGCCTCCGACTACGGCGATCACGTCAAGGCAGCCGCACTCATTCGCGCCCTGGCTGCCCGGGCCGATGCGGACAGTCTTGGAACCACGTCATCGGCAGCATTGCTGCGCGTCCATGCCAATGATTCGCTCGCATATTGCGGACGCCTATACGCAGACTTGGGTGCCTACCTACGGAAGGTCGAGCTGAACATTCGCGAGGGCCCCCACGAGGCGATCGTGCTGGAGTTGATGACGTCGTTTGCGGCCGCAATCGATACTCTGCGCCCAGGCGCTGTGATCGTGTTCGACGGAACTCCGACTGCATTCGCATGCAGCACTGTTGCCCGCGCCAGGCGTGTTCCGGTGGTCCACGTCGGCGCAGGTTTACGGCTGGACGAGCGTTTCGTGACCTCGGCTGCAACCCGCAAACTGACCGACCATCTAGCGGACTTGGTCTTCACGACGGACGCACAGGCTAGTCGAACGCTCGGCCTGGAAGGCATGTCGCCCGAGCGCATTCATTGCGTCGGAAGCCTGGCGATGGACGCGATCGTCTTTGCGATGGGCCTGTGTCACCCGCCGAAGCGGTTCTTCGAGAATCGCCACGGCTACGCCTTGGCGGTGCTCAGCAACCCCATCAACATCGACACGCGCGATCCACTTGGCCAACTCACTGAAATGCTCTGTGAAGTCAGCCGGGTCATCCCGATCGTCTGGCTGCTGCGCTCCAGGATTCATGCCCAGCTGAAGAAGTACCATCTTGGCGTCTGCATTCCGGAGGATCGGATCCGCCGTCTGCCGGCACAGCCCTACGTTGATTACGTCGCGCTGCTTCGTGGAGCCACCTGCGTCCTGACGGACTCCTGGGCCGTGCAAGAGGAGGCCAGCGCTCTCAACATACCGTGTCTGGTCATCGGTGTGTTTCCCAAGCGGGAAATCGCAGGTGGCTCGAACGTTTCGGTAGGCCTCAG
>Ga0068858_100001121_pt1 | contig 27733 bp, 32 predicted proteins | sample KBSSwiS12_FD_66589 | JGI IMG/M metagenome (GOLD analysis project Ga0068858, IMG submission 66589) | Switchgrass rhizosphere microbial communities from Kellogg Biological Station, Michigan, USA - KBS Switchgrass S1-2 | ecosystem: Host-associated > Plants > Roots > Rhizosphere > Soil ... | reverse complement strand
GAAGGCGACAAGGTCAAGGTCACCCTGCGCTTCCGCGGCCGCGAGCTCTCGCACCAGCAGCTCGGCATGAACCTCCTGCGCCGCGTGCAGGAAGACACCGCCGAAGTCGCCAAGATCGAAGCCTATCCCCGCATGGAAGGCCGCCAGATGCTGATGGTGATCTCGCCGAAGTAAGGCTGATTGCCTGGCTGGCTGACGTGAGAGGCGCTCCCAATGGGGCGCCTTTTGCGTTTGCGCAGAGCGGGTTGCGCCGTGCCGGCGCTCCTCACCCCTTCCACTCGCGCCGCTCTTCCGCCATGCGCAGCACCTCGTAGCTCACCTGCAGCTTGCGGAATGTCTCGGCCGCGGCCTCGTCCCCCGGCTTGACGTCGGGGTGGACCTCCTTGGCCTTGGCGCGCCAGGCTTTCTTCACCGCCTCGAAGTCGGCGTCCGGCTCCAGCCCGAGCATGTCGAGCGCATTCAGCTCGTCGCGGCTGCGCGTGCCGTCGCCGGAGCCAGCCCAGCCGTAGTGCGCGGCTTCCTTGTAGCCGGAATTGTCGGAGCGCTCGCGCGCCTCGCGTTCCTCGGCCTCTTCCTTGGTCAGGCCCTCGAAGTAGTTCCAGCCCGAGTTGTACTCCGCTGCGTGGCTCTGGCAGAAATACCAGCGGTCCGGGCTGTTGGGGCTCTTTGGCGCGGGGCAATCGCCCTTTTCGTGGCATCCGGCGCGATCGCACATGCGCACCGGCTCGGCCGCGCTGCCGCTGCCGTAGCCGCGCCAGCGCGGAAAACCCCAGTCGTTCTTGCCGCGCGCCCTGCTCATCGTGGCCAGATATGGACTGCGCCCGATTCAGGCAAGCGTTAGCCCTTCCCCCCAGGGGGGAGGACGGGTGGGGGTGCATCGTGCCTGCGGTCGGGCGGCGATCGCCCACCCCGGCCCCTCCCGTTGGGGAGGGACGCTAGGCCTCAGTCGATCGTGACGGTCACCGCGCGGCGGTTCTTGGCCCAGCTCGCCTCGTCCGAGCCGAGCGCGACCGGGCGCTCCTTGCCGTACGAGACTGTCGTCAGGCGGCTCGCATCGACGCCGAGGCTGACGAGGTAGTTCTTGGCCGCGTTGGCCCGGCGCTCGCCCAGTGCAAGGTTGTATTCGCGGGTGCCGCGCTCGTCGCAGTGGCCCTCGATGGTGGCGCGCTTGCCCGGATAGCGGGAGAGCCACGCGGCCTGGGCGCGCAGGGCGGCCTGGTCGGTCTGGTCGATGTCGTACTTGTCGGTGTCGAAATAGATCGTGTCCTGGCCCATCAGCTGCGCCGCGAAATCGGCCTGGCTGCCGGCAACGGGGCCGCTGACCGGAGCGGGTGCCTGGGTCGCGGTGGTCGGTTCCGGCGCGGGCGGGAGCGCCGGGGGGGCCTTCTTGGTGCACCCGGCAAGCGCAAGGCTGGCGGCAAGCACGAGCGTCCCGGCCTTCAGGCCCGTCTTGAGTTCGGTGAGCTGCGGCATCTGTCGTCTCCTTCGAATCTGTTCCGGCGCCCCTCGGGCGGAACCCGTCCCTATTGCTGCACCGGCCCCCACGCCGGGTCCGAGGCATCCACCGGGGTCGGCAGCTTGCGCTCGTTGCGCCCGGTGAGGTCCACCTGCCAGATGCCCGTCCGCCCGGTGTTCTTCTCGGTGCGGAAGAACTGGACGATCCGGCCATTGGGCGACCAGGTGGGCGCCTCGTCCTGCCAGCTGTCGGTCAGGTCACGCATGCTACCACCACTTGGGGACATTACTGCAATACGAAAGTTCCCGGCGATATGGGTAAAGGCGATCTGGTCGCCGCGCGGGCTCCATTCGGGCGTGGCCGCGCGCCCGCCGAAGAAGCTGATCCGCTGCTGGTTCGAGCCGTCGGCGTTCATCACGTAGACCTGCTGCGCGCCCGAGCGATCGCTCTCGAAGACGATCCTGGAGCCATCGGGCGAGAACGAACCGCCGATGTTGATGCCCGGCGTGTTGGTCAGCCGGAGGGTCGTCCCGCTGCCGTCGGCGGCCACCTTGTAGATGTCGGTATTGCCGCCCGAGGCCATCGAATAGAGGATCCACCTGCCGTCGGGCGACCAGCGCGGAGCGAAGGTGGGATTCCGGTTCTGGGTGATCAGGCGCTGCTTGTTGGCCGCCAGGTCATAGACGTAGATCCGGGGGAAGCCGTTGAAATAGCTCAGGTACAGGATCGACTTGTAGTCGGGCGAATAGCGCGGGGTCAGCGCGATCGCCTGGCCGGTGGTCAGGTAGCGGTGATTGGCCCCGTCCGAATCCATGATCGCGAGGCGCTTCATCCGGTGATCCTTGGGACCGGTCTCGGCGATGTAGGCGATCTTGGAATCGAAGAACGGACTTTCGCCCGAGAGCCGCGAATAGACGAGGTCGGCGCACTTGTGCGCGGCCCGCCGCCACTCGCCCGGGCCGACCTGCCAGCCGCCCTTCACCAGCTGCTGCTTGAGCTGCACGTCGTAGAGATAGCAGCCCACCGTGAGCGTGCCGTCGGCATTGCCGCGCACATAGCCGTGGACCAGCATTTCGGCGCCCCGCCCCGACCAGATCCCGAAGTCGGGCGCCATGACCTGCCCGAAGCTCGGCATCGGCAGCGAATCGGGACCGGTCGGCTTGAACAGGCCGTTGTTCCTGAGGTCGGCGGTGATCACGCCAGCCACCGCCCGCCCGAGCGCCGCGGTCGATCCCGCGCTGGCCTCGGTCGGCACGTCGCGGTCGGTGGGGAACGTGGGAATGGCGATGCCGAGGTCCTGCCACGGGGTCTCGTCGGAGACCGAGCCGGTCAGCCCCTCTGCGGGCTGGGCTGCGATTGCCGGAGCAGGAGCAGGAGCAGGCGCACTCTGAGCGGCGACCGTGGCGGCCAATGGCAGGGCGAGCAGCAACGCAAAGGGGGCAAGCTTCATTGGGACAACTTCCTGTCGAAGCGGAAGGAGGCGACGTGCCTCCACAATGGATAGAGATCGTCGGGCAGCTCGAACGGCGCGGCCAGGCGCACCGCGCGGATCGCCTGCTCGGCATGGCGCTGCGCCTGGGCCCGGTTGGAATCGGTTATGCCCGACTGGCTGACGACGCGCGGCGAGCCCGCCAGGCTGCCGTCGGGGTTCATGTCCCAGGCAAGCACCGTCACCAGCTCGTCCGCATCCGCTCCTTGCGGGGCTGCCCACTTGGGCTTGAGCTGCCGGGTGATCGCGCCCGAGAGCGCCGCCTTGACCCCCGGGCCGAGCGCCTGCGCCGGCGGTGCGGTAGCGTGCGCGCCGGGTGTGGTCCCGCCGGCGATGCCCTTGAGGAAGTCCGCGCCGAGCCGGCTGCCCCCACCGGCCGCGGGCTTGGCTGGTGCGGGTTTGGGCGGCTGGGCCTTGGCGGGTGGCTGCGGCGCCTGCGCTACGGGTCTCGGCGGCGGTTTAGGCTGGGGCTGCGGCATGGCCCGGGGCGCCGGCCGGGGCATCGGCTGCGGCGCGGGTTGGACCCGCGGCTGCGGCTGTGGTTGCGGCTGGGGCTGCACGACCGGGGCCGGCTCGGGGACCGGCGCGGGTTCCTCGGCGAGCACCGGGGCGACTGCAGGCGCGGCCTCGGCCTGCGGCTGCGGCGAGGTCGAGCGTTCGGCCACCTCGTCGGAGATCGTCACCGTCATCCGCTCGGGCTCGGGAAACGGCTTCGGGGCTGGCGGCGCGAGCATCAGCCAGGCGACCAGCGCGACGTGCGCGGCGATCGCCACGACGAGCCCGGCCTTCTCCTCGGTGCGCAGGCCCTCGCGCTCATATGCCGTGACCGTTGCCATCATCGCCTGAGCTATGGGGCCTGAACTGAACCGTTGGTGACCAGCGAGATCGAATTGAACCCGGCATGGTTCAGCTCGCCCATCACCGCCATGACCTCGCCATAGGCCAGCGCCCTGTCGGCGCGCAGCGTCACCAGCGGCGGTTTGCCGTCGGCCCCCGGCGCAATCCCCGCCAGCCGCTGGCCAAGCTCGCCCGGCGCGATCTCGGCATCGTCCAGGTAGGTCTTGCCGTCGGACGTCATCGAGATCGTCACCTGCCTGGGCTCCTGCGGCAGTGCATTGGCGCGGCTGTCGGGCAGCTCGACCGGCACCCCGGCGGTGAGCAGCGGCGCGGTCACCATGAAGATGATCAGCAGCACCAGCATGACGTCGACCAGCGGAGTGACGTTGATCTCCGCCATGGCCCCACGCTTGCCCCGCCGGCCGCGGCGCCGGCCCGAGGGGGAGGACAGGTTCATCGCCATGAGGGGAGTCCTTGTCGGGTGCGCCCTCCACATCCGTGGAGGGCTTGCGGCACCGGCCCGGATGCGACGTCCGCACCAATCAGAGACTCCATCATTCCGCCTCCAGCTCGCGGCTCAGCGTCACGTGAAACCGGTCCGCGAAGCGCTGGAGCCGGGCCTCGAAGGCGTTCACGGCGTTGGAGAAGCGGTTGTAGGCGATCACCGCCGGGATGGCGGCGAACAGGCCGATGGCGGTGGCGAACAGCGCCTCGGAAATGCCCGGCGCGACCACCGCCAGCGACGAATTCTGCTGCTGGCCGATCTGGAAGAACGAGTTCATGATTCCCCAGACCGTGCCGAACAGGCCGATGAACGGCGCGGCGGAGCCGACCGTGGCGAGGAAGTTCAGCCGGTCGCCCAGCTGATCGCTCTCCTGCTCGACCACCGAGCCCATCGCCGCCGCGAGCCGCTGGCGCAGCCCCTCGCGGTCGACTGCCTTGGCCGCAACCGAGCGGTCCCATTCGCCCAGCGCCGCAGCGGCGACCTTCGCGGTCGGCGCGGGCGAGGCGGCGTTCTGGTTGTGGTAGGCCTCGATGTCCTTGGCCTGCCAGAAACCCTGCTCGTAAGCCGCATCGGCGCGGCGCACCGCGCTCACCCGCAAGCTGAACGAGACGATGATCGTCCACACCCACACGCTCGCCGCGAGCAGCCCGAGCATGACCAACTGGACGACGATGTCGGCGTCCATGAACAGTTTCACGGGATTGAGGTGGGCCGGGGCGGCGCCGGCGGCGAGAATCGTCAGGTTCAGGGCAGGGGTCATTGGGTTTCCGTCTCAAGAATGCGATGGAACGCCGCGCGCCATGGCGCAGGCTGGCGCCGGGGGCGGCCGTCGGGCCCGATGAACCCGACCCGCACCCGCGCCTCGGCCAGCAGCGCCGGCCCGCGCAAGGCCTGCTGGACCAGCCGGCACGACGCCGCGCCGACCTCTTCGGCCCGGGTTTCGATCATGACCACGTCGTCCAGCCGCGCGGGGGCGCGATAGCGGATGGTGAGTTCGGACACGGCATAAGTTCCCTCTCCGGTCTCCTGCGCGGCGCGCTGATCGATCCCGATCAGCCGCACCAGGTCGGACCGCGCACGCTCGAACCACTTCAGGTAATTGGCATGGTAAACGATGCCGGAGACGTCGGTATCCTCGTAATAGGCGCGAACCGCAAAGCGGTGCACCGGCCCGTCGAACAGGCCTTCCGAGGGGGCGGGGACGGTCATGCGCCCCGTCTTAACCGCCCCGCGACTCGGCCCGCAAGCCCGTCACCGGCAAAAACCCTCGTTTCGCCGTGCCGGGGGCACGGTGAGTCATTTGTTTGGTGCGGGAAGGCCATCCGGCCTTTCCTGCGGCACCAGCCCCTGACGGATGTCAGAGGCGCACTCTCATTGGGGCACCATCGCGTAGAACTGGCGGCCGCCGAACAGGTGGACGTGGAGGTGCGGCACTTCCTGGTGGCCGTGCTGCCCCACGTTCGCCAGCATGCGGTAGCCCGGCTCGACCAGCCCATGCTCGCGCGCCACCTGCCCGACGGCGCGGACGAAGCCGGCGATCTCGGCCTCCGGGGCGGTCGCCGAGAAATCGTCCCAGCTCACATAGGACCCCTTGGGGATCACCAGGATGTGGACCGGCGCCTGCGGGTTGATGTCGTGGAAGGCATAGGCGAAGTCGTCCTCGTAGACCTTGCGCGAAGGAATCTCGCCGCGCAGGATCTTCGCGAAGATGTTCTGGTCGTCGTACGGGGCCTTGGGGTCGATCGGCATCAGTCGGCCTTTCTCGCTGCTTTCTCGGCGATCCCCGAGGTGCCCTCGCGACGGTCGAGCTCGGCCAGCACCTCGGCGAGCGGCACGCCCTTGGCGGCCAGCAGCACCATCAGGTGAAACACCAGATCCGCCGCTTCGCCGACAAGCTCCTGCCGGTCTCCGGCCAGCGCGGCGATCACCGTCTCGGTGGCCTCCTCGCCGACCTTCTGGGCGATCTTACCGACGCCCTTCGCGGTCAGCTTGGCGACATAGGAGGTCGATGGATCGGCCGTGCGGCGCAGGGCGATCGTAGCTTCGAGGCGGGCCAGTGCGTCACTCATGCAGATGCGATGCAGTGCGCTTGCAGATCGGTCAAGTCACCCCCGCGCCGGGAGCCCTGCAGCGCGCAACGCGGCGTGAGCTTCGGCGATAGAATGCTTGCCGAAATGGAAGATCGAGGCCGCCAGCACGGCGCTGGCATGGCCCCTGGTGACCCCGTCCACCAGGTGGTCCAGCGTGCCAACCCCGCCGCTCGCGATCACCGGCACCGACACCGCGTCGGCAATTGTCCGGGTCAGCTCGAGGTCATAGCCGGCCTGCGTGCCATCCCCGTCCATCGAGGTGACGAGCAGCTCGCCCGCGCCGAATTTTGCAAGCTTTACAGCATGTTCGACGGCATCGATGCCCGTGGCCATGCGCCCGCCGTGCGTGAAGATCTCCCAGTGATCCCCCACCCGCCGCGCATCGACCGAGGCGACGATGCACTGCGAGCCCATCTTCTCGGCAATGTCCGAAACCACTTCGGGCCTCGATACCGCAGCAGAATTGACCGCCACCTTGTCGGCGCCGGCCAGCAGCAGCGCCCGCGCGTCATCCACCGTCCGCACCCCGCCGCCCACGGTCAGCGGCATGAAGCACACTTCCGCGGTGCGCTGCACGATCCCCAGCAGAGTCCCGCGGGCTTCGTGGCTGGCGGTAATGTCGAGGAAACACAACTCGTCCGCGCCCGCCGCATCGTAGGCGCGGGCCTGCTCGACCGGATCACCGGCATCCTTGAGGTCGACGAAATTCACGCCCTTGACCACCCGGCCATTGGCAACGTCGAGGCAGGGAATGACGCGGACGCGAACGGTCATGCGCAAGGTCCTTCGAGACGTCCGCTCAGCCGAAGGCTTCGCTCCCTCCTCAGGACGAACGAACCTGGAAACACCCCCGATCGTCCTGAGGAACGAGGCCGCAGGCCGAGTGTCTCGAAGGACAAGGCCATCAGTCCCGCTCCGCCATCGCGATCGCCGCCTTCAGGTCGAGCCGCCCCTCGTAGAGCGCCCGCCCCGTGATCACGCCCTCGATCCCCTCATGGGCATGGAGCGCGAGAATATGGATATCGTCCAGGCCCTTGACCCCGCCGCTGGCGATCACCGGAATGTCGACCCGCCGCGCCAGGTCCACCGTCGCATCGATGTTCACGCCCTTGAGCAGCCCATCGCGGCCGATGTCGGTGAACAGCAGCGAAGCAACGCCCGCATCCTCGAAGCGGCGGGCGAGATCGACCACTGCCACGTCGGAAACATCGGCCCAGCCCTCGGTCGCCACCATCCCGTCACGCGCATCCACGGCAACGACGATGCCGCCGGGGAACTCGCGTGCCATGTCCTTGACGAATTCCGGGTCCTTCAGCGCCGCCGAGCCCATGACCACGCGCGACACGCCAAGGTCGAACCAGCCCTCGACCGCCTCGCGGGTCCGGATCCCGCCGCCGAGCTGCACATGGCCGTCGAACGCGGCAAGAATGCTCTCGACCGCCTCGCGGTTCTCCGCGCGTCCGGCGAAAGAGCCGTCGAGATCGACCACGTGGAGGAACTGCGAGCCGGCCTCGGCGAAGAGCTGCGCCTGCGCGGCGGGATTGTCGCCGTAGACCGTGGCGCGCGCCATGTCGCCTTCGGCCAGGCGCACGACCTGGCCGCCCTTGAGGTCGATGGCGGGGAAGACGATCATCGCTCAGGGCTTCCAGTCGAGAAAACGGGCGAGCAGCGCCAGTCCATAGGCCTGGCTCTTCTCCGGGTGGAACTGCACCCCGACGATATTGTCGCGCGCCACCGCGGCGACGATCCCGCCGCCGTGGTCGGTCATCGCGGCGACCGCGTGGCCGTCGTCGGGCAGGAACTGGTAGGAGTGGAGGAAGTAGGCCTCGCCCGCCTCGATCAGCGCCGCGCCAGCCGAATGCGGGGTAAGGGCAACGTCGTTCCAGCCCATGTGCGGGATCTTGATCGCCGGTTCGGCCGGCTCGATCAGGCGCACTTCGCCGCCGATCCAGTCCAGCCCGTCGGTCACCCCGTGCTCGACCCCGCGCGTGGCGAGCAGCTGCATGCCGACGCAGATGCCAAGGAACGGCGCGGCGCCGACCTGCACCCGCTCCTCCATCGCCGCGATCAGCCCGGGGATCGCGCGCAGCCCTTGCGCGCAGGCCTTGAACGAGCCGACGCCGGGCAGCACGATCCGGTCGGCCGCGCGGACCACATCGGGATCGGCGGTGACGGCGACACCTTCGGCGCCCGCAGCCTTGAGCGCGTTGGCGACCGAGTGGAGATTGCCCGCGCCGTAATCGATCAGGGCCAGCGTTTCAGCCATGCTCAGCCCAGCGAACCTTCCCCGAGCACCCCCTTGGTGCTCGGCACGGCCCCGCCCTTGCGCAGGTCCAATTCCACCGCCTGGCGCATCGCCCGGGCGAAGCCCTTGTAGATGCCCTCGATCACGTGGTGGTTGTTGGTGCCGTAGATCTGCTCGACATGGAGCGTGATCCCGACCGCCTGAGCGATCGAGTGGAACCAGTGCTCGAACAGCTCGGTGTCCATCTCGCCGAGGCGCTCCTGCGTGAACCTGGCGTTCCACACCAGCCACGGCCGGCCCGATATATCGAGCACGACGCGGCACAACGCCTCGTCCATCGCCGAATGCGCCTCGCCATAGCGACCGATCCCGGCCTTGTCGCCCAGCGCCTGGACGATGCACTGGCCGATGGCGATCGCCGAATCCTCGGTCGTGTGGTGCTGGTCGACGTGGAGGTCGCCCTTGATGTGGCAGGTCACGTCGATCAGCGAATGGCGGCTGAACTGCTCGATCATGTGATCGAGAAAGCCGATCCCGGTCGAGACGTCGTAGGCGCCGGTGCCGTCGAGGTTCACCTCGACCGCGATGTCGGTCTCGTGGGTCTTGCGGGCTATCCGGGCGGTGCGCATCGGCTGGGATTCCTTGGGCTGGCGTCCCTATAGACCCGCCGGCCCAAGGTGCAAGCACGCCTGCTCTATCCACCGCAGCGACCCGATTGGGCGCTTGACCATCCGCCCGGCCATCGCCACTTGAAGAAAGATGAACGATACGCCCGACAGTCTGATCCCTTACGACGAGATCGTCCAGGAGGCCCTGCGGGCCGTGGTCGGGCGGGTGCTCGGGCAGGTCGAGAGCTCGGGCGGCACGCTTCCCGGCCACCATCACTTCTACATCACCTTCAAGACCACCGCGCCCGGCGTGGAAATCCCCGCGCAACTGCGCGAGCGGTTCCCCGACGAGATGACCATCGTGCTCCAGAACAAGTTCTGGGACCTGACGGTGGATGAAGGCAGCTTCTCGGTCGGCCTCTCGTTCAACCAGATCCCGGCCAAGCTGGTGATTCCGTTCGCGGCGATCACCGCGTTCGTCGATCCGGCGGTCGATTTCGGGCTGCAGTTCCAGGCCACCGTGGGCGATCTCGCCCCCGAGCCCCATGACGAAGCCGAGAACGACGCCCCCGGCGGCGAGGCCGGCGAAGGGGAACGGGGCGAAGGGGCCGGCGTTGCCGAGGACGGGTCGAACGTCGTGACCGTCGATTTCGGCCGGAAGAAATAGCACCCCGGAACAGAGGCTAAGGCACCCGATGGCATTCCTGCGCAAGCGCTCCAAAACTGCCGTCAAAGCCCAGGACGCCACGGACGCGGCCGCCGGAGCGCTGACGCCCAGCCCCAATCCGGCGACCAACCTGCTGCTCGCCGACATCGCCCTGCGCGGCGGCGGCGCGCTGCTCAAGCGCGCCGTCGAGACCGGGCTGCTCGGCGCCACAGCGACCGGGAAGCGCAAGGCCAAGGCCGTAGTAAAGGGCCGCTCGCTCGGCCAGTCGCTGATCGGCACGGTGATCGCGCGGGTCGCGACGCGGTCTGTGCCGGGTGCGCTGCTGGTCGGCGGCGGGCTGCTGGCCAAGACGCTCTACGATCGCAAGCGCGGCCGGGCGGCCGCCGAGGAAGGCCATGCCCAGCTTAGCAAGCAGGCGGAAAAGGCCCGCAAGTAGAGCCGCGGCGGAGAAGTTCCCGCGCCCTCTTGATCCTGCCTGCCCGATTGCGGCAAGGGCAGACATGGCTTCCGATACGCTCCATCGCCGCGGGCTCATGTTCATCCTCTCCTCGCCCTCGGGCGCGGGCAAGACGACGATCGCCCGCCGCCTGCTGGCGGAAGACGGCGAGATCGCGATGTCGGTTTCGGCCACCACCCGGCCGATGAGAGCCGGCGAGGTTGCCGGCAAGGACTACCACTTCGTCGACCAGGCCCAGTTCGACCGCATGGTCGAGGCGAACGAGTTCTACGAGTGGGCCCACGTCTTCGGCCATTCCTACGGCACCCCCAAGGCCGAGATCCGCGCCGGCCTCAAGGCCGGGCGCGACTACCTGTTCGACATCGACTGGCAGGGCAGCCAGCAGCTCTACCAGAAGGCCGAGCGCGATGTGGTGCGCGTATTCATCCTGCCGCCCAGCCTCGGCGAGCTCCAGCGCCGCCTGGTTGGCCGCGGGACCGACAGCGCCGAGGTGATCGCCTCGCGAATGGCCCGCGCCCAGGCCGAGATCAGCCACTGGGACGGCTACGACTACGTGGTCATCAACGACGACGTGGAAACCTGCTTCGCCAAGGTCCGCGAGATCCTCGAGGCCGAACGCATGCGCCGCACCCGCCAGACCGGCCTGATCGAATTCGTGCGCGAGCTGACGGGGGGTTGAGTATCTGGTAGGGTGCGCTCCGGACATCCCGCCTTTCCGCACACGACAAACCTCCCGCTTGCCCCCCGCGCGCCCACACGATAGGCGCGCGGCCAACATCTTCCTCCCGGAGAATCCTTCGCATGTCCGACCTTGCCGCCCAGATCGAAGCCGCATTCGATGCGCGCGAGACCGTCACCCCCGCCAGCGCGGACGTCCGTGCGATCGTCGATCAGGCGCTCGAACTGCTCGACAGCGGCGCGGCGCGGGTCGCCGAGCCGGACGGCCAGGGCGGCTGGAAGGTCAACCAGTGGCTCAAGAAGGCCGTGCTGCTCTCGTTCCGCCTCGCCGACAACGACGTGATGGACCTCGGCTCGGCCGGCGCGCCCGCGTTCGACAAGGTGCCGCTGAAGTTCTCCGGCTGGGATGCCGCCCGTTTCCGCGCCGCGGGCATCCGCGTCGTCCCCGGCGCGGTGGTCCGCCGGAGCGCGTTCATCGCGAAGAACGTCGTGCTGATGCCGAGCTTCGTGAACCTCGGCGCGCATGTCGGCGAGGGCACGATGGTCGATACCTGGGCCACGGTCGGCTCGTGCGCGCAGATCGGGAAAAACGTTCACCTCTCGGGCGGCGTCGGCATCGGCGGCGTGCTCGAGCCGCTCCAGGCCAACCCGGTGGTGATCGAGGACAACTGCTTCATCGGCGCACGCGCCGAGGTCGCCGAGGGCGTGATCGTCGGCGAGGGTTCGGTCCTGTCGATGGGCGTCTACCTCGGCGCCTCGACCAAGATCGTCGATCGCGCCACCGGGGAGGTCCACGTCGGCCGGGTCCCCCCCTATTCGGTGGTGGTCCCCGGCAACGTGCCGGGCAAGCCCCTGCCCGACGGCACCCCCGGACCGTCGCTCTATTGCGCGGTGATCGTCAAGACGGTCGATGCGCAGACCCGCTCGAAGACCGGGATCAACGAGCTGCTGCGCGACTGACGGTTGCGCCCCCGATCCTGGCCTGACCCCGGTCGGGCGCCCGCTGCCCCTTGGTTCACGGAACAACGCCGGGGCTCCGGCGTAGATTCGGCTTATCCCCCAGCCGAATTCGGAGCATCCCCATGGAACGCCGCGGCGACGAAATTCATCTCGACACTGAAGAAGCCCGCTCGGGCGAAACCTCCAACGTGGTCCGCTACGTGCTGTCGATTGGCCTGATCCTCGCGATCCTTGCGCTGACCGCGATCTGGGTGACCGGCGCGGCGACCAGCCCGCAGGGCGAGCGCAACGGGACGGTGACCAACCAGGCCACGCCGCGGACCTGAGCCGTGGGCGCCAGGTTCCACGCGGGTCAGCAGGTCCACTGGGCCTGGGGCGCATACACCGCCGAGGGCCGCGTGGCCGAGGTCTTCGCGCGGCGGGTAAGCCGCACACTCCACGGCAAGCGCGTGGTCCGCAACGGCACCGCGGACAATCCTGCGGTTCTGGTCGAACAGGACGACGGCGGCCGCGTGCTCAAGCGCGCAAGCGAACTCCATTCCGGAGGCAAGTGACATGCCAGCAAAATCCAAGGCACAGCAAAAGGCCGCCGGCGCGGCGCTTTCCGCCAAGCGTGGCGAAACCCCGAAGAGCAAGCTGAAAGGCGCATCGAAGCAGATGGAAGCCTCCATGAGCGAGAAGGAGCTCGAGGAATTCGCCCACACCAAGCGCAAGAGCCTGCCCGACCGCAAGGGCTGACGGGCAGCAGCCGATGAGCGGCCCGGGGCTCGAGCGGTTCGTGCGGGCGCAGCAGTCGGCCTGGCCGGATGCGCTCGACGAACTGCAGACAGGCGCCAAGCGCGGCCACTGGATGTGGTTCGTGTTCCCGCAGATCGCTGGTCTCGGTCTCAGCGAGACCGCGCGGTTCTACGCAATCGACGGATTGGCCGAGGCGCAGGCCTATCTCGAACACCCATTGCTCGGCCCTCGTCTCGCCGAGGCGACCCGCGCCCTGCTCCTCCATGTCGGCCGCTCGCCCGAGGCGATCCTCGGATCGACCGACGCGCTCAAGCTGCGCAGTTCGTTGACCTTGTTCGAGGTGGCCGGCGGCGATCGCGTGTTCGGGGAGGCGCTGGACGCCTTCTACGACGGCCAGCGCGATCCGCTGACACTCGCCATTCTCGAGCGCCAGGGCGCCCGCTCCTAGAACGCTGTCGCGCTCTCGATCGGCGGGTCCGCCCGATGCGCGGCCGCGAATGCGTCGGCGGCCTCGAGCACGCGCATGATGTTGCCGCTGGCGATCTTCTGGAGATCGGTCTGGCTATAGCCGCGCCGCGCCAGTTCCTCGAACAGGTTGGGATAGCCCGAAACGTCGGCCATGCCTTCGGTGGTGGTGTCCATCCCGTCGAAATCGCCGCCCAGGCCGACATGCTCGATCCCGGCCACCTTGACGATGTGATCGATGTGGTCGGCCAGGTCCTTTAGCGTCGCACGGGGGCGCGGATGCGCCTGTTCCCATTCGCCCAGCGCTGCCTTGGCCTTGTCGGGCGCGTCGATGTAGAGCGCGGCCAGCCGCGCCTTTTCGCCCGTGCGGCGCAGCTCCCACTGGCGCACGGTGTCGCTGACATAGGCCGGCAGGGTCACCACCATGACGATCCCGCCGTTGGCCTTGAGCCGGACGAGCACGTCGTCAGGCACGTTGCGCGGGTGATCGGCCACGGCGCGCGCGCCCGAATGGGTGAACACCACCGGCGCCCGCGCCACGTCGAGCGCATCGCCCATCGTGTCGGCCGAACAGTGGCTGAGATCGACGAGCATGCCGATGCGCTGCATCTCGCGGACCACGTCCTTGCCGAAATCGGTGAGCCCGCCATGCTGCGGCGCATCGGTGGCGCTGTCAGCCCAGCTGGTGGTGCGGAAATGCGCGAGCGTCATGTAGCGCACGCCGAGTTCGCGGAACTGGCGCAGGACGCCCAGCGAATTGCCGATGGCGTAGCCGCCCTCCATCCCCAGCAAGGAGGCGATCCGCCCCGCGCGCCATGCCGCCTTCACGCCGGCCGCGTCCGTCGCCAGCTGGAGGTCGGCCGGATTGGCGGCGATGAGCCGCTTGGTCACGTCGATCTGCTCCATCACCGCCTGGACCGCCTGCTGGTCGGTCAGCGCCGGCGAGACGAACACCGACCAGAACTGCGCGCCAACGTGGCCCTTGCGCAGGCGCGTCAGGTCGGTGTGCATCGCCACCCGGCCCGCGGCGGGATCGGCGGTGCCAGTGGTGTCGCGAAAGTCGAACCCGGCGAGCACGTCCTTGCGGCGGTCGCGCAGCTGCTCGGGCACATCGTTGTGCCCGTCCCACACCGGCGCTGCCCTTAGCGCCGCCGCAGCGACCCCCTCGGGATAGCCCCGGGCGGGCGCGGCCGGTGCGGGCGCAGCGGCGAGCAGGCCGGCGGCGAGGGCACTCAGGCAAGCGAACGGCGGGGCAGGCTTCATCGGCAGGTTCCTCTCGTCGGCGACGGGGCCCACCCTTGCAGGATCGGGCCGGCGCGCCAATACGCGAGTTGGCGGCGACGGAACCGGCCCGCCCACTGGCGATTTGCTACGACAGCACTTGCCACAAGGAAGCCCATGACGACCGGCTGGAAACTGGACCTCGGCGCCCGACTCGCCCTCATCGAGGAGTTTCCTCCCCGCTATGGCAAGGTCGTGGCCGACCACATCACCCTGGCGGCAGGGAACAGTGCCAGCGATAGCGCTCCCGGGCCCGTCGGCGAGGCTATGATCATCGGCCATGCCGACGATGGCGAGGGCGTGGAGGCCTATGTCGTCGCGATCGACGGCTCGACCGACCGGCCCGACGGCGGCACCTGGCACATAACCTGGTCGCTGGGGCCCGGGCGCACTGCGCGGGAGAGCACCGACGTCATCGACGTGCAGGGCTGGCGCGATGTGCTGCCCCGGCCGCTGCTCGTCCATCCGGCGCGCTGGTAAGTGCCTTCCCCTAGCTGCCTGATCACAGGCTCGAGCGCGACTTGACCCTGCCGGAGCGCGGGTCCATCCCGGGCGCAGAGGACGGGGCGGCAATGAATCTGCGCGCAATATTCGAGAACCGCTCGGGCCGCGTGATCGCGGTCTTGCGGTTCGTGTTCGCCACCGTGTTCCTTGTTTCACTGGCGATTGAGAAGGTCACCGCCGGCGAGACGATCCGCGCGGGGCTGATCCTGCTCGGCAGTTACGTCACGCTGTCCCTGCTTGTGGTACCGATCGCCTGGCGCTCATGGTGGCTGGACCATCGCCTGGCCATGCCGCTGCTGGTGGTCGACATTGCGGTGTTCATCACGGCGGTGTTCGTCACCGAAGTCGGCGATGCCGATTTCACAAGTCCGTTCATCGCGCTGTTCGCGCTCATCATGCTCTCGTGCACGCTGCGCTGGGGCTGGATGATGGCGGCCCGAACCGGCGCCGTGGTGGCCATGGTGTTCATGATCGTCGGGCTGTCGCTGATTGCGCTCGACTATCCCGTCGCAGTCACCCGCTTCGCCCGCCGGGCCTTCTACATGGTGGCGCTGTTTCCGGTGCTGGCCTGGTTCGGGATGGACCGCCGCGGCGCGCAGGTGCCCCCGCTCCTCGGGCTTGACGAGGCGGAGAGCCTCGACGCCGTGTCGGCGACGGTGCTGGACTATGCGATGCGCGTCTGTGGCGCCGGCCATGGGATACTGGCATGGAGCGACCGGGATGAGCCGTGGGTGGTGTTCCACGAAGTCGCGGCAGACGGGACCGTGCGCCACACCCGCGGCGGACCGGCCGAACAGCCCGACTGGAACGCGCTCGGCGGCAGCCCCTGGCTGTTCGACCTGCGCCATGCCCGGGCCCTGGTCGGAGGCGGCGACGGCAGGGTCGAGGCGATCAATCCGGCAAACCCCATCCCGCTGGCGGTGAGTGCCGGCATATCCTCCGGTCTGGCCCTGCCGCTGGCGTGCAGCGCCCGCGAAGGGCTGATCGTGCTGGGTGGGATCCACGGCCCCGGCCCGGATTTCCTCGCGCTGGGGACGGCTGTCATCCGCGAGCTGCAGGCAACCGGAGACCGGGTCACGGCCCACCAGCTGGAGCGCGAGAAGGCCGTGACCCGCACCCGCAGCGCCATCGCGCGCGACCTGCATGACAGCGTCGCCCAGTCGCTCGCCGGCGCCTGCTTCCGCCTCGAAGCGCTGCGCCGCGGCCTGGCTGACCGGCCGGATCAGGCCGCCGACGCTGATCCGGCGCAGGAGATTGCCGCGGTGCGCGACGCCTTGCGCAGCGAGCAGGCCCATGTCCGCGGGTTGATCGGCAAACTGCGCGAGCCCGCCGGGCTGCCCGAGCCGCACCCGCTCGACCTTGACCTCGAGCGCACGCTCGCCGAGGCGGCGGCGCACTGGAACATCGTTGCCAGCTTCGTCGCCGACGGCGCGGTGCCGACGCTCAGCGGCCTCGGTCACGAACTGCGCCAGCTGCTGCGCGAAGCCGTCGCCAATGCCGTCCGCCACGGCGCGGCAAGCGAAGTGCGGGTGGCGCTGTGCCGCGGCGAGGGCAGTCTGCAACTGCTCATCGCCGACAACGGCAGCGGCTTTGCCGACGGTTCGGGCGCGCCCTGGTCGATCAGCGAGCGCGTGGCTGTGCTGGGCGGCGAACTTGAGGTACACAGCGGCAAGGGCGGGACCCGCCTCGTCATTTCCCTTCCCCTCGCAGCGCTGCCGCAATCCTGATGGTCCCCGCCCTTCTCATGCACCCGGAGCCCGCCCGATGACCAAGGTCCTGATCGCCGACGACCATCCGTTCATGCGCACCGGGGTGCAGGCAGTGCTCGCCCCCACGCCTTTCCGGGTCGTCGCCGCAGTTGCCTCGGGGGCCGAAGCGCTGGCCGCCGTCGCGACCGAGGACCCCGAGATCTGCATTTTCGACGTGACCATGCCCGCGCCCGACGGGGTCGAGGCGCTCAAGGCCCTGCGCGCCGCGGGCGATCGCCGCCCGGTGGTGCTGCTCACCGCGCAGATCGACGACCAGCGGCTGGTCGAGGCGATCGACGCCGGGGTCAACGGGGTGGTCGGGAAGGACGGCGCCGAGGACGTGCTGGTCGATGCGCTGACCCGCGTCATGGCCGGGGAACGGGTGATCGGCCCCGACCTGATGGCCCGCGCCCAGCAGCAGGCCCAGCGCCGCAGCCAGCCCTCGCCCTTCGCCGTGCTCACCCCGCGTGAGCGGACCATCGTCGCGCTGGTCATGCGCGGCACGCGCAACCGCGAGATCGCGGCCGAGCTGGGGATCACCGAGGGCACTGTAAAGGTCTATCTCCACGCGCTCTACCAGAAGCTGGGGATCGACAACCGCACCGAACTCGCGGTCCTCGCCCTGCGCCATCCCGAGGAATTCGCCTGAAGCGAGCCGCACAGACGTATGCGCGGCCCTGCGCAGACGTATTCGTGCAGCGTCGCCCGGCCGCCGCGCTAAGGGGCGGGCCGAGCGAGCCCGAGCTTGCCTTGCCGGCGACACGGGAAGACACTGTTCGCCCGGCCCGTATGCCGCCGGGCGGGAACGCCTGCGGTCGCCGGCCGTAACCGACGGGGATTTGCCACGATGAGCTTTACCGCCGATTGCCTGCTCCTGTTCGGCGCCACCGGCGACCTCGCGCAGCGCATGCTGCTGCCCTCGCTCTGCGCGCTCGACGCGGACCGGCTCGTCGCGCCCGACCTCAGGATCATCGGCACCGCCCGCCAGCAGCTCGACGATGCGGGCTACCGCGAATTCGCGCGCAAGGCCCTCGACACCTACCTTCCCGAAGACCGCAAGGCTGCGATCGAGCCTTTTCTAGAGCGGCTGCACTTCCAGCCGCTCGACGCCACCGACACCGGCCATTACCAGGCGCTCGCCGCCAAGGTGGGGCCGATCGAGGGCGGGCTGGCAATCTTCCTGTCGACCGCGCCCGGGTTGTTCGAGCCGACCATCGCCGGCCTCGTCCAGAGCGGGCTCGCCGGCGAGCGTACGCGGATCGGGCTCGAAAAGCCGCTCGGCACCGATCTCGCCTCGAGCTGCCACATCAACGACGCGGTGGCCGCCGCCTTCCCGGAAGACCGCATCTTCCGGATCGACCACTACCTCGGCAAGGAGACGGTCCAGAACCTCCTCGCCCTGCGCTTCGCCAATCTGCTGTTCGAGCCGTTGTGGAACGCCGCGCACATCGATCACGTGCAGATCACGGTCGCCGAGACGGTGGGCCTCGAAGGCCGGGTCGGGTTCTACGACGGCGCCGGCGCGCTGCGCGACATGGTCCAGAACCACATGCTCCAGCTGCTCGCGCTGGTGGCGATGGAGCCACCGGCCAGCTTCGATGCGACCGCGGTGCGCGACGAGAAGGTCAAGGTGCTGCGCTCGCTGCGCAAGGTGGCCTGCGACGCCACCGTCACCGGCCAGTACCGCGCCGGGGCGATCTCCGGCGGGGCTGTCCCGGGCTACGACCAGGAACTGGGGCGCGACAGCCAGACCGAGACATTCGTCGCCCTCAAGGCCCATGTCGACAACTGGCGCTGGAAGGGCGTGCCGTTCTATCTGCGCACCGGCAAGCGCCTGCCCGAACGGGTGACCGAGATCGTCGTCCAGTTCCGCGACGTGCCGCACTCGATCTTCGCCAGCCGCGGCGCGCGCACCGCGCCCAACCGGCTGATCATCGGCATCCAGCCGGAGGAGAACATCACCCTCTCGCTGATGGCCAAGGTCCCCGGGCTCGATCGTGGCGGCATCCGTCTGCGCGAAGTCCCGCTCGACATCGCCATGGACGACGCCTTCGCCGGCCCCAAGAAGCGGATCGCCTACGAGCGGCTGCTGCTCGATCTGGTCGAAGGCGACCAGACGCTGTTCGTCCGCCGTGACGAGGTCGAGGCGCAATGGGACTGGGTCGACGCGATCCGCGCCTGCTGGGCCGACAACGGCATCGTCCCCAAGCCCTACACCGCCGGCAGCTGGGGCCCCTCGGCGGCGATCGCGCTCGCCGAACGCGACGGAGTCACATGGCATGAGTAAATGGGCATGAGCAACCTCCACCCCGCCGTCGAACGCGTCACCGCCCGGATCGTCGAGCGCTCCCGCGCAAGCCGTGAGGCCTACCTCGCGCTGATGGAGGCCGAGGCCGGCAAGCACGGCGATCGCGATTTCATGGGCTGCTCGAACCTGGCCCACGGCTTCGCCGCCGCGCTCGAGGACAAGCCGGCGATTGCCGCCCACCGCGGCCCCAACCTCGGCATCGTCACCGCCTACAACGACATGCTCTCGGCCCACCAGCCCTATGGTCGCTACCCCGAGGCGATGAAGCTCTACGCCCGCGAAGTCGGCGCGACCTGCCAGGTGGCCGGCGGCGTGCCCGCGATGTGCGACGGGGTCACCCAGGGGCAGGACGGGATGGAACTCTCGCTGTTCAGCCGCGACACCATCGCCCTGTCGACCGCGGTCGCGCTCAGTCACGCCATGTTCGATGGCATCGCCGCGCTCGGCATCTGCGACAAGATCGTCCCCGGCCTCGTCATCGGCGCGCTGCGCTTCGGGTACCTCCCGGCGATCTTCGTGCCCGGCGGCCCGATGCCCACCGGGCTCGGCAACAAGGAGAAGCAGAAGGTCCGCCAGCTCTACGCCGAAGGCAAGGCGACCCGCGCCGACCTGCTGGAGAGCGAGAGCAAGTCCTATCACGCTCCGGGTACCTGCACGTTCTACGGCACCGCCAATTCCAACCAGATGATGATGGAGCTGATGGGTCTCCACCTGCCCGGCGCGGCCTTCGTCCAGCCGAACACCCCGCTGCGCAGCGCGCTCACCCGCGCCGCCGTCCACCGCCTCGCCGAGATCGGCCGCAAGGGGCACGACTATCGCCCGATGGCCCGCGTGGTCGACGAAAAGGCGATCGTCAACGCCGCGGTCGGCCTGCTCGCCACCGGCGGGTCGACCAATCATGCGATCCACCTCCCGGCCATGGCCCGCGCCGCGGGGATCGCGATCGACTGGCAGGACCTCGACGAACTCTCCGCCGCAGTCCCGCTGATCGCGCGGGTCTATCCCAACGGCGCAGGCGACGTGAACCACTTCCACGCCGCCGGGGGCATCGGCTACGTGGTCAGGGAACTGCTCGGCGCCGGGCTGATCCACGGCGACACCCTGACCGTCGCCGCCCACGGCATGGCCGTCTACGCGCAGGAGCCGTTCCTCGATCACGAGACGCTCGACTGGCGCCCTGCCCCCCACGAGAGCGCCGACCCGGCCATGCTCCGCCCGGTGGCCGAGCCGTTCCAGCCCGATGGCGGGATGCGGCTGGTCACCGGCAACCTCGGCCGCGCCACCTTCAAGACCAGCGCCGTCGACGAGGAGCGCTGGACGATCGAGGCCCCGGCCCGCGTGTTCGCGACCCAGGAGGCCGTTAACGCCGCCTTCGCCGCGGGCGAGCTCGACCGCGACGTGGTGGTAGTCGTCCGGTTCCAGGGCCCGCGCGCCAACGGCATGCCCGAGCTGCACAAGCTGACCCCGCCGCTCGGCGTGCTCCAGGATCGCGGGCATCGCGTGGCACTGGTGACCGACGGGCGCATGTCGGGCGCCTCGGGCAAGGTGCCGGCCGCGATCCACGTCACCCCCGAGGCGCTGGCCGATCCGGGCGGCGTCACCTCGCCGCTCGCGCTGGTTGAGGATGGCGACGTGATCCGGCTGTGCGGCCGAACCGGCACGCTCGAAGTTCTGTCCGATCTGTCGGGGCGCACCCCGGCAGCGCCGCCCCAGCCCACCGGCGGGACCGGCCGGGAACTCTTCGCCATGTTCCGCCACGGGGCCGACAGCGCCGAACGCGGCGCCTCGGCGATGCTGACGGCGGCGGGGCTGTAGAGCAGATGCGATGACCGAACTCGTCACCATCGATATCGGCGGCACTCACGCCCGCTTCGCGCTGGCCGAGATCGCGGACGATGGCGGCATCGCGCTGGGCGAGCCGGTCACCCTCCACACCGCCGATCACGGCAGCTTCGAACTCGCCTGGCAGGCCTTCGCCGCCCATCTCGGCCGCACCCTCCCCGCGGCCGCCGCGCTCTCCATCGCCGGCCCGGTCGGGGGCGCGGTGATCCGCTTCACCAACAACCCCTGGACCATCCGTCCCGGCGCGCTCGAGCGCGAGATCGGCGCCACCCGCGTCACCCTCGTCAACGATTTCGCGGCCGTGGCCTATGCGGTCGCCATTGCCCCGGCGAGCGAGTTTGTCCACCTCTGCGGGCCGGACGTCCCGCTCCCCGCCACCGGCACGATCAGCGTGATCGGTCCGGGCACCGGCCTCGGCGTCGGCCACCTCTGGCGCGATGGCGCGGGTGGGTATCACGTCCAGGCGACCGAGGGCGGCCACGTTGCCTTCGCCCCGCTCGATACGATCGACGATGCGATCCTCGCCCGCCTGCGGCGGCGCTATCCGCGCGTCTCGGCCGAGCGGGTCGTCTCCGGCCCGGCCATCGTCGAACTTTACGGCGCGCTTGCCGCGCTCGAAGGCCGTGCGGTCGAACCGCACGACGACAAGACGCTCTGGCAGCTCGGCACCTCCGGGCGGGACAGCCTCGCCGCAGCCGCGGTCGAGCGCTTCTGCCTCTCGCTGGGCGCGGTGGCGGGCGACATCGCGCTTGCGCAGGGGGCATCGGGCGTGGTCGTCGCGGGGGGCCTCGGCCTGCGCCTCAAGGACACCCTGCTTCGCTCGGGCTTTGCCCAGCGCTTTGTCGCCAAGGGCCGGTTCGAAGGTCTGATGGCCGCGCTCCCGGTGCGGCTGATCACTCATCCCCAGCCCGGGCTGTTCGGCGCCGCCGCCGCCTTCGCCAAGGAGCACCTCGCATGACCGAGATCGAGACCATCATGCACACCGCGCCGGTCATTCCGGTGCTGGTGATCGATGACGTCGCCCATGCCGCCCCGATTGCGGAGGCGCTGGTCGAGGGCGGGTTGCCGGTGCTCGAGGTCACGCTGCGCACCCTCGCCGCGCTCGACGTGATCCGGGAGATGAAGCAGGTGCCCGGCGCGATCGTCGGCGCGGGGACCGTGCTCAACCCGGCCCAGCTCGACAAGGCGCTCGCCGCCGGGGCCGAATTCATCGTCTCGCCCGGGCTCACCCAGCCGCTCGGCGAGGCGGCCATCGCCAACGCGACGCCGTTCCTCCCCGGCATCGCCAATGCCGGCGACATCATGCGTGGGCTCGACCTCGGGCTGACCCGGTTCAAGTTCTTCCCGGCCATGGCCGCGGGCGGCCTCCCCGCGCTGAAGTCGCTCGCCGCGCCGTTTCCGATGGCGCGGTTCTGCCCGACCGGCGGGATCACCGCCGCCACCGCGGCCGAGTGGCTCGCCGACCCTGCCGTCCTGTGCGTCGGCGGCTCGTGGCTGGTTCCCCGGGGCACGCCCGATCCCGCTGCGATCGAGGCCGCCGCGCGCGCCGCCGCGGCGCTGCGCCAGTAGGGGCGGGGGAGATGCTCGGCCCCGACGACCTCTCCATCGCCGCGCTCGAGCAGCGGCTCCAGGACCTGCACCGGCTCACGGTCCAGACGCCGCTGTTCAACCCGGTGTTCCAGCTCGGCCACGAACTCTCGCGCCGGCTCGAGGACGGCTCGTTCACGCTGTCCGCGATCAACGCCCTCGTCGCCGAGCTCGAGTGCGAAAGCCTCCAGTCGCGCAGCCGCCGGCTGGTGCGGATGCTCGGGCCGGTCAGCCCTGAAGCCAATGCCGCCGCCATTGCCGCACTGTCCGGTGAGGCCGAGTTCGCCGAATTCGCCGCGCGCTGGCAGCGGCCGTTCCTCCACGTGGTGTTCACCGGGCACCCGACCTTCCTGCTCTCGCGCGCCCAGTCCGCCGCTGTCGTCGCAGCCGCCTCGGCCGAGGCGGTGGACGCCGCGACGGTCTGTACCGCCCCGGCCGCGCGTGACACGATCACGCTCGACTACGAGCACGAGGGGGCGATGAAGGCGCTCAGCCACGCGCAGGACGCGCGCGACCGGGTCGTCGGCGAAGTACTCGACCAGGCCCGTGCGCGCTGGCCCAGGCGCTGGCGCGAGGTTCGCCCAGCGCCGTTCCGCTTCGCCACCTGGGTCGGCTACGACATGGACGGCCGCACCGATATCGGCTGGGCGACGTCGATCCGTTATCGCCTTGCCGAAAAGGCCGAGCGGCTGACCGGCTATGCCGCCGCGCTCGGCCAGGCCGCCCCGGCCATCGCCGAGCGCCTCGCCCGCGCCGCAAGCCGCGCCGCCGAGATGGCCGGGCTGTTTACCGCCGACCTCACCGCCCCGGCCGCGCTCTCGACCGCCGCCAACACGCTCACCGCCGATCACCCCGACAAGCTGGTCAGCCTGACCGCGATCATCAGCGAACTCGAAGCCGAGGCCCGCCACGCCGACGACGAGGTGGCGCGCGCGCTGCTGGTCACCGCTGCCGCAATGCGCGCGGACGGGCTCGGCATGGGCTGGATCCACTTCCGGGTGAACGCCTCGCAGCTCCAGAACGCGATCCGCCGCCGGATCGACCCGGAGGGCCGGCTCGACCTGGCCAGCCAGGCCGCGCTGGTGCGAATGCGCGAGATGCTGGCCGAGGCGCAGCCGCTGCGCTCCAACTTCGCCGCGCTGGCGATCGAGAACAGCACCGCGATCCGCCAGTTCCTCGCCATGGCGCAGATCCTCGGCCACATCGATGCCGACAGCCCGATCCGCATGCTGGTGGCCGAATGCGAGCAGCCGACCACCGTGCTCGCCGCGCTCTATTTCGCCCGCCTGTTCGGCATCGCCGACAAGGTCGACGTCTCGCCACTGTTCGAGACCGAGAGCGCGCTCGAACATGGTGGCCGCTTCCTCGACGCGCTGCTCGCGGAGGAATCCTACCGCGACTATGCCCGCGCCCGCGGCCGTGTCTCGATCCAGACCGGGTTCTCCGACGCCGGCCGGTTCGTCGGCCAGATCCCCGCGGCGCTCGCGATCGAGCGGCTTCAGGGCCGCCTCGCCGAAGCCATGGCCGCGAACGGACTGACCGACGTCGCCGCGCTGGTCTTCAACACCGGCGGCGAATCGATGGGCCGCGGCTGCCATCCCTCCTCGTTCGCCGACCGGGTCGATTGGCAGCTCAGCCCCTGGGCGGGCCGCCGCTTCGCCCGCGCCGGCATCCGGCTCGAGCCCGAAGTTTCGTTCCAGGGCGGCGACGGCTATCTCTCGTTCGGCTCGCCCGAACTCGCCTTCGCCACGCTCGCCCGCTTTGCCGAGCATCCGCCGACCGCGGTGGACCCGGCCGCGCCTGCCGATCCGTTCTACCGCCGCACCGATCTCAGCCTCGATTTCTACCGCGCCATCCGCCGCTTCCAGCACGAGCTGCTGGTCAGCCCGACGTATGCCCGTGCGGTCACCGCGTTCGGGCTCGGCCTGCTCAACGATACCGGCAGCCGCAAGTCGCGCCGCCAGTCCGACCTCGCCGCCGACCGGCAGATGAACCTGCGCCAGATCCGCGCGATCCCGCACAACGCGGTGCTCCAGCAGCTCGGCTATCCGGTCAACGTCATCGCCGGCTTCGGCACCGCGGCCGACGGCAATGTCGAGGACATCGCCGCGCTGCTCGCCGACAGCGCCCGCGGCCGGCAGACCGTGCGCCTCGTCCGCGCGGCCAACACGCTGGCCTCGATCAAGACCCTCGCGGCGTTCGGCGAGCTGTTCAATTCGGCCTACTGGGCGAGCCGGCCCTATCGCGGCGACGAGCGGCAGATCGAACCGGCCTGCCTCGCCCTCGCCGAGTACCTGACCGGCGACGACCGCGCCGGCACCTTCCGCCGCCTCGCCTCGCAGCTTCGGGTCGATGCGCTCAAGCTGCATCGCCTGCTGGCGCTGGTGCCCGACGACGCGCCGGCGGCCGACCGCGAGCAGGGGCGGCGAATGATGGGCGTGCTCCAGGCCCTGCGCCTCGCGCTGCTCCAGCACATGTTCCTGCGCGCGGTCTCGGTCCCGGCCTTCAGCCGCGCCAATGACATCGCCCGCGAAGACGTGCTCGAGATGGTGTTCACCCTTCGCGTGGATGAAGCGCTCGCCCAGCTGCGGCGCGCTTTCCCCACCAGCTTCCCGGAGCTGGCCGACTTCTCCGTCACCGAGCCGAGCGACTACCCCGACGACATGGCGAGCGGCTATGCCGCGATCCAGCGGGCCTATGTCGATCCGATCGAGCAGGCCCACGCCCTGGTGCTGCGCATCTCGACCGCGATCGCCAACGAGTTCGGCGCGCACGGCTGAGCCTAAGGCGCCAGCGGCTCCGGTCAGGCGCGGAGCAGCGCCCGCTGTGCGCTTGCGGCCAGCGCGGCAAACGTATCCTCCGCCGGAATGCCGGTGCCGAGCGCGGCGATCTCGGCAATCGTCCGCGTCCCGTCCGCCGCCCGGAGCAGCGCCTGCACCTCGGCCTGGTCGATCTGGAGCACGGTATGGTCGAGCGTGCAGATCGTCGGCTCGCCCAGCGCCAGCATGCCGCGGATCAGCGGGCTGGTCTCCGGCCGCTCGCCCGGAGCCGCTGCGAACGGCGCGGGGCCGGGGTGCAGGTCCACGTACCATTCGGCGAAGAGCTGGACGATCACCCGCAGGTGATCGGGATCGGCGGTGATCTCGCTCAGCGCCACCCGCTGCGGATAGGCCGCCGCGGTCCGTTCAAGCGCGGCGGCAAGGTCGTCGTCGGCAATCGCGATGGTGTCGCCGTGGTGCCGGAAGCGCCCGCCCCCCTGCGGTTCGAGCCGGGTCGAGAGCCACAGGCCCGCGATCCGTTCGGCGTCGAGCACGCGCTCCGGCTGCTGTTCAGCGCGGACGAACAGGTTCTGCCGGAAATAGCGCAGCTCGGCGTAATCCGCCCGCGAAGCGGCCAGCAGCACGGCCGCGGTGGGATCGGCCGGCACCGTTTCAGTGCCCTCGGGCAGGAACCCGTCGAGCATGCGGTTGCGCCCGGAATCGGTGAGATAGACCAGTCCGTTGGCCGCCGCCGCGGCCGCCACCTCGAGCAGGCGCTGGGGATAGTAGCACTCGCCCAGCTCGTCATGGAACAGCACCGCATCGGGGCGCTTGAGCATCGATGCCGCCTGCTGGCGAAGCGTCGTCGCCAGCGGCTCGTCGTCGGGCCGCGCTTGGGCATAGTCGGCAAGGAATTCGCGCACCGCGGCAATCTTCGCGTCGGGATCGTCGATGTGGCCGATGGCGTCGAGCAGCATCTCGCGCATGATCTGGCGGATGTGCCCCCCGGGCATCGAATTGTAGCTGACGAACGCGACGCCCCGCTCCGACAGGACATGCCCGATCAGCCGCATCAGCGCCTCGCGCACCGGCGGCGGCACCCACGCATAGACGCCATGGGTGATCACGTAATCGAAGCTTCCCGCCGCATAGCGGTGGTGCGCCTCGCAGATGTCGTCGACCGCAAGCACGGCATTGGTCAGCCCCGCCGCGCCGGCAATCTCGGTCCCCCGCGCGATCGCGCTGGCCGAAAGGTCGAACCCGTGCGCCTCGCAATCGGGCCACAGCGCCGCAAAGGCGAGCAGGTTCACACAGGTCCCGCCCCCGATCTCGAGGATCCGCGCACGCTCGGGCAACACCGGATCGAGCCCCGCCAGCCGCGCGGCGGCGGCCAGCCGGTCGGGATGGGTCTGCGGGAAGACGGTGGTTGGGTAGGCGACGCGATCGTAGGGCGTGGTCAAGGGCGGCAAACCTTCACGGGCGGACGTAGGTGAACCGCTGGCAGCGGTGCGGGTCGAAGTCGGGGCCGTCGGGCCCGCCGGGCACGTCGTAGACGGTGAGCTCGAGCGAGCGCGGATGCGGCGCATCCGTCGGGACGAAGCCGACCGAGGCGGCGCGCAGGCGGTTGCCGCACAGATGCGGATCGCGCGCCTTGCGCCCGGTCCGGCTCTCGCGCACGATCCGCCACGCGCCGTCCGTGACCGCCAGCTCCAGCACCGTGCCCCGCTCGAACCGCAGCGTCGCCGCGCCGATGGTCAGCGCGCCCAAGGTCTGGTTCGCCGGGGTATCGTAGGGCAGCCAGCGTCCGGCGAGCTCGGCCGGGATGACGGGATCGACGGCCCGGTCATCGGCCGCAACCGCAGGCGGCGCAGGGGCCGGAGCAGCAATGGGCACGGGCAGCGCGGCATGGCCAGCAACGGCCGCCGCGCCCAGCACGGCCGCCACGGCGCCGAGGGCCGCAACCGCGCGCCTCATGCCAGCATCGTCGGCGAATTCAGCAACTGGTTGCGCCGCTCGAACTCGGCCTGGCGCGCCGCGGCGAGGAACAGCTCCTTGACGTCGTTGTTGCGCGTGTCCGAAAGCTGCGGCCGTCGGCACTGCGCCGCCGCCAGCTTCCAGTCGGGGCCCTTGGGATTGTTGATCGCCTTGGTGAAGCTCACGAAGACCGTTTTGATCTTCCACCCCAGGTTGTAGATCATGTCGATCAGCGCCACCTGCGCGTCTTCCGGGAAGCGGTCGAACCCCGGATAGATCTTGCGCAGGTCCTCGACGAAGGCGTCGAGCTTGACCAGCATCAGGCGCAGGGCCTCGTCCTGGCTGATGAACAGGGTGGCATCGTCGCGATAGCGGGTCGCCTTGACGTTGCGCGCGGCCCCCGCCGGACTGATCGCCCGCAGCCGCTTCCACTCGGCCTCCTTCTCCTCCGCCGTCGCCCGCTTGCCGTCCTTGTCGCGCAGGTCGAGGTCACGCGCGGCGGCGGCGTTGGGCATCATCGTGCCGTAGCCGATCG
>Ga0068858_100001119_pt1 | contig 27746 bp, 27 predicted proteins | sample KBSSwiS12_FD_66589 | JGI IMG/M metagenome (GOLD analysis project Ga0068858, IMG submission 66589) | Switchgrass rhizosphere microbial communities from Kellogg Biological Station, Michigan, USA - KBS Switchgrass S1-2 | ecosystem: Host-associated > Plants > Roots > Rhizosphere > Soil ... | reverse complement strand
ATGGGATGCCGTTGACGGGAACGAGCGCCTTGGGAATGGTCTCGGTGATCGGGCGAAGGCGCGTGGCAAGCCCTCCGGCCAGGATGACTACGGGTAGCGATTCGTTTTTCATGCGATCACCGGGCAGGCCTGATGACGTTAATCACGAAAGACGATCGAGACGCCGTTGAAGTCAAAGCGGAAGCGGACTTCGCTGAGTCCCTTGGCCCGCATGGCCCGGAGGAGCTTGGGCTTGTCGGAGGCGTAGAAGAGGAGAAATCCGCCACCGCCTGCACCGATCAATTTCCCCCCCACGGCACCTGATGTGAGAGCGGTTTCGTAAATATCATCGATGACAGGATTGGTCATGCCCTGGCTGCGTTTGCGTTTCCACTGCCAGTGTTCGTTCATGATGCGGCCGAATTCGTCGAGATTGTCCGATTCCATCGCGGCCTTACTGCGCAAGCCAAGCTCCTTGATAAAGTGGAGATTCTCAAACATGGCAGAGTCTCCTTCCTTACTTTTCTGGTCCTGCTCCTTAAGAATGGCGGAGGCAGACCGGGAGTAGCCGGTGAAGAAGAGCATGAGATTGTCTTCCAATTCCTCGTGGGTGTCCTGACTGATGGCCAGGGGCCAGGCCTTGACGGTATCGTCCGGGCGAAATTCAAAACAGGTGATGCCGCCGAGCGCCGATATATATTGGTCCTGTTTGCCGACCGGTTCCTTGAGGCGGTTGATTTCGATATCGCAAGCCTGCGCGGCGATTTCTTCAGCTGGAGTAAGTTGATGATTCCAGGCGTGAAGGGCTTTCAGCAATGCGACACTGAAACTTCCGGACGAGCCGAGACCGGTGCCGGAGGCAATATCGGCCATGGAGGTGATTTCGAGATATTTTCCGTCGTGGCCCATCATCTTCAAGGCCTCGCGGATGATGGGATGCTTGACATCTTCGGGCTGCGCGACGTTTTCGTATTTCGAGTAGCGGATGATCAACTGCTCGACATAAGTGCGCTGCAAGGCGATGTAGACGTACTTGTTGATCGCCGCGGCGATCAGGAATCCACCGTGCTTTCGATAATAGGAGGGGAGATCGGTACCGCCTCCGCCAAGGGAGATGCGCAGAGGGGATCGCGTCAGGAGCATGCGGCTAGAATAACGCGAGCGCGTCGCGGTTGGCCAGAATAAGCATGACGCTTATTTGAGGATTTGCGCGCCCTGCAGCTTGACCGGATGACCGTTGAGTTTTTCTGCGAGCTCAAGGTTGCGCAGGATAATTCCATCGACGTTCAGATATTCGAAGTGGCCGAACCTGCCGCCGAGGTGAAGGCCCTGAGTCGAAAACCACTCGCGGATAAGCTTGGTGTTTTTTTCGTAGGCGTGATCGTAGACGACGTAGGAATAGGTTTTGCGAACGACGTTCCTGCAAACGATATCGTCAGGAGACTTGATCAGTCCGCGCTGAATCATGCCATCAATGACGTGCTGAAGGATTTGATCCTCACTCATGGCCCAAGTGGGAGAATCGGCTTTGCAGGTGATCTCGGCCTGGAGGCTGTAGCAACCTGCGGGAGCATTCTCCGAGGAGAAGGTGGCGGGATAGCTGACGCGATTGACGAGATACTCGGCCTCGGGAAAATAGACAGCGGTCATTTTATCCGCATCGATGCCGCGGATGCCGAGGGAGATGATCCACATGGGATTGACAATGAGCCCGGTGATGGCGGCGCGGACCTGATCGGGGATTTCCAGGTTGGTCATCTGGGAAAGTTGCTGCACCGGGAGAGTTGAGATCAACTGATGGTAACAGCGTGTTTCTTTGCCGTCGGTAACGTAAAAGAGGCCGTCCTTCTTTTCAATGCGGGAGACCTTGAAGTTATATGTGACTTCGACTTTTTTGCTCCATTTATTGGAGAGCTCCTGATAACCGCCCGTGCGCGGATAGTGATAGTAAAGTTGGTGAAGATAGCCTTCCGTGGAAATGCCCATGGCCGACTTCAGGATGTCCTCCGGAGCAGGGTTGGGGATGCGATCGGCCCAGAGCATGGAGAGGTCTTCCACCGGAATGTTCCAGACCTTTTCGTTATAGGGGAAAAGATAACGCTCACAGATGCCAAGGCCAAAACGGGCCAAGAGCCATTCCCGGAGATTTTGCGGAGAAGGATATTGTTCCTTGTAAGGATTGATGAAGAAATCGCGCGCGCAGGCGAAGTTGTCTTCCATCGGCAACTCGCTCAATCCGTTTTCAAACGGATATTTCGTGAGGCGACCTTTGAAGGAGATCTTGTTGTTGCGGCGGCACTCCTGGACGTTGCCTTCCAGCGACTCGATCATAAAGGCGAGGATGTCCTTATGTTTCGAAAACATGATGTGAGGGCCGTAATCGAAAGTGAATCCATCGACGACGAAGGAGGAAGCGTGGCCTCCGGGATGGTCGGCGGCCTCGAGGACTTCGGACCGGGCCCGCAGAAATTGAGCGAGCGTAAGGCCCGCCGGGCCAGCACCCAGAATGCCGTAAGGTAAAGGCGTGCTCATGTGGCTTTACGCTTCCACTGCGAGCATGGCATCCAGGGAAGCGGAAATGGCCTCGAAGCTATTATATCGGGGCTTCCAGCCGAGCTTGCGAATCGCGTCCGAAGAAAGGCGGATGACAGGGACATCGCCTTTCCAACCCCGCTTGCCGCCACCGTAGTTATACCGAACGTTCTCCAGCTTCATCTTCCGGCAAACCATGTCGGCAATTTCCGTGACCGTGATGGCATCGGGCGTCGAAACGTTAAAGGCAGAAAAGCCCGGGATGTTGCTGGCGAGAACGGTGGCCAATCCATTCAGGACGTCATCGACATAGAGGTAGGATTTGCTTTGGGAGCCGTCGCCGAGGATGGCGAGTTCGCGGGGATTTTGACGCAGTTTTCGAATGAAATCGTATCCCACGCCATGGGTCTGCTTGGGGCCGACAACGTTGGCGAAGCGAAAGCCCGAGGCCTGCAGGCCAAACATTTCGCAGTAGGAACAGAGCAGCGCCTCACCGGCCAACTTGCTGGCTCCGTAGGTGGAAATGGGACGAAGGGGGGAATAGTCCTCGCTGACGACCTGCTCTCCGGTATCGCCGTAAATTCCGCTGCCCGACGCATAGATAATTTTTTTAACTCGGGCCTGACGTGCGGCTTCGGCCACGTTATTGGTCAAATAGGTACCCTCCCAAAAATCAATGTCCGGCTGGGTGACGGCCTTGCTGATATCGGGATTGGAGGCGAAATGATAGATGATATCCGCACCCTGCGCCGCCTTGATCAACTCCGGTAGATCTTTGACATCTTTCCTGATAACCAGGAGATTTTTATCATCGTGAATGGGCTGGAGATGAGCATCGGTCCCGGAAGTAAAATTATCATAAATGACAATTTCATGGTCGCCCTCTTTCAAAAGCCTGGCAGCCAAATGTGAACCGATAAAACCAGCACCACCGACAATCAACGATTTCATATGGCCGCTGCTTTTAGTTGATTCTTAGGCGTAAAACGCGTGCGAAGAATGCGCTTCAAGGTCCACCATGCGCTGGGCAGCGGATCCATGGTTGATACGCCAATACGATCGCGATAGGAGATAAATCGATTGCCGACCTTATACTTGAGCTTGATGGGGATAAGCAAAAGATCGACCGGCAAGGCGGGGCCACTGGCATCGAATTTCAGTTCGTCAATCATGGTCTTGCGGTAAGCCCGCATACCACTATGCAGGTCAGTGAGGCGTCTGCCAAACAAAACGGAAGCAATGACTGCGAACCCGGCATTCGCCAGGTAATTGATCCACGGCATCGACTGAGGCTTCGATTCAAGGCGGGAGGCATCGATGATATCGCAGCCGCCATTCAAAATTTTATCGGCGAGTTCCGGGATGATCTCCGCGGGGTAAGTGTTATCGCAGTCGAGAGTAACAACCACGCTGCCCGCGGCGGAGCGCAAGGCGAGTTCCATGGCCCGGCCATAGCCGCGAGGGGGAAATTGCTTGATGACCCTTGCGCCCAATGAGGCCGCGATCTCAGCCGTGCGGTCTTTGCTTGAATCCACAATGAGAATTTCAGCCTCGGGGACGACCTTTTTTATCTGCTCGATCACGAGAGCAACCGCAGCCTCTTCATTCATCGTTATCATGGCAACGCTGATTTCCGGCGCGGGAGTCAAATTGGGCATATTGAGGATTGTAAGCGCGCCGCCGAAACAGATAAGGTTAAATGGCGATGGAACATCTCAAGCCGACGTTTGAAAATCAAGGACTAATTACAGCGGCCCGTCGCACCGTGGAGTTGTTGAAGTTTATCCTGGTCCTCCTCGTCGTAACGGAGGTGTTTCTCACCTGCGTTAATGCTGTCAACTCCTTCGACTTTCCCTGGCAATTTGCCGAGGGAACTTATCTTCTGCAACACGGCCAGCCGCCTCACTCTATCTTAAATGCTTACGGGGAGATTTCCCCCAATTTTCAAAATGAATATATCGCCTATGAATTTTTAATAGTTGAGATAGAACACGTCTTCGGATGGATTGGTCTTTGCGTATTTTTTATCTTACTCGCTTTCGGCATCTATATCCCGTGTTTATGGGCATTTATTCAACAGAGACGCAGTTATACCGTCATTGATATCTGTCTATTTGCCCTGGGTCATTTTTTAATCAATATGCGCGTTACGGCGCGCCCGGAGTTAATAGCAGATATTTGTTATGTCCTTTTGGGGATGATGTTAATGCGTTGGACGCATCCCCGCTGGACCGCAGCGCAATTGCTGGCCGTGGGCCTGTTGTTTTGCGTGTGGTCAAATGTCCACGGCACTTTTTTGCTGGGCGGGGCCATGCTGGCCTTATGGTATGGCCAGTTGTTTATTTTCAACTGGAGAGACTTCGTTCTCAGTCGTGACTTTCGATGGATGCTGCCCGGCGTGGCGGTACTGATAGGTTGCGCTCTTAATCCCTTCGGATTTTATCGGTTCATTCAGCCTTTTCAGTTGCATGGCCTACTCTGGGGCCAGGCTACTTCACTGGAGATGTGGCCTGTGGGTTCCGGCCCCTTTCTCCTGACTGTGGCATGGACTGGGATTGCCATTGCCGTTCTGCTTTTAAGGGCGCGAGATCGCAAGTTCTATTGGTTGATCGCAATGCTGCTGTTATTGCAGTACCTCACGTTTTGCAGCATTCGCTATAATCTTTTTATCGCACTGTCACTGCTTCTCATTTGTTGGGACGGACTCTTACATCCGCGAAAATCGTATTCGCCGCCTGTGCTCGGCCTGTCGTTCGCGCTTACGCGTGTCGCGGCATATTTCAGCCTGGTGCTTATTTTCCTGAATACCATTCAATCACTTATTCACGAGAAAGCGGAAATGGTCCGGGTTTATCGGGATGTCATTTTCCCGAAGGGCCACCTGGCGAATCCGTCGTCGCTCAACTGGATGATTGAACACCCCAATCAAAACTATAACCTGCTCTCCTATTTAGTGGGCGGATCGATCGCCCAGATGACGGGCATACACGGAATTCATCCCATTATCGATTCCGGCAGCCATCGCTACAGCGACGGTACAAATGAGATTTACTATTACTCACTCTACTCCCCTGATGTTTTTCGTCGCGTTTTAGCAAAATTGAATATCAATGCCGTCGCGGTCAACAATGCCAATATTTATTGGGCGATTGTTCTTAACCAATCTCCCGACTGGCAACTGGTCCAGATAGACGACGACTCACAGCTCTATCTTCGCAAGAAGGATCAGCTCCTGAAAAATGACCGAAATCTATTTTCGAAATGGACAGCAGATACAAAGACCGCAAAAGTTGCCCCGGGCGCCATGGCCTTCGATACCATTCTACGCGGAATCAATCTCCGACCGGATGCCGAATCACTCAACATGCTGGCTGCCACCACGGACGTGATTTGGATCCAGGACCCATATATCACCTATATCCGGGAATGGCTGAATCAGGTTCCGGACGATCTCATCGTCAAGGCATTGGATGGTATTCGCGGCAAGACGTCCAACTCGCAACTTGGACTTCAAATCGTGCTGTTGATTCGGCTCCACCGCTACCAGGAGGCTGCGGAGTTTGCGCAAAACTGGCATCCAGTCCATTTGAATATGAATTATCAGTACCTCGAGATGCTGCGGGCCGAGGCTTTGTTCGACGCGGGAGATATTCAAGCGGCACGGAGCATCCTTGGTTCGCTATGGCCTCAACCGCGATATTCATTATCGTGGGCAAAGTTGTGCCAGCTAGTCTATGCGGGAGATCCACAAGCCATGCCCGAGACCGCCCGACGCCTGACAGACATGGAAAAACAAGGTCAATGGCAGCACGCTATTATTGAGACCCTCAATCAGAATATTCGACGTCTTTCTCCCTGATTTATTTTCGTACCATGGTAAGATCCGCCAATTAATCTCCCAACGCAAAGTTGTGCTGCGCAAGGCGCACCGATTGCACAGGTGCAAAAAGCGTGACATCCGATTCGACGGAGAGGCCGGGGACGAGGCGTTGCTCGTAGCCACGTGTGCTTTCGCGATCAAGCCGGATTTTTACCGGTACGCGCTGGACGATCTTGGTGAAATTGCCCGTGGCGTTCTCCGGAGGTAAGAGCGCAAAGACAGACCCAGAGCCAGGCGAGAAACTGTCGATGTAACCGGTGAATGTATGACCTGAAATCTCATCCACGGAGATGCGCACTTTCTGGCCTTTCGCCATTTTACCGACTTGGGTTTCTTTATAATTGGCCACGACCCACAGGTCCTGCACGACGGACATGAAGACGGTCCCCACGGCAACGCGATTACCCGTTTGCACGGTCTTGTCGCCGACATAGCCGTCCTCAGGCGCGGTGATTGTCGTGTAACTGAGTTGATTCAAGGCATCATCGAGCGCTGCTTTCGCCACGCCGAGATTGGCCTGGATCTGGTCGTACTCCTGCCTGGAGATGGCGCCTCCACTATTCGGCGAGTTCTTCAAGCTGTCGACGCGTTCGAAATCAGCCTTGGTGCGATTGTAGTCAGCTTGGGCTTTAGCGACTTGCACCTGGAAGTCGCGAGGATCAAGCCGGGCGAGAACCTGGCCTTTTTTGACAAACTCATTATCGTCCACGGCGACTTCAATCACCGTGCCTGCGACTCGCGAGCTGATGTTGTGGACGTTGCCGGTGGTGTAAGCGTCGTCCGTGGTTTCGTGATAAGAGGCGTGAACCAAATAAGCTGTCAGCGCCGCAATGAAAAGCGCGCCCGCGACGATGCCCAGCTGTATCTTGCGCGACTTCCCGAACTTTTCTTTCGGCGGTTCGGTTCCTGTTTTCATTTCGCTTTCGATCGCTTTCATCACATTCTCGGGAGGTAAAGTAGACATGGGAGAGTTCCTTTCTGGATAGATGGTCTTTTAAGAAGCCGTATTTTTGATTTGGGCCAGTTGGAGGGCGGAGGCGATGCCCGCCTCAAGAAAATCGTTTGAGACCTTGGCGTCATCCACGGCGCGGGCCATCTGGAGCGCCCCGACAAGAATGGCGAAGATGCCTACTGCCGTTTTGCTTTTTTGTGCAGGAGTCATCCCGGTCGGCAAACGCGATTCGATGGCGGTTTTAACCTTGGCCAATCGTTCGGAAAATCCCTTGCGAGTCGCCTCGGGATGACGGGCCAGTTCTGAGGCCAAGGCGGCAACGATACACCCCTTCTCGGGATGATCGCGATGCTCCGGACGCATATAGGCGCGAATCCAAGCCTCAAGACCACCTTCGTTAACCCGTTGATCAAACCGTATCGCAGAAACTGCCGAGGCTTCGTCCATCGCCGCCCGCACCAGGTCTTCCTTGGAAGCAAAGTGACTGTAAAACCCACCGTGGGTCAGGCCGGCCTCGGCCATGAGATCGGCCACGCCGACGCCCTCGATACCGTCCTTGCGGAACCGGGCGGCCGCCGTTTCGATGATCCGTTTGCGGGTGGCTTCCTTGTGTCCTTTTTCGTAGCGCATGGTCGTGTTGAGTTGAGGATTTCGAGTTAAAATCCAGTTGTATTATGATCATCATATGATATTATGACCGTAATGCAACAAGATTTTTCAACAATTTTTCCAATCCTTTTATGAGCCAGTCCCGCATTGATTCGATGTCAGATAAAACCAAGTTCATTCTGTTTGCCTTAATGGCGATCGGGCAGTTCATGGCGCTGCTTGATACCCAGATCGTCGCCGCTTCGATTTCCGATATTCAGGCGGGACTGGCCGCCGCGCCGGATGAGAGTTCCTGGGTGCAGACGGCTTATTTGATGGCGGAGATCGTGATGATTCCGCTTTCCGGCTGGCTCTCCCGGGCCTTCTCGACCCGCTGGCTGTTTACGGTCTCCGCTGCGAGTTTTACTCTGGCCAGTATTGCCTGCGGTTGTGCGTGGAATATCCAGTCGATGATCATCGCGCGGGCAGTCCAAGGTTTCGTCGGCGGGGCGATGATCCCCACCGTTTTCGCGACCGGCTACGCGCTCTTTACCGGAAAGAAGCGTGCGCTCATCCCGGCGATTCTCGGTTTGCTCAGCAGTCTGGCCCCCACCATCGGGCCTACGCTCGGGGGCTGGATTACGGACACGCTCTCGTGGCACTGGCTGTTCTTCGTCAATATTGTGCCAGGGCTGATCATCACGTTCACGATTCCCTTCTTTAACCCGATCGATGAACCGGATTTTTCTCTCCTCCGTCGCTTCGATTGGCTCGGCCTCATCCTGCTCGCTGTTTCGCTCGGGAGCTTTGAATATGTCCTGGAGGAAGGCTATCGCTGGAATTGGCTGGATGATCCGACGATTCGTAATTTCTCCTGGCTGGCCGGGATCGCGGGACTGCTCTTCGTCTGGCGCTCGCTGACCTATTCCAGCCCGATCGTCGATTTGCGCGCGTTGAAGAACCGGACCTTCGCGGTCGCGTGCATTTTCATATTTATTACGGGCTTTGGCCTGTTCGGCGCGGTTTTCGTGCTGCCGCTGTTTCTGGCCCGCGTGGCCGGTTATGACGCGCGGCAAATCGGCGAGGCGGTCTTTGTGGCCGGCCTCTCCCAGATCCTGATCGCGCCGCTGGTGGCGAAGATGTCGCAGACCGTGGATCCACGCAAGATGCTGGTCGCCGGTTTTTCACTCTTTGCCTTCAGCCTGTGGATGAGCGCCTACGTCACGTCCGAATGGGTGGGCGGCGAGTTTTTCTGGCCGCAAATCGTGCGCGGTCTGGCGCTCCTGCTTTGTATCGTACCTGCAACAAATATGGCACTTGGCGCGTTACCCCCGGCGCAACTCAAGATGTCGAGCGCACTCTTCAACACCATGCGCAATTTGGGCGGCGCGATCGGGATCGCCTGCATCAACACATGGCTCAATTCCCGGACGAATCTCCACTGGCATCGCCTGGCCGAGCATCTCTCCACCGCCAATCCCCAGGCGCAAAGCTGGCTGGCCAATGTGACTGACCGGCTGACGGGCACGGGCGCCGATCCCAGCCTGATCGCCCATCAAGCTCTCGCGCTTCTGGCCCAAACCGTCCGGAAGGAGGCGGTGACCATGGCCTTCGCGGATGTCTTTCACCTCATGGCGTTTCTTTTCCTTGGAACTCTTATCTTCATCCCGTTGTTGCAACGTCCCAAGCCCGTCTCAGCTGCCGTGAGTGAGGCAGCGCATTAATTAGAGAAACTTTTTCGCGACTTTGGATTGCAGGATCGTTCGAAGCTTCTCTTCCATCTCGGCGGGGGATAAACCAAAACCGGGAAAGAGAGCGATCCAGCGATAGATCGATTCGCGCAGATCGGGAGGAAGTACTGGCGACATCTGGCTGACCTCATCGAAGGCGGCGATAACGCGCCGCGCGGTTTCGTGCGTGGCAAGCTCCGCGGCATTCTCGAGGGCCTTCTCGACATTTTTCTGCTGATGATAGAGCTCCATCGCATGGACGATGACCTGCTTGGTACGTGGATAACCGCTCAACATCAGGTTCCACGCGTCCTCGTGACTGTCCCCTGCCCGTCGAAAATCGGTTCGCAGGAGCACAGCGGGGATGTCGGCAAACTTGGCGACCATAAATTCGACCACCGTGCCGGAGTCGAGTTCGGTGCCATCGAAGTGAAAGAGGGCAATATCCGCGCTGAGCAGGGCGGTCAGGTCGGCATCGCGAATCGCCGTCGTCTTCTTGGGATCAGCATCCAGGTCCTGCGGAAGCACCGCCCGATAACGGCCCTTGGATTGATGCAAAATGGCCTGCGCCATCATCGCGTTGCCCGCCAGCTCCTTCAGGTTAAATAGGGCCCCAGCGTGGAAATACGTAAGGTTGGCAGGCAAAGATTTCATGGCGTTGCAGATTTACGAGATTCTAATCCGTCTTTTTCTATAGCGCCAAATGCTAATACCAATTATCTGACTCTGTATTTCACTAACGCATCAAAGTGTTTACGATGCAATTCGCCGTCCATTCCGCTGCCGTGATTAGGAATTATGTAACGAGGGGCCAAGGCTTCCACAAGACGGAGACTATCTTCCATTTTTTCACTGCAGCTATTCAAAAAGAACGGAGGCAAGTGCGTGCTAAAGCTATAATCGGCAAAAAGATCGCCTGAAAACAGGAGCTTGAATCGTTCACTCAAGAAGCCGCAATGGCCTTCCGTATGCCCTGGTAGATGCACAACACGCAAGCCTCCCCAATAAGGCAGTTCGCTGTTCGCAATAAGAGGCTGATCGATAGCGGTAGTCCGGTATCTGAATAATAACCGTCCGGTCGCCTCCATCAGACCGCACAGGCGACTCGCTCCGGAATACGGGAAGATGCCATCGATGTGCGCCTGTTCTAATGGATGCGCCAATACGAGGGCCCCGGTCAGTTCCTTTAATCGTGCGAGATTACCCGTATGATCAAGATGGCCATGCGTTAGCAGGATGGCCTTGATATTGGTCCAGCCCATGCCGTTTTCATGCAAAACCTTCTCTAATTGAGGGATTTCACCAACCAAGCCGGTATCAATTAGCGTGGCCTCCCCACTTGCGACATCGTGGAGTAGATGAAAAGAGCCGTGATATCCACGGATGGGATAGAGTCGAAAATTCGGGTTAAACGAAATATAGTTTGACATCATACTGTTTTATATCATTATATCGCCATGTCTCGCAAGCCTGAACCTCACGACCTTCTGGTCGCCCTTCTTCTCGTGCAAAGCCTGATTGAACGCCGCAGCGAAGCCTTTTTCCAGCCTTATGGGCTGACGGGAGCGCAATTCAACATTCTCAACCTACTGGCCTATCACGAGGGAAAAATGGAACAGGCCGCCCTCGTGGATAAGTTGCTCGTGGGAAAATCGAGCATCTCCATCGTGCTCAACCGCATGGTCCGCGACGGACTGGTCAAGCGCGAGGAACATCCCAAGGATCGCCGCCAGGTCGTGCTGGTCCTGACTCCGCAAGGACGTGCGCTGTGGCGCAAGATTTCGCCGATCTATGAAGCCGGCGTGGACAAAGTCTTTGGAGCCCTGCCGGCCTCGCGTCGCCAGGCTTTCCTGGATGATCTTCAAGTCCTGCATGATTCCTTGATTAAAGAAGCCACCGAATCGGAGATCGAAATAGATTCCCGATGGCTGCCTCATTTCATCCCAGCCAAAGCCAAATCCTAATTTACGGCAACAACCAACACTTCACTCTCATGACACCTCAAGAGCGAGAATCCATTCGGGCCCTCACGCTGCGGCAGACGCGGCTTGAAGAAGCGGTGGCACAATTGCGAATCGACCTCACCGAGTTTGAGCAGCGCACCGGGCAGCAGATCGAGGCGCTGCCGGACATGCCTCCGCTGCCTGTCGTGACCACGCTGCCAGCGAGCATGCCGCCCATCCCCGAGATTCATCATGCGCCGGAACCGATCGCAGAAACGATCCCTGCCCTTGAATCGAAAACGGAAAGCGTGCCCGAGATGCCGCCTCTACCCGTTTTGTCCGACGCAGTGGAAAAGCAAAAAAGCGGAGAGCTGGAATTCCAGTTTGGCCGCTGGCTCGCACGGATCGGCGTGGTCTTCGGACTCATCACGCTGATTTCATTCAGTACGATGGCATACCAACATTTTTACCACCTGATGGGACCGTGGAGTAAGCTGACCATTCTGACCCTGATTAGCGTGGGCATGATCATCGCTGGCCTGAAAATCGAGCGTAAGGAAAAGCTCCTCGTCTACGGTCGCACGCTCGCGGGCGGTGGACTGGCGTGTCTTTATTATACGCTCTACGGCGCAACCTATGTACGGCAGTTGCAGGTGATCCACAGCCAAGTGCTCGGAGGGCTGATCCTCCTGGCGTGGTCGGGTTACGTGCTTTACCTGGCGGAGAAAAAGAAATCGGAACTCCTCTCCATCTTCGCCATCGCGCTCGCCTACTTCAGTTCCGCGATCACGCCCGTGGGCGATTTCACCATGGTAGCGAATTTGATCCTGTCGCTGACTGCCGTGATCTTCCTCGTCCGCAATGCATGGACCGGGCTTTCCTATCTCTGCCTCGTCGGCACGTACGCGGGGCTGCTCCGTCAGTTCTATCCCTACGACAGCAGCGCCTCCTGGTTTGAGCTGGCAGAGAATATCGCGTTCTGGCCCTCGGCAACTTATCTCGCCGGAGCGTGGATCATCTACACGGCGGGCGTTTTCCTCGCAGCCGAGTCGAGCTTTAACGGAGGCAAGCGTATGGCCTTCCTCTGTCTCAATAACGGCGCGTTGATCGGACTGCTCATCCTGACCTCCTATCTCTCCGGCTTCGATCATACCGGCGCGATACTTTCCCTGATTGGTGTTGTCTTCCTCGCGACGTCCGGTTTGGCAAGACTGGTTCGCATTGAGGCCCGCGATGTCTCGGGCGCCTACCTGATGCAGGGATTGGCGCTGGTCACGGGCGGCATCGTGATCATCTACAGCGGCGTGACGCGCGGCCTGCTGATTACGATCGAGTCGGTGTTCCTCGCCGCCGCGGGGGCTTACTCGCGGAACTGGATCATGCGCGCGGGCGCCTTGATCAGTTCCTTGCTGGCCACGGCATTCCTGCTCGATGAAATCACTTCTGCCACGGCGCATCCCTGGGTACTGATCATCGGAGGCGCTACTGCGATGCTGGTCAACGCGTGGTTTGCTCGCCGCGAGTTCTGGCCCGAGGCCCACGAAGTTGCCAGCAAGCGCTTCGTCCATGCATCGGCCTATTATGTCATGCTAGCCACGGCGATCCTGAGCATCGGCATCATCAATTCACCGTTACCTGAAGTATGGACCGGTCCCGTAATGGCGCTGATCGCTCTCGCGCTCACGTTCTCCATCTACATCGTTCCGCTCTTTGAGTTGCCCATCCTGATTCAACTTCTGCTTCTTTTCGCCGTAGCCAACGTGACGATTCCCCTGGATAACTCGCATCCATTGTGGACTGAACTCACAGTCGGCGCGGTAACGCTAGCACTCGCCGCCTGGTGGCCGCGACAAAAGACCGTGTCCACCGACTACTGGCTACAACCGGCAATGGTCCTCTACGCGCTGGCCATGGTGGGAATCACCGCTTGCGCCGTGCACCCTCATGTCGACACGCAGGGCTGGATGATCGCGACCAGCCTTCTCTCTCTCGGTTTCCTGATCTACGGCGCATGGGCACGGACATGGCAGTTCATCGTGGCCGGACAAATTTATCTCGCGGTGGCGGTCTGGACGTACTTGGTTCCCTCCGCCAACGTCGATACTTTTCCATGGACTTGGTGGGCCGCTGCCATACCGCCTGCCGTGGTGTTTCTCACGGGTTGGTTGATTCGCCAGTGGCTCCCCCGGTTATTGAACATATCCGAGCGTCTTGGAAACGAAGTGCGCACCGTTGCGATCATCTACCAATCAATCGCACTCGGCCTAGCCATTCGTTGGATCTTTGGAGTGATGCCCGCCGATGAAGACACCCTGGCGCTGTTCGTCTTGGGTACGGCGCTTCTTCTCGGGAATGCGCTTCGTCCGAGTGCGTTTGGCCTCCGGGCTGGATTGGTGACAAGTTTGGTCGGAGCGGCGAACTATTTCACCTTTGAAAATTACCCTCCCACTATCGATTTCACCTGGGCCGATGCGACAGCCGTCGCGCTCTTTCTGGCGCAACCCGCCATCTTGCGCCGCTGGGGCCGCGATTTGATAACTATTGCCGAGAGCTGGGCCGTCATTCTTCTCTCCTCCGCCATGGGCTGGCTTTTCGTTTCAAATTACATCACGGCGAGCGACTCACACAATATGACGCTGGCTTGGGCAGGCTTCGCCGTCACGCTTACGCTAATCGGATTCATCGCGAACGAGCGCCGTCAACGCTGGTGTGGACTCCTCATCCTGGTCGCGTCGATCATTCGCGTCGGCGTCTATGATTTCTGGGGCTACTCGGATCTCTATAAGGTCCTCACCTTCTTCGCGCTGACCGTGATCTGCCTCGGCCTGAGTTTTCTCTATTACAAATTCGGCGATCGGCTGAAGGAGTTGCTGTAGCCATGAAATCAAGAACGCGCCTCCTTCTTGCTGCAATCGGAATTGCGGTTTCCGGTTTCATTGTGAGCTCCTGGCTTGCTGCTGATTATCTAATTGGCCCCATGCCCAGTAAAGTTAAGTGGCCGGCCAAACTCGTTTATAAGCCGGATGTATTAGAGTTCTCTACAGTTGATGGAATCAAACTTAAGGCTTGGTTTTTGCCTCAAGCCAATTGCACCTCAGCGATAGTACTTCTTCATGGAGTTCGAGCAAACCGCGACTCGATGTTAGCTCGGGCAGAGTGGCTGCATTCGCTCGGTTATAATGTTTTTCTATACGACGCACGTGGCTGCGGCGAAAGCGAAGAAGTCGTGCGTACCTTTGGCTACCACGAAACACGCGATTTATTGGGAGCATTGACCTGGCTGAAAAATCGAGGAATGACCGAAATCGCCTGCATTGGATGTTCCCAGGGCGCGGCAACCATTCTATTGGCATCGGACCGGCTTCCTGACAGCGTTCGCGCTGTTGTTGCGGAGGCACCCTATGCCACACTGCGGAACACAACGGATGCTCACTTTCGGGCGTACACGGCATTGCCTAGTGCTTACTTTGGCGCTCTGGTCGTACCTATTGCCGAAAAGCAACTTGGCTTCCAAATGGATGATGTTTCGCCATTGAAAGAAATCCCCAAGCTCAAGGCACCTTTATTTATTATTGGCGGGACGTCCGATTCAATGGCTCCTCCTGCAGATATCCATCGCCTCTATGACGCGGCCGTTTGCGATAAAAGCCTGTGGATGATCGATTGGGCGGCTCACGCCGATTTCTTTTCCTATGCAGAGAATCAATACGTTGAACGCGTGGGAACTTTTCTAAAAAGCCATTTTTCCATTTCGCATTAACTTCCATCCCCAACCCGATGACCACCTCTCCCTTAAATCGTCCCGTCTCGATTCCCGTGCTGCGGCGGTTGCTGACGGCCCATGCGCTGACTCCACGGGAAGAGGAGGCGATGGAACGCGAGGTGCGCCGTTCGCTCTCGTGGCAATTGTGGCTGGATCGTGGTCTGCTCAGTTTGGGTGTGGCGCTGATCCTTGCTGGCATTGGCTATTTCTTTGCTCACAATTGGAATCATCTCATCGACATGGACAAGTTAGGTCTGGCGGGCGGGGCGGTTCTGGCCAGCTTTCTGGGCGCGGCCTGGGCGGGTTTCGATGGTTTTCTGGGGAAAATTCTTTTGCTGGCATCCAGCGCGCTCGTCGGTGTTTTCATCGCGGTCTTCGGCCAGGTTTATCAGACCGGTGCCGATAGCTATCAGTTGTTCACAGCGTGGGCGTTCCTGATCTTTCCATGGGTGGCACTCAGTCGATTCATGCCGCTGTGGATTTTCTGGCTGGCCTTGCTCAACCTGGCGCTGGGCTTTTACTGGCCGGTCTCGCCGTTCTTGTGGGACTACGAAAGCTGGACCGTCTTCCGCAGCGAAGCCCTGAGCCTCATGGCGCTTAACGGCCTTGCTCTCGTCCTGCGCGAAGGGCTGACTCGCTGGCCCGTTCCGTGGATGGACCGCGGATGGAGTGCTCTCATTTTTGTCGCCGCAACGGTCTTCCCCGCCTCGGTGGAAACCATCGGAGAAATTTTTCGCTCGTGGGACCACGAGGTCACGAACAGTAGCGCTTTTCTCGCATGCGTGCTCTACGCCGCGTTCGTGGTCGGGCTCGGATTTTATTACTCCCGCGTCCGGTACTCGTTGCCCGCGCTGGCCATTACGACCCTGAGCACCTGCACGGTCCTGACTTTTCTGACCATCCGCCTGCTCGACTTTGATCAAGCCCATCTGGGAGCCGGCATCTGGCTTATCGCGGGTATCATCATCCTCTCTATTTTTGGCGGAGGCGTTTTCTTCCTTCGTTCCCAACGGCGGTCCCACCAACAACACCCATGAAGACCCTTCAGGAACTTTGTCTCACGTCCGGCGGAAATTTTACGCCGGAGCGATTGCAGCGGCTTGAACAAACGCTGATCGAGGACCAGCGGACGGATATGCCATGGTATCTTCGCGCCATTGTGGCCATCGGAGCATGGGTGGCCTCCTGGTTCTTTCTCGGGTTCGTCATCACGCTTATTGGCTGGCAGGAGGAACACGAGACCACCATCGGATGCATCGGCGTGGCTCTCCTGATTGCCGCCGTCATGGTGGGGCGAAAATCGTGGGGCGCCTTCGTCAGTCAATGCGCCCTCGCCGTCAGCTTCGCCGGACAGATCATGATCTATTACGGCTTCCTGGACCAAAGCCATCATGCGCTCAGCCTCGCGGTTGTTTTTTCGATCGTGCTCGCCGCCGTGCTCTACATCACCTTTCCCAGCTTCCTCTCGCGATTGGCGACCTGCCTCCTGGCGCTTCAAGTCACTCTCTTCTGGATTTATTCCAACAACACGGACGACGGGCTCCTCGACGCCTCATGGACCCAATCGGATATCTCGTCCTTCGTTCTGTTCTATTGGGCCTTTCATCTCGCGGGCATCGGCTTCTGCTTTCTGCGACCGCGCCATTCGGTTCTGCTCGCCCCGCTTGGCTACGCACTCGTCTTGTCGCTCAGCGCATGGCAAATGGAGGGTCTCTTCAATCTCTGGACACCGCTCACGGTCATCACCTACAGCCCCGCGTGGCTGGAATGGATGGTTCTCCACCTTCGAGTTGGCATGACGGCACTAACCTTTCTTGTCATCTCCATCTGGGCCGCGGGCGGCATGGTCGTTTTGCGGCAGAAGGCCCCTCTTTTCATCGGCCTCACCCTCACACTCTTTTATCTCGTGGCGCTCGGTTCTGGCGGTGTGATTCTCGCCCTGCTTTTGCTACTGCTCGGTTTTTCGTTGCAACACCACGCTATTCTCGGGCTTGGACTCATTTTATTTCCAATTTTTCTGACCCACTATTACTACAATCTCGACCTCGATTTGCTCGCAAAATCGGGCGTCCTGATCGGTTCCGGCCTGGTGATGCTTTTGCTGCGTGGCGGAATCAGTCGATGGCTATTTCCCAACCATAAGGAGGCAGCATGAGAACCTTGTTCATCTGGATCGCCGGAGCCTTTGTCTTCGGCAGCTTTTATCACATGGTGTCGGAGAAAGAGGCGCTGCTGCGCAATGGCCAGACGGTTTATCTGGCGTTGGCGCCGGTTGATCCCCGTTCATTCATGCAGGGCGACTACATGGAACTCAACTACGCGATCATGAATCAGCTCAATCATGACCAGTTTGATTCCACTCAACCGAAACCGCCCAAGTCAGGCACAGTGGTGATCCGGATCGACGCCCAGAATGTGGGGACATTTGCTCGTCTCTATCAAGGAGGGGCGCTGGCACCCGGCGAATACCTGCTCAAGTATCACCACGATGGCTGGCGGGCGGTCATTGGGGCCGAGAGCTTTTTTATTCCCGAGGGCACAGGCGATACATTCGCCAAGGCCATTTACGGCGAACTCAAGCTGGAACCAGATGGGACGCCGCTCATCGTGGCCTTGTGTGATAAAGATCGTCAGCGGATCATCGCTCCGCAAACTGAGCCGGATCACAAATGATCGACTTCGCCGTCATTAAACCGAGTTGGCATTTCCCGGTCGTGATTCCGATAGGGAACTGGCGCGTGCCGATTCATCCGGTCTGCGATGTGCTCGCCTACTTTCTCGGATTCCAGTTCTATCTCTATTTGAAACGGCGCGCCCCCGGCCCGAAGCTTTCCTGGGAACAAAGCGCGTGGATGCTGGTCGGCTGCATTTTTGGAGCGCTGATCGGCGCCAAGCTGCTGGCGTGGATGGAAGCGCCCGGACTCTATTGGGCACTGAGGAACGATCCGAATTTCTGGTTTGGCGGAAAGACGATTGTCGGTGGACTTCTTGGCGGCTGGATTGGAATTGAAATCGCCAAGAAAGCGATGGGCATCACCAGTTCCACCGGCGATCTCTGCGTTTATCCGATCATCCTTGGCATGTGCATTGGGCGCATCGGCTGCTTTCTCACCGGCCTCTCCGACGATACCTGCGGCATTCGCACCTCCCTGCCATGGGGCGTCGATTACGGCGACGGTATTCCGCGTCATCCCGCGCAGATCTACGAAATCCTTTTTCTCATCGCGCTGGGCACGGCGCTCTGGATCAAGCGCGGCTCGCTCACCACGCCCGGACTCAAGTTTCGCTGGTTCATGGTCGGCTATCTCTCCTTTCGCCTCTACATCGATTTCTTTAAACCTCACTGGACGCTCTTTGCCGGACTCAGCGGCATCCAGTGGGGCTGCGCCATCGCCCTTCTTTTTTGCGCTTATTCCCTCATGAAGCTTTACGAACAAAATACCCCGGAGAAATCCCATGTCTGACCGTCCTTATCTCTATTACGAACTGACCAACAGCGTCTGCACCACATGCTATCGCAAGGTGGAAGCGAAGATCGTTTTCCAGGATGACCGCGTTTATATGCACAAGCGGTGCGCGCATCACGGGATGGAAAAAGTCCTGATCTCGACCGACATCGAGTACTACAAGCGCTCACGCAACACGCTCAAGCCCGGTCAACTGCCAGTGACGTTCAATACGCCGATCAAGTACGGCTGCCCCTACGATTGCGGCCTCTGCCCCGACCACGAGCAGCACAGTTGCCTCACACTCGTTGAAATCACTGATGCCTGCAACCTGACTTGTCCCGTTTGCTATGCCGAGTCCGGCCCGCATCGCCAGACGCATCGCTCGCTGGAACAGGTCGAGTTCATGCTCGATTGTGTCCTCCGTAATGAGAAGGAGCCCGATATCGTGCAGATCAGCGGCGGCGAGCCGACGATTCATCCGCAGTTCTTCGAGATTCTCGATGCGGCCAAGCGTCGCCCGATCAAGCATCTCATGGTGAATACCAACGGCATCCGCATCGCTCAGGAACCGGAGTTCGCCAAACGGCTCAAAGACTACATGCCCGGTTTCGAGCTCTACCTGCAGTTCGATTCACTGGAGGAAGCACCACTCCGGGAATTGCGCGGGGCCGATTTACGCCGCATCCGCATGCAGGCGCTCGAGCATCTCAACGAACACAACATCTCGACCACGCTCGTCGTCACGGTGAAGAAGGGCTCCAACGACCAGGAGCTGGGAAAGATCATCGACTTCGCGCTCAAGCAACGGTGTGTGCGTGGCGTGACCTTCCAACCCATCCAGGCGGCGGGACGACTGGAGAATTTCGAGTCGAAGCGGGACCGCCTCACTCTCGCCGAAGTTCGGCAGAACATTCTCTCACAATGCGACATCTTCAAACCGGAGGACATCATCCCCGTGCCGTGCCATCCCGATGCGCTCGCCATGGGCTACGCGATCAAGCTCGGCACCAAGGTCGTTCCGCTCACCAGCATGATCGATCCCAAGGTGCTGCTCCAGGGCGAGGGCAACACCATCGTCTATGAGCGTGATCCCCGCCTACGCGACCACGTCTTCAAGCTCTTCTCCACCTCGCACTCGCCGGAATCGGCCACCACGTCGCTCAAGCAACTGCTCTGCTGCCTGCCGATGGTCCAAGTGCCCGAGTCTATGACCTACGACAAGGTCTTCCGCGTTCTCATCATTCAGTTCATGGACGCGCAAAACTTCGACGTCCGCTCGGTGAAGAAATCGTGCATCCACATCGTCCACCCTGATGGCCGCATCATTCCCTTCGATACGTTCAATATGTTCTATCGCGACGATAAGGAGGAAATTCTCAGGAAGCTCAAAGCTGAAATGGAGCCTATTGCCGTATGAGCGAAACGACGCCGCCATCCAACCCCACAGGGATTCCGCCGGAATTTATTCCCGATAAAATCCAACCCGCAAAAAAGCCTCTGGGCCGCGGAGCTTGTGCGGGCCTCGGGTTTTTCCTTCTTGTTGCGAGCGTCGGCCTCGGCATCCTTTTTCCTCCCGCAGCCGCCATCGGATTGGTCGTCGCTTTCGGCTCCCTCTTTTTTGAAGGATACCGCTATATTTGCGTCGGTTTTGTTTTAAGCTTTTTGATTATCGTCGGTTTGTTTTTCCTCGCGATTATCGTTATGTGCGGAAGCGGTACTAGTCATATGTGATAGCATCCACCCGGAGACCTATATGAGCGAAAACCTCCCTCCCCTTCCCGAGCCGGGACAACGTCCGCCACCCTTCGATCCCTCGCAGTTCCCGCCGCCGCAAAAGTCGCACACCACGCGGAATGTTCTTTTAGGCTGCGGCCTTGCGCTGCTCATCGGCATTGGCCTGCTCGCTCTCATCTGTATTTCGGTTTGCTCCCAACTCGGTAACATGCACTAAAATCCATGAGCGAAATCATCCCACCCTCAGAACCGGTCAAAGAACCGCCGACTCTTCCAACTCAGATTCCCGATCCGAATCCACCCATGAGCAAAAAGTTCTGCGCCTTCCTGGGTTTCCTCCTTTTCGTGGGCTCGGGCGTCCTGTCCATCGTGGTACTGCCCGCCTGTCTGTTGGGGCTCATCGTCGCCATCGGCTCGCTTTTCTTCAAAGGCTACCGCTTCATCTTTGTCGGCTACATCCTGACCATCGGCGTTCTCCTGCTCGGCATGATCATCTATTGCTCCAACCATCCGTTTGAGGATCGCTAATGAACTCGCCTCGAAGGTTAGATTTATGAGCGAAAACGTCCCGCCTTCAGAATCGGACAAAGAACCATCAAAGCCGGTTCCCGAGCACATTTATTATCAGGGCCAACCCCCAAATAAGAAGCTCTGTGCCTTACTAGGATTCATCATTTTTGCCGTCAGTGGCGCATTAGCCTTTGCGTTTCCTCCGCTTTGTTTCGGAGGCTTGATCGTCGCCATTGGCTCCCTTTTCTTTCAAGGCTATCGGTTCATCTTCGTCGGCTACATCCTGACGATCGGCGTGCTCCTGCTCGCCATGATTATCTATTGCTCCAACCATCCGCTTGAGATTCGTTGAATAAACCATGACCTATTCTCTCGACCAGGATGGATTTCAGATAATTCCATCTGCGCTCAGCGACGCGCAGGTCGAGACGTTGCGATCAGTTCTAAAAGTCTTATCGGTCGCTCCTGGCCATCGTAATCTCACGCAGCGCGTTCCCGAAATTGCTTCCCTGGCAATCTCTCCCCAGATACTAGACATGTTGGAAGCTCTTCTCGGAACCAGATCTTTCCCCGTTCGATCAATCTATTTTGACAAGACTCCTGAGACTAACTGGCTTGTCCCATTTCATCAGGATCTCTCTATTGCTACAAAAAAACGTGTCGATGTTCCCGGCTATGGCCCCTGGTCGGTTAAGGATGGCGTGCCGCATGTGCAACCTCCGATGGAAATCCTGGAAACCATGGCCACCGTTCGGCTCCATTTGGATGATTGTGATGATTCGAACGGCCCGTTGCGAGTGATTCCCGGCTCTCATCGATTCGGTCGGGTGAGCACCGCCGAAATCAACAGACTGCGTTCGCAGCACAAAGAAGTAAATTGCAGAGTAAAGGTTGGTGATGCATTGATCATGCGACCTCTCTTGCTTCACGCTTCCTCCGAAGCAATCAATCCATCGCATCGTCGGGTCATTCATCTGGAGTACGCTACCTGTCAACTACCACGGAGCTTGGAATGGGCAGAAAGCCTCGAGCCTGCTCCAACTCAATTCCATTCATCATCATCCACTTGCCGATGCTTTAGCCCCTGATGGATTGCATTCTCCGGCGGGCGCATGACATTGATGTCATGTAGAACACAGACAGATCAGTCGCCGAGGTTCCAGCTCCTTCCTGAGCTGGAACACGGGGGACCCAAACTCCTTCGCACGGGCGGAGGACGGGGCTTACCGGGACGGGCAACCGTTCCCGGGGATCACTTCCAGGATCCAGCCCGACAGCTAACTCCGTAGGCATGTGGAAGGGCGATCCCCTAGGGCTTGCGCGTGCATGTCTCCACGGTCGCTCCGAAAAAAACCGCGTGCGGTTTTGTCGCCGGGAATACCGGCGGCGGGGCCGGCGCACATCGGAGTCAGTTATGTTTGCTCAAGTCATCAATGATAATTCAGTCAACGTCCTCTTCACCCCGATCTGGCCGTGGCCGGGCTCTCACTTTACATGGACCACTTTCCTCGTGGAAGTGATCGTGCTAGTGATTCTTTCGCCGTGGCTGACCGGAGCCGTCGTCATCAACGAGCATGAAGTCGGCGTCGTGATCAAGAAGTTCGCCGCGACAAAACTGCCGGCAGGTCAACTCATCGCGCTTAACGGCGAGGCGGGTTACCAGGCCGACACCCTCGCGCCCGGTCTGCATTTCGGTTACTGGTTCTTCCAGTACCGCGTGCAGAAGGTTCCGATGGTGCGCATCCCCGCGGGTGAGATCGGACTCGTGCTGGCCAACGCCGGCGCCCCGATCCTCTCCGAGCGCATTCTGGCGAAGTCCGTGCCCTGCGATAACTTCCAGGACGCGCGCGCCTTCCTGCTCAATGGCGGCGAGAAGGGACGTCAACTCGCGATCCTCACCGCAGGCACGTACCGGATCAATACGGCGCTGTTCACGGTGATCACCGCCGCGACCGCTGCCCGCTATGACCTGGACCCCGCACATCTCCATGTCTACGCCGTGCAGTCGGACGCCGTCGGCATCGTCACCACGCTCGATGGTCGCCCCATTGATCCCGGTGAAATCGCGGGCGAGCTCGTCCCCGCCCATGACAACTTCCAGAATGCGCAGGCGTTCCTGGACAACGGCGGTCGCCGCGGCCTGCAGGAGCAAATTCTCCTGTCGGGCACGTGGAACCTCAATCCCTGGTTCGCCAGCGTGGAGCAGGTCGAGATGCTGGAGATCCCCATCGGCCATGTCGGTGTGGTCATCTCCTTCGTGGGACAGGCGCATGTCGACGTCAGCGGCGCCGAGTTCCGCCATGGCGATCTCGTCATGACCGGACATAAGGGCGTGTGGGTCTCGCCCCTCTATCCCGGCAAGCATCCGGTCAACCCGCGCGTGATGAAAGTCGAGTTGGTCCCGACCACGAACATCGTGCTCAACTGGGCCAACCGGACCGAGTCCCATAAGTTCGACCAGAAGCTCTCGAGCATCACCGTGCGTTCGCATGACGGGTTCGCGTTCAACCTCGACGTGGCGCAGATCATCCATGTCGGCGCGTTGGATGCCCCCAAGGTGATCTCGCGCGTCGGCTCGATGCAGAACCTGGTCGACCATGTCCTGCAACCGACCGTGGGCAACTACTTCAGGAATTCCGCACAGGATTATTCCGTGCTCGATTTTCTGGGTGGACGCACCGCGCGCCAGACCGAGGCGGCGGAATATATCCGCAATGCCCTCGCCGCTTACGATGTGCAAGCGGTCGATACGCTCATCGGCGACATCACGCCGCCGGCCGAGCTCATGAAAACCCAGACCGATCGCAAGATCGCCGAGGAAGAAAAGAAGACCTATGAGATCCAGGAAGCCGCGCAGAAGCAGCGCCAGCTCCTCGTGCGTGAAACCGCGCTGGCCAACATCCAGCAGCAGGTCGTCGCCAGCGAGCAGGGTGTGATGATCGCGGAGCTCAACGCCAACGCCACGGTCAAGGCTGCGACGGGTGAATCGGAATCGATCCGCCTGCGCGCCATGGGCCAGGCCGAGGCAATCCGCGCCACCGGCTTCGCGCAAGCGGAGGCCTACCGCGCGGGTGTCGAGGCGCTCGGCGCGCAAAGCTACGCCTCGATCCAGCTCATGCAGGTCGTCGGCGAACGCGGCGTGCGCATCGTCCCCGATGTCGCCGTCACCGGCACCTCCACCGGCTCCGGCCTCGTCGATGCGCTCCTCGGCACCATGCTGAAGGACCGCGTCTCCACACCTCTCATGCCCTCCGCCGCCTGAGTCGTCGCACGCCCCCACAACCCCTGCGTCCGATCCGCAGGGGTTTATTTATTAATATATAAATCATTTACGATGTGTATTTATGTCTCAACAGTGCGGCATAAATATAATTATTAATATTCGATTGATGTGTCCGATTAATCTATGTATTCCTGCAAGGCATAGGCCGATCACACCAATAAATTTTCAACCCTAAGTTTCGTAAGAAACGCTCACCAAACTTCTCCATGTCTGAGTCCAAACCAGTAATAGTGGAAAAGTGGGAAAAGATTCTTCTCTATATATTTTTTGGCGCATTTCTCGTGGGAATGTTCATTTTTTTAGGAAACGAGTTGTCCACGCAGGAAAAGAACTATTTGAAGGGCCAGGGCTTGGCCGAGAAAACTTACGAGAGCGTCCGGTCATTCCCGGACAGTACGGCTTATCGTCCCGATGTTGCCCTGCTTTACTCGCTTCAATTTTCCAGGTCACTCGAAGCCTCCCATATCAAAACGGCAGCGGTCATTTTAGGAACCATCATCGTTTGCTTCGGCTGCATCATTGTGGTCTACGGCGTGGAGGCCAGCTATCAGCTTACCGTCAACCAGGGAGTGCCTTCCAATCCATCATCCTTATCAACGTCCTCGCCCGGGCTGGTTTTAATAACCCTAGGCTGTGCCGTGATCGTCATTTCCCTGTTCAGTCACTCAACCCTGGATACGCACGTCGATTGGGGTATACCCAACGCAAATTCAACTCCACTGACGGTCGACGATCCCAACGACAAAGGCCCCAATGCAACTCAATACCCTCCTCCCAAGACACATTAATTTTTTCATCGTTCTTGCGATTTCGCTCCTGGTGTTTGTCGGAAGTACCCACGGACAAGCCATGCCGTTTTCCTATGATGAAGCACTTAAGATATATAATGACAAGACGACCTCCCATGAGCTTCTTGCCTATCTTCAGACTGCCTCTTCCAGTGACAAGAACGATTACCGATATAATCTATATTTGATCAAGGCACACTATGCTCGCTTCGAGTTTTATGTAGGCGATGATTTGATTGCAGATGCCCTGTCAGGCGTGAAGAAAGCGGGTTACTCCGACGCAGAGGCTGAAAATATCCGGCTAGGCCTGCAGAAAGATAGGGCCTATTGGCTTCAACACCAACCGCCTCCCCCTCCGCCTCCGCCCAGTGTGGTTCAGGGCACAAAGTCGCCGGGGTCCGGTGGCACTTCCACCTCTCAATTCCCTCAATCCGCTCCGCAAAAGGTTCCAGAACCCGAGCCCTCAAAAAAACTGGAATTTAGCGCACCTGTAATCCCCACACCTAGCGACTAGTAGTCCTGCCTCCTCAATACCACCCCCCTATTCTAAATTCGCATATGCCCCATCTCGTCACCATTCCCATTTCCGATAACGGAGTCATTGCGGCCAATGAAGAGATCGATACGATCATTGCCACCAGCACCTCTCCGCTTTTCAAGACCACGGACATCTTCATCTTTTCCCACGGTTGGTGGACAACGGCAGTGGATGCCATGCGCCAATATAATATCGCCACCACGGATATGCTGGCGTTTCTACTGCGTAATGGAGCCAATCTGAACCAACGACCACCTGGCGGTTCTTTTCTCATGGCCATCCACTGGCCCTCGACGCTGAGCGAGGATGGTTCCTCTTTTATCGAGAAATTTGAACCTTTCTCCTTTTATAAAATGGAGCATCGCGCCGATGACATCGGGCAAGAAGGCGTTTACAGCCTTTTGCGCCTGATTTTTCAAAATGTCGCGTCAGCCGCCGCTCCACTACACCAAACTCGCATCCATCTGCTGGGCCACAGTTTTGGAACCAAAGTTGTCTGTTCCGCCTTGCAAAAGATCATCCAGCAGAAGGTGGCGATTCCCGCCAATGTCAGTTTTAATGTGATCCTATTACAAGCTGCCTTCAGTCAGGATTCGCTGGACGCTGGAGGCGACTACGATGCGGTTTTGGGCATTCCCAATTTGCGCATGCTTGTTTCCAAGTCAGCAAGGGATAAGGCCTTGGGATGGGCTTTTCCTCTCGCTAAAACCGCGAACTTTTTTTCTCATGGCACGCGCACAGCCTTGGGCTTTGCCGGCCCGGATGCCTCCACGCTGGCGGCAAAACCTTTTCAGGCGATCTCCGTAGACAAGGATGACACGTTCACTGGCAATGCACCTCCAACAAATTTTGTCGTCGCGGATTTGACTCCAATTCATTCAGATCCGGCCAACACCTACGACGGAGGATGGGGAGGTCACCATTCCGATATTTATTTGCCAGAAATCTACGATCTTTTGAATTGGTTCATGTTTTCGTGATTTCCGTTCACGTCGGGCCACGTTGATTCTTCTTGGAACCGCGACGATTTACGGGAACCCTTTCCGCCATGAGAGGGTATTGGTTGATCTTGATCGGCACAGCGTGCGTGGCCGGACTTCTCCCCCTCCACGCCGACGATATCAATGTCCTATTGAGCTTCACTGGAACGGGCGGGGCTTATGCGGGCCATGACCCCAAGGGATCTTTGATCCTGGACGACTCGACGCTGTATGGCTTCACGTCGGCGGGCGGCCCTGACGACAAGGGCGTTATTTTCTCCGTCAACACAGACGGCAACAATTACGACGTACTCGCCTCATTTTCCAAGGACGGCTCTGACGGTTACGATCCTCATCACGGCTATCTCACGCTGGATGGCACCCTCATTATCCACCCGATTTACAAAGGCGGCGCCGACGGATACGGCACCATTTTCACCGTCCAGACCAATGGTACCAATCCCATGGTCAACTACACCTTCACGGGAAGCTCCAACTCACCCACCTCACTCGGCGATGGAGGCCTGTCCCACAGTGGCTTGCTGGCCGGTGGCGGGCAGCTTTATTATGGCGTGGCTTCCGCCGGAGGAGCGAATGGCGGCGGGACTCTTTATTCCTACAACGCTTCAACCCAGACGGTGACCACCCTGTATGCCTTTCAGGCGGCCAACGGGAATGATGCTCACGGCCAATTGATCTGGGACACCACCGGCACCACGCTGCTGGGCATGACGCGTGGAGGTGGCACCGGGACCGGCAACGCCAACACCGTCAATCCCGATACCGGCGGAAACGCACCGGGCGTCATCTTCAGCTTCAATCCCACCACGTCCCAATACAACGTTCTCTATAATTTCACCGACGACGGGAGTTCACCCTATTACTCCGATCACGGCATCCTCGCTCTCGGAACCGGCGTCAACGCCACCAACATCTTTGGCATGACTCAGTTCGGCGGCGTGTATGACAACGGGGCGATTTTCTCCCTCAGCGAGTCCGGCACCACAGGGGTGAACCTGCTCCATTCCTTTGCCGGCGGTGCGACGGACGGCTCGAATCCCTTCGGCTCACTTGTCTTGGGGCCGGACGGCTATTTC
>Ga0068858_100001118_pt1 | contig 27750 bp, 27 predicted proteins | sample KBSSwiS12_FD_66589 | JGI IMG/M metagenome (GOLD analysis project Ga0068858, IMG submission 66589) | Switchgrass rhizosphere microbial communities from Kellogg Biological Station, Michigan, USA - KBS Switchgrass S1-2 | ecosystem: Host-associated > Plants > Roots > Rhizosphere > Soil ... | reverse complement strand
CTGCGCATCGCCGGAACCTTGGGCTGCTCCGCCGAGCATCAGCCAAATGACGTGAGATCCGCGAACCGGCGCGCAGCGTGCATATAGCCACGTGAGCCTAGGCAAGCGCCAAGAGATCGCGATTTGCAACCTCCGCAGCCTTTCCAACGATGCTGCGCATCGTCGGAACCTTGGGCTGCTCCGCCGAGCATCAGCCAAATGCCCCATCCACGTTCCTGGTGCTTGCGTTGCCGAGATAGTCGGGCGACGATGGCATGATCCTGCAGGAGCGTACCATATCTAATCACAATCTACTGACTCTGACCGCCGATATCGTCGCGGCGCATGTCCAGAGCAATTCCGTTGCGCCGGCTGATCTGCCGCGCGCGATCTCTATGGTGTATGATGCCCTGGCCGGCCTCGCCGCGCCAACTGCGTCTGCCGTGCCAGTCGTGGAACGGTCCGCGCCGGCTGTGTCGATCAAGGCAAGCGTCAAGCCGGACATCCTGACCTGCCTCGAATGCGGTGCGCGTCAAAAAACACTCAAGCGCCATATCGGCACCGCGCATGGTCTCACCCCCGATGCGTATCGCGTGAAGTGGAATCTCCCGAAAAGCTACCCGATGGTCGCGCCGGACTATGCCGCGACGCGCAGCGAGATGGCCAAGCGCATCGGGCTCGGGCGAAAGCCGGACCAGAAGAGCAAGCCAGGGCGCAAAGCGGCACCGAAAAACCCGTAACCGGCACCGGCGCGTGCGGCTAGTCCGACCATCCACCCGGCTCGCGGGTCGCAAGCGCCTTTTGAGTCACAAGCCCTTTTGCCGGCAACACTCCGGCGGCACCGACGCAGCTCTTCCTGATTTGCAAACGCACGATACCAGCGCGCCGTAGAACTGTTTACATGACGCGTCGTCCCACCGATCGTCGGCGGCCTGATCGGTCTCTTCATCTTGCGGAAACTCGCCGCTGCACTGACCCAGTTGCATCTTCGTCGAAGACGAATTGGGCGGCCTGCGCTCGACGACGCCGCTTGCCGCAGGGCGGGTCGGCGCAATCGGGGCACGGTCAAGGTATCTGTCGTCGATCTCGGTGTCGCGGCGGAATTTGCCGGCCGCTATTTCGGCGTAGCACGTTCAAGCCCGTCATGGTCGAGCCCGAGCTCGGATCCGACCGCTTTTCCCATCAAGACGTGGGCCTGGAAGGTCGGGTGGAATGACCCCGAGAACGCGCTGAAAAGCGCGCTTTGCTCGTCGCTGGGACTAAGGCGGGCAATTGCGAGGATTTGATAGAGAACATGTCCAAACCCTTCTTTGCTGTCCAATAAATGCCCGGCATGATCCGGCATCTGGGTGAGAAATGCATCGTTGGGCGTCCGGAAGTAACGGGACCGGTGACGATAAGCTTCCCATTGCGAGGGATCGAAAGGGTGCCAGCTAGGGTCATGCCAACTGGACAGGTCGGCGTCATCATAATCGACGTCGCGGGCGCACCAGCCATGTTTCAGGAACTCGTCCCTGTATGAGTTGACGAAATGCCAGCCGTTGCGTTTCGCCGCATCTGCAAGACTATTATTGAGCGGCAGCACCACCAACCGCTCCGCCTTTTCCGAGGCTTTTTGATCGATAGTCAGTGGGATTCCGCGAAACTGGGTGGGCCACACGCCATCGAGCGCCGCCAGGCGGCTGAAACTCGGGTCACCGCGGCCGGCCAGCTTGTCCTTGTCGGGCGGACCACACAAAACCCTCAGGTCCCCTGCCCGCAATGGCGAAGGGTAGCCCGACTGTACGATCAGTCCGTCGGATGTTACCGAGCGGAGCGCCGCCGAGAGCGTCCCCAGATTGGTCGGCAGATAGAGTTTGATCCGTTTTGCTGCCTCCTCCGGGCTGGTCGTACCATATTTGCGTGCGGCGGCCACAAGCGTGAAACCCGGCACGTCGCTGAAAAATCTTGGGTGCGGGAGAAGGGCGTCCTGGATGATGCCGCCAAAGCCGATATCATTGCCGCCGATGCTGACGAGCAAGGCGTCTACAGGACGGCGCAGGCTGGGCGCACAAGAGGCTTGGTCGACAGGATGCAACACCGATCGCCCACTATTGTCGACCTCCTTATAAACGGTGCGGACAGTCGGTATCGATGCCGTTCCAGGTGCCGCGCAAAGGTCTTGGAGCAGCGATTGAAGTTGCGACTGATTGACCTGCGCGTCGAATTCTTCTGCACCGGGCGGCGCTTGCTGGAGCGCCAGGACACCACCGAAGATCGTTGCACCGGAACAAGCGTAGCTGATGAAGGTCACCGCCTCCTCAGGGTGGTAAGCGGAGTATTCAAGAGCGGCGACGATGTGCTGGTTGAGATAGGACCGATGGCAGCGACTATCGAGCCAGCTCCTGCCTTTGACCAATGTGATAGACATGAGCCCGGGCCATCGGGTCGGAAATTGCGGCTCCCAGCCATGTCCCGGGCCATCGCGCAGCAACATAGTGGCCGGGATATCGGGATTGCCCTCGCCCGAGGCAAAGGAATCGCCCAGCGAAACGATGAGCCGGTCGTGGATCTGCAAGGGACCGCTTGCGATAACGGGTCCGCCGCCGGGCATGCCTGCCCGCTCAACCGTCAGCGTAATGGTGTTGGATCCCTTGTTGTCGGAACTGCGCGGCAAGGTCAGATGAACCGCACTGCCGCAGGTGGCGACCGCAGGTTGGATCACAACACCTGGCGAGGACCACGTACAGACATCTGTCTGCGAACCAGGCGCTCTGAGCCACACGCGCGCACCATAGGTCGACGGATAAAGATAGGCCGGATGATAGTGGCCGGTCATCGCGTTCCAAGGGGCTCCCGATCGCTCGATGTCATGGGATTTCAGGAACCCCATGACCAGATCGTGAAGTGCGTCCGTATCTTGCGCCTTCGGGATCGCGGTCAGAAGCTGCTCAAGTGCGACGACATCATCAGCCTGGGTCAAGGGATAGCTGAACGCAGCAAAGCGACGATCGACTTGCCACAGGAAAGGACTTTCTGCGGTAACAGCCGGATCGGAGGCGACCGGAACGGTCGGCGCTGCCGCGGCGTCTTGCGCGGGCGCCCGGCTTGGGGCGAGCATAATGAACATCATGAAGACAGCGGCGCACGCGAACATCCTCGCTAGATGCAAAGGGAACGCGAGAGAAGGCAGCGGCCGATGCTTCCTGGATCGCGGGCGCTTCCGCGTCGGCGCATCGAACATGGCCAATCCGCTGATTAGTTGATGGCTCCTCACGTTGCCTCCTTCCATTGACGCGCACCGCAAGTGACGCCTCGAGCGCGGGAAACTGCTTGTCTTTCAATTGTCGGCGTCGACCCTTCACGCGCGATCCGAACGCTCAGGTCTTGTCGTAGCGGCTGACGATGTTGCCCAAATCCCCTTGGAGGAGAGCACATTACGCATGTTCGATTCGACTGCTCTGCCTCGTGCGACCGCAACCGAAACGTTCGCAGTCATGGTCTCATCGCAGCTTACGATCTGCCGCGTGATCGTCAGAGAATATTGCGTCATCGGCAGGTTCCACGGCACGCCCTGCGGCGGTGCCGCTGCCGGGTCGAGCTTGGTGACAACGATACTCGAATTGCATGCGGTAAGTGCGAAGACCGGAAACTCAGTGCGAGTGCAGCGTTCTGGCTGATCTGTGCCATTGCGACGGAAGCGTTCGCGCCCCAGGGAAAGAGTGTCTTCAGCTGATTGAACGCGTAGGGGAGGAAGAGCGCAGAACCAATCAAGAAGAACGGATTCATCGTCCCAAGTAGCGGTTTTACCTTGGTAATATCCTCAGGTACCAAGCTAAGGACGAGATTACCTAATACCCAGAAAAACGAGACCAGAACGATCGCACCGATTGCTCCCACGATGCTGCTATAGCTGGTAGCGTCGCTCGCCGAGCTATCGGGCGCCTTTCCCTTGAGAACCTTGTCCAGCCGTTTCCCGAATGGAATAGACGTGAGAAATGCTGCTATAGGGGCATTGAAGACAGTGAACGCGAGCCACCAAATCCATTCTCTGCCCATGATCGTCCCCGCTCCACCCAGACAGCATACTCGTCTTCAGTGACTCAATTCATTCCAGTTACGCCGACGCACCCTCCCGGGTAATACCAAAGCACGAGAAGTATGAGAGAATTCGGTTCTTCTTTCAATTAACATTGCCTCCGAAGTGGTGCGACTATGGGATGCTCTGCGACTGATTTGTTCGATAGCGCAACGGCACCGATGATCGCTTTATCGCCCGTCCCGTCTCAAGGCCGGAACTCCAACCGAACCTGAAGGAAGAATCAGGTGGGGGGTACGTCAGGAATGTCACAGCCGCACTGGCGGCGCCGGTGCAGGAGGCGGCGACAGAAAGATCGCGCTTCCCATCCTATCGCCTCGCTTGACCACTGCATCCGACCCTTTCGGGTTACCTGGACAGCATCGCCCGCCTCCATGTTCACTAAATGTTCTTGCCGAATCACGGGAGCTCGGTTCACACCGCCAAAATGCACAAGGCAGGGCGAAACTGGATCGAGGAGACGAACTGGCTCGCGCATCGCTGGCCCATCGAGATGGAGACCTATCCCTATGGCCAGTGGATGGTCCATGTCGCGAAAATCGGCGAACACCGCATCGGGCAAACCATGTCGCGGAGCGATTACGACGCATGGCTCGCCCGCCAGCGCCCTGCTTGCCTCGCCAGGCTGATCGCCGAGCGACCGGCGGTACATCCGCCCGTCGCCCTTGTCGTTGCGGGCGAATATCGGCTGGGACGGATCCCTGCGGAATTGTGGTGCGGCTATGATGCCACGCCCTTGCTCGATCTGCCGGATCTGACCATTTTGTCAGCCAAGGTCCGGGCCGTGTTCCCCGACTGGCCGAAAGCCCTGATCCGCGTCGTCCGCCGCGACACAGTGAAGGACCTGGGACTGAAGCCGGCCCCGGACGCCCGCGGGCCGAGACTGCGCGCGGTCGCATAGGATGTCGCGCTACAGCAGCGAAGGCGGCAAAATTGCCACCTGCCTGTTCGAGGTGGCGGCCCATCAGCACACACTAAAGGCGAGTTGCCCGACCTGCAGCCACGAGGGCATCTTCAGCGGACATGCGCTTTGGTGGCTGTTCCATCGCAAGGGCTGGCGCGACCATCTCGATTATGTGCGCGAGCGCCTGAAATGCACGCGGTGCGGGCGCCGCGGCGTGCGGATCACCATCGGCCGGGAGCCGCCGACGATCACCTCGCTGCCGATGCCGGACGAGGGCGCATGGAAGCAGGCGGTTCAGCGCTATCGCAGCTAGGCTGCTGTCGGACACAGCTCGGCTAAAGCAGCGGCGGCGCCTCTACTGGGTCCGGCTGGCGCTTCCGCCAGGGTTCGGTCGTGCGGTCCATGACGATCAGATCATCGGGAAAGCAGCGCTCCTTGAAGGCGATCACGTCATCTAGCCCGCCGTGCAGCCACTGCTCGTACTCATCATGATGAAGCAGCACGGGCATCCGGTCGTGAACCGGCCTGATCGCCTCGTTGCAGTTGGTCATGAGCCCCGAATAGACCGGCCCCCATTCGTCACTGACGCGCCACAGGCCGGCCCAGGCGGCGATCGGCTGTTCCTTCACCGAGAACCAGGTGCGCGTCATCGCGCCCTTTTCACCTTCGGCTTCAGCAAAACCGGTCAGCGGGATGAGACAGCGGTGCCCCGGCCTGGGCGCGATGCCGCGCCACATGAAGTTGTCGAGATCGGCGATGTTGTTGACCGGAATGGGCTTGATCGGAAGACCGGTTTTCTTGCTCTTCATCGGCCTGGGGAAGCCCCAGGTCATGGACTGCATGACCCGCTGGCCTTCCGCCTCGCGGATAACCATGCCGGGCGCGCCAGGGTAGATTTCCTCGACCGCATTCGAGAGCACCGGCACGTCGACGCCGAAATGCGCGGCGACCTCAGCGGCCGATTTTCGCAGAGCGTAGAGATTGCACATCGCTGCAGACTAGGCCCGCAACGCGAGGCATCGCAATAGGCTCGGGCATGCACTCACAAAAGGTCGATTTGAACACCTGATCGAGGCGCCACACCGCTTCGCCACGGATCGTCCGTTCGATCGACGAGCATTCGATCAGCCGGTACCGGCGCACGATATTGGAACGCGATCACATCCTGAATCGACCCGTGAAGCCAGCGGTCATGCTCATTGGCCTCCAGCAGGACAGGCATGCGATCATTCGTCGGCGGAATGGCCGCGTTCGCCTCCATCGTCATGCCCGCATAGACCGGGCCGATATCGGGAATATTCCGGCAGAAACCCGCCCAGGCCATGATCGGCTGATCCACCAAGGAGAACCAGGTCCGCGTCTTCTTGCCAGGATCGCCGTCCGGATTGGCGAAATGAGTGATGGGGATGAGGCAGCGATAGCGCGGATCAACGACCAGTTGCTCCCACATCGGATTGGTCAGATCGGCGACAAGACCGATGATACCGGGCTCGTCTCCACGCAGCCGCATCTCACGAGTCAGCCGCGGAAAGCCCCAGCGCATCAAACGGAGCCGGCGCCTCCCGCCGGCAGAGTGCATGACCAACCCGTCATGACCTTCGGTGGTCTCCGACGGTATCGTCAGGCCGGCTACAGGCTCAGCGCCGAGGAACGCCGCAACGTCGGCGACCGATGCCCTTACGCTGTGAAGCCGCGACATGTCATGCGGCCACCGCCCGCCCGATGGGATAGGTCGAGCAAAGAATGTCCAGGGCGCTCACCCACTTGCTTCACTCAGCGCGCGAAAATCCTTGGCCCGCCGCTCAATCACGATGGCCGTAGAATCCGCCGCCTTGCGCAGATCGCGCGGCGACTTGAAGTTCGTGTCGTTGTCGATGACCGCCGCGATCCCCATCGCGAAAAACTCGATGATGTCGTCAGCGGTCAGCGCATTGCCCTCAGCCATCAGCCCCAGCTCATTCAGGATGGGACCGATATGCGCCTGGAGCACGGTCAATTTGTCCTCGATGCTGACGTTCGACTGCATGGTCATATTTCCGACTCGACTCGAGAAAGAACATAACAGGAACTTCGACAACCAGAAACCCCGCTTCTGCCGCCTGGCTCGGCAATAGTTTGAGAGTATCCGCGCCACAGCCGGTGAAAATCACGGCTGGCGAACTCGGCAGCCCGGGATCGCCCGACCATCGACTCGCGCGAAACATCCATTATGAATGCATCCGCCAAATGCAGCACAAGTGCTCGCCGGCTATTCAAACCAGGCAGGAACTACCTATGACAGAAGAAACCACCCTGAACGCGGTCGAGCTCGCGACCGAACTCACCATTGCGTGGCTCGGAAACCAGAACAACCGGGTTAGCGCCGAAGAGGTTCCGGCATTCCTGCGCACAATGCATGCGACAGTATCGGAACTTGCGGCTGGATCCTCGGCTTCCGCCCAAGGCACGGAAGATGCCGCGCCTGCGGAAGAATTCACGCCGGCGGTCACGGTGCGAAAGTCGCTCGCGTCGAAGGATCACATCATCTCGCTCATCGACGGCAAGACCTACAAGACCTTGCGCCGGCATTTGTCGGGCCATGGTCTGACGCCTGAGCAGTACCGCGAACGCTACAAGCTCAAGCCCGATTATCCGATGGTCGCCGAGAATTACTCGGAAGCACGTCGGCAGATGGCCCACAAAATCGGCCTCGGCCAGAAAGGCCGTCAGGCCAAGGCCGCAGCGGCTGCCCCGGCTGCCAAGCCAAAGCGCGCGCCGCGCACCGCCAAGACGGCCTGATCTTCCGCGAGCGCCGCCCGATCGATGACCGGGCGGCGCGAGCAGCTTCGCCCAACTCCGGGGCCGGGCCCCTGCCCGGCCCCACGCCAGCGATCGTCACCTCCGGCTGAGACTGCTCCACGGGGCTCGGCTGCGCTGCCAGGCGCAGTAGAGCGCGGCCGCGCCGCAGGCGCCGGGCACCCTCCCTTCTCCATTTGGCTCAGGCTCGAGCGGAGTCGCAGACGAACGCGCAAGCGGACAATATTGTGAGATCCGAAAACCGGCGCGCAGCGTGCATATAGCCACGTGAGCACCGGAAGAGCAGGAGATCGCGATTTGCAACCTCCGCAGCCATTCCAACGATGCTGCGCATCGCCGGAACCTTGGGCTGCTCCGCCGAGCATCAGCCAAATGGCAGCGCGGCTGACAGAAGCCTGGCCACGCGACACCCGTTTCGCGCAGCGTTGCTTCGAACTGCTCCGCCGCGCCTATGTCGATGCGCGCTATTCACCGCACTACAAGATCACAACGGAGGAGCTCGGATGGCTCTTTGAGCATGTCGAGGCCCTCGAGACGCTCATTGAAAAAATCTGCCGAGAGCAGCTGACCGCCTAGCACTCATTCTGGCCGCTTTCGGCGCCGCCAGCTTTTGGGCAACTAACACTGTTAGCCGACGTCTGTTCAGCCAACTACTGGATCCGAAAAGACCCATAGTCGGCCATTCGCAGCCGCTCGGGCTTTCGCAAAAAACCGGACATTGGTTCAGTTGGCGCTTGGCGGCCGGAACTGGACCGAAAGCGGACAGCCAACCTCCGGAGATGTAGGTCAGCAAAGCGGACATCCAGCCTTGGGGCAAAATCCGACGATCTTCCCTTGAAATCGCACGCATCCCTGGGCCTATCAAACCCGCTCTTCGAACGATGGATTATGTTGGAGCGATCGCCGCACCGATTGTGGTGACCCGCCGAACCATCGCAGAAACGCGCGTCGCATTTTCTCCGGATCGCCAAAACCGGTCGCGGCGGCAATAGTTTCGATCGGCTCGATGCCAGTCTCAAGCCGCAACCGCGCCGAGTTGACGCGCATACGCTCGACCGCCTTGGCCGGCGACATGCCGACATCCTCGGCGAATGCGCGGCCGAATTGCCGGACGCTCAGGCACGCGATCTCGGCGAGTTGATCCACCGATAGCTTCTCGCAGAGGTTCGCCTTCGCATAATCGAGCGCCTTTTGGATGCGCGCATGCTGCGCCTCGAGTTCAATAAAGCCGGAGAATTGCGACTGACGACCCGAGCGATGCCGGGGCACGACCATGGTTTGCGCAACGGAACGAGCGATCGCTAAGCCAAGGTCCTCCTCGATCATCGCCAGCGCCAAGTCGATTCCTGCATCGGTACCGGCGGATGTCCAGATCGAGCCATCCCGCAGCACTAGCGGTTCAGAATCGATCTTCGCGTGTGGTACCGCCCTCTGCAGGTCGCGCGCGTATTGCCAATGGGTAGTTGCACGTCGTCCATCCAGCAACCCTGCCGCTCCGAGAAGGAAAGCCCCGGAGCAGACGCTGCCGACCCGACGCGCTCGGAACCCGTGTTGTCGTACGTGGTCGGCGAGTTCCCGCATTCGTTGGTCTCTGCACGGCGCGCCGCCAACGACAATGAACGTATCGTAGGTCGTATCCTCGATCTTTTCCGTCTGCAGGATCGGACCCGCCGACGACGCGACAGGGCCGCCCTCTGTCGACATTACGTGAAGCGCGTACGCTCTAGGCGCGAGGCCGCTGGCGATTTCGAAAGCTGTCATCGGCCCGCTGAGGTCGAGCAGGTGGAACTCCGGAAAGACCAAGAAGGTTACTTCGAGTTTTTTTCCAAATTCCCGGGTCATGTCGTTTCGTTCCGGCGAACATGTCCGAAACCGAGGGGAAACTGTCGTTTCTCGGCGCCGGTATCAATGGCAGCTTAAGGCCGCAAATGAGGTTTACCACCAAAAAGGACGGTATCTACATCTTGACCATCGATAGAATCATGCGGATCGGCGTGCTTGCTCCGTTGGCACGACCTGGTTGGATCGAAGCCGGCACTAATTTGTTGGCCGGACTCCGGTTAGGTGCAAGCGACATCAATGAAGCGGGCGGCGTCGCCGGTAGGCCGATCGAGCTGCTAGTGCGGGATACGGCCGCCGATCCTGACAAGGCCATCGCAGCCATTGTTGAGTTCGCAAGATCCGGCGTGGCCGCAATTGCCGGAGAATTTCACAGCACCGTCGCCCGAGCAGCGGCCGACCGATGCCACGCCCTTCAGATACCTTTCCTGTGTTCCTCCGCAGTATCGTCGCCATTATCCGCCGAGCCCACCGACTGGGTCGGGCGGCTGGCACCCGCGCAGACGCGCGGCTGGGCGGCCTATGCAGACTTCCTGATCCGCAGCGGCCATCGGCGAATTGCCGTGGTGACCACGCCAAGTTCCTATTGGGCGAAGGGTATCGAGATCGTGCGGCAGAGCGCGTCCATCAATGGTGCGTCGGTTACCGAAATCGCCGTGGGTGACCTGACAGCCATGCGGGTCGCTAAAGCTGTTGCAGCCGAACGTCCATCGATCGTCCTCCTGCTCGTCGGCATGCCCGACCCGGTTGTCTCGATCGTCCGGGCTATTCGATCCAGTTCCGCTCGCGCCGACTTCGCGATCGGTGCGCCGGCCGGGCAGCCCGAATTCGCAACATGGCTGCGGTCGCTGGGTATAGCGGGGGTGGGAATACCCTTTCTTCGCTACCTTCCCGAACAACTGACGCAGCAGGGAAAAGCGGTAACTGCGATCCTTCGCGAGCAATTGGGCGAGACACCGTCGTTTGTCGCGTTGGAAGGCTATGATACAATCGTTACCTTGGCGCGCCTCTTGCGCTGCTTTGACAGCGCAAATGCGAATATCGGCGCCTGTTGGCGGCGTGTCTCCTTCGAGGGCACGCGCGGGCGAATAACCTTCTCCTGGACGCCAGGAAGCAATGTCTGGGAATGGCCGGCAGCCCCGATTCAGGTCGTTGAACGCGATCCCGAGCGGCCGGATAGGATCCGTGTGCTCGCGCAGGCGGCATAGCAAGGCCGAAAAACGACGCCTGAAATTTCCGCAGGCACTGAAAATGAGATCGATGCTCTGAAGAATTGGATTGTTATGCGCCGGAAATCTTTAAGTCGCCGCCTCGATCGCCAAGAGGAGCATCTTGCGGTCGATCAGCTTTTCGGCCTCATGTCGCGTCGAACCGCCATCGCCGCTGCCGTAGCGACCACAATGCCTTTACCTGCTTGGGGGCAAACTTCTGCCATCGTTCCGTTTCGTTATCGGGCTCCTCAGTCGGCGCTCGACGACCTACGATATCGCCTGTCTCATACCCGCTGGCCAGAGCAACAGACCGGCAACGGTTGGGACCAGGGACCGCCGCTTACCGGTGTACGCGCGCTCGTTGATTATTGGCGTGAGGAATACGATTGGCGCGCGACAGAAGCCCGTCTTGCAAGCTGGCCGCAATTCAAGACGGAGATAGACGGGCTAGGCATTCATGTTATCCATGTCCGATCGCGTCACCGCGGAGCGGTGCCGATAATCCTCACCCATGGATGGCCGAGCACGATCCTGCTGTTCCAGAAGGTGATCGCGCCACTAGTCGATCCAGTCGCACACGGCGGGAGCGCAGACGACGCATTCGAAGTGGTCATCCCTTCGCTGCCGGGCTTCGCTTTCTCCGATAAACCGACAGCCCGCGGCTGGAACGCTGCGCGGACCGCGGCCGCATGGAGCACACTCATGCAACGCTTGGGATACGCACGCTACGTGGCGCAGGGTGGAGACTGGGGCGCGTATGTAACGACCGCTATGGCACAACAGCGGCCACCCGGACTTCAGGCGATCCATCTCAACTTCGCGCAGACGATTCCGGATTTCATCCCGCCTAAACTACTGCCAGACCAGCAGCGCGCGGTAGCCGCGTTGAACAAGCTGAAGACAAAGAACTCCGGCTACGCAATTCTTCAGGCCACGCGGCCGCAGCTGACGGGCTACATGCTTGCCGACTCGCCGGCGGCCCAGGCAGCGTGGATCTACGACATTTTCAATTGCGCTACCGGAGAAACGGGTAATCCGGAAGCACTGATTTCGCGGGACAACATGCTCGACGAGATTACCCTATTCTGGCTGACTAACAGTTCCGCCTCATCAGCGCGATTTTATCTCGAACAAGCCGAAGCGTTGGGAACGCACAACAATCCAGGTCGGGTCGACCTTCCGGTGGGGGTTACCGTGTTCCCCAACGACGCCATCCCGGCCGCGCGTAGCTGGGCTCCGCTCGTCTACCCAAAGCTGTTCTACTGGAACGAAGCCCCGCGGGGCGGGCACTTTCCGCAATTCGAAAGGCCTGACCTGTTCGTCTCCGAATTGCGCACATGTTTCCGCAACTTTCGCAAACTTTGATCAACTTAGAGGAGGCCAAGATGCAAAAAACCACTTCGGAACTCGCCCGGGAATGCCTTCAGGCATATGCCAATAAGGATCGTGCGGCCTGCGAGGCGCTGGTCGCACAGGACTTCCGATTCACCAGCCCGATGGACAATGGCTTAGATCGCGAAACCTACTTCAAAACGTGTTGGCCAAACAGCGAGCCGATGACCTCCTGTAGGGTGGTTCAGACTGTAGACGTTGGCGATCAAGCCTACATCACCTACGAAGCGCAGGCGGGCGGTCGGACCTTCCGCAACACCGAGCTGCATACCGCGCGCGACGGCAAGCTAACCGCCGTCGAAGTCTATTTCGGTTGGAACCTGCCCCACAGAGTTGCTCCCGGAACGCACTCGGACGATACGTCAACCGGGCATCCATAATCCCCGCTGTTTCGCCGTCGGGCGGCCGGGACGGCCACTAGCCGTGCAACTCAACGACTGCGACCTGGACTAGCAAATCAAACAAGGAGGGGATGATGCTAAACTCAATCGAACTCAATGCGAAAGGCGACACCCCGTCCGTGTTTGTCGGCAAATGAACAATGCCCAACGAATGAAGGGCGGGTTTCGGGATCGCGGTTCACATCGTTTGATGGTCCGCTTTTGGGCGCGTAGCTGATGTGCTGAGGCTGGAGAACGAATCTCTGGTTACCTCGACCACTGCTCCAAAGCAGCCTTGCCGCTTTCCACCCCTGTGTCGAGCTCGCCAACAGGCAGGTAGCACTCGTGCAGAATGCTCCGGTCACACATTGGCCCGACGAGGGGTCATCTGCAGACCTGGCAGCCGGGCCCCGTTCAGCGTTGCATCCGCTGGAGGAGCTCGGCGGACATGTGGTGGTGGTCTAGGCTGGTCATGATCCACAACGTACCGACCATCAACAACGCGATGATCAGCACACCGAACGCCAAAGCCAGGATGTTATTGGCGTCGTCGGGGCCGCTGGTGATGTGGAGGAAGAAGACGAGGTGCGCGCCCATTTGGGCTACGGCGAGCGCGACCAGCGCAACCGGCACGGCTGGGCCCCAGACAAGGCCGGTCATCGGCAGGGTGAAGGCGGCGACGGTCAGCAGCGCGGCGATGACCAGGCCGGCGACGTAGCCGCGCAACGCGGCGCCGATCGACTGGTGGTCGGTTTCGCCCGGCGCGCTGTGGCCGGCGTCGCGACCCGGTTGCTTGCTCATATGTTCGATCCCAGCAGGTAGACGGTGGTGAACAGCGCGACCCAGATGATGTCGAGCGCGTGCCAGAACAGCATGAAGCAGGCGACGCGGCGCTCGATATCGTCGCGGAACCCCTTGGTGCGGATCTGCGCCATCATCGTCGTCAGCCATACCAGGCCGAGCGTGACGTGGAGGCCGTGGCAGCCGACCAGTGCGAAGAAGGCGGAGAGGAAGGCACTGCGCTGCGGCCCGGCGCCCTCCCCCACCAGCTTGACGAACTCGTGGGTCTCGATGGCGAGGAACCCCGCGCCGAGCAGGCCGGTGACGGCCATGGCGAGCTGGAACCAGCGTTCGCGCTTCACCATCATCGCGATGCCGGCCATGCCGCAGGCGAAGGACGACAGCAGCAGCAGTGCGGTCTCGGCGGCGACCAGCTTCAGGTCGAACAGCGCGCGGCCGCCAGGGCCGCCGGCGGTGGCGGTCGACTGCACGGCGTAAGCGGCGAAGAAGGCCGAGAAGAGGACGAAGTCGGAGAGGAGAAAAATCCAGAAGCCATAAGCGATGACGATCTTCTTCGGCGCGGGGCCGCGCTCGCTGATCGGTGGAGCGATGTCGGGCTCGAGCTTCGCGTGCGCGGCGGTCATCGGGTCGCTGCCCTGCGGTGGGCACGATCGAGCTTGCGCAATTCGACGGCGGGGACTTCCTGTTCGCTGCGATCACGCCAGGCGAAGACCACGAAGGTCGCCCAGGCGCCGAGCAAGCCGAGCGCCACCAGCCACCAGATGTGCCACACGAGCGCGAAGCCCATCACGCTGGCGAAGAAGGCGGAGACCACGCCGGTGGCCGAGTTTCGCGGCATTTCGATCTTCGCGTAGCGGGGCCGGTCGGTTTCGTCCCGTGCCTGTTTCATCAGCCAGAAGGCGTCGCGATCCTCGACCTGGGGCAGGATCGCATAGTTGAAATGGGGTGGCGGCGAACTGGTCGACCATTCGAGGGTCCGGCCGTTCCAAGGGTCCCCGCTCTCGTCGATCAGGCGCGCGCGGTCGCGGACGCTGACATAAATCTGCATGGCCTGGCAGGCGATGCCCGCCGCGATGAGAAGCGCACCGGCGCCCGCGACGAGCAGCCATGCGTGCCAGCCGGGCACGTCATAGCTGGCCAGCCGGCGCGTCATGCCCATCAGGCCGAGCAGATAGAGCGGCACGAAGGCCAGGTAGAATCCGGTGATCCACAGCCAGAAGGCGCGCTTTCCCCAGCGTTCGTCGAGGCGGAAACCGAATGCCTTGGGCCACCAGTAGGCGACGCCGGCAAAGGCGCCGAACAGCACCCCGCCGATCACGACATTGTGAAAGTGGGCTACAAGGAACAGCGAATTGTGGAGCTGGAAATCTGCGGGCGGCACGGCGAGCAGCACCCCGGTCATGCCGCCGATGACGAAGGTAACCACGAAGCCGATCGACCACAGCATCGGCGTCTCGAAGCGGATGCGGCCGCCATACATGGTGAACAGCCAGTTGAAGACCTTCACGCCCGTCGGCACGGCGATGATCATGGTCATCACGCCGAAAAAGGCGTTGACGTCGGCGCCCGCGCCCATGGTGAAGAAATGGTGCAGCCATACGGTGAAGGAGAGCAGGAAGATCGCCATGGTCGCGACGACCATCGAGCGATAGCCGAACAGCGGTTTCGATGAGAAGGTCGCGACGACTTCGGAGAAGATGCCGAACGCCGGCAGGACAAGGATATAGACCTCGGGATGGCCCCAGGCCCAGATGAGGTTGACGAACATCATCTGGTTGCCGCCGGCTTCGTTGGTGAAGAAGTGGAAGCCGAGATACCGGTCAAGCGAAAGCATCGCGAGCGTGGCGGTGAGGATCGGGAAGGCGGCGACGATCAGCAAATTGGTGGCGAGCGCCGTCCAGCAGAACATCGGCATGCGCATATAGCTCATGCCCGGCGCGCGGGTCTTGAGGATGGTGGTGACGAAGTTGACGCCGGTCAGCAGCGTGCCGACGCCGGAGATCTGGATCGCCCAGATATAATAATCGACCCCGACGCCGGGGGAGAAACGCAACTCCGACAGCGGCGGATAGACCACCCAGCCGGTCTGAGCGAACTCGCCGACGATCAGGCTGACGTTGATCAGCAGCGCGCCGCTCGCGGTGAGCCAGAAGCTGACCGAGTTGAGCGTCGGGAAGGCGACATCGCGCACGCCGAGCTGCAGCGGCACGGCGAAGTTGATCAGCCCGATCATGAAGGTCATGGCGACGAAGAAGATCATGATCGTGCCGTGCGCCGAGAAAAGCTGCGCGAAGTGCCCGGCGTCGAGATAACCCGGGTTGCCATAGGCTATTGCCTGCTGCCCGCGCATCAGCAGCGCGTCGCTGAAACCGCGCAGCAGCATGACCAAGGCCAACAGGCAGTACATCACGCCAATGCGCTTGTGATCGACCGACGTGATCCACTCGCGCCAGAGATAGGGGAAATGCCCGGCACGCCAGGCCCAGCCGAGCACGCCAAGAATGGCCAGCGCGACGACCGAGGAGGCGGCCAGCGGCAGCGGCTGGTCGAACGGGATCGAGCCCCAGCCGAGCTTGCCGAGCATCAGTGCGCCCGCCCGTCGATGGCGAAGCGCGCGTGCGGCGTGCCGGATTGGCGGACGATCGCGTCGAACAGGCTCGGCGCCACGGCGCGGTAGGTGTAGGGCGCGACATTCTCACTGTCGCGGAGAAGTGCGGCATAGCCCTGCCCGTCAAGGACCGGGCCGTTTCGACGCGCCTGCGCGGCCCAGGCGTCGAACGTTGGAGTCGGCACAGCATCGAGCGTGAAGGCCATGCCGGGGAAACCCTTGCCGCTGTAGTTGGCGGACAGGCCGCGATAGCTGCCGGGCTTGTCGGCGCGCAGGTTGAGGCGGGTTTCCATGCCGGCCATGGCGTAAATCTGGCTGCCGAGCCGCGGCACGAAAAAGCTGTTCATCACGCTAGTCGAGGTCAAGCGGAAGGCGATCGGCCGGCCGGCGGGGGCGACCAGACGGTTGACGCTGGCCACGCCCTGGTCAGGGTAGATGAACAGCCATTTCCAGTCGAGCGCAACGACCTGGACGCGCAGGGGCTCGCTTGCGTCGAGCGGTCGGCCGGGATCGAGGTGGTGGCTGCCGACCCAGGCCAGGCCGGCGACGAAGACCACGATCAACGTCGGCACCGACCAGACGAGCAATTCGAGCCGGCCGGAAAAGGCCCAGTCGGGACGGTGTGTGGCGCGGGCATTGCCGGCACGGAACCACCAGGCAATCGAGAAGGTGGCGAGAACCACCGGCACGACCAGCATCAGCATGATGCCGAGTGAGTCTAGCAAGATGAGCCTTTCGCCGCTCGCCACCGGGCCGGCCGGGTCGAGCACGCCCGGCGCACAGCCTGCGACCGGTAGCGCGCTGGCGATGGCGCATACGATTCGCGCCGCCCGGTTCAACGTGGCAGGGCGAAGGCGATGACGCTGTCGCCCATTTTTGTTTCCATGAAATGATGCCCGCCGGCGAAGATGATGAGATATTCGCGGCCGCCCTGCTCATAGACGATCGGCGTCGCCTGGCCGCCCGCCGGCAGGACATGGCTCCAGACTGTCTTGCCGGTGCGCAGGTCGATGGCGCGGATCAAATCGTCGGTCGCGGCAGCGATGAAGACGAGTCCCCCCGCGGTTGTCACCGCGCCGCCGTTGTTAGGGGTGCCGATGGTGAAGGGCAGATGTGTCGGAATGCCGAACGGACCGTTGTTGCGCGCAGTGCCGAACGGACGGTCCCACAGCGTCTTGCCGGTGGCGATATCAATCGCACGGATGCCGCCATAAGGCGGGCGCTTGCACAGCATGCCGGTTAACTTCATCCGCCAGCCGGCATTGACCTTGATCGCATAAGGCGAGCCCCATTGCGGATCGACCGCGTGGGCGTTGGTCAGCGGCGCGCCGGGCGCCAGCGCGAAGCGCGGCTTGATCCCGAGCCTGTCGGCCTCGGCACGCGGCAGCAGCCGTACATAATTGGGCATGTCATTGTAGTTGGCGACGATGACGCCGCGCACCGGATCGACCGACACCCCGCCCCAGTCGCTGCCACCATTGTAACCGGGATATTGGACGCTCGGGCGATCGACACCCGGCGGGGTGAAGAAGCCGCGATAATCCGCCTGGCGGAACTGGATGCGACAGAACATCTGGTCGATCGGGGAGAGACCCCACGTGTCGCGCTCGGTGATCGGCGGCTTGCGCAGAGTCTGCCACATCGACACGATCTGGGTGGCGGCGCGCTGGGCTGGCTCGGCACCGCCTTGCGGCGCGTTGATACGGCCAACGGGCGTGAGCGGCCGGCCGGTGACGCGGTCGAGGATGTAGAGGTCGCCCTGCTTGGAGGGTACGATCAGCGCGGCCTTGCCGTTGTAATCGATCAGCGTGGCCGAGCTGCCGAAATCATAATCCCACACATCCTTCGCTACCGCCTGGAACCGCCAGCGCGGCTTGCCGGTGGTGACGTCGAGCGCCACCAGCGACGAGGCGAACTCATTCTCCTGCGGGGTGCGGTGGGCGCTTAGATAGTCATTCGCGGCATTGCCCATCGGCAGATAGACCAGGCCGAGTTGCTCGTCGCCGGTGGTGGTGGTCCACACATTGGGTGTGCCCCGCGCCCAGCTCTGTCCGGCGGGGGGATAGCCGTTCCAGTCGGGGTGCATCATGTCCCAGGCCCAGCGCAGCTTGCCCGTGACGGCGTCGAAACCCTCAATCACGCCGGAGGGCGCGTCCGTGTACTGGCCATCGAGGATCTGGTGGCCGACCACCACCACGCCGCGCACGATCGACGGCGCGGAGTTGATCGAGGCGAGACCGGGGAAGATATTGCCCATGCCTGTCTTGGTGTCCGCCTGGCCGCCCGTACCGAAGCCGGGGCACGGCGTGCCGGCGAGCGCGTCGACCGCGATGAGTCGGGAATCGAGCGTGCCCTCGATGATACGCTGGGCGCAGGGCGTGTTGGCGGGCGCGGCGGGAACGGCATAATAGTCCACGCCGCGGCATGCCGTGGTGTACGGGATCCAGGCGTCGGGCACCTTGGGATCGAAGCGCCACGCCTCTTTGCCTGTGGCTGCGTCGAGCGCGACAATGACGTTCTTCGCGGTGCAGGTGTAGAGCAGGTTGCCGACCTTGAGCGGCGTGTTCTCGGTGCCGTAGAGTTTCTGGAAACGCGCGCTGGTCGGCATGCCGCCGGTGTGTGTCTCCCACACCTGTTCGAGTTTGCCGACATTAGTGACATTGATCTGGGTGAGCGGCGAATAGCGCCGTCCGGCATAGGTGCCACCATAGGCCGGCCAGTCCTTGCCGGTGGCCTGCCCCGACGGATCGGCCATGCCGGGCGCGCTGGGTGACGGCAGCGCGGCGATAGCGGTGTCATCGCGGCCGGTGACTGCGAAGATGATCACGCCGAGCAGGAAGATTCCGACAATGCCGCCCCAGGCGTTGTTCCAACGACGCGGCGCGGCGGTGAGCGTCGGCATGACGAGCAGCACCGCGGCTAGCAGGACAAGCGGGGCGACGATGCGGGGCACCAATGCCCAGGCGCTGTGTACACCGACCTCGACGAAGGCCCAGAGGATGGTGAGCAGGACAACGACGAGATAGAGCCAGGCGCCGGCGATGCGCTGGCGGACAAGCAGCCAGCCCGAGACGAGCATCGCGACGCCGGTGACCAAGTAATAGAGCGACCCGCCGAGCACGGCGAGCCACGCGCCGCCGAGCGCCAGAACCAGGCCGATAAGGAAAATCACCGTCCCGACGACGATCGCCGACCAGCTACGCTTTTCCTGCATTTCGACCTCCGCGAAGGGGACTCTCCCGGCCAGCCCCGCGTCCATCAACCGTTATGCGCAATCAACCGTTCCCGCGCGTCAACGGTTCCACCACGAGGGCGGCGACGGGTAGCCAAAGGGCCGATCCTGAACCATCGCTGTGGTGGTACAGCACCGATGACTCGTCACGTTGCCGGCTTGGAGCACATTTACCCTCCATGGCGTATGTTTCGCGAGCTTAACCGCCCGGGATCGACGTGAAAGACTCGGGCACTTCGCCGGCGCTGCGTTTCCCAGCCCATATTTGCCGCCGCCGAAAGGTGCGCGAACCAATCCATCGACGACCCAATTCTGGACATTCGCAGCTGCTCAGACGCCTCCCAACATCGGACATTGATTCAAGTGTTTCCTGCCGACCGGGTCTGGGACGTCAGCCGTCCGTCGGCTTTCGGCGAGCAGATTCGCGAAGCGGACCTTAAGCGGACGGGTTAGATTCTGGCACTGTCTATGCGCGCCTAGGACTCCTCGCTCGGACCCCGACGATCGACGGCATCTACAAGCTGATTGATACCGGCGGCGAGCGTCGCGAGCTTGTATGGCTTTCGCAGTATTGGGAACTCCCGCTCGTCGCGTGGAATGAACTGCTTGCTGCTATAGCCACTCGCGAGCAATACAGGCATGTCGGCGTAGGCGTCTCTTATCCGGGTCGCCAGCTCCAGACCGCTCATTCCCGGCATGACGATATCTGAAAAGACAAGATCGATGTCATGCTCCTTCAGAAGATCAAGCGCTTCGCCGCCATTCGATGCTTCGGTCACCCTGCAGCCGAGATCGTCGAGCAGTTGACGTGCGAAGTAACGAACATGTTCGCTGTCCTCAACGACGAGCACCCGGAGCCCTGCCGGGATATTGGACTGAATCTGCGCCACCGCTTCCTTGAGCAGTTGTTTGTCCGTTCGGGGAAGCCAAAGCTCCACCGCGGTGCCTTTACCCACTTCGGATTCGATCCTGGCCGAGCCGCCCGATTGGAGCGCGTAGCCATGGATCTGCGAGAGGCCGAGCCCCGTACCCTTGCCGATCGGTTTGGTCGTGAAAAACGGTTCGAACACGCGCGCCAGTATCTCGGGTGGGATCCCCTCACCCGTATCCCGGATCGACAGAAGGACCCCGTCGCCTTCTGGCCGCTTGTCATTCGCGGTCGACAGGGTGATCTTTCCGCCATGGGGCATCGCATCCCGGGCGTTGACCACCGCGTTGAGCAAAGCGGCTTCAAGCCCGTTCGGGTCGATCTCGACTGGCCATAGTGCCGGCGCGAGATCGAGTTCGAGTTCATAGAGGCTCCCTAGGGTACGGCCCAGCATCTCACCCATGGCATCGAGCCGGAGGCTGAGATCGATGACCTCGGGTTCGAGCGGCTGGCGACGCGCAAAGGCGAGCAGCTGCGAGGTGAGGCCAGTCGCTCGTTCAGCCGTCTCCAGCATGACGTTGAGATAACGGTTGCGCTTCTCGACATCCATATCCGGCTGACGCAGCAGGAAGTCAGCCGAGCCGCGCATGACGGTCATCAGATTATTGAAGTCGTGAGCGATACCGCCGGCAAGCTCACCAAGCGCTTGCAGCTTTTGCGACTGGAGCAGGGCTTCCTGGGTCTGGCGAAGTTCGCCCTCGACCCGCTTCCTTTCGCTAACATCGCGGGTGATCTTGGCGAACCCGACATGTTCGCCAGCTTCGCTGTAAATGGGATCGATCACGACATGCGCCCAGAAGAGCGAGCCGTCCTTGCGCACACGCTGCGCCTCAGCCTCGAACTTGCCCTCTTGCAAGGCAGTCTTCAATGCCCTTTCCGGGGTGCTGCGGGCGCGATCTTCCGCAGTATAGAAGAGCGAGAAGTGTTTCCCGAGCACCTCTTCCTCGGCATAGCCCTTGATGGCTTCGGCGCCCGCGTTCCAGCTCGTGATCCGGCCATCCCTGTCGAGCATGTAGATGGCGTAGTCGCGCACGCCTTTGACGAGCATCCTCAATTGCAGCGCACTCTCATACGTCGCCTGCTCGAGACGTCGCTTTTCCGTGATGTCACGGGTGATCTTGGCGAAACCTAGGAGCGCACCGTCCTCGCCGCGGATCGCATCGAGGATCGCGTGCGTCCAGAACCTGCTGCCGTCTTTTCGGATTCGCCACCCCTCTGCTTCGAAGCGTCCATCGCGTGCGGCCGTCGCCAAGGCCAGCGCCGGCAGACCCGCCTCACGATCTTCCGGCAGGAAAAAACGTGAAAAATGCTCGCCTATGATTTCCTCGGCCAAATAGCCTTTGAAGCGCTCGGCGCCGGTATTCCAGGTAACGATTCGACCCTTTGGATCGAGCATGTAGAGCGCGTAATCGCTGATAGCGTCAACGAGCAGCTGGAAGATTTTCGCCGGGGGCTGCTTACTTGAGTCCGACAAATGCAATGCCTGATCCTGTGCTGAGCCCCCCGGCTCTCTGGTATGGACCAAAGGCCATACCCCACAGGCGCTTGTGCGCAACTGGTTTCGCCCGGGAGGACGCGACGCGGCTCTAGAATCCGGCCTCTATCGCTAGTCGCATCGCCTCGCCGCTAGTGGTGACTCCCAGTCGTTGCATAAGGGCGCTGCGGTACATTTTGATGGTCTTCACGGCCAGCCCCAGCTCCTCAGCAATCTGCCGGTTGCGCCAGACTCGTGCCATCAGTCGAAGAACCGCTCGCTGCTGCGGTGTGAGCACAGTCAGCCGCTCAGCAGCCGATGAATGGAGGCCATGAGCCGGCGCCCGATCGACTTCCATCTGACTTCCCACGAAACAGGCCAGCCTTCGGTCGTCGTCCAGAACCGGCGCAATCATGACCGCGTTGAGGAATTTGCTGCCGTCTTTGCGATAATTCACGAGTTCGATCATCGCTGGCGTGGCGCTCGCAACCGCTTCGCGCAGCGCTGCTCTCTTGACGGGATCGGTATCGGGCCCGCCGAGAATGCGGCAATTGCGGCCGACCAGTTCGTTTTCGGAATATCCCGTAAGACGCTCGAACGCGCGATTCGCCGCAATGATCGGGTTATCGTTGGCTCTGGGATCGGTGACGATGGAAGGAATGGGTGATAGACGGACCGAGTTAATTATCTCCTGAGTGGGACTGGTACGCCTTGCTAAAGCCACCCTCATCTCTCCACGACCCGAGGCTGCCGTCTTATCGTATATCCGGCCGCGAAGGCTAGCGAGGCGATACGCGCGACCGGTTCGCAGCTGAACGACATCTCAAAGCGGCCGGGAGGCGATCTTGAAATGGCCAGCCGCATTTTACCAGGCGCATCGAATGTCTGCCTTGATTCGTCCCTGTAAAAAATGCTTCCACAAGCTCGCACGCTATTGCGGGCGGCGTGCCGTTCGAAGCGAGCTCGCCCCCAAGACTCGCACAGTCGGATGTTCGTGCCAGCCCAACCATGTGTTGAACGTCGCTCCCCTCATGCGCGGGCGCCCAGCGATGCATCTAACGACCAGTCCGGCAAGCGGTTGCAGCTGGCCACACTCAGATCTGATCAACCTCCGGAGAGCCACTTGACCGGTCCGAGATCGAATTTCTTGATCCTACCCCTTGTCCCCAAATCAAATAGCCGGGGTCGAAGTCTCCGATATTCGCTAGTGCTGGCCAATCCTCGACAGTCACGGTTTGTCCGCACCGCGCTATCAGTCTTTCACTGCTGAGGGCGCGAAGTTTACGATTTACGTGGACCGCCGTCAGGCCAAGCATGTCGCCAATATCCTGCTGCGTAGCCGGGAGTTCGAACGTGTATTTACCCGGACTTCCGTCATGGCCGACGCGAGCAGCGAACTCGCACAGGAAATGCGCCAGCCGCGCCCGCGCATCGCGGACGCCGACATTGGCTAGCCACGCCTGAGCAAGGGCCAGTTCACGCTGGCTTTGTCGCCACAGGGTCTTAGCGATGTCGGGGCATTGCGCAGCCAATTCATCTAATGATCCAGCCGGGATAGCAACGATGTGCGCATGAGTCAGTGACTCGATCGCGGCGGTATGCCTAAAGCTCGACGACCGCGGCGGGCTGATCAAATCACCCGGCATATACATACCCAGGATCGGGCGATGACCATTTCGCAGCAGATCATGAACAACCATCAGACCCCGGATGACCAGCACATATCGATTATCCCGCTCGCAGTCCCAGCTAATCGAGTCGCCGCGCTTCAGCGGCATGTGTCGCTGGCCAAGACTTGTCACCATCGCCCGGTCACGCCCGGGAAGTTCACCTTTAGCTGCAAGCCAATCCCCAAGCGGCGAACTTGCTGCCACCACAGAATCCCCGAAATGATCAGTACGCCCGCGACCGTCCATTGCCCCTCTTTACCCATTTCAAGGCAGCTCGGGCGAATTATCGCACGACTCGCGAAATCGTTCCGTATTCGCACTGACTGCGAAACTCTCACGCTTTGCGGCGATCGCGTGATGATTGCGGTACAGGAAGCCTTCGAGGTGAAATGAACTGGAGAAGATTAGATGACGTGGTTTCAATTGCTCGTAGGGCCAGATGACGGAACGCCCAATACCGCACAATTCTGCGCACGCGCCTTCATTCTGTTTCTATACGGAATCTTGTGCATCAGGATCGCGGGACGGCGGACCTTTTCCAACCTCAGCCCGCTCGACATCTTTGTGGCCATCGTGGTCGGCTTGAACATCAGCCGAGCAATGACAGGCAAGGCACCCTTCCTGCCGACTTTGGTCGCGACCATGCTGATCGTCCTGCTCCACCGGCTCGTTGCCATGGCGACCGTTCGATCGAACTGGCTCGCGCGATTTGTCAAAGGCAAACCCATCACGCTGGTTCGCGACGGCATCATCGACAGCAAGGCGATGCTTCACGCGAATATCAGCAACGACGATCTTCTTGAGGGGCTCCGCATGGAACAAGCGGAGTGCGTCGAGGAGGTCCGGCTAGTGACGTTCGAACGCGGTGGCAAGATGAGCGTTATCCCATGCAAGACTTAGGTTCGGCTTATCAGGAGATGCCAGGGCAAGATGTTGAGGCGAAAATGAATAGCCATTCGGGGCCCGAGGCGCCCGACCGCGACCAGCCCGGCCGTGGCGCGGCGTTGCTCATCATCGACATGATCAATCCATTCAACTTCGATGGGGGCGATGCGGTACGGCACTCGGCAGAAGCGACCGCGCTGACGATTGCCCGCCTCCGCCAGGCCGCCGACCGATCGGCCATTCCCACCATCTACGTGAACGACAATTTCGGGCAGTGGCATTCCGAAAAGTCAAAGCTCGTCGATTATGCGTCGCCCGGGCTCGCCAACGGTGCGATTGACCCGCGCGACCATGACTACTTTGTGATCAAACCGCAATTCTCGGGCTTCTATTCGACGAACCTCGCTGTCCTGCTACCGAAGCTCGGCGTCAGACGTCTGATCTTGGCCGGCGTTGCGACGGAAATCTGCGTCCTTTTCACCGCCGCCGACGCGCACATGCGCGACTATGACATCTGGATACCCAATGACGCGGTTGTCGCAATCGATCAGGGCCAGGGTGACGCCGCCCTCGGCATCATGCGTAACACAATGGGCGCCGAAACCTCGGGAACCGATCGGCTTGCTTTGAGCTCGTGGCTCGGCAAAGCTTGGTACGGCGTCGGCGATAAGCGGAATCTGTCGCCTCATTGATCCAAATTAATGCGAGTGTCGTGCGATTTGCGGAATCATTTAATGCCACTTTGAAAGGAGCGACGAATGTTCGACGAACAGGATCGTGCCTATTTCGCGCAGCGGGCCAAGGATGCACGCGCAAAGGCGGACGCAGCGATCGACCCAGCGGTGAAGCGAATTCACCAGGAGCTCGCCGATGAATATGAGCGGCGTGCTCAGGGTTATGAGCCCAAGGTTGTACATCGCGTCCCAACTGGAGCGTAGCGACAGCTCGGAACCGAAGCTTGTTAGGGCCGTCAACATCAAAAAGCAGGCGATCGCTCTCGCTGATTCGGCTGCTCCGACCCGGTTACAGACTTTGAGTCCCGCCCTGGCAGCTTCCAAATAGCGATGTCTCGCTCCTGACGGGGTCCGCCAAAGGGCCGAAGGGACTAGACGAGCGGTCGGCGGAGTTGATCCAGCAGGCGCGCACGCCCCCGGCCCCAGGCGGCGGGCAGCAGCAAGTTCAGGAATGTCCGGGGCTGCGCAGTCAGCCGGTGGCAGATGTCGGCGGTAAACCTGCGAAGATGCGTGCGTGGATATTCGACGCCGCCCTGGATGCGGTGTCGCGCCCAGGCAATCTGGTCCTGATCCGCCGATGCGGCACCGAGCAGGCCGGCAAGCGCGAGGGCATGACCGAGGATCGGCCGTATCTGCGCCGGAAGCATCGCTGCCAGGGCGGCGCGGTCGAGGCTGTCGGCATGACGGTTCCACAGCAGCGCGAGGTCGAGCGACTGGCGCAGTTCGCAAGTCCGGCGCGAAAAAGCCTGGTCGGTGATCTGATCATGCACGACATTGTGGAGGATACGCCAGGGCGGGGCGAGAATCGCGACGCGCTGCCCGGTGAGGTCTATGCTGACAGCGGAGCGGAGCGCCTCGCCGGTATCGAGCAGCCCGCGCAATCGCTCCGGCAGCAACCGGTGATGGACTTCCACGCCCACACCGGTGAGGGCATGCCGCTGCATCGGCAGATGATGCAGGCGCCCGGCGACGAGACGCGGTGGCGCGTCGATATCTGCAAAGCCCTGGGCTGCGAGTACGGCGCCTGCACGCCATGCCTGCTCCGGTGGCACGAGGATGTCCAGATCGCCCATCAACCGCGTCGCCGGATCAGAATACAGCCCACTGGCAAGGTTTGCGCCGCCCTTCAGGAACACCGCATCGATCCCGACATGCGCCAGGCTTGCAGCGATCGTTCCGACCGCCTCGAGCATCAGCGTGTTGCGATCCCGATTGAGCAGCGCGGCGGCCTCCAGATAGTCGGCAACTCGCGGCGGGAGGGTGGTATTGCCGCTCAGCACCGGCGCAAGCGCCGGGGTGACCATATGGTATCCGGCCAGCGTGATCAGCGCTGCGGTCTCGTCCGGATCCTCGGGCCAGCGCAGATGGGTTGGGTCCCCGCCGGCTGGCAGGCGCAGGGCCTCACACAGCCACGAAAAGGCCCGCCAACGTAGCGCGGGCGTCAACCGCACAGGCTCAGCCAAGCACCGTCGCAAGCAGGGCTTCCGCCTCGTCAAGTGTGCGATATTCGATTGCGAAGGCCGGAATTTCGGCGACCCAGGCGAGGAACGCCCCCACCCGCGCTCGCGTCAGCGCGCCGCCGAGCCAGAGCCGGTCGCCGAACAGATGGCCGATCACATGGATCGGCGCGAGCGCGGTAATCGGTGCCTGAGGGAAAGGCTCATAGCGTGGAAAGACGATAGCGCCCACCGGCGTTGGCGGGCGCTCCCAGTCGGCAGCCGGCGCTGCGAGGAATTTAAGCTCGCGCTCATGGATGCGCTCGACCCGTGCCGAGACGAGCGCAGGGAACATGGGCGCGAGCAGCGGCCAGCTGCCGCGCTTGACGCTGTGCGGCATCGGCCAGGCAATCGCCGCGCCGTCCGGTGCGCGAAGAGCGATCATGTCGTCGGCGAGATAGCCATAGCCGCGCTGCGACAGCCAGGCGGCCAGCGTGCTCTTGCCGCTGCCGCCGGAGCCGGGGAACAGGACCGCCTTGTCACCGGGCGCCACGACGGCGGCGCCGTGAATCAGGGCCAGCCAGTCGGTTCCGGCGCGGACGCTTTGCAGCAGATATTGGAAGACCGCGCCGACCGCCTCCGGAGCGGTCGTCACGCGAAACTGCTCGTGACCGTGCGCTAGCAGCGCATAGGGTTCGGGGCCATCGACCGTCGCGACCTCGATCATCACATCGGCGGGCGCCGGGTCGCAGACAAAGACGCGCAACGCCGCCTCGACATGGTCGCGGATCTGCGGCTCGGCGATCGCGATCCGGCAGACACGGCCCTGCAGGGAATAATGGGTAACGATGGTCGGTGCGCCGGACGCAGGCGATTTTGGCGGCGGCTCTTTCTTGCGCCAGGTCGGGGCGATGGCGCCGCCGAGCAGGCCGGCCCGTTCCCAGCGGCAGATCATCGCCCCGGCATCCGCAGTCGCGACCCTGGTATCGACGCCACAGGCTTCGGCCAGGGCGGCGCCGATCTCCTCGCTGCCGAGGCCCTGCTCGTGCAGATCCCAGATGATCGCAGCGGTGGCGTTATAGGCGAACAGGCGCTGGCCGCGCTCGTCCAGCAGGACGAGGCCACCATCGAACGGGATGGGGATTGCGGCGCCCGACATAGCGACCGTGACCGTGCCGTCTGCCTCAGTTGCCGGCGGGATCTTCCTCATCGCCGTAGAAGGGCTGCGGTACGGATTCCTTGATGACCGCGTTATGCGTGAAGATCAGCCGTTCCGGCTCGTCCCCGGCCGCATAGACGCCGTTATTGGCGGTCAGCAACTGTACCGGCAGCACACCGCGCTCGTCGAGGGCAATGAGGCTTTCCCAACGAAAGCCATCCTTATCTTGCACAGCCAGCGCATC
>Ga0068858_100001116_pt1 | contig 27809 bp, 37 predicted proteins | sample KBSSwiS12_FD_66589 | JGI IMG/M metagenome (GOLD analysis project Ga0068858, IMG submission 66589) | Switchgrass rhizosphere microbial communities from Kellogg Biological Station, Michigan, USA - KBS Switchgrass S1-2 | ecosystem: Host-associated > Plants > Roots > Rhizosphere > Soil ... | reverse complement strand
TTGCTTGATGACGATGCGATCTTCGAGCGGCTTGATGGAGACCGACACGGGTGACCTCTTTCTGAAACTCATGGGTTGGCACACTCCCTTCGAGAGTGCCAGAACAACTATAGGCCCTTCATTAGCAGTCGATCAATGCGAGTGCCAGCCGACGCGATCGGCCTCCGGCACCGCGAGCCCGGGCTCGGTGGGTAACGTGGCCGGATGGATGTCGCCGAGCTCCGCACGCTGCTCTCGCCCGAGGGCCTGCGCCTGCTCGACGAGGTCGGGACGATCGACGCCACGGCCGACGTCGTGCGGATCGTGTCCCGGCTGCGGGCCGAGGGGCACTCGGGCGCGCTGGTGGCGGCCGTGCTCGGGCAGGCCAGGCTGCGATCCAAGGCGCGCGCCAAGTTCGGCGACTTCGCGTCCAGGATGCTGTTCACCCCCGACGGCCTCGAACAGGCGACCCGGCTCAGTGTCGCCTCGCTGCACGCGGGCCGATTCGCGGGCGCCGGAATCGACGTGGTCGCCGACCTGGGCTGCGGCATCGGAGCCGACGCGCTGGCCATGGCGGCGCTCGACCTCGGTGTGCTCGCCGTGGAGCGCGACGAGGCCACTGCAGCTGTCGCCAGCTTCAATCTCGCGCCGTTCGAGGCGGCGCGTGTCGAGCTCGGCGACGCGACGACCACCGACCTGACCGGGGTCGGCGGAGTGTGGCTGGATCCGGCGCGACGGGCCGGCGGGCATCGGCTGGACAACCCGGCCGACTGGTCGCCCGCCCTCGACTGGTCGTTCGAGCTGGCCCGGACGCTCCCGACCGGGATCAAATTGGGGCCGGGTCTGGATCGTTCGCTGCTGCCCGCCGAGGGCGAGGCGCAGTGGGTCTCGGTCGACGGGGAGGTCGTGGAACTCGCGGTCTGGTCGGGCGTGCTGGCGCGACCGGGGGTGGGACGCGCGGCGCTGGTGCTGCGATCCGGGTCGGCCGCCGAGCTCACCGCCCCGAGCGACAGTGCCGATGCGGAGGTCGGCGCGCTGGGCGAGTATCTGCTCGAACCGGACGGCGCCGTCATCCGGGCGCGCCTGATCGGCGATCTGGCCCGCAGCATCCCGGGCGGGGGGCGCATGCTCGACCCGACGATCGCCTGGATCACGACCGACAGTGCCCCCACGACGCCCTTCGGCGCGGCCTTCCGGATCGTCGAGCGCTACCCGCTGGACGTCAAGACCCTCAAGAAGGAGCTGGCGTCCCGCGGGATCGGCACGCTCGAGATCAAGAAGCGCGGCGTCGACGTCGACCCGGCTGCCTTTCGCACCCGGCTCGGGCTGAAGGGCGACGGAGCCGCGACCCTGGTGCTGACCCGGGTCGCAGGCGCCCGAGTGGCCCTGCTGGCCGAACGGCTCTGACGGCCGGCCCCTCGAGGGTGCGCCGGCAGACGACGAAGGGGCCGGGGCGAGCGCCCCGACCCCTTCACCTGATCGGTGATCAGTAGCTGTTGAGCACGCTTCCGTAGGAGGCGACGAAGATCAGCGGCAGGATGTAGATCACGAAGCCGAGGATGATGCTCAGCACGATTCCCACCACACCGGTGATGATGCCGGTCGTCGCCATCCACTTCGGAGCGCCCGGCTCCGACTTGCGGGCCTTGACGCCGAGGATGATCGCGGCGATGCCGGCGCCGAGCGGCAGCAGCGGCGCCGCGCTGAAGACGATGCTCGCGATGCCCAGGATGAAGGAGACGAGGCTGAGCGTCTGCTTCGGGCCGGCGGCAGCCGGAGCGGCGGCGGGAGTCGAGGGCGTGGGGGTTGCATCGGTCATTGTCCGAGTGCTCCTTAGTCGTTGGGTGGAGTAGCGGTGCTCATGCTCCCAGCCTGAGTGGATGCTGTCAACGGGGTTTTCGGCGTGTTGCCGACCGGCTAGCTCGAGTAGTTCGAGTTGGTGTACACCCCCGACGACACCAGAACCAGGAAGAAAATGACATAGAAGATCACGACGAGGGCTGCGAGTCCGAGTCCGACATACCCGATGATGAGGCCCGCGAGCGCGAACCCGTGGCCCGCCTCGTTGGTCTTCTTGATCTGGTTGAGCGCGATGTGTCCGGTGATGATCGCGGTTAGAGAACCGGCGAACCAGATGAAGACGGCGGCGAGAGACGCGACGAATGACACGATGGCGAGCACGTTGGTGCGGGGACCCGGCGCGTAGTAGCCGGGAGCGGCGTACGGATTCGGCTGAGCGTACGGGTTCGGCTGCGCATACGGGTTCGGCTGAGCAGCCGGTGCCGCGTACGGGTTCGGTTCTGGCGCCACATTCACATCGGGCGCCGGCGGCGGGACGGGCGGAGTCGGCGGCGTGGGCGGCGTCTTGGCAGGCATGCGGTCAGCCTCGCAGCGGCCGCCGACCGTGTCAATCCGGGTGCGGCGCCCTCACACCTGGATCGTCGTGACCGGCAGTGTCGAGTCAGCGCCGAAGTCGAGCTCCGATGGCTCATGGCCCTCGAGCATCAGACGCGCACCGAGGGCCGCGATCATGGCGCCGTTGTCGGTGCACAGCGACAGCGGCGGGATGCGCAGGGTCACGCCCGCGGCATCCGCCCGCTCCTGCGCCAGTTGCCTGACCCGCGCGTTGGCGACCACGCCCCCGCCGAGCAGCAGCCGCGGAACGCCCAGGCGCTGACAGGCGGCGATCGCCTTCGCGGTGAGCACATCGGCGACCGACTCGCGGAAGCCGGCCGCGACATCCGGGATCGACAGTTCGCCGCCGCCGTCCGCCGCCCGGTCGCGAGCGGCCTCGACCCACCGTGCCACCGCGGTCTTCACCCCCGAGAACGAGAAGTCGTCGCGGTGGCGCTCCAGGTCTTTGGGCGCGGTCAGACCGCGCGGGAAGCGGATCGCCTGGGGATCGCCCGTCGCCGCGGCACGATCGATCTGCGGTCCTCCCGGATACGGCAGGCCGAGCAGCCGCGCCACCTTGTCGAAGGCCTCGCCGGCCGCGTCGTCGATCGTCTCGCCGAGCAGCTCCACGTCGTTGGCAAGGTCGCGCACCAGCAGCAGCGAGGTGTGGCCGCCCGAGACCAGGAGCGCAACGGTCGGGAGCTCGAGCTCGTGCTCCGGCTCCCCCGGGCGGTGCAGCAGGTCGGCGCCGACGTGCCCGACCAGATGGTTCACGGCGTACAGCGGGATGCCCAACGAGATCGCGAGCGCCTTGGCAGCACCGACGCCGACCATGAGCGCCCCCGCGAGCCCGGGACCGCTGGTCACGGCGATCGCGTCGAGTTCGCCGAGACCGACCCCGGCCTCGGCGAGCGCGCTCTCGAGAGTGGGCCGCAGGGCCTCGAGATGGGCCCGGGCCGCGACTTCGGGAACGACTCCGCCGTAGCGGGCGTGCTCCTCCATCGAACTGGCGATGGTGTTGGCGAGCAGGGTTGTTCCGCGCACGATGCCGATGCCGGTCTCATCGCAACTGGTCTCGATGCCCAGCACGAGCGGCTCGGCGGTCACGACCGGATCTCCAACCGCATGATCAGGGCATCGACGCCGTCGGGTTGGTAGTAGCGCGGTCGCACCGCGATCTGCTCGAAGCCCAGCGAGGCGTAGAGCGCTTGCGCGTTCGGGTTGTCTGCGCGCACCTCGAGGAAGACGTCGGCGGTCTGACGCCTGCGCGCCTCGTCGAGCAGCGCGACCATCAGGGCCCGTCCGAGCCCGTGTCGCCGCGCGGTGGGGGCGACGGCGATCGTCTGGATGTCGGCCTGCCCGGAGTCGACGGGCGCGAGCAGCCCGGCATAGCCGGCGATCGTGCCGGTCGCGGGCCCGTCGGCGATCAGGTAGTACCCGTGCGGCGAGGTGAGCTCGGCGCGCATGGTGCCGCGCGACCACGCGTCGGAGGCGAAGGTGCTGGTCTCGAGGCTCATGATCCCGTCGAGGTCGTCGAGAGTGGCCCGGCGGATCGACGGCAGCTCGGCGCGCAGCGGCTCGCCCGCCATCAGCTCACCCGCTTCGGGCCGGACGACGGCGTCACGTCAGGGGGGCGCAGGTACAGCGGCTCGCTCGGGCCGAAGCCTCGGCCCGCCGCGAACAGGCGCTCACCCAGCATGCCGAGCGGGCCGGCCGGGATGCTGGCGGCATCCACGCGGCGGTAGCCGTGGTAACCGGCGACATCGGTTTCGAGTTCGGCGGGAAAGGCCAGATGCGGGCCGGCGATGCGCACCGGGAGCCCGAGTTCGTCGCCCGCCGCGTAGGTCGACCAGGCGACCTCGCGGCGCCGCGCATCGGTCACGACGAGCAGCGGCTCGCGCAGGTCGAGAGCCAGGGCGTCGTGAGAGACGAGCGGGATCACCGGTTTGCCGATCCCGAAGGCGAAGGCCCGCGCCGCCGCGATGCCCACCCGCAGACCGGTGAACGGCCCAGGACCCATCCCCTCGACGACCCCGCTGAGCTCGAGCGGCGTCACGCCGGATTCCGCGAGCACCCGTTCGATCAGCGTTCCGATCACCTCCGCGTGGCTGCGGGTGCCGGCCTCATCCGCCTGCGCCAGGATGCCCCGGTCGCGATCCACCACGGCGACGCTGGTGCCCGCCGAGGTGTCGATCGCGAGCAGCATCCCGTCAGCCTATTCGGCGGTCAGCAGGGATGCTTCGAGCTCGAGACCGCGTGAGCCGTGACCGGTGATCGTGACATCGCGGGGGTCGTCGATGGAGAGGTCGTCCCCGACGAGGTCGTCGCCCGAGAGGTCGTCGCGTGCGCCAACGCCTGCCCGGCGGCGGATGTCGATCGACAGCCACGAGTCGCTCACGCCGTCGAGCTTGCCGGCTCCCCACTCGACGACCACGATCGCGTGGTCGTAGTCCAGGTCGAGGTCGTCGAGTTCGCGAGCGGTGCCCAGCCGGTACGCGTCGACGTGCACCAGGGGCACGCCCGACGCGGTCGGATGCTCGCGCGCGAGCACGAAGGTCGGGCTGGTCACCGTGCCGCGGGCCCCGAGCGCGGCGCCCAACCCGCGCGTCAGCGTCGTCTTGCCCGCGCCGAGCTCCCCGTTGAGAAGCACCAGATCGCCGGCGCGCAGCAGTGGCGCCAGCCGAGCGCCCAATGCTTCCATCCCCTCCGTGTCGTCGACGGTGAGCGTGATCACGAGCGCGGCGCGTCCGGGGCGACTCCCGGCACCCGGGGCACCCGAGGTCCGACCCGGGTGACGATCTCGTAGCCGATCGTGTCAGCGGCGGTGGCCCAGTCCTCGGCGCTCGGCACTCCGTCTGCCGGATCGCCCCAGAGCACGGCGCGATCGCCCACCTGCACAGCCGCGTCGCCGGCGTCGACCAGGAACTGATCCATCGCGATCCGGCCGACCACCGGGCACCTACGACCGCGGATCGCCACGGCGGCACGGTTCGACGCCGCGCGCGGCACGCCGTCTGCGTAGCCGAGCGGCACGAGCGCCAGCGTCGTCTCGCGGTCGGTCCGGTGGGTGTACCCGTACGAGACGTGGGTTCCCGCGGGAACGCGGCGCACGGCCGCCACCGCGCCGGAGAGCTGCATGATCGGGCGCAGGCCGAGAGCCGCGGCATCCATGGATTCGGCGGCCGGGAGGCCGTACAGCCCGATCCCGATCCGGACCAGCTCGAAGCGCATCGACGGCCGCTCGATCGCGGCTTGCGTGGCCGCCAGGTGCCGCAGCTCGGGATCGAGTCCGGCCGCCCGTGCTTCGGCGACCGCCTGATCGAAGATCTGCAGCTGACGGTCGTCGTCGCCGCGCGAGGTGTTGGAGAGATGGCTGAAGATTCCGCGGACCCGGATGCTGCCGCTCTTCTCCAGCCCCGCCGCGCGTTCGAACACCGCGGACCGGTCGGCAGGGGCGATCCCGTTGCGGCTCAACCCGGATTCCACTTTGAGGTGCACGACCGCCGGCCCCAGCCCCGAGGTGGTGGCCGCGGCGCGCTCGAGCTGCGCGAGCGAGCTGATACCCAGGTCGATCCCGGCGGCTACGGCGAGCTCGAAGTCGGAGTCCGGGCCGTGCAGCCAGGCCAGCATCGGCGTCGCGACGCCGGCGCGTCGCAGAGCGAGCCCCTCGTCGAGGTCGGCCACGCCCAGCCAGTCCGCCCCCGCGTCGGCGAGGGTGCGGGCGACGAGCTCGGCGCCGTGACCATAGGCATCCGCCTTCACGACGGCCATCACCTGAGCGGGAGCGACCAGCTGCCGCATGATCGCGAGGTTGGAACGCAGGGCGTCGAGATCGATCCGCGCCTCGCGGAACGGCGCGGCGTCCTGCGCCATCACGCGGTCTCGCAGACCACGGAGGCGACCGCGACGCCGGCGTCGTGCGTCATCGAGAGGTGGATGCCGATGATCCCCTTGGCCGCGATCAGGGCGCCCGCGGCACCGGTGGCGATCAGGGTCGGAGCTCCCCGGCCGTCCTGCACGACCTCCATGTCGTGCCAGGTCACCCCGGTCGACTCGCCCAGGGCCTTCATGAAGGCTTCTTTGGCGGCGAACCGGGCGGCGAGCGACGGGATCGGCTTGTCGCGTTCGCCCGGAGCGAACAAGCGGTCGCGGAGCGCGGGCGTGCGCGTGATCGCCCGCTCGAAACGCGCCAGGTCGACGACGTCGACCCCGATGCCCGCGATTGCCATGGAGCCATTGTCTCCGACTCGGGCGAGTGCCGCGCGTTCTCGCCAGATGACGCGAATCTTCGCGCGCGCTCGCGAGAACCCGCGGCGCTCGCGTGGCGGCTACTCGACCGTGACCGACTTCGCCAGGTTGCGCGGCTGGTCCACGTCCAGTCCCTTGGTGGTGGCCAGCTCCATCCCGAAGATGTGCAGCGGCACCACCGCCAGCAGCGGCTCGAAAAGCGGGGCAGCCAGCGGGATCCGGATCACCTCGTCGGCGAACGGCACGACCGCCACGTCGCCGATCTCGGCGATCGCGATCACCCGGGCGCCCCGGGCGCGGATCTCCTGGATGTTCGACACGACCTTGGGATGCAGCGACGACGGATCGCGCGGGCTGGGCACGATCACGAAGACGATCTGCCCGGGCTCGATGAGAGCGATCGGACCGTGCTTGAGCTCCCCCGCGGCGAAGCCCTCGGCGTGGATGTAGGAGAGCTCCTTGAGCTTGAGGGCGCCCTCGAGCGCGATCGGATATCCGACATTGCGGCCGAGGAACAGCACCGACTGCGTGTCCCCCATCCAGTGCGCCAGCTCGGCGATTCGCGACGACGCGGACTCGACCACCTGGTCGAGCTTGTCCGGCAGATTCTGCAGCTCGGTCACCTGCTCGGCGACCTGGTCGGCGGTCATCGTGCCGCGCCGCTGTGCGAAATCGAGGCCGAGCAGGTAGAGCGCGGTGACCTGCGCGACGAACGCCTTGGTCGAGGCGACGGCGACCTCCGGGCCGGCGTGGGTGTAGAGCACGGCGTCCGACTCGCGCGGGATGGTGGAGCCCTGCGTGTTGCAGATCGCCAGTGTGCGGGCGCCCTGCTCGCGCGCGTACTTGACCGCCATCAGGGTGTCCATGGTCTCGCCGGACTGGCTGACCGACACCACCAGCGTGCGCGGGGTGAGCACCGGGTCGCGGTAGCGGAACTCGTGCGAGAGTTCCACGTCGACCGGGACCCGCGCCCAGGCCTCGATGGCGTACTTGCCGAGCATGCCGGCGTATGCCGCCGTCCCGCAGGCGATGACCACCACCCGGTCGATGTCGGCGAGCACCTCGGCCAGCGGCTCGAGCTCGGGGAGCACGACGGCACCGTCGTGCACGCGGCCGATGAGGGTCTTGGCGACCGCCTCGGGCTCCTCGCTGATCTCCTTCTTCATGAAACTGGGCCAGCCGCCCTTCTCGGCCGCCGAGGCGTCCCAGGCGATCTCGAAGGCGTTCGGCGTGACCGGCGTGCCGGCGAAGTCGATGACCCGCACCGAATCCGGTCGGATCGTCACGATCTGGTCCTGGCCGATCTCGAGGGCGTTGCGGGTGTGTTCGACGAAGGCCGCGACATCCGAGCCGAGGAAATTCTCGCCGTCGCCCAGGCCGACGACCAGGGGCGAGTTGCGGCGGGCTCCGACCACCACGCCAGGCTCGTCCTCGTGCATCACCAGCAGAGTGAAGGCGCCCTCGAGGCGGGTGACCACGCGGCGCATGGCCTCGGTCAGGTCGCCGCTCTCGCGGTAGAGCGCACCGACCAACAGGGCCGCGACCTCGCTGTCGGTCTCGCTGGTGAACTCGCCACCCGCGTCGAGCACCTCCTGCTTGAGCTGGGCGAAGTTCTCGATGATGCCGTTGTGGATGAGCGCCAGCTTGCCGTCGTCACCCAGGTGCGGATGCGCGTTGACGTCGGTGGGGCCGCCGTGAGTTGCCCAGCGGGTGTGGCCGATCCCGGTGTGGCCGTCGCCCATGGCCGAGTCGTTCAGGTCGCCGAGCAGCACACCGAGCTTGCCGGCCCTCTTGCGCGTCTCGAGCTGACCCGCGTCATCGATGATCGCGACGCCCGCGGAATCGTAGCCGCGGTACTCCTGCCGCTTCAGACCGCCGAGGAGCACGTCGATCGCGCTGCCCGGGCCGACGTAGCCCACGATTCCACACATGCGCTCGAGTCTACTTTTTTGGCTGCGCCGCCGCTCCTGCGGCACAGCACGCTCCGCGCGACGTACACGCCGCCACGCTCCGCTCCCTTTTTGGCTGCGCCGCCGCTCCTGCGGCGCAGCACGCTCCGCGCGACGTACACGCCGCCACGCTCCGCTGGCCCTGACGGATACGATGGTCGGAATGTCCGACCCGACGCACTCCGGCGGCGAGACCCCGTTCCTCGAGATCAGCCGTTCCGACTGGGCCGACCTCGCTCCGAGTGTGCCGTTGCCGCTGACCGAGCCAGAGATCGTCCGCCTACGGGGCCTCGGCGACACGCTCGACCTGACCGAGGTGTCCGACGTCTACGTGCCGCTCAGCCGGCTGCTCAACCTGTATGCGGCGGGCGCGCGCGCGACCGGCGAAGCGGCATCCACTTTTCTGCGCCAGCCTCCGCAGCAGACCCCGTTCGTGATCGGCGTCGCGGGGTCGGTGGCCGTCGGCAAGTCGACCACGGCGCGGCTGCTGCGGGCCCTGCTCAGCCGCTGGGACGACACGCCCCGGGTCGAGCTCGTCACTACCGACGGCTTCCTGTTCCCGAACGCCGAGCTCGAGCGGCGCGGGCTGATGCAGCGCAAGGGCTTCCCCGAGAGCTACGACCGGCGTGCGCTGCTGCGCTTCGTCAGCCGGGTGAAGAGCGGAGCCGCCGAGGTGCGCGCGCCGTTCTACTCCCACCTGAACTACGACATCGTGGCGAACGCCGAGATCGTGGTCAATCAGCCCGACATCCTGATCGTCGAGGGGCTCAACGTGCTGCAGCCACCGGCCCCGGGTACCCGGCTGGCGGTCAGCGACCTCTTCGACTTCTCGATCTATGTGGATGCCCGCACCAGCGACATCGAGCGCTGGTACGTCGAGCGCTTCCTGCGCCTGCAGCGCGGGGCCTTCACCGACCCGGACTCGTACTTCCACCGGTACGCCGAGTTGACCGAGCCAGAGGCCATCAAGCAGGCCCGGTCGATCTGGCGCGAGATCAACGGCCCGAACCTGGTGCAGAACGTGCTGCCGACCCGGGCGCGCGCCTCGCTGGTCCTGCGCAAAGACGCGGATCACGCCGTGTCGAGTGTGCTGGTGCGCAAGCTCTAGCCCTCGAACTGCGGGGCGCGCTCCAAGACGAACACCGGGATCTGACGCTCGGTCTTCTTCTGATAGTCGGCATAGGGCGGATACGCGGCGACCGCGCGATCCCACCACAGCGCCTTCTCGTCGCCCGACAGTTCGCGCGCGAGATAGTCGTGCTTCTCGGCGCCATCCTGCAGTTCGACGTGCGGGTTCTTCAGGAGGTTGTAGTACCAGACCGGATGCTTCGGTGCGCCGCCGAGCGATGCAACCACCGCATACTGCCCGTCGTGCTCGACGCGCATGAGCGCGGTCTTGCGCAGCAGCCCGGACTTGGCGCCGATCGAGGTCAGCACGATCACCGGCATACCCCGAAGTTCGGTCGCCTCGGTGCCGCCACTCGCCTCGTAGGCCTCAGCCTGTTCGCGGGCCCACCCCGCGGTGCTCGGTGCGTACTCTCCCTGCAGTGGCATGCCTCGAGTCTGCCACTGCCGACCAGGCGATGCCGGGTGCGCGGGTCAGGCCGAGATGGTCAGGCGGAGATGGTCAGGCGGTCCCGCACCACGGCGGCCAACCGCTCGGCGATCGCCGCAGCAGCCTCCTGGTCGGCGGCCTCGACCATCACGCGCACCAGCGGCTCGGTGCCCGAGGGCCGTAGCAGCACCCGACCGGTGTCGCCCAGTTCCGCCTCGGCCGCGCGAACGGCCTCGGCAACGCCGGAATCTGCCTCGAGCCCGTGCTGGTCGACTCCCGGCACGTTGACGAGCACCTGCGGGTAGACGGTCATGATGGTGGCGAGCTCGGCCAGGGTCTTGCCGGTCCTGGCCATTTCGGCGGCGAGCTGCAGACCGGTGAGGATGCCGTCGCCGGTCGTCGCGTGATCGCGGAAGATGATGTGGCCCGACTGCTCGCCGCCGAGGCTGAGCTCTTGCGCGTCGAGCTCCTCGAGCACGTACCGGTCGCCGACCTTGGTCTCGAGAAGCCGGATGCCGTGCTCGGCCATCGCGCGCCGCAGACCGAGATTGCTCATCACGGTTGCCACGAGCGTGTCGCGGGCCAGCAGGCCGCGCTGCTGGAGCGACACGGCGAGGATCGCCATCATCTGGTCGCCGTCGATGACGTTGCCGTCGGCATCCACGGCCAGGCAGCGGTCTGCGTCGCCGTCGTGGGCGATGCCCAGGTCTGCCCCCTGTTCGAGCACGGCGGCCCGCAGGCCGTCGAGATGGGTCGAGCCGACACCGTCGTTGATGTTCATGCCGTCGGGGTCGGCGCCGATCACGGTGACTTTGGCGCCCGCGAGCGCGAACACCTCGGGCGAGACACCGGCCGCTGCCCCGTGCGCCGCGTCGATCACCACGTGCAGGCCGTCGAGGCGCACGTCGAGCGTCGAGATCAGGTGCACCACATAGCGGTCCTCGGCGTCCGCGAAGCGGCGGATGCGGCCGACTCCCCCACCGGTCGGCGTCATCTTGGGCTGATCGAGGGCGACCTCGATGCGGTCCTCCACGTCATCCGGCAGCTTGGTTCCACCGATCGCGAAGAACTTGATGCCGTTGTCGGCAGCCGGGTTATGCGAGGCCGAGACCATCACACCGAAGTCGGCCTCGACATCCGCGACCAGGAACGCAGCAGCGGGCGTCGGGATGACGCCGGCGTCGAGCACGTCGATGCCCGAGCTAGCCAGGCCGGCCGCGACGGCCGCGGAGATGAACTCGCCCGAGACCCGCGGATCGCGCGCCAGCACCGCGCGCGGCCGCTTGCCCTGGGCGCGCAGCTCGTCGGCGTGCCGACCGCGCGTCAGGACGAAGGCCGCGGCCTGCGCGAGTCCGAGGGCGAGGTCTGCGGTGATGATCTCACCGTTGGCCAGGCCTCGAACGCCGTCGGTTCCGAAGAGGCGGGGCATGGGATGCCGGAGCGGTTACCGCTTCGAGAACTGCGAGGCCTTGCGAGCCTTCTTGAGACCCGCCTTCTTGCGCTCGATGACGCGGGCGTCACGAGTCAGGAAGCCGGCCTTCTTCAGCGCCGGGCGGTTGTTCTCGCGGTCGATCTCGTTGAGTGCGCGAGCGATCGCAAGGCGTAGTGCCCCGGCCTGGCCGGAGGGGCCGCCGCCCGTGATCTTGACGATCACGTCGTAGCTGCCGAGCAGGTCGAGCACCTTGAACGGGTCGTTGATGAGCTGCTGGTGCAACTTGTTGGGGAAGTACTCCTCGAGGGTGCGGCCGTTCACCAGGAACGTGCCGGCGCCGGGGGTGAGTCGCGCGCGGGCGATGGCCTCCTTGCGGCGGCCGACGGCCGAGCCGCCGACGTTCAGCGCCGGGCGCGGCGCCTTGGGCGCCTCCTCGGCCGGGGTCTCGGTCGTGAAGCTCTGCACGAGCTCCTCGGGAAGGGCTTCTTCGATGCTTGCCATGTTGTCCGTGTCCTTGAAGTCTGTGATCGGTGGCGGCGCGCTACTGCGCGACCTGGCCCAGGGTGTAGGTCTTCGGCTGCTGAGCGGCGTGCGGGTGCTCGGCGCCCGCGTACACCTTCAGCTTCTTGATCTGGGCGCGGCCCAGCGAGTTCTTGGGAAGCATGCCGCGCACGGCCTTCTCGACCGCGCGGGTCGGGTGCTTCTCGAGCATCTCGATGTAGGTCTCGCTGCTGAGACCGCCCGGGTAGCCCGAGTGGCGGTAGGCCAGCTTCTTCTCGAGCTTCTGGCCGGTGAGGGCGATCTTCTCGGCGTTGACGATGATCACGAAGTCACCCATGTCCATGTGCGGAGCGAAGGTGGGCTTGTGCTTGCCGCGCAGGATGGCGGCGGTGTGGCTGGCGAGGCGGCCGAGCACGACGTCGGTGGCGTCGATGACGATCCACTCGCGCTTGATGTCCGCCGGCTTGGGGCTGAACGTACGCGTCACGGAAGGACTGCTTTCTGTCGAGGTGTTCGTGAATCCCGCTCCGGTGTGCGTTCCGTGTGTCGCGCGACGAGCGCTGATGACGCAGGGAACCCGACGGTGGAGGGCTCAACGTGCCTGCGGGAATCGCGGGCAACCTCGTAAGACTAGTCGATCGGGTCGTCGTTGTCGATTCCGCCGGCGTCGGCGGCCTGCCGCCGGTTGCGGGTCTGGATGGCGCGTTCCGCCAGTTCCGCCGCCTCCGGGTACCCCACCTCGAGCAGGGTGAGGCCGCGGGCCGGCAGCACGATGAACTCGGACGTCCTGGTCGTCTCATCGCGGATCTCCGCGAGCCGCTCGACCGGCAGCCTGCCCTCGCCCGCGGCGACACACGCTCCCACCAGCGCGCGCACCATGCTGTGGCAGAACGCATCGGCTTGCACGGTCGCCACCAGCACGCCGTCGGAGTCTCGCCTCCAGCCGAAGTCCTGCAGGGTGCGGATCGTGGTGGCCCCCGCGCGCGGCCGGCAGTACGACGCGAAGTCGTGCAGGCCGAGCAGGGAGCGGGCCGCGGCATCCATCGCCTCGAGATCGAGCTCGGCCGGATGCCAGAGCGTGTGGTTGCGCCTGCGCGGATCGTGCAGCGCCGCCGGGTCGGCGATGCGGTACTCGTAGCGCCGCCAGAGCGCCGAGAAGCGCGCGTCGAAGCCCTCGTCGGCGATCGCGCTGCGGGTGACCACGACATCGGATTTCAGGCCGGCGATGCCGTTCAGCCGTCGGCCGAGCGCGTCGGGGCCCAGTGATCGTGCGGCCGCCGCGCCGCCCCGGTGCGGCCGGTCGAGGCTGGCGAGCTGCGCGGGCGTCAGGTCGAGGTGTGCCACCTGGCCCAGGGCGTGCACGCCGACGTCGGTGCGTCCGGCGACGGTCAAGCGCGGCGGCTCACCGTGCTTGCGGAACACCGTGGCCAGCGCGGCCTCGAGCTCGCCCTGCACCGTGCGCAGCTTCGGCTGAATCGCCCATCCCGAGAAGTCGGTGCCGTCGTATGCGAGGTCGAGGCGGAGGCGGATGAGGGCGCCGCTCGCCTTCGGGATCTCGCCGTTCACTCTGCCGAGTCTAAAGCGACGGCTACGCTGGGTCGCTGGAGCACCCGACATGAAAGCACCCAGAACGCTCGTCGCCCGCGCCCGGAGCACGCGCCCGCCGTCCGCGGCCTGGCGCGCCGCACCCGAGGTGGCACAGCCGTTCCGCGTCACGGGGCTCGACGGGGTGCGCGCGATCGCGGTGACCCTGGTCATCCTGTTCCACCTGACTCCGGGGACGACGATCGGCGGCTATCTCGGGGTCGATATCTTCTTCGTGGTCAGCGGCTTTTTGATCACGATACTGCTGCTGCGCGAGCGCGCCGAGACCGGCGGAATCCGGCTGGGGGCGTTCTGGTCACGGCGCGCGCGTCGCCTCCTTCCGGCTCTCTTCGTGCTCGTGCTGGTCTGCTGCACCGCGGCCTGGGCGGTCGGCGGCGACGTGCTGGTCGGCCTCGGTCTGCAGGTGCTCGGCGCAGCGACGTTCAGCAGCAACTGGCTGCTGCTCGCGGCCGGCTCGAGCTACTTCGGCGACACCGTGCCCGAGCTGTTCCGCAACCTGTGGTCGCTCGCGGTCGAGGAGCAGTTCTACCTGGTCTGGCCGCTTCTGCTCGTCCTGGTCCTGGTCAGGATGCCGCGCTGGCTCCGCCTGAGCCTGGTCGGCCTGCTCGCCGCCGCATCAGCCGTCGCGATGGCCGGGCTCTACACGCCGACGGATCCCAACCGCGTCTACTACGGCACCGATACCCACGCCTTCGGCCTCGCGATCGGGGCGGTCCTGGCGCTGCTGGCGATGTCGTGGCCGCGGCGCACGCTCGAGTGGTCGCGGACGAGCCGTCGGCTGCTCGGGGCGGTCGGCCCCGCGGCCCTGTTGGCCCTGCTCGGCTTCGCCGTGCTGATGCCGGGTGATGCTCCTGTCGTCTTCCGCGGCGGACTGGTGATCGTCGCCGTGCTCACGGCGCTGGTGATCGCGACGCTGTTGGTGCCGAACACCCCGCTGGGGCGTCTGCTCGACCTCGGCGTGCTCCGCTGGATCGGCGTCCGCAGCTACGGGCTGTACCTGTGGCACTGGCCGGTGTTCGTACTGGTGGTGAGCGCGCTGCCCGACTGGAAGCGCGACGGGGCGTCGGGCTGGGCGCTCGGCGGCATCGCGCTCGCGATCAGCGTCGCCGCAGCGGCCGTCTCGTACCGCTACGTCGAGCAGCCGATCCGCCGGCGCGGGTTCGGCGCGGTCTGGCGCAGCGTCCGGACCGGGTGGCGCGGGTCACCCGCCCGAGCCCGCGTCCCGCGCATCGCCGCGACATCGGTCGCGGCCCTCCTGGTGCTCGCCGCCGGAGCGGGGACGGGGGCCGCCCTGGCCTCCGACCCGGGCGTCGGCGAGACCCAGGCCGCGGTCGAGGCGGGCCAGCAGGCGATCCGGGATGCCGACGCCTCGCCCGCCCCGACGCCCGGCCCCAGCGGATCGGCGACCGCGTCGCCCTCGGCCGCCGCCGAGCCGGCCGGCAGCCAGATCACCGCGATCGGCGACTCGGTGATGCTGGCCGCGGCGCCCACGCTCGAGGCCCAACTGCCAGGTGTGTCGATCGACGCGGTCGTCTCGCGTCACCTGGGCACCGCGCCGGGGATCCTGCAGGCCGACCTGAACGCCGGCACGCTCCGCAAGATCGTCGTGATCGGGCTCGCCACCAACGGCCCGATCGACCGCTCGATGCTCGAGCAGCTCCGGGCCGAGATCGGACCCCAACGCGAACTCGTGGTCATCAACGCGCAGGCGCCGCGCAATTGGATCGCACCCAACAACGCGATCCTGTCGGCCTTCGCCCAGAGCTATCGCAATGTGGAGCTGGCCAACTGGCACGATGCCGCCCAAACGGTGCTTCCGCTGCTGGCCCGCGACCAGATCCATTTCGGGGCCGGCGGCGCCCGGGTGTTCACCGGGACGATCCAAGACGCCCTGAAGCGCCTGGCCGACTTGCCCCCGCTGCGCGACGAGCGCTCGAATCTGTCGCTGCCCGCGCCGTTCTAGGCCTCGACCTCAGAATGCCTTCACGTGCGCGCGCGAGGTGTGCACAGACTCGAAGCCCATGCCGGTGTAGAGCCCGAGCGCGCCTGTGGGGTTCTCGCTGTCCACGTCGAGCGCCGTTCGCTCGAGCCCGGCATCCCGTGAGGTACGCAGGCTGGCCGCGAGCAGCGCGGGGGCGACTCCGCGCCGGCGCCAGGGCGCGACCACGCCGACCAGCGAGATGTAGCTGCTCGAGTAGCCCTGCAGTGCCCAGTCGTCTTCGTTGACATCGAGGATGACCAGTCCGACGACCTCGTCCCCGTCCAGGGCCAGAAACGACAGGTCGAGACGCCGAGTGGATGCCGTCATGAAGTTGTCCCAGGCCTCCAGCGGCGTGGGCTGACTGCCCCAGTGGTCGCGGAACGCCGAGTTCTTCGCGGCCCGGGTCGCCGCCGAGAGCTCGAGCGAGGCGTTCACCATCTGCAGGGGCGCGGGCAGGTCGAGTTCGGGGATGGTTCCGCCGAGGCCGCGCTCGAGCTGGGCGAAATAGCGCACCGTCGGAAAGCCGGCCCGCTCGAACAGCCTCGCGGCCGCCGGATTCCGGTCCTGGCTGTACGCCATCAGCCAGCCGGGCAGGTCGAGGCCGGATGCCGCCAGCTGCTGCCGCCCGCGGCCCTCCAGCCAGGCGAGCAACGACCGCCCGATCCCGCGAGCGCGGAACTCGGGATGCACACCGCCGAGGAGCGCCGACCGCACGATCGTCTCCGGCTCGAACGGCGCCAGCGCCTGGCCGAAGGCGACGACACGCCCCGCCAGCTCGCCGATCAGCGTGTCGCGGGCGATGTCGACGAAGCTCAGGGTCAGCAGTTCTTCGATCTCCTCCCGCGGCTCGGACCACTCCGGGTGGTCGACCGCGGCCATCGCGGCGGAGAGGGCCACGATGTCGTCGACGTCATCCAGGGTGGCGGGCCGCCAGGCGACTCCGCTCACCGGCGCCGGCTGCAAGTCGGCCGGGGCGTCGACGCGTTCGCTCAACGGGAGGTTCGGCATCCCGTCAGGGTAGTGCGCAGTACCGGAACGTCGAAACGGGCCCGGCACGATGGCCGGACCCGTTCCGAATGCTGCGAGTGACTTACGCCTTGTCGGCTTCGCCGTCGGCCGGAACCTCGATGTCGGGCTCCGCCTCGGCAACCGCCTCGTCGGGGGTCGCCGCCTCGGTGGCCTCGACCTCCGTCGCCTCGGCGGCCTCGACCGTCGCGGCGTCGTCCGCCGCGTCGGTGCCGGTCTCGGCGATGATCTCCTGGTCGTCCTCGGCGATGGCGGCCTTCTCGGCCGGTGTCTCGGCGGCGGTTTCGGCAGCAGGAGCCGCCTTGGCCTTCGCCGGAGTCACGTCCGCACGCGCCGCCGACTTCTTCGAGCTGGCCGGCTTCTTGCTCACGGGCTCGAGGACGAGCTCGATCACGGCCATCGGGGCGTTGTCGCCCTTGCGGTAACCGGTCTTGATGATGCGGGTGTAGCCGCCTTCGCGCTCGGCCACGAGCGGCGCGATCTCGGTGAAGAGCTCGTGCACAACCCCCTTGTCAGAGATGATGCTCAGCACGCGACGACGCGCGTGCAGGTCACCGCGCTTGGCGAAGGTGATGAGGCGCTCGGCCAGCGGACGCAGGCGCTTGGCCTTCGTCTCGGTGGTCTGGATGCTGCGGTGCGTGAACAGGGCAGCCGCGAGGTTCGCGAGCAGCAGGCGCTCGTGCGCCGGACCGCCGCCGAGGCGGGGACCCTTGGTGGGTTGAGGCATTGTCTTGGTTCTCCAGGTATCGAGTCGTCAGATCGCGGCAGCCGCGGTCTTAGATGCTCTCGTCGTCGTCGTAGCCGCCGTAGAAGTGCGCGCCGTCGAAACCGGGGACGCTGTCTTTGAGCGACAGGCCCAGCTCGACGAGCTTGTCCTTGACCTCATCGACCGACTTCTGACCGAAGTTGCGGATGTTCATCAGCTGCGTCTCCGAGAGCGCGACCAGCTCGCTGACCGTGTTGATGCCCTCGCGCTTGAGGCAGTTGTAGCTGCGCACGCTCAGGTCCAGGTCTTCGATGGGCATGCTGAGCTCGCTCGACAGCACGGCGTCGACCGGGGCCGGCCCGATCTCGATGCCCTCCGCCGCGGCGTTCAGCTCGCGCGCGAGTCCGAACAGCTCGACCAGCGTGCGGCCGGCCGAGGCGATCGCGTCGCGCGGGGTGATCGCGCTCTTGGTCTCGACGTCCACCACCAGACGGTCGAAGTCGGTGCGCTCGCCGGCACGGGTGGCCTCGACGCGGTAGGTGACCTTCAGCACGGGCGAGTAGATCGAGTCGATCGGGATCTGACCGGCCTCGCTGAACTCGCTGCGGTTCTGGGTCGCCGAGACGTAGCCGCGGCCGCGCTCGATCGTCAGCTCCAGCTCGAACTTCGCCTTGTCGTTCAGCGTGGCGATGACGAGCTCCGGGTTGTGGATCTCGACGCCCGCCGGAGCCGAGATGTCGGCGGCCGTGACCTGGCCGGCTCCCTGCTTGCGCAGGTAGGCCGTGATCGGCTCGTCGTGCTCGCTCGAGACCGTGAGGTTCTTGATGTTGAGGACGATCTCGACGACGTCCTCCTTGACACCGGGAATGGTGTCGAACTCGTGCTGGATGCCGTCGATGCGGATGCTCGTGACCGCCGCGCCCGGAATGGACGACAGCAGGGTGCGGCGCAGGGAGTTGCCCAGGGTGTATCCGAAACCGGGCTCGAGGGGCTCGATCACGAAACGGGAGCGGAACTCCGAGATGCTCTCTTCTGACAGGGTGGGTCGCTGTGCAATAAGCACGTGGGATTCCTTTCGGCGAGAGTGCCCGCCATATGGCACTCACGGAAGATCAGCGGGTGGCTAGTCCGCCGTTGTGTTGAGTTGTGAAATCTGGGCTTGTCAGCACGCTGCGCAGCAGCGACTGGGAGGAATGCGGCGCTCGCGCGCGCCGCATTCCGATGCGTTCCTATGAACCGCTTCATAGGAACGCCAGAGGGTCAGACTCGACGACGTTTTGGCGGCCGGACGCCGTTGTGGGCCTGGGGCGTCACGTCGTTGATCGAACCGACCTCGAGGCCGGCCGACTGCAACGAACGGATCGCGGTCTCACGACCCGAACCCGGACCCTTGACGAAGACGTCGACCTTCTTCATCCCGTTCTCCTGCGCCTTGCGCGCCGCGGACTCCGCCGCCATGCCCGCCGCGTACGGGGTCGACTTGCGCGAGCCCTTGAACCCGACGTCGCCGCCCGATGACCAGGCGATGACCGCGCCCGAAGGGTCGGTGATCGACACGACGGTGTTGTTGAACGTCGACTTGATGTGGGCCTGGCCCACGGCGATGTTCTTCTTCTCCTTGCGGCGCGGCTTGCGCGCGGCGGCTGCCTTCGGAGTGGCCATTACTTCTTGCCTGCCTTCTTCTTGCCGGCGACGGTGCGCTTCGGTCCCTTGCGGGTGCGGGCGTTGGTCTTGGTGCGCTGGCCGTGCACGGGCAGGCCGCGACGGTGACGAATGCCCTGGTACGAGCCGATCTCGACCTTGCGGCGGATGTCGGCCTGCACCTCGCGGCGCAGATCGCCCTCGACCTTGTAGTTGCCCTCGATGTAGTCGCGGAGCAGGATCAGCTGATCGTCGGTCAGGTCCTTGACGCGGATGTCACCGGAGATCCCGGTGTCTTTGAGGGTGGTGAGCGCGCGAGTGCGGCCCACCCCGTAGATGTATGTCAGTGCGACTTCCACGCGCTTTTCACGCGGGATGTCCACGCCGGCAAGACGTGCCATGGTGGCTTCTCCTTGAGAGAGTCGGGAGGTCTGGGCGTCACCGGTGCTCGAGCCTCCCGACCCGGGGTGTCACCGCCGAAGCGGATCCTGGTGATGCGATTTTCGTGTTGAGTTGTGGAACTGCGCTGCTCCGTTCGGATCGCTCGCGATCCGAACCAGAAAGCACAGCCGCTCTGGCGCAAGGAGCGCCTGGGCTTTAGCCCTGGCGCTGCTTGTGCCGCGGGTTGCTCTTGCAGATGACCATGACGCGGCCGTTGCGGCGGATCACCTTGCAGTGATCGCAGATCGGCTTGACGCTGGGGTTGACCTTCATTGTTCTTCTCTTCTCGCTGTCATCGTGCCGTCGGTCTCGATACGCCGGCTGCGCCGGCACTCGACCACCTCTGGCCGTTACTTTCCAGCGGACTACTTGTAGCGGTAGACGATCCGGCCGCGGGTCAGGTCGTATGGGCTCAACTCCACGATCACGCGGTCCTCGGGGAGGATGCGGATGTAGTGCTGGCGCATCTTTCCCGAGATGTGCGCGAGAACCTTGTGTCCGTTGGTCAACTCAACGCGGAACATCGCGTTGGGAAGAGCTTCGACAACCGAGCCCTCGATCTCGATGACGCCGTCTTTTTTGGCCATACCTTCTTTAATCGCTCACGTAGTCGCACTGGTCGTGCGGAATGCCATTTCTGGCGGGGTTGCCATCTCTGGCTAAATGGGATTGGTCGATGCCGCGGCGCGCACGAAGCGAGCCCAAAGCACCAAAGATCGAGCCTACGGCATGTGGCGCGATTTGGCCAAGTCGGGTGTAGGGTTCGGCTCCGCCGTGCGCGAACTACGCCTCGGCGGCTTCGGCACTGCCGATGCCGTGCTCGGCCAGGCGCGTGAAGATCCGCTGCGTGACCTCGTCGATCGCACCGAGTCCGTCGACCTCGAGCAGCACACCGCGGTCGCGGTACATCGCGACCACCGGTTCGGTCTCGCGCTGATAGACCTCCTGGCGGTGCCGGATCGCCTCTTCGGAATCGTCGGCGCGACCCTGCTCGAGAGCACGCTTGCGCAGCCGGCGCACGATCTCTTCGCGATCCGCGAGAAGCCGGATGACGGCATCCAGCGCCTGGCCATGGGAGGCGAGGATCGCGTCGAGGTGCTGCACCTGATCGGGCGTACGCGGGTAGCCATCGAGGAGGAACCCGTCGGCGGCATCCGCCGAGCGCAGCCGATCCTCGACCAGCGCGTTGGTCAGCGAGTCGGGCACGTAGTCGCCGGCGTCGACGATCGCCTTCACCTGCTTGCCGAGCTCGGTGCCCTCGGCGATGTTCGATCGGAAGATGTCGCCGGTCGAGATCGTCGGGATGCCGAAGGCCTCCGAGATCCGCGCCGCCTGCGTGCCTTTGCCGACCCCGGGAGGGCCGACGATGAGGAACCGGCCGCCCTCCTGAGCCTGCCGGGGGCTCACCGGAGGAGGCCCTCGTAATGCCGCTGCTGGAGCTGCGAGTCGATCTGCTTCACCGTCTCAAGGCCGACGCCGACCATGATCAGGATGCTGGTGCCGCCGAACGGGAAGTTCTGGTCGGCGCCCACCAGGCCCAGTGCGATCAAGGGCACTAGGGCGATCAGGCCGAGGTAGATCGAGCCGGGAAGGGTGACTCGGGTGAGCACGTAGTCGAGGTACTCCGCCGTCGGGCGCCCGGCACGGATGCCCGGGATGAAGCCGCCGTACTTCTTCATGTTGTCGGCCACCTCATCCGGGTTGAAGGTGATGGCGACGTAGAAGTAGGTGAAGCCCACGATCAGCAGGAAGTAGATCGCCATGTACAGCGGGTTGTCGCCGCGGGTCAGGTAGCTCTGGATCCACTGCACCCAGGGCGCCGCGGCCTTGCCGGGTGCGGGCTGGTTGAACTGGGCGACCAGCGCAGGCAGGTACAGCAGCGACGAGGCGAAGATCACCGGGATGACGCCGGCCATGTTGACCTTGATCGGGATGTAGGTGTTGTTGCCGCCGTAGGTGCGGCGACCGACCATGCGCTTCGCGTACTGCACCGGGATGCGGCGCTGCGACTGCTCCACGAAGATCACCAGGAACACGATCACCAGGCCGATCGCGATGACGAAGGTCAGCGTCTCCCAGCCCTTCTGGGTGGCGATCGAGCCGAGCGAGTTCGGGAAGCGCGCCGCGATCGAGGTGAAGATCAGCAGCGACATCCCGTTGCCGATGCCGCGCTCGGTGATCAGTTCGCCCATCCACATGATGACGCCGGTGCCGGCCGTCATGGTGATGACCATGAGCAGGATGGCGTACCAGGAGTCATTCGTGATCAGGTCGGAGCATCCGGCGGCCGACGCGCTCGAGCTGCCGAACAGGGCGCCACTGCGAGCCACGGTGATCAGGGTCGTCGACTGCAGGACGCCGAGCGCGATGGTGAGGTAGCGGGTGTACTGCGTCAGGGTCGCCTGACCGGACTGCCCCTCTTTGTAGAGGTTGTCGAAGTGAGGGATGACCACGCGCAGCAGCTGCACGATGATCGACGCGGTGATGTAGGGCATGATGCCCAGCGCGAACACGGACAACTTGAGCAGGGCTCCGCCGCTGAACAGGTTGACCAGGTCGTAGAGGCTGCCCGACGACCCGGAGGTCGAGCTGAGGCAGGTCTGCACGTTCTGGAAGTCGACGAACGGCGCGGGGATGAACGAGCCGAGCCGGAAGATCGCGATGATCGCGAGCGTGAAGAGGATCTTCTTGCGGAGGTCAGGTGTGCGGAAGATCCGCAGAACCGCACTGAACACGACGCCTCCTGGGGAAGTGATGGTGGCTGGGAGCCCTCACGAGCCCCGGACGGTGGCCTCGGAGCGGTGGTCCGGGGACCACCGCTCCGTCGGCTACGCGGTTTCTTACTTGACGGAACCGCCGGCCGCGACGATCTTCTGCTCAGCAGAGCTCGAGACCTTGTCGACCGCAACAGTCAGCTTAACCGCAATATCACCGCTGCCGAGAACCTTGACCTTCTCGTTCTTGCGCACGGCCCCCTTGGCGACCAGGTCGCCGATGGTGACGTCGCCGCCCTTCGGGTACAGCTCGGCGAGGCGCTCCAGGTTCACCACCTGGTACTCGACGCGGAACGGGTTCTTGAATCCACGCAGCTTCGGAGCGCGCATGACCTGGTTCAGGTTGCCGCCCTCGAGGCCGACGCGCACCTGGTAGCGGGCCTTCGTTCCCTTGGTTCCGCGGCCGGCCGTCTTGCCCTTCGAGCCCTCACCGCGTCCGACGCGGGTCTTGGCCTTCTTGGATCCGGCTGCGGGACGCAGGTGGTGCGCCTTCAGGATCTGCGGGCGCGCCTCGGCAGGAGCCGACTTCTTGGCGGCCGGCTTGGCCGTCGACTTCGCGGCCGGTTTGGCGGCGGTGTCGGCGGATGCGGCGGCAGCAGCCTTCGGAGCAGCGACCTTGGCGGTCGTCGGCTTGGCAGCAGCCTTCTCGGCGGCCGGCTTCTCGGCGGCAGCCTTCGGGGCAGCCGCCTTGGGGGCAGCCGCCTTCGCGGCAGCAGCCTTGGGTGCAGCAGCCTTCGGCGCGGCGGCCTTCTCGGCGGCCGACTTCTTGTCGGCGGCAGCCTTCGGGGCAGCAGCCTTGGCGGCGGCAGCCTTCGGCGTCGCGGCGTCCTTCTTCTCTTCAGCCATTAGTCAATCTCTTCGACTTTCACGAGGTGGGCGACGGCCCGCACGTAGCCGCGGTTCGCTGGGCTGTCTTCGCGCACGACGCTGTCGCCGATGCGCTTGAGGCCGAGGCTCCGCAGCGTGTCGCGCTGGTTCTGCTTCTCGCTGATTACGGACTTGATCTGGGTCACCTTGAGACGCGCAGCCATCACGCACCTGCCTTCGCGGTCGCGGCGGCACGGTCGTCGGCCTCGGCGCGCACGAGACGCTGCGGCGCAACGTCTTCGAACTCCAGACCGCGGCGAGCGGCGACGGCGCGCGGCTCTTCGAGCTGCTTGAGCGCTGCCACCGTCGCGTGCACGATGTTGATGGTGTTCGACGAGCCGAGCGACTTGCTCAGAACATCGTGGATGCCCGCGCATTCCAGCACGGCGCGCACCGGACCACCGGCGATAACACCGGTACCCGCGGCGGCCGGACGCAGCAGCACGACGCCGGCGGCGGCCTCACCCTGCACCGGGTGCGGAATCGTCTTGCCCGAGCGCGGGACGCGGAAGAAGTTCTTCTTCGCCTCTTCGACGCCCTTCGAGATCGCCAGCGGAACCTCGCGCGCCTTGCCGTAGCCGACGCCGACCAGGCCGTTGCCATCGCCCACGACGACGAGCGCCGTGAAGCTGAAGCGACGGCCGCCCTTGACGACCTTCGAGACGCGGTTGATCGTCACGACGCGCTCGAGGAACTGGCTGTCGGCACGGTCGCGCGAGTTGCGGTCGTTGCGCGGGCTGCGCTCACGGCTGCCGCGACGGGCCTCTCGCGGCTCGTTCGCGTTCTGCTCGGTTCCGGCGGCGGTCTCGACGACCTGGCCCTCCGAAACGGGCACATCCACGACGGGGGTCTCTTCGGACGTCACGTCCTGCTCCTTGTTGTTTGCGGTGTTCGCGGTGTCGCTCACAGGCTCAGGCCTCCCTCACGGGCGCCTTCGGCGATCGCCGCGACGCGACCGGCGTAGCGGTTGCCGCCCCGGTCGAATACGACGGCGTCGACGCCGGCCTTCTTGGCGCGCTCGGCGACCAACTCGCCGACCTTGCGAGCCTTGGCGGTCTTGTCACCGGCGAAGGTGCGCAGATCGGCTTCGAGGGTCGATGCGGATGCCACGGTGTGGCCCTTGGTGTCGTCGACGACCTGCACGAAGACGTGGCGGGCTGAGCGGGTCACGACGAGGCGCGGACGCTCCGCCGACCCGATGACGCGCTTGCGCAGCCGGTTGTGACGGCGGGCGCGCTGCGACGACTTGCTCGACGCGATCTTGACTGAGGCAGCCATTACTTACCACTCTTTCCGGCCTTGCGGCGGACGACCTCGCCCGAGTACCGCACACCCTTGCCCTTGTAGGGCTCCGGCTTCCGCAGCTTGCGGATGTTGGCGGCGACCTCACCGACGGCTTGCTTGTCGATGCCCTTGACGGTCAGCTTGTTGTTGCCCTCGACCTCGAAGCTGATGCCAGCAGGAGGCTCGACGGTGATGGGGTGCGAGAAGCCGAGTGCGAACTCGACCCCACTGCCCTTGGACTGCACGCGGTACCCGGTGCCGACCACCTCGAGGCTCTTGGCGTAGCCCTCGGTGACGCCGATGATCTGGTTCGCGATCAGGGTGCGGGTGAGTCCGTGCAGCGAGCGCGATGCGCGCTCGTCGTCGGGACGGGTGACCAGCACCTGGCCCTCCTCGAGCGCGACCTCGATGGGGCTGGCGACGGTGAGCGACAGTTCGCCCTTCGGGCCCTTCACTGCGACATCCTGACCATCGATGGTCACGGTGACGCCGCTGGGCACGTCGATGGGCATACGTCCGATTCGAGACATCTCAGGTCACCACACGAAGGCGAGGACTTCCCCGCCGACGCCCTTCTTGGTCGCCTCGCGGTCGGTCAGCAGACCGGAGGAAGTGGACAGGATGGCGACGCCGAGCCCGCCGAGCACGTGCGGGATCTCGGTGGACTTGGCGTAGACGCGCAGACCGGGCTTCGAGACCCGCTTGATGCCGGCGATCGACCGCTCGCGGTTCGGGCCGTACTTGAGGTCGATGGTGAGGGTCGAGCCGACGCGGGCGTCTTCGACCTTCCAGCCGGCGATGTAGCCCTCCTTCTGGAGGATCTCGGCGATGTGGCCCTTGAGCTTGCTGTTCGGCAGCGAGACGGTGTCGTGATACGCACGGTTCGCGTTGCGCAGACGGGTCAGCATGTCGGCGACCGGGTCTGTCATTGTCATGTGGTGCTTCTCTCTCTCAAACGGTTTCGGGCTCGCATCCTGCCGATGCGCGATCCCGACCTGGATGGGTCTAGTCGGTCGTTTCGGCCTGCGTGAACGGGAAGCCGAACTCGCGCAGCAGAGCGCGACCCTCGTCATCCGTCTTGGCGGTGGTGACGACCGTGATGTCGAAGCCGCGAACGCGGTCGATCTGGTCCTGGTTGATCTCGTGGAAGATGCTCTGCTCGGCCACACCGAAGGTGTAGTTGCCGTTGCCGTCGAACTGCTTGTCGCTCAGACCGCGGAAGTCGCGGATGCGCGGCAGGGCGAGCGACAGCAGCCGGTCGAGGAACTCCCAGGCCCGGTCGCCGCGCAGCGTCACGTGGGCGCCGATCGGCATGCCCTCACGCAGCTTGAACTGAGCGATCGACTTGCGGGCCTTGGTGACCTGCGGCTTCTGCCCGGTGATCAGAGTGAGGTCCTTGATGGCCCCATCGATCACCTTCGAGTCACGAGCGGCCTCACCGACACCGGTGTTGACGACGATCTTGACGAGCCCCGGCACCTGGTGCACGTTCGTGTAGCTGAACTGCTTGGTGAGGTTCGCCGCGATCTCGCTGCGGTACTTCTGCTTCAGGCGCGGCTGGTCTCTGTTCACAGAGCTTGGGCCAGTCTTCGCGGCAGTAGTTGCGGTAGCCATTGTTAGAGCTTCTCTCCGGACTTCTTCGCGTACCGAACGCGAACCGTCTTCTTGACGCCGTTCTTCTCGACGACCTCTTCGCGGAATCCCACCCGGGTGGGCTTCTTGGTCTTCGGGTCGATCACGGCCACGTTCGAAATGTGGATGGGGGCCTCGTGGGTCTCGATGCCACCGGTCTTGGTGCCGCGCTGGGTCTGGCCGACCTTCACGTGCTTGGTGACGAAGTTGACGCCCTCGACGATGACGCGGTTCTTCTCGACCTGCACCTCGATGACGCGACCCTGCTTGCCGCGGTCTCCGCCGCGCTCCTGGGTCGGACCGCTGATGACCTGGACGATGTCGCCCTTCTTGATGTTCGCCATGACTAAATGACCTCCGGGGCGAGCGAGATGATCTTCATGAACTTCTTGTCGCGGAGCTCGCGACCGACCGGTCCGAAGATGCGCGTGCCGCGCGGGTCGCCGTCGGCCTTGAGGATGACGGCGGCGTTCTCGTCGAACTTGATGTACGAGCCATCGGGACGACGGGTCTGCTTCACCACGCGGACGATGACGGCCTTGACCACATCGCCCTTCTTGACGTTGCCGCCCGGGATCGCGTCTTTGACCGTGGCGACGATGACATCGCCCAGGCCCGCGTAGCGGCGGCCAGAGCCACCGAGCACGCGGATGGTGAGGAGCTCTTTGGCGCCGGTGTTGTCGGCGACCTTGACTCGGGATTCCTGTTGCAGCATGAGTTACTTCGCCTTCTCAACGATTTCGACGAGGCGCCAGCGCTTGGTCGCCGACAGCGGCCGGCTCTCGCTGATGAGCACGAAGTCGCCGATGCCGGCGGTGTTGCCCTCGTCGTGCGCCTTGACCTTGGAGGTACGGCGGATGACCTTGCCGTACAGCGGGTGCTTCACGCGGTCCTCGACCTCGACGACGATGGTCTTATCCATCTTGTCGCTGGTGACGTATCCGCGGCGCACCTTGCGGTATCCGCGCGCGTTCGCGTCTTTGACGTCGTGGGCGCTGTGCTCGTGCCCGGTGGGGACGGCCGCAGCCTTGACCTGTGCCATTACTCGGCCTCTTCCTGAGTGTTCGAGTCGTCAGCCGACGCCTCGGACTTCTTGGCGGCAGCCTTCTTGGGGGCCTTCGCCGGTGCCTCGCTCACGACGGGCGTGGCACGGATGCCCAGCTCGCGCTCGCGGATGACGGTGTAGATGCGGGCGATGTCGCGCTTGACCGCGCGCAGGCGCCCGTGGCTCTCGAGCTGACCGGTGGCCGACTGGAAGCGCAGGTTGAACAGCTCCTCCTTGGCCTTCTTCAGCTCGTCGATGAGACGCTCGTCTTCGAAGGTGTCGAGCTCGGTCGATGCGAGCTCCTTGGATCCGACGGCCATTATGCGTCGCCCTCCTCGCGCTTGATGATGCGTGCCTTCAGGGGCAGCTTGTGGATGGCGCGCAGCAGTGCCTCGCGAGCCAGGGTCTCGTCGACGCCCGCGACCTCGAAGAGGACGCGGCCCGGCTTGACGTTGGCGACCCACCACTCCGGCGAACCCTTACCGGAACCCATGCGGGTTTCGGCCGGCTTCTTGGTGATCGGGCGGTCCGGGAAGATGTTGATCCAGACCTTGCCGCCGCGCTTGATGTGACGCGTCATGGCGATACGAGCGGACTCGATCTGCCGGTTCGTCACGTACGCAGGAGTGAGCGCCTGGATGCCGAACTCGCCGAACGACACCTTGGTGCCGCCCGTCGCCTGTCCGGTGCGTCCGGGGTGGTGCTGCTTGCGGTGCTTGACCTTGCGGGGAATCAGCATGATTACGCCT
>Ga0068858_100001110_pt1 | contig 27845 bp, 19 predicted proteins | sample KBSSwiS12_FD_66589 | JGI IMG/M metagenome (GOLD analysis project Ga0068858, IMG submission 66589) | Switchgrass rhizosphere microbial communities from Kellogg Biological Station, Michigan, USA - KBS Switchgrass S1-2 | ecosystem: Host-associated > Plants > Roots > Rhizosphere > Soil ... | reverse complement strand
ACGCTGGAGCGCAGAGCTTGGCTCGTGGAGGCATACGGAAGGAATTTGGCCAACAGGGAGTACGTCACCGGCCAGTTCAACAACAACGAGTTCTACGGGCCGCCGCGCGAATACGGGCTGAGAGCCTCATACCGGTTTTGAGATCTATGGCGTCAGCCCCGCGCACGGGTGTATGCGTCAGAACAAACATCCTCGCCGTAACCCTGACATGAAAAACAGGACATGACCCATGTCATTTCCGGCATGCGTGCGTGCATCCGAAAGCGCCTGACCCGCACGCTGGATCCGAGTTCTTGCGCGACTGAGCGCTGTGACTGGACGGGCCGCACCGCCTCTGCGATTATTCAAGGGCTACGTTTGTTTTAGCTGTGACTCACCCACGCCTCCGTGACCGGAGCGTCGAATTGATGCGCCACCTGCAACGCAAGCTTACTCGCCCGTTGGCATGCCTCGTCACCCTGGTGTTTCTTGCGGGCGCGCACAACACTCATGCCGAGGAGCCCGTTGCGCCAGCCCGCAAACCGAATGGGCTCGCGCTTACGCCTCCAATGGGCTGGAACAGCTGGAACAAGTTCGGCTGCAATGTTGATGAGCAACTGGTCCGAAAGATGGCCGACGCCATAGTCACCTCGGGCATGCGGGATGCAGGCTATCGCTACGTGGTCATCGACGATTGCTGGCACGGAGTGCGCGATGCCGATGGCTGGATTCAACCGGATCCAGCACGTTTCCCCTCTGGAATGAAGGCGCTCGGCGACTACATTCACAGTAAAGGGCTAAAGTTCGGAATCTACTCCGATGCCGGGCGCAAGACCTGTGGCGGCAGGCCCGGGAGTCAAGGCTACGAGTTTCTGGATGCCCGGCAGTATGCGGCGTGGGGCGTGGACTATCTGAAGTACGACTGGTGCAACACAGGGAGCCGGAATGCCGAGGAGGCTTATACGCTCATGTCCGATGCCCTGCGGCAATCGGATCGCGCCATTGTGTTCTCCATGTGTGAATGGGGCACGGCGAAACCGTGGCTCTGGGCACAAAACATAGGAAATCTGTGGCGCACTACGGGTGATATCTACGACACCTGGGCAGGGCGCAAGGGCTACAGCAATGGAATGCTCAACATCCTCGACCAGCAGGTAGGCCTTGAGTCTTATGCAGGACCCGGTCACTGGAACGACCCGGACATGCTCGAGGTCGGTAACGGGGGTATGAGCGAGAGCGAGTATCGAGCGCATTTCTCATTGTGGGCAATGCTGGCCGCGCCCCTGATGGCGGGTAATGACATCAACAATATGGACGCGGCGACTCGCGCGATTCTTCTGAATCGCGAGATCATTGCGATCGATCAAGACCTACTCGGGAAGCAGGCGAGCCGGATAGTCCGGGACGGCGACGCCGAGGTCTGGGCACGGCCACTGGCCGATGGCGCGCGGGCGGTGTTGTTTCTGAATCGCGGAACGAAGCCACTTCCCATCAGTGTGTTGGCAACCGCGCTGGGGTTTCCAGCTTCTCTCAAGTTGAGTCTGCGGGACCTGTGGCTTGGAAAGACGCTCCCGCCCGTCAGTGCTCGCATCGAGGCCTTCATCGCACCTCATGCGGTGGTTGTCTATCGCGTTAAGCCTTAAGGCTCGCTCCCGCGACGGAAATTCCTAGGCACGCTGCAAAGGTCCCGAACGATGAAATCGACTCGCCGCGAAATGCTGGGCGCTGCGGTGGCTGTTGCAGCCACCTCGCTGGTGCCGGACTTGGAGAACGCACGGGCTGCAGTAGCTCCGAAGACGCTATCGCTACCAGGCCCCAAGGAGCGTACACAGCCCAACCTAGTGCAAGCGTCTGTTCCCATTGCTGTCCGCGAACGGTGGCTTCTGGACTTCGGTTGGAAGTTCATGCTCGGGAATGCGTGCGATCCATTGCGGGATGTCGGGTTCGGCGCCAACCAGGGGGATTTCGCAAAGACGGGAGCTTTCGAGTTTGCGACTGACAAACTGGACGACTCGGGCTGGCGCACGCTGAACCTGCCCCATGACTGGGCGGTGGAGCTGCCCTTCGTGCGCGATGAGGCGCTGCAGAGTCGTGGGTACAAGCCGATCGGCCGCAAGTATCCGGACAACTCCGTTGGCTGGTATCGACGCACTTTTGATCTGCCGGCCACCGATGCGGGGCGCAGGGTCGTGCTCGAGTTCGACGGCGTATTTCGCAGCGCGCTCGTATTCCTCAACGGCTGCTTCATCGGGCGCCACGATGATGGCTACACGCCGTTCCAGTTGGACGTCAGTGATTTTCTGGTCTACGGCGGCAGGAACTTTCTCGTCGTGCGTGCCGATACGACGTTCGGCGACGGTTGGTTCTATGAAGGCGCCGGCATTTACCGGCATGTTTGGCTGACTAAGACGGCTCGGCTCCATCTGGGCTGCTGGGAGAGTTATGTCCGCTCCGACGTGCGCGACGGAGTGGCGACACTGTCGCTCGGAACGGTCGTGGAAAATGATGGCGGCTCCGCGGAGCGCCCGAGTGTCCGCTGGGAGATCGCCGATGCAGAGGGCCGTATAGTCGCCAACGCGCAATCCCAGCCTCAGTCCATCGCAGCTGGCGGCAATGCCACGTTTACGGCCAACGCCACCCTGCCCTCGCCATTGCTCTGGTCCCCCGAGACCCCTCATCTATACGTCGCGAGCGTTTCGGTTGAAACGGACAAAGTGACTCACGATGCCGAGCAGATCACATTCGGCGTCCGTACGGTGAGATTTGATGTTGCCAAAGGTTTCTTCTTGAATGGCACGCGAGTTCCCATCAAGGGCACGTGCAATCATCAGGATCACGCAGGCGTCGGTGTGGCGTTGCCCGATCGCTTGCAGGAGCGCCGGCTCGCAGTCCTACGGGAGATGGGCTGCAACGCGGTCCGTACGGCTCACAACATGCCTACACCAGAGTGGGTGGAGGCTTGTGAGCGGACGGGCGTGATGATGCTGTGCGAGACCCGGCTGATGAGCTCGAACTCCGAAGGTCTCGCGCAGCTGAGCACCATGATCAAGCGTTTTCGTAATTCTCCCGCGATCATCCTGTGGTCCCTCGGGAATGAAGAGTGGAAGCTCCAGGGGGATTCTCGGGGCGAGCGCATCATCACCACGATGATCCGGCGTGCACACGAGCTCGATCCAACTCGGCTATGCACGGCCGCAATTCATGGACTTTTCGGGAAGGGTGTCTCGCTGCCGCTCGATGTCGAGGGATTCAATTACAGCCTGGACCAGATCGATCAGTATCACCGGACGCACGCTGCACAGCCGATCATCGGGTCGGAAACCGCCAGCACGCTCTCTACGCGGGGAATCTATCAGACAGACAAGCTCCGTAACTGGGTCAGCGCATACGATGCCAACCACCCTTCGGTTACCGAGACGGCCGAAGAGTGGTGGAAGTTTTATGCCGCCCGCGAGTTCCTGCCAGGCGGCTTCGTCTGGACCGGCTTTGACTATCGCGGCGAGCCTACCCCCTATGGATGGCCGTCCGTCAGCTCGCAGTTCGGCATCGTCGACATGTGTGGGTTTCCCAAGGACAATTTCTACTACTACAAGTCGTGGTGGGGACACGAGCCCGTGCTGCATCTGTTCCCGCACTGGAACTGGGAGCAGCGACACGCTGAGGCCGTATCTGTCTGGGTGCACTCCAATCTGGACGAGGTTGAGCTGTTCCTCAACGAACGCAGCCAGGGCAAGCGTAAGGTCCAGCCGCTCACGCACCTTGAGTGGGAGGTCAAATACGAGCCTGGCGTGCTCGAAGCGCGCGGCATGAAGGACGGAAAGGTTGTAAGCACCGTCCGCCGTGAGACCACCGGTGTGCCGACATCAATCCGGCTGACAGCCGACCGCAATGAGATCGCCGCCGACGGCGAGGACATCGCCTTGATCAAGGTTGAGGTGCTTGACAAGGCCGGCAGGCCCGTGCCGACGGCGGACAACTTCATAAAATTCAAGATCGGCGGAGAGGGAATCCTGCTGGGTGTAGGTAATGGCGATCCCAACTGCCAGGAATCCGACAAGCAACCGATGCGCAGCTTGTTCAACGGACTTGCGCAGCTGATCGTCCAGTCCACGCGGGCCCCCGGCCGGATCCATATCGAAGCTTACACCGAGGACTATCCCGGACCCCCGTTGCCTGTGGTGCGGTTGTCGATCAGCACGAGTCAGGTGTCGCCCCGACCCGCTCTGGCATGAGAAGCTGAGTATCCGCCTGCGGCACGACGCTCACTCGGGTAGCCATTGAGGCGTGCCGCCTGCGAAAAACCACTTAGATCGTCGTACTCACCACACCGCTACGGGCACTCTCGATCCCGGCGGAGGAGTACGAGGTCACCACGAAGTACCACGTGCCGGACGGCAGGTCCGTCACCGTGTAGGCGCTGAGACCCGGGTTCGAGACCTTCACGCTCTGTGTCAGACTTCCCGCGCACGCACGACCTCGAGGTCGCGATTCGCGATCCGGATAACGGCAGACATTGTTGCTTGCCGGTAACCCCGCTATCTCATGCTCGCTGGAGCTCGAGACCGGAGGCTTTGCGTCCCCGCCTTACGACGGGTTTGCCCTTGCGATGTGGCGCCAGTAGACCTAACGCCGACTTTGGCCGCAACTGTCTGACCCGACAGACACTTACGTGTTGCAACGGGCAAAAAAGAGTTGGTTCGCAGTTTTGGCGAGTGCGATGTGCGGGGCTGCGCTCAGTGCTCGGGTACCGCGCCGCGATGTCACCCGTGTGCGGCGCACTTCGGTGGCAAAAAACTTTTTACGAGTTGCGCATACTGTGCGGCAGATAACAGTCCGGCTGGGAGCTCAAGTGGCGAAGAACGTTACCGGAGCACGCAACTCAGGGTCGAACACGTGACCCATGGCGCGCATTGGGGAGAAGACAACTTGTCGGACCGGATTCGTCGTAACGTGGTGGATTAGCATCGTACAGGATCCATCTGCCGTCGCCGCTCTGCACCCACACGGCGCAGGAAGCGAGACGACCATCCATATCAATGAAGGATACCTGCAGAGCGTGCCAATTTAGGTCGCGCGATGCCTCTGGGATGAGCCTGGCTACCACAAACCAGATACGCAGCCCGTCCGTCCACGCCCGCCAGGCCCCGTGGCGCACATGCCGCGCGTGGAGTTGCAGTTGCAGCGGCAGTTCGTCGCAGAATTCAACCCGATGTGCGGTATCTGGAACGTAATGTTTGCTGACAATAAGGGAGTCCAGAAGGCAATCAACTTGCACGGGCAGCGGGGCGATCCTCAGACGTTGACTAGGCATCGCGGCCCTCCATGATCGATCGCGATCCAGACGACAATGAGGAATGGCGGCAGCGCGCGGCCGTCACTTGCATCGCAGAACGATCTTGTGTTTGGCAATGAGCAATCGATGTATGCACAGTACACTGGCATCTGTGCGTGTGTCACGCTCCTGCCGCGCAGAATTGGATTGTGCGCACGGTTTCGAAGAACTGTCCGAATCATTGCGTTGCGATCGATGTCAGGTACAACGCTGCCGATGTTGGCTATCGATGCAGGACCGTAGTATTGCGCGCGCAGCACTACATGCAGCGCACAAGCTGTGCGTCCCGGGAGAAAGGCCAGGAGCACTCGCAACACGCCGCAATACGCGCGCACCGGAACCGGTATCACAGAATGAGCGCAGTGCTTACGCCTTTAATCCGGTCATGAACTCAAGTGCGTCCTCGCCATCCACCACCCGTTTGGCGGGCGACGACACAGACCTGCGTCAGCTCGAAGCACGGCTCGCGCTGGAGGGTGCCGAACGAGAACGCCTGAGGCGCGAGCTTGACATCCGCAACTGCGCGCTCGACGCGGCTACCACGCACTTCATCATCGGTGATACCACCAAGCGCAACTGGCCGGTCGTCTACATGAATCGCGCAGTCACCCGAGACTACGGTCATGAACCCTCGGAGCTGATTGGTGATAGCGCGACAACATTCTTCGCTTCCGACCTCAACCATGTGCAGGTCGAAAGAATCATCGAAGCCATCACCGGCGGCCGCGAATTGAGCACGGAGCTGCGAGCTCGTCGTAGAGACGGCTCGATCTTCTGGGTCGGCTTCTTCATCGCTCCCGTGAGGGACGCGACGGGCATCATTACTCACTGCATCGGGGTCGGCGCTGACATCACGGCGCGCATCGAGCAGGAGCGCGCGCAGCGTCAGCTTCAGGACCAGCTCTATTCCGAAATGCAGGACCGCGAACGCATGAGCATGGAGCTGCAGGTCGCGCAAAAACTCGAGTCAGTCGGGCGTCTTGCCGCAGGCATCGCCCACGAAATCAACACCCCGATCCAGTACGTCGGCGACGGCGTCGCGTTTCTGCAATCCGCCTATGCGGACCTTGAACGGCAACTGGAAGCGTACCGTGAAGCGTTCAAACGTCTCGCTGCGAAAGAATCGCCCGCAGCGGTTATTGAGCCGGTCGCAAAGGGCCAGTCGGCCCCCGACCTCGAGTTCCTGAGAATCGAGGTGCCTAAGGCCTTCGAGAGAACGTTGCAGGGCGTCGAACGCGTTGCGGCGATCGTGCGCGCAATGAAGGAATTTGCCCATCCCGATGTGCACGAGCACAGTCCCGCCGACTTGAACCACGCAATCGAAACGACGCTCGTCGTTGCACACAACGAATACAAGTACGCCGCCACCGTCGAAACGAAATTCGGGCCGTTACCCGAGGTGATGTGCAACGTCGGCGAGCTCAACCAAGTGTTCCTCAATCTCATCGTAAATGCCGCACATGCCATCCGGGAGTCCGGCAAGGATGCCTCGATGGGATGTATCACTATCGCCACGGCCCGCAACGGCGACGGCGTACTGATCTGCATCGCGGATAACGGCTGCGGTATTCCTCAGGAGAATCTCGAGAAGGTCTTCGATCCATTCTTCACGACGAAGGAAGTCGGCTGTGGCACAGGCCAAGGACTGGCGATCGCACATACCATCGTGATCGAAAAACACGGTGGCAGCATTGACGTACACAGCACTGCCGGCGTCGGCACACAGTTCATCGTGAGACTGCCGATTGCAGGTCGAGCCGTAGAGTCGCACTCCCCGGATTCGTTGCAAACACCATGACACGCATTCTCTTCGTTGACGATGAGGCACCGGTTCTAGATGGGTTGCGCACCCGACTCTACCGCGAGAGTGGGCGGTGGACGATGGTGTTCGTGGATAGCGGCGCACGCGCGATCGCCGAGCTCGAGCAGGCGGCTTTCGATGTCATTGTCACCGATATGCGCATGCCCGGAATGGATGGCGCGGAGCTTCTTCAGAACGTGAGTGAACGCTGGCCTCAAATCATCCGCATCGTGCTGTCGGGATATGCCGAATTACAGCAGGCACTGCGCCTGGTCCCTGTCGCCCATCAATATTTGAGCAAGCCGTGCGATACGCAACAGCTCGTGAGCGCAATCGACGGCTGCCTCCACTCGCTTACACTACTGCCGCACGCTGAACTGCGAAGCCTGGTTGGGCGCGTTCGCATCCTGCCAGTGATGCCTCATGTCTATTCAAAGCTTCGCATGGCGATCTCCCGCAAGAATGTGGACCTACAGGAGATCGCGGAACTGCTGGCCTCGGAGCCTATCATGGCGGCAAAAGTTCTACAGATGGCCAATTCGGCGTTCTTCCGGCTGGCGCGCCCCACCGTCAGTATCAACAAGGCTGTCAATTATCTGGGCGTCCCCACGATCCGCAATCTGATCACGTCGCCTTCGATTTTTTCACCGTCACCGAACCACTGCCCATCGACCCTCGTCAACTTTGAGCAATTGCTGTCACACGCACACGCGGCGGCCGCGGCCGCTCAGGGACTAGCCACCTCGCTGTCGCGTGGGGACGAGGCGCTACTTGCTGGGCTTCTGCACAACATCGGTTATTGGCTCCTCGCGCATGAGTGCCCCGGGCGTCTTGCGAATGCTGTCGAAATGGCGGCCGCAGCGCACATTCCGCTATACGAGGCAGAGGCACGCGTACTCGGGGGCTCTCATGCGCAGATCGGCGCGTACCTCCTCGGTCTCTGGGGTCTGCCGCAGTCGATCGTCGAAGCCGTGGCCTATCACCATGCGCCCCACAGCATATCGCAATCGAAATTCGAACCGCTCGCGGCGCTTGCCGTCGCGAACGCACTGCTGCCCACGGACGACACGGATGCATTCGGCGTCGCGCTTGTGAGCGATCCCAAAGTGGACTCGACCTTCCTTTCCCGGGTGAATGCGCCGTTCGACTGGACGGAGGCCGCGCAGCGCGTAGCCAAGACCGTCCACACATCCAAACTATGACTGTCGCGGCAGCCCGGAAACCTTACCGCTCGATAGTGTTCTCGGCCGCACTCTCACTCGAGCTGTCCGGTCCGTCTCCTACGCCCCCCTGTACCCAGCGGTGACTTAGGCTCTTCAGAGGTGCAATTCGCAGACGCAAGGTGTCAGTGAGCGACGACCGCTGAGCGACATCGAGGAGCAGCTCACTGCACTTATCGGCTGGGAGCGGACGGCTGAAATAGAACCCTTGAGCAACTTCGCAACCGTGATGTGCGAGTATCTGCAGCTGGCCGGGAGTCTCAACACCTTCGGCTACCACCTCCAAGCCGAGACTACGGCCGAGGGCCACGATCGCGGCAACGATCGCCTCGTCCGATCCGCTGGTATCAAGCTGACGAATCAAGCTTCGATCGATCTTGAGAGTATCGATCGGCAATTGTTTGAGATAACTCAGGATCGAGTAGCCAGTGCCGAAGTCATCGATCCCGATACGCACGCCATCGTCTCGCAGGCCCTGCAACGCCTTGCCGTGCTTTTGGGCGTTCTTCAGCAGCGTGCTCCCGGTCAGTTCGAGGGCGAGCTGATGGGGTTGCGCCCGGGTCTCGTGCAGGATGCTTCGGGCCAACACCCGAATGCATTGAGACTCGAGCTGCGCGGGCGAGAGGTTGACGGCGACGCGAACCACAGGAAGCTGTTCTTGTGTCCACGCCACAACCTGCTCACATACGCTGCGCAGTACGAACTCCCCCAGCGGCGCCATCAACCCGCCCGCCTCGGCAACGGGAATGAACTCGCCAGGTGTGATGAGACCGAGCTTGGGGTGCTGCCAGCGCACAAGGGCTTCGAAACTCACCACCCGCCGGGTCGCGATCTCTACCAGGGGCTGGTAGTGCACCGTGAGCTCGCGGCCTCGCAGTGCACGCTGCAGATCACGCTCGAGATCATGACTCTGAGGGATCTGCGTATTTGCACGCGGCGTTCCCGGGGACCTTGTCTGTCGGTTGGCCGCGTCCAATTGGGTGTCGATGCTTTGCATCACCCGCAAGTCGCGGTTGCGTTCATTGATGCGGCGCGCGAGATCCTGCAAGCGACAACGCTCCTGTCGGGCCAGTCGCCACTTCTGCGCGAGCGACTCCGCAATCTGCAGCACTTCGCCGCTGCTAAACGGCTTCTTCAGAGTCATGAATCGATCCGCATGTCCGAGCAGTTCGCGGGCATGCTCCCACGAGTCGTCAGAGTGCTCCGTGCAAAGGACAATCTGCACGTCCGGGTCCTCTTTCCACAGATGCGTGACTGTCTCGATTCCATCCCAACCCGGTGGCGTCCGTGCATCCACGAATACCATCGTGTACGGGTTCTTCTCTTGCAATGCGAGTCGGACTAACTCGACCCCTTGCAGACCCTGTAGAGCGAAGTCGACCTGAAACGTCGGATGAGTCGGGCGACTCCTGTGAGCACCGAACAGGGCCTCCTCGGCCTTGGCGCTGCTCAAACCGCGTCCGAATATCTTCCGGAATCCCTGGTGAATCGCCGGGTTGTCATCGATTACCAGAATGCGCCGGCAGTCATCGTCATCGTTCCCGTTCATACGCGAACCATCCCAGTTGATGGGGAATCGCTAACCCAGTGATGGAGCTCTCTTTATCAGGATGGGAGTTGAAGCAAGCCACAGCATCGGCCGTTCATCAACCGAATCGCTCTGCAACAGTCCAGAAGCTCCAGCTCGCTCACACACTCTCATACACGTTGCATCGCTCGCAGGGCCAGTCGTCGCCCTCGGGCAGCTTCGAAACGGACTTCGCGGTGGCGGCGACTCGCCGACGAACGGGGATGGGGCCACACGCGTAAGCGGTCAGATGAGAGTGCGCGTAGTCGCGTTTCAAGCTTACTCGAGGCGTCATCAACGACCGCCGGAATTGCCAGATATTGCGCTAGCAAATATTGGAATTGCGGCTCCATCAGGGTTCGAGACGATCTCTTCCCGGCTGATGACGGTGAGCGCACCTTTGTATTCTTCATCTTAAGGCTTTCCGGGAGGGCGCAGCTGGCCTCCGGTCCGGCGGGGTGCGGTTGAACCCATCGGCTCAGGATCACCGCCGCGCGTGGCGAAAAACCGAATCCGTATCCGCTGCCGCTCGTTCAACAACCGCCCGCGTCCCTGGCAACCGCCTGGCCCAGCTTCACGGCTGGTGGGACAGAGTCCGGCACCTTTCTTCGCCGAAAGCGCCGGGAGTCTGCGACGTCGTCGCGCGAGCAGTCGACGATCTGCTCCTCCGTTGTTGCCGGACCCTGTGGGCACACGCGGAATGCGATGCTCGCTATCAGCACTAGAACCGCCGCGGCCAGCGTCTCGGGTCCCCTTACGCGCGCCGCGAACGGCCGACTCGTGTACTCGCTCGACGAGCGCGGTTGGCATTGACTGGTACTTTTCATGCCAGCTGGTAAATGCCGTGCTAACCTTTGCCAACCATGTAGCAAACCCGATCCTTGGCACTTCGCGCGTCCAGAGCTGGCGCAAAAGCACTTGCAGACATTTGAGATTGGACTCATCTCAGCCCAAGCGCTCTTTGCACCTCGCCGGATGGGCAAGAGCGAATTCCTCGAGCAGGACTTGATTCCCGCCGCGCAGAAATCGGGTCTTCCCATTTGAATCTGCCGTGCGGCCACTTCGGAATCGGCTCGAATGACGTCCCATTCACCATCGGCACGGCCTTCCGACGTTCGGGTAACTCGACTGCTGCGCGCCGGAACGAGACGCCGAGCCACACGTTGAAGCACAATGCCAATTCTTTGAGGTAATTCGTATGGCGCAGGTCGAGGCGGCGTACGTCTATAGGGTACAACTTCACGGAACTTCGGCCCTTGCCGCGGTGGCGATGTTGATCGGGGTGGCTTTCGGTCTGAGCACTCTGATCACGCCGCTCTACCCCATCTACCAGCAGCAATTTGCTTTTTCACAGATCACCCTGACATTGATTTACGCCGTCTATGCCATCGGCAACGTCGCGGCGCTGCTATTTTTTGGCCGCGCTTCGGACCGCGCCGGCCGACGTCGGGCCGCCCTTTCGGCGATCGCTACCTTGATCATCGCCGTGCTCGTCTTCCTGCTGGCTAACGGTATAGCCATGCTTTATATCGCGCGGGTTCTCAGCGGTTTCGGCATCGGCGTTGCCAGCGGCACCGGTAATGCTTGGCTTGCCGAACTAGTTGGCCAAGCCGACAAGGCGCGCGCCGCCACCATTGGTACGAGTGCCAACTTCCTCGGTCTAGGCTTCTCGGCGCTGTTATCGGGCCTGCTTGCGCAATATGCCCCGTGGCCACTGCATCTGTCCTTTATGATCTATCTCGTCATCCTGTGCGCGGTTGCGCTGTTGCTGGCGTTCACTCAAGAAACTGTGCGGCAGGCGGACCCCCGCCACCTCAGTGTTCATCCGCAATTGTCACTACCGCGGGAAATCCGTCCACAGTTCGTTGCGCCCGCTATCACTGGCTTCGGTTTGATGGCACTAGTCGGCTATTACGCCGCGTTGATGCCAGCGATGCTGTTGCATGAGCTCAACATCACAAGTCATGCCGCGGCTGGCGCGCTGTTCTTCGAGCTCGCGATGGTAGTCGCGGTTGTGATCGTCGCCACGCAGCGGCTCGTAAGCCGCACCTCGATGATGTTGTCCCTGGCGCTAATGATTCCGGCAGCCGGCACTGTCGTCGCAGCGCAAACTTCCGGGATGCTCTGGGTACTCGTAGCGGCAACCGCCCTCGTCGGCGTATCCACCGGCCTGGGCTATCGCGGCAGTTTGCAGGTGGTGAACCAGATCGCCCCAAGTGATAAGCGTGCCGCCGTGCTATCGACCTATTTCGTGTTCTGCTTCATCGGCAATGCACTCCCGGTGATCGGTGCCGGCGTGCTCTCTAGCCTTACCAATGCGACTGTCGCCGTCATGTCGTTTGCTTGCGTGATCGCCGCCTTCGCTGCGGTTGCGCTGATCTTCGCGCTCGTCTACAGGCGCTAATACTTAATAAGTTCTTATTGAATAGGCGAGCTCATCAGCCGAAGGCTGAACTTTCTTCAGCTCATCTGCGGTCGAGCTAGTAAGTTGCCAGCCTTACGTGCAACACCTGCGTGCCGGAAGTGAAATTCAAGCCATAGTCGGTCTGGTCACCATTCCAGACTTGCAGAAAATGCCACGCGCCATCCCGGTAGAACCCCTCCTCCACGCTCGGAATCGATCTTGAGCGCCCCAAGCGGATAGTTGCTGTAGCCCGTGAAATCCAGACCAAAAGGGGAAAATCCAATCGCTTGATGGCCGAGGGCCGCGAAAATATATCGCGGGTACGGCGCGGAGCTGCCCGTCTCAGCGACGAACAAGGCATTGTCAGGACGCTGATAAAGGTCGAGCACCCTGGCGTACTTCACGTACTCCGGCATGTAGATGTCAGGAGCGAGCAGGTCCAGCGCCGGCGCGGCTGCCTTCCATACTTCGAATACGTTGTCTGTGGGACCGCCACTCTCGTAGGCGATCGCGGGTCCGGGGCTCAAAGGATCCCGGAGCGCCGCATTGGCATACATCGGGAGAGGGTATTCGGCCTTGCCCGCGGCGGCGACCTGCTGAATGAAGCTTGCAATCGACCACGCATGGAAAAACTCGTCCGCGTCCGGCCCAAAGACGGCCTTCCAGGTCCCCACCTTTTTGTTCAGTGCGCGCACCAACTGCGAAGGCACCTGTTCTTCGAACAACCTCTGCGCCATCGGCGAGTAATCACGCACACTGCCGTATGTGCCCGCCTCGTTCTCTACCTGGACGAGAATGACCGTATGCTGAGGGTCAGTCTGCTTCAGATGCCGCATGAGTTGCACGAAAGCCCTGCGGTCGGCATCGAGGGTCGCGGCGGCATGTGGGGAAAGCGAGCCCATTCGCTCACCTTTGGAACTGAGGACTCGCGGGTAACGTGCGTTGTCGAGCTTCACCCACTCCGGCGTGTAGCTCGGTCCGTTGTTCTTCCACGTGCCGAACCAAAGGAGGATCGCGCGGATGCGATGCTCGCGTGCCTGCTCCAGGAGCGTATCGACAAACGAGAAGTCGAACTCCCCCTGACGCGGCTCGACCTGCTCCCACGCGACCGGCACGAGCACAGTGTTGGCGTGCACCTGCTCGATTGCGGGCCACACCTGCGGCAGCATGGCCGGATAGTTGCTCGAGTTGTTTACCTGCGCTCCAAGGACGAGATAGGGCTTGCCATCGACAAACAGCGCGTACCGCCCTTGCTGATGAACCAACCGCGGCATCTCTGCCGGAGCTTGCGGCAACGCCAAACCCGTTTGCGCAAACAACGCCGCCACTGCGGCCGTGCCGGCCACCCCCGCCGAGAACAAGCGCATCATCACGCCCCGTCAGTTCGAGAACGACCAGAGCTGGTTGTCTGCCCCGGTAACCGTTTCCTGATCCAGATCAGCTCCGTTGCTCGTGGAGGAGCCCGGAACGCTTAGCGCCAGCCCACTGTTCTGGTTCAACAGCTCGTAGAGGCCATTGCCTTTGCTCACTACCTTCCAGATCTGGTTCGAGCCGCTGTGATACGGCCACTGGATGACGGCTGCCCCTGAAGCCGTGGACGCACCGGATACGTCCAGTGCGAATCCGCTCGTCCCGTTCACCAGCTCAACGTAGTTGTTGCCCAGGTTCGTGAGGGTCCACTTCTGGTTGTTGCCGCCGGTCGGGGACCACTGGTCCATGTTCGTACCCTGTTGCGTACTCCAGCCCGTATCGTCGAGCACCAGCTCGCTGTGGTTATTCGCGATCACATACATACCGTTGGCGATCAGGTTGGAGCTGTTGGTCGAGGTTTGCGGAATCAGCACTGCGACTGACGTATACGCGGGCACCGTGATATTGAAATTGCTGCCCACCCCGCTGATGGATTGTGAGCTGATGCCCGAGGAAGCCGTCGAGGAGCTGCTGGGGAAGTTCGCTTTTCCGAACGTGTATTGGGTGCCGGTCGTCGCCAGCGTGGCGCCGGAGATCCCGACCGAAACGGTAGTGCTGTTGGACGGGTCGTCGTTGATCAACACCACCCCGACCTGCCCGTCCGTGCGCTTGACCCCGTGAACCCGCAGCAACGAATTGCTCGAGCTGGCCGAAACCAGCTTGTCACCCACCCGCGCGATGTTCGATGCAAACTGCACTCCATACCAGGGGCCATCCGGCGTATTGCTCGTTGTGGGCTCGTACACGCCGGCGTGAAGCTCCTGGTACTCCACGTTCACAGCGCCTGACTCGAACCATGTCAGAAACTCATCCGCTGCGAAGAGATACGGAAAGTTTCCGTATGGGGACCCCGAGCCCGATTCCGTCACGGCCATCTGCACCTGGCTCGCGTTGCTCAGCGTGTAGTAGCTCTGGATATCCGAGCGAATCTGGGCGACGAGAGAAGCTATCCCCCCCTGCGCGGCCAGAACCTGCGCATTCGTGCCCCCCGGATACCAGTGGATGATCACAAAATCCAGTGTATAGCCACTGCCGTTGAGCGCGCTCGAGATGGCGGTCAACACGTCCCGGTCGTAATTGGGCGTCGAGCTCGACACAATCACGGCGATACCGCATTTGATCGTTGGATCGACGGCCTTCATTGCCTTGATGAAGGCTGCTGCGTTGGTGCCGTACGCAGTGGGGGACAGCGCCGGGTAGCCGACACGGTCTGCGGCCGTCTGGTCCAGATCGTGCAAGTCGTATTCCCAGTCCGCGCCGTAGTAGCCATTGCCAAAAACTTCGTTGCCGATTTCCCAGTACCTGATCCCAGAGTGGTTGGTCACGTTGGCGTACTGCACCCAGTTGGCAGCCGTACTGGGGAGGGCCGGACCATTATTGTTCACGTTTGACCCATAGTTCACCGTGATCACGGGTTTGCCGCCCGAGGGGGCGACCAGGGCGCTCATGAAATTGTCGAAGGTGTCGCCCGGCGCGAAATACCCGCCATTATTCAACGTCTGGTTGCTGCCGCTGATGAAGTTGAAGATGTCCGCGTAGGAGCCCCCGGGATAGCGGATCGCATTGAAGCCGCCGGACTTCAGCGATGCGCCGAGCCCGGAGACCGTCATGTCGCCATCGTACACCGACGAGTCGACTCCATACCCTTCCGGCGGGACGTTTGCGAGGCCGGAAGATACGTTGACCGTGACGTTGGCGGATGTCTGCGCCAGCACCGGGACTGCACCGGCTACGCAGGCCAGACAAAGCAGGCTAGCGCGGGTCGCGTGGGGCGCGCAGCGGCGCTTCCTGGATGTGACTTCCATGCTCATATCGAGCGCTCCCTCGGTTAGAATTTCAGGCCGGCGGCCAGATTGAAATGGCGGTCGGACATGAAGAACTGTCGGGGATATTTCCCGCCCGGATATCCTCCCGATCTGGTTCGCGCGGCCATGTCTCCGATATTGGCCACCTGGAACGTGACGTAGTAATGCTCGGATGGTCGCAGCGTGAGGCCGAAATCCAGCTGTCCATAAGGGGCCGAGTACAGCGGCAGGGAGATCTTGATGTACTGGCAGGAAGTCGCCGCGGGACTTTGGCAATTGGTGCTGCTTGGCGTGTTGGCGGTGTAGTAGTTATAGGAGCCGTTGGTTCCGTTGATATTCGTCCCCAGCAGGTATTCGCTGCGCCAGCTGTACGCCAGCCGGGCCGACCAGATCCTGTAGTCGTACAGCATGGCGGCGTTGAAATTGTGCCGTGACAGCCCTTGCAGCGGCGCGTTGTCATGGCGCTGGCCGTTGATGTCGAAGTAGATATCACCCGGATTCGAGCTGTCGATGAAGGTGTAGTTAGCATCGATGCCCAGTCCCTTGAGCGGGCCAGGCAGCATATCGAAATAGGTATGGCCCCCGACCTCCACCCCTTTGACCTTCGCCGTCTGCGAGGCATTGAAGTACCCGTTATAGTTGACGGTGACGTTCGCGGTGCCTGTGGAGTAAACGACGGGCCACTGTCTGGAGGTGCTGCTGTAGACCAGCCAATTGTCGATGGTTTTGTAGAACGCGGCCACGTGCGCAGCCGTGCCAGGCTTCGGATACCACTCCTGCGAGAGATCGAAGTTGTGTGAGATGACCGGCCTCAGGTCGGGATTGCCGAAAGTGACGTTCCACCCGTTCAGCGCGTTCACCGCCGGTGCCGACGAGTTGGCGGCGACGTTGATCGTCTGCACGCCGAACGTACCATTGGCCTGAATATCCGTAACAGGCGGCGTATCCAGGGTGACGCTATAGGCGAATCGCGTCTGCCATGCCTCAGTGGGCGCGAACAGCAGATTCAGAGATGGGAGCGCCTTGGTATCGCTGCGTCCGCCCGCGAGCGGCGTACCGTAGTCGAGCAGCGTATAGTTGGTCCCCGTGGCAGGGTCCACGTAGGATCCGGCAGTCTGGTGATAGAAGCCTTTGGCATCATGCTTCGTGCGCACGACGCGCAGTCCGAAGTTGCCACGGTACGGGATGCCCCACAAGCCCTTGTCGTCCGCAAAACGGATCAACCCGTAGAGGGCCGTGTCAGTGTATTGCACGTCCGCGCGATTCTCCGGCACGTACTGGATACCGTGCTCCAGCGGATTGCCATACTTTTGGTGATCACCGAGCAGATCCGCCCGGTTTGCCATGGCAAAACTGGGCAGCAGAAGGTTGCCGGGCACCGGGACACGGCCGCGGAAAAAGTTGTCGAATACGCCCGCCGCATAGTCTCCGGGATCTCCCTGGGCAAAGCTCACCGGGGGATACCCGTTCCAACCCGCGCCCAACGCCGTCCAGTTGTAGCCGGAGGTCTGGTCCGTCTCGGTGTGATCCGCATAGCGGGCGCCGACCTGGAAGGAGCGGAAAAATCCCGAATCCGATATGTTGAAATCATAATCCAGGTTGTACGCCTTCATGCGGGCCCGGTTGTCGGCCAAATGATCCATCGTCGCCAGGTACGTGTATTTCGTTGGATCCGCCAGTTCGGCCTGGGTCGAGGGAGGCATAGTGACCGCTACGACACCCGTCACATCCATTCCGAAATTCGAGGCGGAGAACGGCACGGTCGGAAACACCGTGTAGCTGAGCTGGTGGCTGGTCGCGTCCACCGCCTGGAAAGAGCCTCGAAGAGTCCAGCGGTCGCTCGCTGACTTGAGCTTGAACGAGGTCGACAGGTCGCGTGTGTCGCTGCTGGACTTGGCGGATTGGGTATTTCCGCTCGAGTTGAGCGTGCCCCCGGGCGTCCCCAGATTCGTCGGGTCATAGACGAAAAGACTGTCGGATTTGAGCAGACCACCGGCCGCATCGAACACGTTGTGACCATTCGGGTCCACGGTCACTGTCGTGCTGGTCACGAACCCGTCCTGAAAGGTGTTTGCATCCGTGTACTTCGACTCCCAGTATGTCTGCAAGAGCTCGAAGTTCTCGGTTGGTTGCCACTGCAAGGCTGCATAGGCACCCTTACGAGTGCGATCGTATTTGGTGACGCCGTAACCGAAGCCACCGGGTATGTAACGGTCGACGCCGCCTACCAGCGTCTTGTAAAACGGCTCCGAATTGCTGAAATCGGCGCGGGTCGTGTATTTCCCATAAGTCACATCGGCCAGCACACCGATCTTTCCGAGATGTTCCGTCTCCCAGGTATCCCCGATCAGGACTGAGCCGGTTGGGACGGCCTTTCTGCGAAAGTCCGCGTAGTCCTCATTTCCGGACATCTGAAGCGAGAACCCGTGCAGGTCGAACGGCATCTTGGTGCGCAGATCGACCTGCCCGCCCGTGCCTCCTTCGATCAGGTCCGCCGTCGCGACTTTATATACGTCCACTCCGGCCATCAATTCCGGAGGGACGTCCGTCCAGTTGAGTCCGTGTCCTCCGTTTGCACTGAATACTTCGCGCCCATTCACGCGGCCCGCGACGCCGGACAGACCTCGTACTTGAATGCCGCTCCCTTGCGCCAGGTAACCATCCGCGCCATCCCAACGGGTCATCGTTACGCCGGGCACGCGTTGCAGCACTTCTGTGATACTGGCATCCGGAAGCTTGCCGGCATCATCGGCGTTGACCGAATCGATAATGGATTCCGAATTCTTCTTGAGCTCATCAGCGTTCTGGATGGCTTTGCGACGTGCCGTCACGAGGACTTCGGCCAGGGCCGCGTCCTTGTCGTGTTTGCCGGCGGCGGTCTGCTCGTTATCACTGAGCGCGCTCTGCGCGTGGACCGCGGCAGAGACTGCCATCAGGGCGGCAATCCCGGGCACGATCCGTGCCGCCGCACGACGGTGCAACGCTTCCCGTACGGCGCTGACGATAGCGCGGCGGGAATTGGCCTCGCGCGCTTCTGTGGAGCTTGTTTGATTGCTGGACGCCGCGACCTGTTCGAATGCCTTCACAATGCCCCCCTTCGCACTGCTGCGTGTCATTCACGATAGCGCTACTGGAGGCGGGTCACTATTGGCAAAGGGGGATTGAAGGTATTGCCGAAATGGAATGTCAGGGCCCGGGCGCTAACATGATCTCGCTCTGTTCGTCGTCGCTTTGGCTGTAGAGCAGCCAACGTCCGTCCGGAGAAACGGCGAGGCCCGGCCCACCGCCCGGGATCGGACTGTGCTCGAGCGTCATCACCTTCCTGGTCGTCCGGGTGGCGAGGTCATAGAAATTCAGGCTGATCGGCCTGGTTGAGTGATCCGTGAAATAGATGCCGGCGGCGGTCGCTACACACTCATCCGTGTAGGCGAGTTGCGGCATATTCGCGACGGGAACCTCCGGGCCGCCGTTGACTGCTTTGGTCAGCAGCGCGAGGCCCCCCGGGACCAACCGGGTGAAGACCACCTGCTCGCCAACGACTATGGAAAACGACGCAGGACGCTCCGCAAACTGTTCAGCCCGTCCGCCGGAGGAAGGCAAACGGTACAGCCTGCCGTTGCTATCAATCGCGAATAGCCAGCGGCAATCCCCCGACCACACCGGTGAGGACAAGTTGGGATGCGAAGTGATGACCTTGCGGGGAACCCTCTCCGCGATGTCCTCGATATAAATGTCCGAGCTGCCCGAGGCGCGGGAATCAAACGCAATGCGGCGCCCATCGGAGCACCAGCTCGGCGCACCGGTCAGGGGGCCGCCGAATGAAGTCAACCGGTCCGGGTCGGCGCCTTGCGCATCGGTGGTCCATATCTCCATGCTGCCGGAGCGGTTGGACTGGAATGCGATGCGGCCGCCGTCAGGCGAGTAGCTGGGACGCATTTGCACCTGCGTGGAGTAGATCAGTCTCGCCGCGGATTCTTCGGGATGAGAGGCGGTGAGATCGGCACGCCAGATATCAAGAGTCGTGCGGCCGCGCACGTAGGCCATTCGCCCTCCTCGAGAAGCGACGGCTGGCGCGGAAGCCTGTTCACCGAATGGAAGTTGAGTCAGTTGCCCCTTCAAACTCACTTCCCACAACTCGCCGCCATCGCCGGGATCGTTCGCCAGAATCAGCCGGCTTCCGTCAGGCGCCCAGGCGAGGCCAAGGGGGTTGCCCATCATCGAGGCGAGCCGGCGCATCGGCCCGTGAGGCAGTTGCACCACGTAAATGGCATGGACCGCCGCACTCGAGAAGCAAACCAGCGCGAGCTCTTTTCCATTCGGCGAGAAGGCAGCCTCGCCCGCTTCTACGCATTCGGGCGCCGGCGCGAGAAGCTGCGGATTCAAAGTGTCGAGCGGCACGAGGTAGACATGCGCATTACCGATGGGTGCGTACGCCGAATAGGCCAGCAGGCGACCATCCGGTGACCAGCTAACCTGCTTGTAAGGCTGGATGGCAACACCCGTGCCCAAGACGCGCCATTCGGGCCCCCCAAGCGCGGGAATGACAAAGATTCCGGCGGCCTCGTCTGCCTGTCTGATAAACGCTATGCGGCTGCCGTCGGGCGACCATGCGGGACTGATCCACTTTGACGGCTGGTGAGTCAGGCGCAGCAACCGCTCCGATCCAAGCGGCTTTACGTAGAGATCGAACTCATCGCCCGCGCCTGCGTTCCACGCGAAAGCGATTTGACTACCATCGGGGGAGAATGTTGGCGCGATTGCTCGTCCAGGCAGGCTCGTAAAGGGCAAAACCGGACGGCGTGACACCGGACGCGTGCCAGTCGGGTGGCCAAAGAACCAGACCGCGGCTGCGATGAGCAAGGTCGTGCTCACAAGGCCCGCGGCAGCGAACAGCAACGCTCGTCGCCCTCGTACGATGTCGTACCGCCCTCGTGTCATCGGACCGGTTACGGCACGCGGGCCGGGTCCAGGTACACCGGTTTCGCAGTCGCTGACGGGTGATGTCGGGGTCTCGATGCCGGCGGGTTCGGCCGACACACTCGGCGCGACTGTCCGCGGCGGGGCCTCCGGCTGAACCGTCCCGATGAATCGGTATCCCCGTTTGGGCAGAGTCTCAATGAAACGCGGGGCGTCCGCCGAGTCCCTCAGCGCCTCCCGCAGGCGATTCATCGCGGCATTCAACCCGCGGTCAAACTCCACGTGTGTGCCGTCCGGCCAGAGCCTGGCACGCAGCTCCTCGCGCGAGACGAGCTCTCCCGGCCTTTCCAGCAGCGCCGCCAGGATGCGAAAGGATTGGTTTGGCAACCGGACCTTCCTGCCTGACCTGAACAGCTCATCCGTGCGCAGGTTCGCCTCGAAGTCGGCGAACCGGATGAGGGCCGGACCCCGAGTGAGGGGCGTCATGGGCCGCTCGAGCATCCGGTGCGAGGGCAATAGGGGATTAAACTATCAGGCATATCAACAAGATAGGTTGTGACACAAATTTAGCCCACGTATGACACCGAAGCAATTGTAATAGCAGCGGCGCGTGCCTTTCATTGGCCGAGCGGCAACTGAACAATGGGGGTACCGTTGAAAGCGCCAGTCAAAGGTTCGAACGGACGCGGTGCGGGCGCCGTGCCTGTCCTCACCTCCTCAGGCCGGTTCAAACAATTGATACGTTTGCAACTCAAGATGCGTCAGCTCGCATTCATCGTGCGACTCGATGATGAACGCAGCCTGGTGCGAGCCGCTGCCAGCATGGGTTTTGCGCAACCGCAGGCCTCCAAACTGTTGCGCCAGGTCGAAAGCTCCCTCGGCGTGAAGCTGTTCGAGCGGCATGCGCGTGGTGTGGAGCCTACCGATTATGGCGAGATCCTGATCCGGCACGCCCGCCAGGCAATCTCGGCGCTCGGAACCGCCCGTGAAGAAATCGCGGCGCTCAAATCTGGACTTTCCGGAAAGACCACCATTGGCACGATCGTGAATCCGGGAACCAACCTGGTACCGGCGGCGATCAGTAGAATGAAGCAGCGCTATCCCGGGGTCCTCATCTGCGTCGAGCTTGATCCGAGCAGACAGCTCATAGAGAGTCTCCTGCAAGGACATCTCGACCTCGTAGTGGGGCGAGTGCTGGACCCCAGTCTCGCCTGTGATCTCGTGTACGAACCGCTCGCCCCGGAGGAGCCGCACGCGATTATTGCGAGCGCAACGCATCCGCTGGCGGGCCGTAAAGGATTGCAACTCGAGGACCTCATCGAGCTGCCCTGGATTCTGCCCCCGCCCGGGAGCTTAGTCAGGGACCGCTTCATTGCGTTGTGCGCCCAACGAGGTTTGTTTCTGCCCACCAACACCGTGGAGACCCTGGCGCTGCCCGTGATCACCGGCCTGCTTCAACACAGCGAGATGGTCGTCGCTCTGCCGGAGGAAATGGTCCTGCCCTACTGCGCCGCAGGAATCCTGACCGTCCTTGTCAGGGATGTACCGCTGGGTGTCGGAGCGTTCGGTCTCATCACGCGGCGCAACCACCCACTGTCCCCCGGAGCCCAGCTCATGTTGAAAACCTTGCGGGAGACGGCCGGACAGATCTACCCGGCCGAGAGCCGCAGCAGCGCCCGTCCCGATCGGCACCATTGATATGAGCAAGCGTAAACTGCTGCCTTGCCTGGCAAGGTGGTTCACGTGTGCAGTCATCGTTGCCCAACTGTCGACGGCTGCCGCCAGTGCGCAGGGCACCGCGGCGCATTCCAACTGGCCAGGCCCGGGGCAGCTCTTTGTCGGCACCTGCTATCAGCCAATCGACCGCTCGACCGAAGAGATCGACCGGGATATCGCCATCATGCAGCGCGCGAGCTTCAACGTGGTGCGCATGGGCGACCTCTCGTGGGATTCCTTCGAACCGGCGCAGGGCAAGTTCGAGTTCGATTGGTTCGACAAGATCCTGGAGAAAATGCAAGCCGCGGGCATCCGCGTGATCCTGGACATCCCGGGAGCGCCCGCGCCCATTTGGCTGCACCGGGCGTATCCAGGCGTGGACATCGTCGCACAGAACGGAACCCGCCTGCCGCCTGCCGAGCGCTATATGGACAACATCAGCGATCCCGACTATGTGCGGGAGCTGGGCGTACTGGGCGAAATGCTGATGAAGCGCTACGCACATCACCCCGCTGTGATCGCCGTGGGCTACAACAACGAAATCGGCAACGGCTTCATGTCGTATTCGGAAGCCGACCGGCAGCGCTTTATTGCCTGGCTGAAAAAGAAGTATGGAACGGTCGAGGAACTCAACAGGGCCTGGGCGACACAGCGCTGGTCACGCCGGCTGAACCGGTTCGAGGATGTCGACCTGCCACTTGCAGATGGCCCCGGACCTTCCGAGCGCTTTCTGGATCTGCATCGTTACTGGTCCGATGTGACCACCGGGCGCCTCCAGGAGCTCGATGCTATACGCCAGCGCTACATGCCCGACCTCCCGTCGATTTCGAATCTCTGGGACACCGCCCCACGACGAGGATTCGATTATCTCAGCACCTACCGCTCGTATGCCTCGTTTGGAGCAGAGGGCTTTTATCCGGGAGACCCGATCAGCGGCGCCTTTGGCGCCATGATGATCAAAGGCGCCTTGCCCACGCCCATCTGGTTCAACGAGTTCACTGCGGGCGGCCCAGGGTATTACGGAACGCCGGGCCGGAGCAGGATGTATGCCTATCTAAGCCTCGCGATCGGCGCACAAGGCATTCTCGCGTGGACCTTCAACAGTCATCGCGGGGGCGAGGAGCAGGCGCTCTTCGGACTAGTTGATCACGACGGCACGCCGTCATGGAAGGTTGACGAATTTGCACAGATCGCATCCGAGTTCAAGCAGCTCCAGAAGTACGGCCTGCCCCGCTACACGCACCCTGAAGTGGCGATTGCTTATTCGTTCGATTCGGCGCTCGCTTCACATCCGAACGGACCGGGCAACACCACGCTGCAATACTTCAGGACACCGTACATCGAGCAGGTGCAGAATGCGTTCGAGCCGCTGTTCCGCGCCAACATCGATACCGCGATCATCAACATCGGCCATGAAGACCTGTCGCAATACAAGCTGGTCGTCGTTCCGGCTGACTATGTCATGGACCAGGCCAGCGCGAAGCATCTGCGCGATTACGTCAGCAACGGCGGCACCGTTGTGATGACCGCCTATTCCGCCAAGGAGGACGAGCATGCGCTGTGGTTCGACACGCCCCTTCCGGGCCGCCTGAGCGATGTCTTTGGATTGAAGACCAACGCATTCTACGACTGGGGCGCGTTGACCTTCGATCTCGATGGCAAGTCGATCCAAACCAATGCGCACCGGTACGAGGTGTTGGAGCCCTCCACGGCCACCGTGCTGGCGCGTTTCACCAACGTCCCCAACCGCGTTCCAGCCCTCACGATCAACACCTTTGGCAAGGGCAAGGCGATCTATCTGGCGACAGAATCGAATGTTACGGCGATCGGGCCGGTTCTAGCGTATGTCCGCAAGGTTGCCGGTGTTCAACCAGGTCCGCAGGCGCCGGAGGGAGTCTATGCGAGAGTGGTGGACGGCCGCACTCTGTACGTGAATACCACCGGCGAAGAGAAGAAGATCGCGGTTGACGGCACCCGCAAGGGGCTCATCACTCACCGTGTGTACTCAGGAACCGTAACGCTCGCCCCTCAGGATGCGGATCTGATCGAGTAGGGATTTTAGCCGCCCGACAGCTCTGTTCGATGAACCCCTCATGCCTCGGCATGGACGACGCAGCCTTGCCGGTCACGTCCTTGACGTGGCGGACGAATCGACGCACGCCCTCGAGTTGATGACTCAACTCAACACCGACGATCTCGGCTGGCGATTCGACTTCACCTCAGAACAGCTAACCCATTTCTTCGCCGAACTGTCTGACCCTCTCGTCTCCCCATAGCCACCCACTCACAGTTGTGGCAAATGCCGGCTCCCAAAATCATGCAACTCTTGCTGGCGCCCGAAAGCGATCTGCAACGCTCCAGTCTGGGATCTCGCCTTCTGCAGGTGACGGCGCGTAAAATCGTCGCACCACCGCTTGCCGGAGAGGTTCCTATGCCGGACATCAAGAAGGCGCGCGCCATCGGCTTCAATCACGTTGCGCTCGAAGTCGGCGATATTGAGGAAGCCCTCGCGTTCTACGGACGCATATTTGAGTTCGAGCTTCGCGAGAAGACTGAGGAGATGGCCTTCATCGATCTGGGCGACCAATTTCTCGCGCTCCAAAAAGGACGCACTCAGCCCTCAGACGACGGCCGACACTTCGGGCTGGTCGTAGATAACAAGGAGGCCGTGCGCCAGGCGTTGAGGGCGGCAGGCGTCGACCAACTGCCTGGTCCGTTCCTCGACTTCCGCGACCCATGGGGTAATCGCATCGAGATCGTCGGTTACGAAAACATCCAGTTCTCCAAGGCACCCAATGTGCTGCGTGGTATGGGGCTGACACACCTGTCCAAGAATGCGCAGGCGCTGCAGGAGCTGGCCGGGAAGGGAATGGCACCCGGCTGAATGTGGAGGGAGGGCGGCGCGGCGGTTGTCCTGAAATTTGTTGCGCCTCCTCCTTTCATCGGGGGCAGCACCTCTGAGTTAGAAATCCTTCTTGCCGGATTCCAGCGCGGTCATCTCAGTGTTTGGATACCCAGGCCATCGAAGACCGGCATTCGTGGTCCCCTGACGCTCAGCTATCCAAGCAGGTTTTGGAGAGCCTTCTCACCCCTGCATCTGATAGCGCTCCCATTTTGCCTTGCGTTGCGAACAGCCCCGGTGAATCTGTTGCGCCTGTTGTTCAACGATTGGCCTACATCGAAGCGAGCGGCAGGTGGAACGTTGGACCAATAATTTCAGGGAGCAACTTGCCGCGACGGTCTGAATCGAAGATTCTGTCGCGAGAGTTCGCGGATCGACGTGCAGCCCATCAGCTTCATGCCACGCACGATCTCGTCTTTCATCAGTTCCAGCGCGCGTTCAACCCCGGCCTGACCCGCTGCCGCCAGCGGATACAGGTAGAACCTGCCTAAGCCAACCGCCTTGGCACCAAGCGAGAGGGCCTTGAGGACGTGGGTTCCACGCTGAACACCACCGTCCATCATCACATCGAGGCGGTTACCTACGGCGTCGACGACTTCTGCGAGTTGATCGAAGGCAGCGCGTGAACCGTCGAGTTGCCTCCCGCCGTGATTGGAGAGGACGATGCCGGTACATCCGATGTCTGCAGCGTGCTTCGCGTCGGCCTTGGACATGACGCCCTTCAGGCAGAACTGACCCTCCCACGTCTGCACCATCTCAGCGACGTCGTCCCAGTTCATCGAAGGGTCAAGCATTTCGGTGAAGTAGCGGCCAATCGAGACCGATCCCCCACCCATGTCAACGTGCTCGTCGAGCTGGGGCAAGCTGAATCGCTCGTGGGTGACGTAGTTCAGTCCCCACTTTGGCTTCATGGCGAACTGGAGCATGCCGCCAAGCGTTAATCGAAATGGGATTCTGAACCCGGTGCGCAAGTCCCGCTCGCGGTTGCCGCCGGTGATGCTGTCTACTGTCAGCATCATCACGTCGATGCCAGCTTCCTTGGCGCGCTCGAGCATCGCACGATTGAGTCCTCGGTCCTTATGGAAATAGAACTGATATACCTGCGGGGTGGCGTATGCCCTTCGCAGTTCCTCCAGCCCGACCGTGCCAAGCGATGACACGCCGAACATCGTCCCTAGCTTAGCGGCCGCTGCCGCAACGGCCCGCTCGCCCTGATGGTGAAACAGACGTTGCAGCGCCGTAGGGGAGCAGTAGAACGGCACAGCGAGTTTCTTCCCCATGATGGTCACGGAGAGATCGACGTCCTTGACGCCGCGTAGCACGTTGGGGACGAGGTCGCAATCTTCGAAACTCGCTACATTTCGACGGTTAGTCACCTCGTCGTCCGCCGCGCCGTCGATGTAATCGAATATCGGGCGTGGCAAGCGGCGTCGTGCCAGTTCGCGGAAGTCGAAGAAATTGTGGCAGTCGCTTAGTCGCACAGTCTTCCTCCACTGGCGTGTTCGGTCGCCTGCTCCCAGATGTCAGTGCCGATGCCACGCGAATAGCCGCATTGTATGTCTGCAGTGCACACCGGTTTCGCGGATTGGCATGTGCCCTTTTTAGTGAACCGCACATGGATTTTTGCCTGCGGCCGGACCCGCGCAGCTGCGTGAACGGTCTAGCCTCCTTCCGCACATCACGGGATGCAGGCATCAAGACAGTGCACCTGACCATGGACTGCAAGTTGCAGCCAGATACCAGCATCAGCGATCATGCATTTCGAGCAAGCGCAGCTTCAGTCCGCGAAATGACTTGAAGCCACGATCGAACGTTGTGACCTCATAGTCGAGGGACATTGCCAGCGCGGCGAGCCACGCGTCGGTCCACAGGTTCGGCGTAGGCTCGCGGGAGGAGACCAGCAATACGAAGCGTGGCTCATAGTCTGCCGGTTCAGCATCGACATGGAAACAGCGCGGATCTTCGCTGAGCCGATGCCAAGCGCTCAGGGCTTCATCCGGACTGACCGGAGCGCCGTTCATGGCGACTCTGTTGGTTAGCAAACGGAGGACCGCAAGCCGTGTTAGGAGACAGGTCCCCACGGTGGCATCAGGCTGCTCATCCCACCAAGCCTTGGCGACTTCATAGGCCGCGTGGCCCTGAACCAACAACGGGAAAAGGACGTTAGCGTCCGCGATACACGTCATTCAGATGTGTGATGTCTTCTTGATCGAAGATCTGTGCGATTTCGCTGTTGGAGCGAATCGGAATCGTATGTCCGGCCGGCAGCTTGATAGGTGCTTCAGTCATTCTTTTCTGTTTAGGAGCCGACTGCTCCGCGAGCAGTCGCCGAAGAGCCTCGGCGACCAAGTCACGAAGCGATGAGCCCCGCTTTACGGCCGCGATCTTGGCTCGCTTCATGAGGTCGTCGGGCAAATCGAAAGTAGTCCGCATAAATATGCTTATATGCTTTCCTGCACGAAACCTCAAACCCTTCTGCTCAACAAAAGGGCGCATTTGCCGAAAGCCAGTCGTAACCCCATGATTTAATTGGCGGCGGACAGCGGCCGCCCCTCGAGCACGGCATTACACAGAAAGAGGGCCGAAGGAGTGCCGCTCTAAGTCGTTTATTTTATGGTGGAAAGGGAGGGACTCGAACCCTCGACCCCGGCATTATGAGTGCGGGGCCGACGGAACGGGCTCTCGCCGGTTAGCGATAACTAGCTGATTGTAGGCAAATCTTTTCAATCTAG
>Ga0068858_100001103_pt1 | contig 27912 bp, 26 predicted proteins | sample KBSSwiS12_FD_66589 | JGI IMG/M metagenome (GOLD analysis project Ga0068858, IMG submission 66589) | Switchgrass rhizosphere microbial communities from Kellogg Biological Station, Michigan, USA - KBS Switchgrass S1-2 | ecosystem: Host-associated > Plants > Roots > Rhizosphere > Soil ... | reverse complement strand
GGCGACGGATCACGAGTCGTGCGAGGGCGAGTGGTCGTGAAGTTCCGGGAGGGGATGTCGACCGCCGCGCGTGCCTCCGCGGCGTCGGGAGCCTCGCGCACCGGCGCTCTCGCCGAGCGCGGGTCGGATGCGAATTTCGATATCGTCCGCATCGACTCCGGCGAGGATCCGCAGTCGGTCGCGCGCGCCTTGTCGCAGCGCCCGGACGTCGAGTACGCACAGCCGGTACATCGCGTGTACCCGCAGCTGGTGCCGAACGACGCGCTCTACAGAGAGCTGCAATGGAATCTGCCGTTGATCGACATGGAACGCGCCTGGGACATCCAGCCGCAGGCCGGGTCCTCGATTACTGTCGCGGTGATCGATACAGGAGTGGCGTATGTCAGCGCGACGATTACGGCGACACTGCCCGAGCGGCGGGTCGACGGAACGCTGTATCCGGCCCTCGGACCAGTCACGATTCCTTATTCGGCCGCGCAGCAGCTCGGGCCGAGCTCACGCTTCGTGGCGCCTCGCGATTTCATCTGCGGCACGACGATGCCGTCGCTCGGGCCGCTCGATTTCGATGGGCATGGGACGCACGTGAGCGGCACGATCGGTCAGCTGACGAACGACAACGCCGGGACGGCAGGTGTGGCGTTCAACGTCCGCATCATGCCCATCAAAGTGCTGGCCAGCTTCTGGGATGTGGTGCTCGGCTGCGCACCGGAGACCGGCGGCAGCGACGACGATGTGGCCCGCGCGATTCGTTATGCCGCCGACAACGGTGCGAAGATCATCAATCTCAGTCTCGGTTCACCCGGCTTCACGGGATCGGCGCCGGTCATGGAAGACGCGATCAAATACGCGGTCGGCAAAGGCGTGTTCGTCGCGATGGCGGCCGGGAACGACTTCGAGAACGGCAATCCGACCGAGGAGCCGGCCGAGATTGCGCAGCGCGTCAAAGGCGCCGTGTCGGTCGCCGCGGTCGATTCGGCAAAGCAGCACTCGTCCTTCTCGAGCAGCGGTTCGTGGGTCGAGCTGGCCGCGCCCGGTGGCTCGGAAACCGACTTGAGTGACAAAGGTGCCATCTGGCAGCAAACCTTCGATTTTTCCCGTACTGATACGTTCGATCCTGCGTACGGGCCGTACCGAGCGCCTCGCTTCGATGTGCTCGGCTACATCGGGTACGTCGGAACTTCCCAGGCGGCTCCGCATGTGGCCGGCGTGGCGGCGATGCTGATGCAGCAGGGCATCACCGACCCGGCCGCGATCGAGGACGCACTCGAAAAGTCCGCAACCCACCTTGGCGCCTCGGGCCGAAATCCACTGTATGGATTCGGCCTCATTCACGCCCGCAACGCTCTGTTCGGTCTGGGCATCGCCAGATAGGCCGGGCAGTGAGCCTCTCCATCATCCGGACGCGGCTCGGGGACATCCTGCGAGGCGCCGCCCTCGGACGCTACGAGCGCGAAGTTCGACAACAGACCGCGGAGCTGAACGACCTCTTCCTGCTGCTGTGCTTCATGGAAGCCGCGGGCATGCCCAACCCGGCTACGCTGTACCTGCTGGAGGTCTATCCGTACCTCCTCGACCAGTTTCACCAGTGGCACACGCGGATGGGAATCGTGCGGTCGCCGCTCGACAGCCTGCCGTGTTGCTAGAAAACCTGGCGACTTGGTCCCTGGTTCCTGGTCCGGCCTTGGGCCTTGGTCCTTGTGCGGACCGAGGGACCCGAGGACCACTAGACGGACCAAGGACTAAGAACGAAGGACCAAGGACTGGAGTTTGATCGCGCTCCTCGATCGGCAGGTCGTGTTCTTCGGCGGCAAAGGCGGCGTCGGCAAGACGACATGTTCGTCTGCTTTTGCGCTGGCGGCGAGCCGTCGTGGGCGTCGCGTGCTGCTGGTGTCGACCGACCCGGCCCATTCGACATCAGACATCTTCGAGCAGCACATCGGTCCCGACGAACGCGAGATCGTGTCCGGTCTGTGGGCGCTTGAAATTGACGCCGTGCACGAAGCGGCGCGCTACGTGGGCGGCGTGAAGCGCGACATCGAACGGATGTTCGCGCCGTCGGTGATCAGGCAGGCGCATCGGCAGATCGACATGGCCGCCGCGTCACCCGGCCTGTCCGAGGTGGCGCTCCTCGATCGCATGATCGATCTCATCGTCTCTCGCGAGGCCGCGTACGATCTGATTGTCTTCGACACCGCGCCGACCGGGCACACAGTGCAACTGCTGCGGATGCCCGAGGTGCTGGATACCTGGATTCAGGCGCTCGTGAAACACCGGCGGGCCATCCTGGAAATCGATCACGGGAAGGACGCCGGTGAGGGGCTGGGCGGCGACCCGGTGCCGGACGGAGAAGATCCGGTGCTGTCAGCCCTCGAGCGGCGTCACGAGCGGATCAAGGTGCTGCGCAGCCGCGTGCTCGATCGCGGTCACACCTCGTTCGTGCTGGTGACCATTCCCGAACGTCTGGCGATCGAGGAAACCGCCCGCGCCGCCGATCTGTTCACCGGCACCGGCATCGACGTCGCGGCGCTCATCGTCAACCGCGTCCTGCCCGACGGGCTGGAAGGGGAGTTCTACCGTTCGCGGAAAGCCCAGGAGGCGCAGTATCTGGAGGAAATCGGCCGGCGCTTTCCGCGGATGCGACGTGTAGACGTGCAGCAGCTCGCGCGCGATGTCTACGGCCTGGCGTCGCTCACCCTGGTCGCCCGCGAGCTGATTCCTGTGTGATTTCCACTTCCGGATGGACCGGAAACGGCCTAGACTGTGATCCTTTCGCTGGAGTTCACGGGTAGACGGAGGAGTCGCCGTGAAGAGATGGCTTATCGCTTCCTGCTGCCTGGTCGCGCTCACCGCTGGCGCGAGCGCCGAACGCGGTGAGCCTGCGTCGCGGGGAAAAACTGCGCCGCCCGCTGCGACGGCTCCACCACCGACGCATGTGCCGACGCTCTTCCGTCCACCGAAACACAAGCCGCCGGCCGGAAAAACGCGCCCGGCGCCTCCGGCCGGCAAGCCTGCGCGACGGCGCTGACGGCGGTTGCTGGCTCGACCGATCCTGCGCGACCGGGATGGCTTGCGCTATTCGAAGATCTCGCGCACGCGGCACTTGAAGTCGTGCACGATGTCGGTCAGGTCGAGATCGTCGTCGACCGTCAAGGTAACCGGCGCGGCCAGTCGCCGATAGGCGGTCGCGGTCTTCCTGTCCGGGTCGAGCACCAGTACGAGCAGGACGCTGCGCGTCAAGTACTCCTCGACCTTCGCGCGGACGTCGACCGGGCGGTCGTCGGGGGAGAGCACCTCCACCACCAGATCCGTCGGACCGTTGAAGAACCCCCTCGAGAGGTTTCCCGGAGGAAGGCGATCGCGTCGGATGAACGCAATGTCGGGAGCTCTGACCGTATCCGGATTCGATGCGAGCTTGAACCCGACCTCCGTACACACGACTCCGAGGGCGTGTGCCTCGACGTGCCGCGTCAATCGTGCGCCGAACCGCATCGCCAGGACGCCGTGGGCAAGGCCCACCGGGCTCATGCGAATGACGCGGCCTTCGACCAGTTCGTACCGGTAGTCGTCGTCCGGGAATTTCTCGAGCTCTTCGGCCGTAACCAACTGTGAGCGGGCAGCCATACGATAAAGGGGTTGCATGACATTCTAGCATCGTCGTTGCGAAGGCGATGCCGCCGGGATTGCCTGGGAATATCGCCGAAATCGCCCCGGACGTGGCAATCGTTGCCGCTCGGAAAGAGCTTTGCGAGGGCAGATTCTGACGTGAAGCGGCTTCAGCGATGAGCAGTATGCCGAACCAGGCGGAGCATCGCGCGGCACTGGGACCGCGCCCTTCAACCTCCACGAGAAGAGTGGGCCGTGCGGGCGCGCTCGCAGCCGTTGTGACATTGCTGCTCGCAACGGCGCCCATTGCCGCTCAAAGTGAAAATGCGTTTGTACGAATCGAAGTGCGAAGCGCCGGCGAAGCCGTTTCGGGCGCTTCAGTCGCGACCGTCAGCACGACGGTTCTCAGCGACGTCACGGGACGTGCTCCGCTCACGACGCCACCGGGCGCCGTCGACATCATTGTGACAAAGGACGGCTACCTGCCCTCAACGGCTGCCATCGTCCTCAGGGCAGGTGAGCAGCGCGACCTGGTCATCGAGCTCCGTCGGCTGGAAGAAGAAGTGATCGTCACAGCAACGCGAACGGATACTCGACTGCAGGATCAGCCGCTGCGGGTAGAGGTGATCGACCGCGAGGAGATCGAAGAGAAAGCCTTGATGACACCGGGGAACGTGGCGATGCTGGTGAGTGAGACAACCGGGCTGCGCGTGCAGACCACCGCGCCATCGCTCGGCGCGGCGAACGTTCGGATTCAGGGACTCCGTGGCCGATATACACAGCTCCTGGCCGACGGACTGCCTCTTTACGGCACTCAGGGCGATTCACTCAGCCTCCTGCAGGTGCCGCCCCTGGATCTCGGTCAGGTTGAAGTGATCAAAGGCGTGGCATCGGCTCTTTATGGTGCCTCGGCGCTCGGCGGCGTCATCAATCTCGTGTCGCGGCGTCCGCGGGCAACGGAGCGACAACTCCTCGTCAACGCCACGTCTCAAACCGGGCGCGACGTGGCCGGCTGGTACGCCCACGCGCCTGTCGGCGCCTGGTCGTGGACGTTGCTTGGAAGCTACAACGGCCAGACCCGTCGCGATCTGGACGGTGACGGCTGGTCCGACCTTCCGACCTTCAATCGCGGTGTGGTTCGCCCCCGGGTGTTCTTCGATAACGGGCGAGGAGGCACGGCGTTCGCGACGCTCGGCGTCAGCGCGGAGGACCGCGATGGGGGCACACTCCCGCTTCGACTCGCGCCCGACGGCCATCCGTTTCAGGAAGCGCTCGCCACGCGGCATCTCGACGGCGGCTTCGTGGCCCGATGGGTGGCGGCCGGCAATCGTCTGATCGCTGTGCGCGGATCGGCGCTGCGACAGCAGCAGCACCGGCAATTTGGAGACGCAAGTGAGCACGGCACGCGGTCGTCGTGGTTCACCGAGGCATCGATACAAGGCGTGGACGGGCGTCACACATGGGTGGTCGGAGGGGCTTTACAGCAGGATCGATTCAGTCTCGACGAGCTTTCGCAGTTCGACTACCGCTTCTCGTCCCCGGCCGTTTTCGTTCAGGACGAAGTCTCGTTCGGGCGGAAGTGGACATTGGGAGTGAGCGCACGGGCCGATGTGCACTCCGAGTACGGCGTGTTGGCGACGCCGCGACTGTCATTCCTGGCCCGGCCCTGGCCCGGTTGGACGATTCGTCTGGCGGCCGGCACGGGCGCCTTTGCGCCGACCCCGTTCACGGAAGAAACCGAAGAGACGGGCCTGTCGCGTGTGCTGCCGCTTCGAGGCGTGCGTGCCGAGCGCGCGCGCGGCACATCGATTGATGTGACACGGGTGCTCGGTTCATTCGAGGTGACGGGCACCGTCTTCGGATCGATCGTGGACCATCCACTGGAGCGGCGCCTGGCCGGTGCAAATCAGGTGCAGCTCGTGAACGCCGATGGGCCAACCCGAACGGCGGGGACGGAACTGCTCGTCCGCTATCGGGCGAAAGAATTCACGGCGCTCGTGACGCATGGCTGGACGTCTTCGACCGAAATAGATCCCGACGATGGCACTCGTCGCGATGTTTCATTGACGCCTCGTCAAACGGCGTCGTTCACGGTGATGTGGGAAATGGAAGGCGCGGGGCGGCTGGGATTCGAAGGGTACTACACGGGGCGTCAGTCTCTTGAGGAGAATCCGTACCGATCAACCGGACGATCGTATGTTCTGATTGGCGCGCTTGCCGAGCGCAGGGTCGGGCGCGTCCGATTGTTTCTCAACAGTGAAAACCTGCTCGACGTCAGACAAACGCGATATGACCCGCTGGTCTTGCCGGCGCCGCGCCCTGATGGTCGCTGGACGGTCGACGCGTGGGCGCCGCTCGACGGTCGCGTGATCAATGGCGGCATTCGCCTGCAGTTTTAGTCTCGCCAACCACGTTGATAGCTTCGCGCGCGAGCACCGGCTGGACCGAAACTTGACTGAATGGGTGAAGTTCTCAGGGCTCGTCGCGAGGCGCGACGAAGCGGGTGCCGAAGACGCTGATAGGAGGGGGCAACGGATGAGCCCGTCGTGTTGCCGGTCACGATGGGGGGCGGGCGAATATTGCCCGGATCGACGCTCCTGGGCACGCTCATGAATGGTCGTGATGGTTCAACTGATGGTGCGCCGTCAATGGTTGTGGCCTCGCCCCGGGAGACGTATCATCGGAGGAGATGTCGTCCTGCCCGGAGAAGCGCCTGCGCCGGCGATCGTCTCGCATACTTGCCGCAGCACTGTATGGCCTGGTCATTCTTGCTGCGTCATTCGAGCACCACGACTTCCTTTGCCACCTTCAAAACCCCCGGCACTGCAACGCATGCACTGCGAGTCAGCCCGGCTGCGATCCGCAGACGCTGACCGCGCCGCGGACCTCCCAACTCGCCGACGCCGGGCGTGCGGTCGCTACTCATGTAGCTGCTCAGGGCGCGCTGCTGGCGGTGCGCTCCACGGGGCGTTCCCCGCCCATTTCCGTCCACGCCTCCTAGACTTTCCGAAGTAGTGCAGGCCACCAGGCTTGCCGGCCGGCGATGACGGTCCGGCAAGCGTGAAGGTTTGCGCTGCACCAGGCCCGAAGGATCGCGCTACACCAGACGTGACGGTTTGCGCGACACGTAGGGCGCCAAGTTTTCGGACTGTCAAACGCAAGGACAACTTTTGGGAGGATGAACATGCGACGCCTCTCGTACGTGTGCGCATCGGTCGCTGTGGTCGCGGTGTTGCTGTCCCCGAAGGACGCGGCCGCTCAAGGGCAGGATGCCCAGGCCCTGCGGCAGGAGATCGATCAGTTGAGGAAGGACTTCGAGGCGCGGCTGTCGGCGCTCGAGACCAGACTCGCCGCAATTCAGGGCGGACAACCGGCTGCGGCGCCGGCGCAGGCAGGCGCACCGGCTCCCTCGCCGCCGACGGCACCGGTCCCTCCAGGCGCCGAAGGCGCTGGCGGCCCGACAGGGGCGCTGCCCGTGTACGGGTCTGCCGTCACAGGATCGAAGGTCTTCAATCCGGACATGGCGGTGATCGGCGATTTCCTCGGCGCGGCCGGCAGGAATCGCGTCAATCCGAACCCGGCGCTCGAGATGCACGAGTCGGAGGCGTCGTTTCAAGCCGTCGTCGATCCGTACGCGCGTGCCGACTTCTTCGTCTCGTTCGGCGAGGAAGGCGTCAATCTCGAAGAGGGGTTCCTGACCTTCACCGAACTGCCCGGTGGTCTGCTCACCAAGGTCGGCAAGATGCGCGCAGCGTTTGGAAAGGTGAACTCGCTGCACAACCACGTGCTTCCCTGGGCGGATCGACCACTCGTGATCAACAACCTGGTCGGCGGCGAAGACGGGATCGACGACGCCGGTTTCTCGGTGGCGAGGTTGATCCCGAACAAATGGATCTTCCTCGAAGCGACAGGGCAGGTGTTCCGTGGAGACTCAGGCGAGAACTTCTTCAAGTCGAGCGAACGGGGCGACCTGAGCTATGTGGGCCATTTGCGCGGGTATCAGGATCTGTCGGAATCGACGAACGTCGATCTCGGGCTCTCGTTCTCGCACGGACACAATCCGTCGGGGATCGTCGGGGACGTCGACCTGGGTCGGTTCACGACGCAGTTGTGGGGCATCGACGCCACCGTCCGGTGGCGGCCGCTGCAGCGGTCGATCTACCGCTCGTTCATCGGCCGCAGCGAAATCATCTGGAGCCGGCGCGATCAGCCGGGCGGGCTCCAGGCGTCCAATGGGTTCTACGTGTCGGGTGATTACCAGTTTGGACGCCGCTGGTTTGCCGGTCTCCGAGTGGACCGCTCAGAGCGAGCAGTGGACGCCACAGTCCTCGATACAGGGCAGTCGTTCCTGCTGACCTACTGGCCGAGCGAATTCAGCCAGGTGCGCGGACAGTATCGGCGCACCGCGTACGGCGACGGACCAACGGCAAACGAATTGCTGTTCCAGTTTCAGTTCGCGATCGGTGCGCACGGGGCGCATCCTTTCTAAGGTTCGGGGGCTTGGTATCACGAAGTCACGAAGACGCGAAGCAACCCATTGCACGGGGAGATTTCGTGCCTTCGTGCCTTCGTGATGAAAGATGGTGACCCATGAAGAGAATCATGTTCGCGCTGGCATTGCTCGTGTTCTTCAACAGCCCGGCGTTCGCTCAAGGCAAGCTGACCGTCGTGACCACTACAGAGGACCTCGCGTCGATCGGCCGCGAGGTCGGCGGCGACCATATCACCATCGAGTCGATCGCGCGCGGCTATCAGGATCCGCACTTTGTCGAGGCGAAGCCAAGCTTCATCCTGAAGCTGCAGCGGGCCGATCTCCTGATCGCGGTGGGCCGCGAGCTCGAGATTGGCTGGCTTCCGCCGCTCATTCAGCAGAGCCGCAACGCGAAGATTCAATCGGGTGCCCAGGGCTATCTGGACGCGTCCGCGGAGGCGAAGATTCTCGAGATTCCTCAAGGTCAAATCACCCGTGCGATGGGTGACGTCCATCCGCTCGGGAACCCCCACTATTGGCTCGATCCCGAGAACGGCACGATCATCGCGCGCGAGATCGCGGCGAGGCTATCGCTAATTCACCCAAACGATAAGCCGTACTTTGACCAGCGGCTGGCCGATTTCACGAACCGGCTCGCCGAGGCGGAGAAGCGCTGGATTGCGGCGATGGCGCCCTACAAGGGCCTCAAGGTGGCGACGTATCATCGGTCGTTTCCGAATTTCACGGATCGCTTTGCGCTCGAGGTCATCGGCTATGTGGAGCCGCGCCCCGGCATTCCACCGTCGCCTGGCCACACGCTCGAACTGATCCAGGAAATGAAGCGGCTGAACGTCAAGATCATCCTCGTCGAGCCGTATTTCGATCTGAAAACGCCGAATGCCATCGCGCGTGAAACCGGCGCCCGCGTGGTCGTCCTGGCGCCATCAGTGGGCGGGACGAAGGATGCCACGGACTACTTCAAGCTGTTCGACTACGACATCAGCACGCTGGTGGCCGCCATCAAAGAGAGTGGAGGAAAGTAGATCATGGACATGAGCGTCCTGTTGTTCTTGGCGCCGCCGTTCGTCGCGAGTCTGGTGATCGCGGGGATTCACGCCTACCTGGGCATCCACGTCGTCGAGCGCGGTGTCATCTTTGTCGATCTCTCACTGGCGCAGATTGCCGCGTTTGGCGCCACCATCGCATTGCTGATGCCGTGGTCCGGCGGCGACCCGCACGGCAATGCGGCGTACTGGACGAGCCTGGCATTCACGTTCCTGGGCGCGGCGATCTTCGCGACGATTCGCAGCCGCCGCGCGCGTATCCCGCAGGAAGCGATCATCGGGATCTCCTACGCCGTGGCATCGGCCGCGACAATCCTCGCGATGAGCAAGTCGACCTCGGAAGGGGAGCACCTCAAGGACATGTTGGTCGGCAACATCCTCGCGGTCTCCTGGTCTGAGGTGGGGCTGACGGCTTTGCTCTACGGTGTCATTGGCGTGTTTCACTTCATCTTCCGCCGCCGGTTTCTCGCCATCTCGATGGATCCAGAACGCGCCGAGGCCGACGGCATGTCGTTAAGGTTCTGGGATTTCCTCTTTTACGCCTCGTTCGGGTTCGTCGTCACCCGGTCCGTGTCGATCGCCGGGGTGCTGCTCGTCTTCTGCTACCTGATCGTGCCATCGGTTGCGGCGATGCTCTATTCAGATAGGATCGGCAAGCGTCTCGCGATCGGCTGGGCGATGGGCACTATCGTGTCGGCTCTGGGCGTCTACCTCTCGCTGCAACTAGACTTGCCGACCGGGGCGACGATCGTGTGCACGTTCGGCCTCGTCCTGATTATCATGGCGGCGGTGCGGCCATTGATTCAGCGCAACGCGCCCGTGGACGTTGATCAGATGAAATACGTGAACCGGGCCCATAGCCCCTCTCATTGAGCGGACGGTCGTCTCGTGCGTTGCCGGAACTGTGGAACCGAAATCGCGGACAAAGCGCTCATTTGCTATCGGTGCGGAACCGCCACGACGGAGGCCAAATTCAAGCCGGCCGCTCCCCGCCGGTTTTCTTCCTGGCTCATCGCTGACGTCCTCGTCATCGTGGTGCTGGCGTTGGCGGCACTCGGCATCGACAGAATGGCCCGGGCCGACGCTCCCCATCTCGCCAGCTGGATCCTGGTCGCCGCCGCGGTGGTCCTCGTCGCGGTCCGCGCGTACCTGCGGCGTCGGTGATTCACGTCGACCGCAGAACACGCCGCGACCGCCGTGAGCTTGGGTTTTCCCGGCGTGCTCCGCGGATTCCGCGGTTTTCTTACGTGCGATAATCGAGACATGAAGTTTCGAGAGCCGCGGCGACTGGCGCGGGCCGCGCTCGTTCTGTGGATCCTGTGGGCCGTCGTCGCGTGGAACGTCGTGTTCGATCACGCGATCGAGGTGGCGGGCCGGCGGTATGTGCGCGCGGCCGCGGAAGCGGCCCGGGCCGGTGGACCCTTTGCGCGCGTCGACGACTGGATGCGTCCCGCCGTGGCCAGCGGCCTCTGGACGGCATCGGTCACCGCCCTCGCCATTCTTGCCGTCGGGTGGCTGGGCATCCGCCTGACAGGCGCATGGAACCGGCCATGCGCTTGACCCCGCATCCGCTGATTTTCGACTGGAATCACGACACCGTGGCCGCACCGCCACCGATGGCCATGCTCAACGACGAGACGCTGCGCGACGGGCTGCAATCACCGTCGGTGCAGACGCCGTCGGTCGATCAGAAGATCGAGATCCTGCACCACATGGACGGCCTTGGCATCGACACGGTCGACATCGGGCTTCCGGGCGCCGGCCCGAGAGCGGCCGGAGAGGTCGAACGGCTCGCACGCGCTATCGGAGATGGGCGTCTGAAGATTTCCGCCAACTGCGCGGCGCGGACCGTGGCCGCCGACATCGCGCCGATCGTCGACATCACGCAGCGCACCGGCGTTCCGATCGAATGCTGTACCTTCATCGGGTCGAGTCCGATCCGGCAGTACGCGGAAGGGTGGACGCTCGACTATCTTCGCAACGCCACCGAAACCGCGATCAGCTTCGCCGTGAAGGAAGGTTTGCGCGTGATGTTCGTCACCGAGGACACCACGCGCGCCGACCCCGAACAGCTGCGGCTGCTGTACACGACCGCGATTCGTGCCGGCGCGACGCGCCTGTGCATCGCCGATACCGTGGGACACGCGACGCCGAACGGGGCGAAGGCCGTGGTGACCTACGTCAAGGCATTGATTGCGGAGCTCGGCGCCGACGTCGGCATCGACTGGCATGGCCACCGCGATCGGGGGTTCGGCGTGGCGAGCAGCCTCGCGGCGCTCGAGGCGGGCGCGACGCGGCTGCACGGCGCCGCGCTGGGCATCGGCGAACGCTGCGGCAACACCGCCATCGATCTATTGCTCGTCAACCTCGTGATGATGGGATATCTCGAGCGCGATCTGAGCGGCCTGCCGGCGTACTGCCACGCGGTGGCGCGGGCCTGCCACGTGCGCATTCCGCCGAACTATCCCGTAATCGGCGCCGACGCGTTTCGCACCGCGACCGGCGTGCATGCCGCGGCGGTGGTAAAAGCCTTCAGGAAAGGCGACCGCGCGCTGATGGATGCGGTGTACGCGGGCGTGCCGGCGAGTCTGGTGGGACGCGAGCAGGAAATTGAAGTCGGGCCGATGTCCGGCCGATCGAATGTGATCTTCTGGCTCGAGAAGCACGGCCTGCCGGCCAGTGACGAGGTCGTCGACCGCATCTTTTCGGCCGCCAAGGCGTCCAATCGGACGTTGACGCACGATCACATTCTGAAGATCGTCGAAGAATCCAAAGCGGAGCCCGTGGCCACGGGCGACCGCGGCGCTACTTCTTCCCGTTCAGCAGTTCGTCGATAAACGTCGCCGCCGCCGGCTCGCTCGTGCGCGTGAGCGCGGTCACCGCCGCTTTCTTGATGGTCACGTCCGACGCGGTCCGGGCGAGTTGCACCAGCCACGCGACGCCGTCGGCCGGCTTCAGATCGGTCAGCCAGACGAGCGGCAGCCCGCCGGCATCGATGTCGCACTCGGGCGTGAACGAACGGAGCTTGACGATCGCTCCGCCTTCCATCCGCGCCAGCACGTAGAATTCCGACGGCGGTTCCAGGAGCACCTTGACGCCGTAGCCGCCGCAGGTGCGCCGTGCGGCCGGTGCGGCAGCCAGGCGATATCCGATCCACGCCGGCATCTTCGTCGCGGCGACCGCCTGCACGACGCGGTCGACGCCTTGAGCCGCTGAGCGCATATCGACCTTGGCGTTCGTAACCGGCGCCTGCGCGGAGGCCGGGACGGCCAGCAGCCAGCAGAGTGCCGCCGGCACCAGGCACCGGGCACTCAGCACCCGACGCCCGGGACCTGGCACGTCGCGCGGACCGCCGGGCGGCAACCACCAGGCCGGCGTCATTTCAACAGCTCCAATAAATAGTCGGTGGCTTCCTTCGAGTTCATCGACGTGAGCTTCGCGACGATCTCGCGCTTCATCGCCGGGTCCTTTTCAGCGCGTGCGAGCTCGACCAGCGTCGCCGCATTGCGCTGCGCCACCAGGGCGTTCTGGATCTCGCGTTTGATCTCGTATGGGGCGTCGGCGGTGTAGAGCGCCTTCAGCGAGTCGGTCTTCGCGGTCGAGCCGAGATTCCGGATGGCCTGACGGCGCATCTCCGGGTCCTTGTCGGAACGGGCGACTTCGAGCAACCGGTCGCCATTGCCGCTGGCACGCAGCGCCTGAAGGATAGAGCGCTTCAAGTCGGCCGACGATTCGCTCTGGTACAGATCCCATAACTCGGTGTCGGCGCGAATGATGCCCAGTTGCTGAATCGCCTGCCGCCGGAGCTCGGGCGCCGTCTCGGTTTTCGCGATCGACAGAAGCCGCGCCCGGTCGCCCGGGTTGTTCAAGCCGCGCAGGATCTGCCGCTTCAGCGCAGGGTCGTTCGCACCGCGATAGATATCGTCGAGCAGTTGCCGGTTCTCTGGACCGCCCATCGCACCGAGATACCGCACGGCTCGCAACTGCAGGTCGGGGTTCCCGTTCTTCGCGACATCGGCGATGATCACCTTCGCCCGCGCCGAGCGGCTCTGGCCAAGGACGAACAGCGCGTTCTCCTGCATCTTCACCGAGCTGTTACCGGCCAGCAGCTTCTCGATCATCGGGACGGCGCGGTCCGGATCGCTCTGCATCAGGCCGCGCAGCGCCAGCAGCTTGATCTCCTCGTCGTTCTGCGAATCAGGCGACACCGCCTGGCCCGAGGCCTGGCGGACTTCCACTTCGAGCGCTTTGGCGTCCTTCAGCCACCGGCTGTCGGCGAAGCGCTTCTGCAAATCCGCGAGTGTCGCCAGCGCCTGGTCGCGTTGTCCCTGCTTGGCGAATGAGTACGACTTCCAGTAGAGCCCGGCGTCCACTCGAGCGCCGCCGAGGCCAATCATCTGATCCAGTTGCTGGACGGCGCGATCGTAGCGGCCGTGGTCGATCGATTCGCGCGCCTGCCGATACAGTGAGTCGGCACGCGATTCGCTCTGCTCGGCACCCCGGCCGAATGGCCCCGGGTTCGGGTTGGGGTTCTGTCCGGCGAAACCGAAGGCAAAGGCCTCTGCGCCGGCGCGGGCGAACTCGGCCGCCGCGCGCGCGCTTTCCTTGATCGCCTCCTTGTCGATTTTGAAGGCCTCCTTGTCGAACTTCAGATCGAAGTTCAGACCGTTCAAGTCAAAGTCGAGCTGGCGATCGAAGTCGAAGTCGAAGTCGAAATTGAAGTCGTTATCGAACGTCGGCGGCAGCGGCGGTACTGGTGCCAGCGGTGCGAGCGGTGCCAGCGGCGCCACGGGGGGCCGGGGAGCGCGAGGCGCCTGCGCGGGTCGTGCCGCGGCCGTGGGCTGCGGCAGCGTTGATAGCGCCGGCGGCGCCGGCGGCGCGGGAATCTGTCCGGCGACCGCGTAACCGGCCGACACCCATCCAACGAACGCGAGGCTGATCATCTGTCTGGTCATCACTGTGCTCATAGTGTTTTCCGAGTGGGAAGTGAGACGGGCGCGGATTCGCGCTCGTGCAGTTCATCGGCCAGGACGCGGACCTTGAAGAGCAGGGCCGCCGCATCCACACGGGTTCGGACATCGTCGAGCTCTGCCGGGGTCACCTTCGAGGGCCCGTGGACGACGTCCAGCAGGCTGCGTTCGAGATCGTCGAGGACATTGGCAACGAAGAGATCGCCAGCGAAGGTGGCTGCGTCACGATAGAGACGGTTCGAGTCGATCAGATCCGCGGCCCACATCTGCTGGTCGGAGAGGTCGACGCGATCGCCCTGGGCGTTGACCAGATCGAGCAGCACGCGCTCGGATCGCTCGAGGTGATCGCCGATCGCGGCCAGCCGAACCCGCTCGCCCGCCTCCGCCGGATCGACCGATGCCGTCGTAATCGTTGGCGTGGCGGTTCGTGGTCCCCACATCCGTCCCGCCACGAACGCCGCCACCACCAGCGTGGCAACGAGGGCGGCGCCCAGGATCGGCTGCCAGCCCAGCCACGCCTGCCACCACGGCACCGCGCGCTCGGGGAGGCGCCCGCGGAGGCGTTGCCACACCTCCGTCGGGTACGAGTCGTCTCGCGCGGGGACCGCTGAGATCGGGACGAGACGAAGTGTTTCCGCGAGGGATTCACGGGCTGTGGCGCATTCGGCGCACGCATCGAGATGCCGTTCGACCTCCGGCGATCCTTCGCCGTAGTAGTGGAGAATCAGATCCGCTTCGGTGCAGTGGCTCATGACCTTGTTTCCTGGGTACGGAGGGGCGCAAGCGAGACGCGTAACTTCCTGACGGCGCGAAACACACTGTGCTTCGCCGCGCTGGTGCCAAGCCCCAGCATCTTCGAAATCTCCTGGATCGACCGGCCTTCGTGGTGGCGCAGCGTGAACGCCGCGCGTTCGAGCGGGCTCAAATCGCGCATGGCGTCCTCGACACGCTGCCCGATCTCGGCACTTTCGGCCAGACGGTCCGGGCCGTGACCATCGCCGGCCAGGGACAACTCGACGGCCTCGAGACCCTCCCCCCGCGACTGGTCCTGCCGCGATTGCCGGGTTCGGAGGAGATCCACCGAACAGTTCGCGACGATGCGGTAGAGCCATGTCCCGAAGTTGGCGCGCGCTTCGAAGCGTCCGAGCTGGCGATAGGCACGAAGAAAGCTCTCCTGGACCACGTCTTCCGCATCCTGTTCGTTGCCGGTCATCCGGTACGCGAGCCGGAAGACGGCGTGGCTATGGAGCTCGACCAGCACGCGAAAGGAGTCGCTGTCCCCCTGGCGGGCACGGGCCAGGACGGCTGCTGCCTCGGTCGCCTCCATCTGAATCAATTAGACGGGGGGGGACCCGGGCGGTTGGGTCTGCCCCGATTTTCCAGCGGGGGGGCCCCCGTCCGCCGGTGCCCGCTACTTGAGATCCCCGGCAAGGACCGCCCTCTGGTACTGTTCGTACGAAAAGACGAGGATCAGCGGCACACGCAGATCGGCCGGGATCCCCTGCGGATGGTGACCGGCGTACTTGACGAAAGCCGGCGTCTCGGAGCGGATCAAGGTGCGGTCGCCGCTGCTCAGCAGACCCGACCGGTTCTGGAGGACGTACCACTTGAACCTGATCCCCCAGGTCGGATCGGTGACGGCAGTTCGCAGACGGCCCCACTCGCGAAGCAGTGAGAGGTTGGCATCCGAGTTCTCCGAAAACGCGACCGAGGCGCCTGGTTCAGTGTGCGAGTTGAGCCAGTCCAACACATCCTCGTCGAGCGCGTCCCACCAGTAGGTCGGTGTCATGCCGAGGCCCGTGGCGCCTCGAAGGCCGCCGACGAGGAAGCTGTAGTGCGACAGCGTCTGCGGGTAGTATCGCCCAAGATTGAGAGCTGAACCGGCGAGCGAGGCAGTAAGCGCAACGCGAACGAGCCGCTGGTGCCGGATGTGACCCTGGCGGCGGGAATCGACTTGGCAAAGACGTTGCGCACCAATGCCGGCCAGAACGCACCAGAAGCCGAACGCGGGAAGAAACAGCCGGACTCCGTCGTACCACGGTGCCCCAGGCAGCGCCCGGACGACCATGAGCGTGGCCCAGTGAAGAGGCAGTGAGAAAGAAGATGGGCGGGCGTGGTCATGGATTGGCGACCGTTTGCCGACGCAGTCTCTCAAGCCGACGAGGCCGAGCACCAGCGTTGGTATCGGCGTGACAAGCAGCAGCCACGCGACGGTGTTGTACCACGGCGGGTAAGGCTGCCTCGAGTCCTCGCGCATCGAGCCGGACAGATAATCGCGGACACTTATCGACGGACGTGGCTTCCCGGCGGAGGGTCCAGGTAATCGAGACGGTCCCGCCCCAAAGAAGTTGAGGTCCGGGCGCCCAAGATTCAGGCGGACATGTTCGGCCATGGCGGCACGTGGCGCATGCCACAGCGGTGGGTTGACAGCGTAGAACGTGAGAAATGCGACGGGTACCAGCACCAGGAGCTCCCGTCGCTGTTCCGCGTCTCGTGTGATCGCCCGCGACAAGGCGACAGGAAGAGTGGCGAACCATCCCGAGAACTTCGTCGCCCACGTGAGGCCAAGCAGGACGCCCACGGTGCATCCCGTGCGCGTTCCGCGCTGAACCGAGGAATCAGCCGCCCAGAGCAGGAGCCACCACGCCGTGACCTGGCCGTCGAGCGCGGCGAAGTGTGCGTCCGAAAACATTCTTGGCAGGGTGAGCAGCGCGATCGGAGCGACCCACGCGGCGATGGCGCCGTAGTCCTGCTTCAAACGAAACGCCACGGCGCCGCAGGCGAGGCTGAACACCGTGATCGGCCCAAGACGCGCCGCAGTGAGAGGGCTGAGCGTCCCGCTCAGGAGCGCCTTGCTGACGGCAATCGGGATGGCGAACCAGGCCGGATGTCCTTCGAAGCGGTTGGTGAACAGCCAATACTCGCGAATGACCCGGCTGGAGAGCGCGCTCAGACCTCCGTCCGGGTTCCCGAAGTCGAACAGAAGGTGGAACCATGCCACAACCGGATCGGTGCGAAGGAGGTAATAGCCTTCGTCCCAGACGATCGGCATGCGCGGCGCGGTGCCCGCGAGAATCAGCCAGCTTCCCAGCGCTATCACGAGCGCGAGCCGCCACGGCCGCAGGCGCCCTTCGAGGGGCGATTGAAGGTCGGTCGCCATGCACATGGCTGACTCGGAAAGTCGCAGCCACTGACGGGCAGTGGCAAGGCTCTACCTGTGAGATCGGGGTACCCGGCGGATTCGGTGCCTCAACGTGACGGACGGCCGAGGCGGGCTTCGATCTGAGGCAGCGCGGCGAGCACCACGTCGCCGACGGTCTGCAGGCTTCTGGCGCTGACGGCTTCGAGCGTGTCCTGCGCCGTGTGCCACTGAGGATACTCGAGATCGATGATGTCCACTGACGGCACGCCGGCCTTCACAAACGGCACGTGGTCGTCCTCGATTTCGGTGGTTCCCGGCAGAAAGTAGGTATCGAGCTTCTGCCGGCGAGCGGCGTCCCAGATGATCTCGGTGAGCCACGGTGTCGAGTTCGAGTCCTTCCGGATGGTCAGATCGCGATCGCCGATCATGTCGATCAGGATGAGCGCCTTCAGCGTCGCCAGCGAGCCATCTTTCTTCGCGGCGTCGACGTAGTGGCGGCTGCCGTAGGTGTTGTCGGTGCCGGCCCACACCTCGTTGACGGCTTCCTCACCATCGAGAAACAGCAATTCGATGGTCAGGGGGTTCCGGCGCGCCTTCAGCACTCGTGCCAGCTCGATGACGAACGCGGCGCTCGATCCACCGTCGCTGGCGCCGACAAACCGGAACCGGGGAAACCGCTTCGTGTCGTAGTGGCCGGCGATGACGATTCGATCCTTCCGCGCCCCTGGAATCGTCGCCACAAGGTTCACCATCGGCAGCTTGCCCGCGGGTGTGTCGTCCACCCACCGCTGTTCGGTGACGGCGACGCCGCTGGCGGCAAGCTGGTCCTTGATGTATTTCCGCGTCTGCTCGATCGCGGGCGACCCTGACGGTCGCGGGCCGATCGACACCAGCTGGCGCAGATGTTCCCAGGCCCTGTTCGAGTCGAACTTCGTGGCGGCCGCTGTTTGCAGCACGAGCGCCGCCACGAGCAGGAGTCTCAACATCTGGTCATCTCGTCATCTATTCATCTGGTCATTGGTCATTGGTCATTGGTCATTGGTCATTGGGTCATCAGCCGATCAATTGAACAATCAATGACCAGATGACCAGATGACCAGATGACCAAATTCACGATCGTTTCTCCCTCGCGACGTAGTCCCGAGCCGTCGGTCCGGTGTAAATCTGTCGCGGGCGTGCGATCTTCTGCTCGGGGTCGAGCAGCATCTCTTCCCACTGCGCGATCCAGCCGGCCGTGCGGGGGATGGCGAAAAGCACCGGGAACATCTCGACCGGGAACCCCATCGCCTGATAGATCAGCCCCGAGTAGAAGTCGACGTTCGGATAGAGCTTGCGGCTGACGAAGTAGTCGTCCTGAAGGGCGATGCGCTCGAGCTCGAGCGCAATCTCGAGCAGCGGGTTCTTGCCGGTGATGGTGAACACCAAATCGGCGATCTTCTTGACCACCTTCGCGCGCGGGTCGTACGACTTGTAGACGCGATGCCCGAATCCCATCAGCCGGACGTTGCCGTCTCCAGACTTGACGCGCTTGATGAACTCCGGCACGCGCGACACCGAGCCAATTTCGGCGAGCATGCGCAGGACCGCTTCGTTGGCGCCGCCGTGCAGCGGACCGTAGAGCGCCGCCGCCGCGCCCGCAAGCGCCGAGTACGGGTCGACGTGCGAGCTGCCGATGTTCCGCATGACGCTGGTGCTGCAGTTCTGCTCGTGGTCGGCGTGCAGGATGAAGAGCACGTCCAGCGCCCGTGCGAGCACCGGATTCGGGTGGTACTTCAACTCGGTCATCTTGAACAGCATGTTCAGGAAGTTGCCGGTGAAGCTCAGCTCGTTGTCGGGATAGATGTAGGGGCGTCCGATGCTGTGCCGGTAGGCGTAGGCGGCGATGCTCGGCACCTTCGCGATCAGCCGGTGCGTCTGGCGCAACCGCGACGCCTTGTCGAAAATCTGCTTCGCGTCGATGTAGAACGTCGACAGCGCGCCGACCGTGCTGAGGAACATGCCCATCGGATGCGCGTCGTACTGGAAGCCCTCCATCAGCTTCTTCATGTTCTCGTGCAGCATCGTGTGGTTCGTGATCTCGCGGACCCAGGTCTGCTGTTGCGCGGCCGTCGGCAGCTCGCCGAACAGAATGAGGTACGCCGTTTCCAGGAAGTCGCTTTCCTCGGCCAGCTGTTCGATCGGGTAGCCGCGATAGAGCAGGACGCCCTTGTCGCCGTCGATGAACGTGATGGCGCTGTGCGTATTGGCGGTGTTCATGAACGCGGGGTCGTACGTCATCAGCCCGAAGTCGTCGGGGGCCGCCTTGATCTGACGCAGATCCATCGCGCGCACGGCGCCATCCTGTATCGGGAGCTCGTAGCTCTTCCCGGTCCGGTTGTCGGTCACGGTCAGCGTGTCTGGCATGTCGATGCTCGAAAGGTCAAAGGCAAAAGGTCAAAGGCAAAAGGGAAGTGTGTACTTTACTTCTAAGTTTTGCCTTTGTCCTTTTGACTTTCGTCGGTTTCGTCGGTTTCCGGGACCGGCGCTCCCGGAACCCGGTAGCTGCCGTCCGCCCATCGCGCGAGGTCCTGGATCTGACATCGCTGGCTGCAGAACGGTCGCCATCGGGGATCGGACGGGTGCCGTCGGCAGAATGGGCACACGACAGCGGCCACGTGTCCCATTGTACAAGGTCGGGTCGGGCGGGTCGGGCAGGTGGGACGTTGGAGCAGACCTGCCAGACCGACCCCGACCTATTCCTGTCGCAGGTCAGCGTGGTGGCGGACGTCGCGTGCGGAGACGATGAAAATGACGTCCTCGGCGATGTTCGTGGCGTGGTCGCCGATCCGTTCCAGATGCCGGGAGATCAGGATCAAGTCGAGCGAGGGCTCGATCGTCGACGGATCCTGCAGCATATAGGTGAGAAGCTCCCGGAAAATCTGGGTTTTCAGCTCGTCGAGCGTGTCGTCCTCGTCGAGCACGTGCTGCGCCAGGTCGAGATCCCGTCTGACAAACGCGTCGAGCGAATCGCGCAGCATCGACTGGGCCAGGCCGGCCATCCGGGGGATATCGAGCAGTTTCTTGACCGGCGGCCGGGCGATACACCGCTGCGCCGCTTCCGCGATGTTCACCGCCAGGTCGCCGACGCGCTCCAGGTCGGTGTTGATCTTCACTGCCGCGACAATCGCACGGAGGTCGGCCGCCATCGGCTGAAACAACGCCAGCAGCGTGAAGCAGCGGTTGTCGATTTCGATGTGCATCGCGTTCACCGGCTGGTCGCCCGTGATCCCGCGGTCGATGAGCGCCGGGTCGCGATCCACGAGCGCCTTGATGGCGACGCGAACCTGTTCCTCCGCGAGGCCGCCCATTTCGAGCAGCCGCCGCTTGAGCTGTTCAAGCTCTTCCTGGAAATGGCGGACGATCCGGTCAGCGGGCTCCATTATCCGAACCTGCCGGTGACGTAGTCCTCGGTCAGCTTCTGGGCCGGCGCCGTGAAGATGCGATTGGTCCGCTCGCATTCGATCAGCTTGCCGAGCCAGAAGAACGCCGTGACATCGGAGACGCGCGCCGCCTGCTGCATGTTGTGGGTCACGATCACAATTGTGTACTGCGACTTGAGCTGGTAGATCAGTTCCTCGATCTTCGTCGTCGCGATCGGGTCGAGCGCCGAGGCCGGCTCGTCCATCAGGAGAATCCCCGGTTCGATCGCCAGCGCCCGCGCGATGCACAGGCGCTGTTGCTGTCCGCCCGACAGCGCGAGCGCCGAGGTATGGAGTCGGTCGCTGACCTCGTCCCACAACGCCGCCGCCTTCAGGCTTGCTTCGACGCGGCCACGCAGTTCTTCGCGCGAGCGAGTCATCCCGTTGATCCGCAAGCCATAGGCGACGTTGTCGAAGATCGATTTCGGGAACGGGTTCGATTTCTGGAACACCATGCCGACCCGGCGCCGCAGATCCACGACGTCGACTGACGAGGCATTGATGTCCTGACCGTCGATCTGGATCGAGCCCTCGACGCGAGCACCCGGCACGATATCGTTCATCCGGTTGAGCGAGCGGAGGAACGTCGACTTCCCGCAGCCCGAGGGGCCGATGAGTGCCGTTACCTGGTGCGCCGGAATCTTCAGGTTGATGTCGGCGAGGACTTGAAGCGCCCCGTAGAAGAAATTCAAATGGGCGACGTCGATCTTGGCGACAGGAGCTGACGGCGTGGTTGTCACTGGAACTGGTGGATCGTACGCCGCCCGTGCCACGGTCGGCCGGTCCTTCAGCAGCATCACCTCAAGGTATCGTCCCGTGGTTTCTGTGCCGTTTCGTCCATGTTAATTCCGTGTAACTGAAACGCAGGGATTGGGGATTAGGGGTTAGGGATTAGACTTCAGACCTCAGACTTCGGACCTCAGACCTCAGACTTCAAAGTTCGAAGCTCAGCGAGCGAGGACCGGCTCGATCGGCTTCTCCGACGGCTCGAGAAATGCCGCAACCTGTTTGCGCAGCTCGTCCTGGATCCGATCGACCGATCGCCGGGCGTCGAGCGTCCGGAAATGAAATTCCTCCGCCATGGAGGCGTACTCCCGCAACAGCTTGTTCTGGTATGAGCGGAAGCTGTCGTAGATGTCGTCGCCGTGCTTCAGATCCATACCCGATTCCCAGAAGTCCATGCCGCGAGACTCGAGGACCCGTCCAATCAGTTTCTCGACATCTATCTTGAGATAGAACACCAGGTGAGGCGCGATAGCGAATCCGTACAGATTGCGAAGCCACTGGCCATCGACGCCGCGGACGCCGGCCCGCGCGAGGGCAGTGAAGATGTAGCGGTCGGAGAGCACCACGAATCCGGCTTTGAGCGCCGGGATGATCTCTTTCTCGAGGCGATCGGCGAAGTCGGTGGCATACAACAGAACGAAAGTCAGCTTGTTCAGCGTGTTGCTCGACTTCGCCAGCTCAATGGTGGGCTGCATCAGCGGCGACCGCGTCCATCCCGTTTCCACCACCCCGTACCCTTTCACCTCGAGCCATTCGCGGAGCAGTTGAATCTGCGTCGTGCGGCCGACGCCATCCGTGCCCTCAATCGCAATCAGTTTTCCGGGATAGTCGTTGATCGGCAGGTAGGGGACGCCGCGTCCGTAGTACCGGCCGGCCTGAATCTCTCCGTTCGCACCGTCCGGCGACGCATCAAGCGGCATCATGAGTGGGCTCCATGGGCGGTTCCTGGACATAGGGGGAGATCAGGCGGCGGACCAGTTGCTGCTGCTGCGTAATGCTGCCTCTCGCGTCGACGACTTCGAGGCCGAATTCGTCCACCATCCGATCGTATTCTTCGAGCACCTTGCCCTGAAAAAGGCGAAAGCTCTCGACGGGATTGGTGCTCCAGCCCAGGTCCATGCCGGCTTCGTAGAACTTCAGCTTGACGCGTCGCGCCATCAGGCGGTCGACCGACACGTCGATGGGCACGCGAAAATACAGCGCGAGATCCGGTTTGACCGCGAAGCTGTAGAGCTCGCGCAGCCAGTGCCGATCGACGCCTCGAGTGGCGTCCCGCGCAAACGCGGTGTACGCGTAGCGATCGGCGAGGACGATCATCCCCGCCTTGAGCGGCGGGATGATCTTGTAGAGCAGCCGGTCAGCGAAGTCCGTGGCGTGCAGCAGGCTGAACGTCATCGGGGTCAGGGTGTTCTTTCTCTTGCCGGTCTTGGTCGCCGCCTTCACGAGGAACGACGAGTTCCAGTCCGTGACGAACACCCGGTGACCTTCGGCGGTCAACCACTTCGCGAGCAGCGCCAGCTGCGTGGTTTTGCCCGAGCCGTCGATGCCCTCGACGACGAACAGCTTCCCCGGATATCCGTGACGACTGGTCAGAGTGTTCAACATAAGATTGTCCGCTCGCTTCAAGGCGAAGCGGCTTTCCGATAAGGCGTTCGAACGGCGCGGCGTGGCGCGCCGCGGCCCAGAGCTCGAGCTCGGCGTCACCTGACGTCCGGGTCTGCAGCAACGCATCGTCGCCGCGATCGTTGAGTTTCACGCCGGCGATGCACCGCGAGTGGCTGCGATCGAGGCTTTCGGCCAGCCGCAGGATGGCCGCCAGCGCGCGAATGGCCCTTCGCCGTTTGCGGCCGAGGTCGCCGTAGCCTTCGTGCCGCCTGCTGGGTGTGGCCCTGCGGTGATACCGCGCGACGAGCGCCATCGTTTCGATCTCGTCGGGCTCGAAGCCGCGCAGATCGCCGTTTTTGATCAGGTAGTACGAGTGCTTGTGATGGCCGTCATACGAAATGTGCACGCCGATATCATGGAGCAGCGCTGCATACTCGAGCCATTCGCGGCAGTGGTCGGTGAGCGCATGAATGCCGCGCGTCTGATCGAAGAGGCTGGAGGCGAGGCGCGCGACCTGCGTCGCGTGCTCGGGCGAGTAGTTGCACCGCTCGGCCAGCTCGATGACGCTCCGCCGCCGCACGTCGGGGTAGCGATCGGCCTGCGCGATCTGCTTCCGGTGCCGTGCGATGTAGTCGAGCACGAGACCCTCGCGAAGGGAGAAGTCGCAGAGCGTCAGCTCGGCCGCGCCGAGGCGCCGCAGGACCGTTTCCAGCAGAACCGCGCCTGTCGGCGCCAGGTCGGCGCGCCGCGGATCGAGGCCGGGCAACCGCAATCGCTCGTCGAGGGGCAGCGAAACGAGCTGCTTGCGCAGGCGGCGGAGCTGTTTCGCGGTGACGCGCTGGTTGCGCAGAGGGGCATCGGTCGGACGTCCCTGCGCGGCCGCGATCACGGCACCAAGACTCAGAATCGTTCCCGACGTGCCGATCACGCGGTCGAATCCGGCGCGCGAGATCTTCTCGAGGTACTCACCCGCGACTGTAGCGACACGCTTCGTGATCCTGCGCGCATCGCGCGGTGACAGCGGGTCGCTCTTGACGTATCGTTCCGTCAGACGAATCACGCCCACCTTGAAGCTCTGTCCGAGCTCGACCGCCGGACCCGTGCCGCGCGTAACCTCGACGCTCCCCCCGCCGATGTCGATCACGACCGTGATATCGCCCGTGACGTTGACGCCGTATGCGGCGGCGAGATGAATGAGCCGCGCTTCCTCGGTGCCCGCGATCACGCGCGCGCGGATGCCGGTCTGCTCGGCGGCCGCCTTCAGGAGGTCGCCGCCGTTCTCGGCTTCGCGAACGGCGCTCGTCGCGACGGCGACGATCTTGTCGACCCCGTGCGACTCCGCCAGGCGGGCGAACTTCGAGAGCACCTGCAGCGCCGCATGCATCGCCCCCGGCGTCAGCGCCCGTCCGTCGAGTCCGCCCGCGCCCAGGCGGACCATCTCCTTCTCGCGGTCGATGATCTCGAACGAGAGGTCGGGGCGCACCCGTACCACAATCATGTGGAGCGAGTTGGTGCCGATGTCGATGGCCGCGATACGCATGTAAAATCGATGTAAATAAACCGTTGAGCTTGACGGCCCGCTATAATCGCCCGGAACAATAATCGCTGAAAACGCTCCGCTGTCTCGCCTCTCTATTATCATGCCCGGGTCACATCCGCGTTACGACCTATTGCACCGTCGCCTGGTGAGATTCACGCGAAGCCTGGACGGAGTCGAAAAAGGCCGGATTGAGTCGGTGCACCGGGCCCGCGTTGCCTCGAGGCGGCTGCGGGAAGTGTTGCCGGTGCTCCAGCTCGAGGGGAAAGTCGCGAGCGATCTCGGCCGGCGACTCCGAAAAGTGACCAAGCGACTGGGCACGGTCCGGGAACTCGACGCATTGTTCGTGCTCGGGGACGCGTATCAGGAGTTGGTGCGCGACGACGTGCGGCCGCTGACGCGCGTGATCTCGGCCATCGGGCAGGAGCGGTCAGTCGCCCGCGACCGGCTTTTGGCGCGGCTGCCGGTCACACCGCTGCGGCGACTCGCTTCCAAGTTGGAGAAGGTGGCGGATGCGCTGGTCGATCGCGAGAAGGGCCATGGGCGCGCGAGGGGATGGCGGTGGGCGATCGACGCCCGTGTGGCCAATCGCGCCGCTGTCCTGAAGCGTTCGATCGACACGGCGGGGGCCGTGTTTCTTCCAGCTCGCGTCCACGACGTACGAATCGCGATCAAGAAGCTGCGCTATTCGGTCGAGCTCGAAGCCGAGGTGTCTGCAGACAAGAGCTGGAATCGGGACCTTACGATCCTGAAACGGATACAGGACCTCCTGGGCCGACTCCACGACAGGCAAGTGCTGATCGAGCGGGTACGACACGTGCAAGCATCGTTGACGCCGCCGGATCTCGTCGTGTGGCGCGGTCTGGGCAACCTGGTGACGACGATCGAGAACGAATGCCGTCAGCTCCACGGTCGCTACGTGCGCGATGCGGCGGCGCTCGTCGCGCTCTGCGATCGTGTCTCGGGCCGCACGTCCGGCGCGCCGGGCGCTCGTCGCGCCGGGTGACTCGCTGAAAGGTTCGTGAACGCGAGCGAGAGGTGTGATGGCAGGACCTTACGAGCTCTATCTGATTCGTCACGGCGTCGCCGAGGATCGCGGAGACGAGTGGCCCGACGATAACAAGCGGCCGCTCACGGAGGAGGGGACCGCGCGGCTGCGCAAATCGATGCGCGGCCTCGCACGCCTGGGAATCTCCTTCGATGTGGTGCTGACGAGCCCGCTCGTTCGTGCGCGGCAGACAGCCGAGGTCGTCGCCGCGGAGAGCGCTCCCCGGCCGCATGTCGTCGTGACGGAGTCGCTGGCGCCTGGCGGAACGCATCAGGCCGTCCTGGCCGATCTCGAGAAGCAGTCGCGGCGATCGAAGATCGCGCTCGTGGGCCACGAGCCGGACCTCGGCGAGCTGGCCGCGCGCCTTGCCGGTTCGCGGCATGCCTTCGAGCTCAAGAAAGGGGCGGTCTGCCGCATCGACGTGCAGACGCTGCCGATGGGCGGCCCCGGCGCCCTCCGTTGGTTTCTGACCCCGCGGATCATGCGGGCTCTCAAGCGCTAAACAGTCGAGCAGGTCGGGTCGGTCAGGTAGGTCTGGTCGGTCGGGTGAGCTAAAGAGAACCACGCTACCTGTCTGACCTTACCTATGTGCCTCATTCGACGAAGCGGTAGCCGAGTCCCACCACGGTTTCGATCTGACGGCCCGCGCTGCCGAGCTTGTTACGCAGGCGGCCTACGTGCACGTCGACCGATCGCGTTTCAACGAGGCGATCGTAGCCCCACACGCGCTCGAGCAGGCGGTCGCGCGAAATCACCCGATTGCGGTTCTGCACCAGATACCGCAGCAGCTCGAATTCGCGGCGCGTGAGCCTGATCGGCGCGCCGTCGACGGCCACGGCCACGGCGTCGAAATCGGCGTTCAAATGGGAGCCTTGGTACCCGATCGGTCCGCGTTCCTCGATCGTGGTGCTCCGTCGCAGCACCGCTCGTACGCGAGCGGTCAGCTCGCGGAGGCTGAACGGCTTCGTCACGTAATCATCCGCGCCGAGCTCGAGTCCCGTCACCCGATCGTCCTCGCTGGTGCGCGCCGTCAGCATGATGATCGGCACGTGCCGTGCGTCCGCGCGCGACCGCAGGATCCGGCACACCTCGATTCCGCTCAGGACCGGCAGATTGAGGTCGAGGATGATGAGATCCGGCGGCCGATCGACCACCGCCTTCAGCGCCGCGTCCCCGCTGTGCACGATCTCGGCATCGGCGCCGCCGTTGCGCTCGAGGGTGTGCTTGATCAGTCCGGCGATGTCCTGTTCGTCCTCGACGATGAGCACACGGTGTCTGGCCATTCAGGTTCCACGACAGTATCGTGGTGAGGTTTCCCCGCCGTGTCGATCCTGTTAAATGTGTGTTACCGACCATCCGTCCGGAAGCCCCTACATCATTTCGGTGAAATTTGTGGACCCTCTCATGTTAAAGCTGAGTAAAATGTGTGCCGATCGAGGGGGGACATGGGACGGCACCAGTACATCGCGGGGCTTTTGTTCGCTTGTCTGCTCGTCGGGGCGTCCATCCTCGATGGGCGGGAGTCAATACGCATGCGGGTGTCGCCGATGGTTGCGATGGCGCCAGGATTCCTGACCGTTCGGGTCAACATCGAGGCGGCAGCCGAGAACCGGACGCTGCAGGTGGTCGCCGAGTCTCCCGATTTTTATCGCAGCAGCCAGATCCAGCTCAACGGAGCACAGGCGGCGCCCATTGCCGTATTTGAGTTCCGCAACCTGCCAAGCGGGTTCTACCAGGTCACCGGCGTGTTGTCAGGCGTGAACGGCCCCCGCGCGACGGCTTCCGGCGTGGCGAAGGTGCAACCTTCCCCGGGACAATAAAAAGTTCAAAGGCAAAAGTTCTGCCTTTTGCCTTTTGCCTTCTTACCTCTGGCGTCTCTGTCAGAAGTTCAGTCTGAACGCGAGCTGAACTTGACGATTCGTGCCGAGGCCAACTGTGGTCCCCACCGTCTGGTTCAGCACGCCGAACGTGCCGGCGGACGTCGCGGTGAAGGCCTGCCCTGGTTGCACGCGGTTGGCCTGTGTCGGACTCTCGCCGGCGCCGGGCAGAGCGTTGGGCAGCGTTGCCGGCGGGTTGGCGAAGTTGGTGTGGTCGAAGACGTTGAAGACTTCGAGACGGAGTTCGGCGTTACGTCCGCCGCCACCGAGGGGGATTCGCTTCGCCACGACCAGATCGATCTGCTGGAAGCCGGGGCCCTTGATTGAGTTGCGCTCGAGATTGCCGAACGT
>Ga0068858_100001101_pt1 | contig 27946 bp, 23 predicted proteins | sample KBSSwiS12_FD_66589 | JGI IMG/M metagenome (GOLD analysis project Ga0068858, IMG submission 66589) | Switchgrass rhizosphere microbial communities from Kellogg Biological Station, Michigan, USA - KBS Switchgrass S1-2 | ecosystem: Host-associated > Plants > Roots > Rhizosphere > Soil ... | reverse complement strand
TCTTCTTTCTCCTCTCCTGCGCCGCGATCGCCGGCACGGGCCGCGCGCATGCCGCGGACGCGACGAAGTACGAGGTCCGCAGGATTCCGCTTCCCGGCGCGACGTCGGCCGGGGTCACGATGGACTACATCGCCTTCGACCCGGCCACACGTTCGGTGTGGGCCCCCGCGGGCAATACCGGGCGCGTGGCGGTCGTCGACACGACGAACGACTCGATCCGAACGGTCGACGGATTCCCGACGGCGGAGATGGGCTCGGGAGACCGCAAGCGCGTCGTGGGGCCCAGCTCGGTGACGATCGGTGAGGGGACGGTCTACGTGGGGAACCGCGCCGACTCGACGGTCTGCGCGGTCGATCCGAAGACGCTCGCGAAGGGCGCCTGCCACAAGCTCGACTCGATGCCGGACGGCCTCGCCTACGTGCCCGGCCGCAAGGAGGTCTGGGTCACGACGCCGCGGGACAAGTCGATCCGGATCCTCTCGAGCGACACGCTGGCGGAGAAGGCGAAGCTCACGTACGACGGGAACCCGGAGGGCTTCGCGGTCGACGTCAAACACGGCCGGTTCTACACGAACCTCGAGGACAAGGACCTGACCCTGGAGATCGACCTCGGCACGCATGAGACCCTCTCGACCTGGAAACCCGGGTGCGGGGAGGACGGTCCGCACGGCCTCCGGGTCGATCCCGACGACGGCCACCTCTTCGTCGCGTGCAGCACGCGCGTCGAGGTCATGGACACGGGCCACGGGGGTCGGGTCCTCTCGTCGGTGGACACGGGCGACGGCGTCGACGACATCGACTATGCGCCCGCGACGCACCGCGTCTACGTCGGGGCGGCCCGCGCGGGCCAGCTCATCGTGGCGGCGGTGGACTCGGGCGGCAAGCTGACCGTCGAGGCCAGGGTCCCCACGCACGAGGGAGCCCGGAACCCGGCCGTCACGGACAAGGGCGTGGTCTACCTCGCGCACTCGAGTCTCGGGGGCCTCACCGATCTGATCGTCGTCGCGCCCAAGAAGTAGAGAGCGGCGCCGCGGCGCGAGAGGCCGTCGGCGACCGGCTGTAAGAATCGTCGGTCGTCAGCGACCGGCTGTAAGAATCGTCGGTCGTCAGCGACCGACGACCAGGATCGTGAACGTGCCCGGCACCTGGCTCGGGCGCGGGTGCGGCTGGTCCGCGGTCGGAGAGGGCGGCGGCCCGAACTCGGCGGTCACGAGGAAGATCCGATGGGTCTTCTCGTCGACGGCCATCGTCCGCGCGCCGCGCTGGGTCGCGACGTTCAGGAGCACCTCGAGCCTTCCGGCCGGATCCGCCTTCGCGACCGTCAGGGTTCCCTCGCCGTTCGAGCTGAACGCGAGCCCGGTGCCGGGATCGAAGCCGTTCGCGTCGACGCCGCCGCCGATCGGCGCCGTCGCGAGCAACTTCCCGCTCGTCGCGTCCATCATCGCCATCGTCTTGTTGGAGCAGCCGACGAAGAGTCGCTTGTGCGCGCGGTCGATCGCCATGCCCGAGGGCTCCTCGCATGGCGCGAGGGGCCAGCGGTGCTCGACGCTCAGCTTCTTCGGGTCCAGGGCGAGCACCTCGCTCTTGTCCTCGAGGTTCACGAAGACGTGGCCGTCGAGGTCGGTCGTCGCGAACTCGGGCTTGCCGCCGAGCGGGATCGTTCCCGCGACCTTGCCCGATGCCGCGTCGAGCACGGTGGCGTCGGCGCTGCGTCCGTTGAAGGCGAAGACCCGCTTCGTCGGCGGGTCGTAGAGGATCGCGTCGGGGTTCTGGCCCTCGATCTTGACCTCCTCGATCGTCGCGAGCGTCTTGAGATCGAAGATCGTGATCGAGCCGGCGCGGCCGTTGCTCGCGAAGCCGCGGGAGAGCTCCGGCGCGAGCGCGACGCCGTGCACGCCGGTCGTGTTGGGGATCTCGCCCACCTGTTTGAGCGAGTCGGCGTCGAAGACCATCACCCGCGTGGCCCGGGTCACGTAGAGCCGGCGCGCCGCCGGATCCACGACGAGGTAGTCCCAGCCGCCATCGCCTCCGACGGTCACCTTCTGCACGACTCGGTAGGCGGCGTCGCCCTGTCCGAAGAGCGGCGAACGCAGCGCCAGAGACACCACGACCACGCTTGCTAAACGAGAGCTAAACGGCATGGCGAGACCTCCGCTCGATCCTACACCCGTCGATGGACGCGACCGGGTTCGTCCGACTCGCCGCGAGGCGAGTCCTCCTCGTCCTCATCGTCGCCCTGGCGATCGGTCTGCCGTCGGCGGCGTCGAGTCAGGCGGCGCTCTCGCTCGAGGAGGCGCTGCGAGAGGCCCGGGCCGCCAACGCGCGGCTGCCGTTGTCTTCGCTCGACGTCTCGCTCGCGCACGAGCGCGTCTCCCAGGCGCAGGCGGAGCGGTGGCTCCGCGTGGCGCTCGAAGGGGACTTCGTCTACGCGCCGGGCAGCGGATACGACCCGGTGCTGACGAACCGGGGCGACGCGCGCGGCCAGATCGTGGCGCGTCAGCCGCTCTACGCGGGAGGCGCGCTGAAGGCGGGCATCGCGCGCGCGGACGCCGAGGCCGCGGCCGCCGGGGCGCGCTATCGGGTCGCGGTCCGCGATCTGGATCTCGAGGTTCGGAGCCGCTACACGCAGCTGCTCGCGGCGCGGGCCGAGGAGGCGGCGCGGCGGGAGGGCATCGAGCGGCTGACGACCTACCGCACGTCGCTGAAGAGCCGGCAGGCCTCGGGGCAGGGCGTGGCCGCCGACGTGCTCAAGACCGAGGTGCGGCTCGCGCTCGAGGAGGCCGCCGTGGCGGACGCCGAGCAGCGCGCGGACGAGGCCCGGCTCGCGCTCAACCAGAGCCTGGGCCGGGAACCCGACGCCGCGCTCGATGTGGCCGCGCTGCCGCCGCCCGAGGCCCCGGCGCCGGGAGAGTCCGCGCCGTGGGAGCGCGCGCCCGAGATCGAGGCCGCGGAGGCGGAGAAGCGATCCGCCGAGGCGCGGCTCACGATCGCGCGCGCCGAGCGTCTCCCGCACGTCTCGCTCAACGCCGACACGGGCTTCTGGGTCTCCGACACGCAGCATCTGAACGCCGACTTCTGGGACCGGTTCTGGGGCGCGAAGGGCTACTCGCTGTCGCTGACGGTCGCCTGGCCGCTCTGGGACCGGGGCGGGCTGCGCGCGAAGATCGCGGAGGCGGACCTCGGCGTTCGCTCGGCGCAGACGAAGCTCGAGGTCGAGCGCCGCGATGCCCGGCTCGCCTGGGCGCAGGCGCGCTCGGCCCAGGAGCACCTGTTCCGACAGATCGAGATCCTTTCGCGGGCCGCGCCCGAGTCCCGCGATTCGTACCTTCAGATCGAGAGCCGCTACCGCGGCGGCGCCGCGTCGGCCCTGGAGGTGCTGGACGCGTACGCGGCCGCGGTCGACGCGCAGGTGCGGCTGAACGAGGTCACGGCGCGCTACCGCATCGCGCAGGCGGTGTCTCGGCGGTGGAGCGAGCCATGAGGAAGGCCTCGCTGAGAGCCTTGAGGCGCGGGGCGGCGCTCTTGCTGCTCGGCCTCGCTCTCTCGTGTCGGGCGCGCGAGGAGCCGGCCGAGGCGAAGGCCGCGGACCCGAAGGCCGCGGACGCGAAGGCGGCTCCGGAGGCGGCCGTCCCGGTCCAGACCGCGCCCGCGGCCGTCGCCACGCTCGACCGGACGGTCGACGCGCCGGGCCGCACCGTCGCCCTGGTCCAGCAGAAGGTCCGCGCGCCCTTCGCCGGCACGCTGGTGTCGCTCGGGGTCATCGACGGGGATCGGGTCCGCCGCGGCTCGGTGGTGGGGTCCGTGATCTCCCGCGACAGCGAGGCGGCGCTGGCCGGAGCCCGCGAGATGGAGCGGGAGGCGAAGACTCCCGGGGAGCAGGAGGACGCGCGGCGGGCCCTCGCGCTCGCCGAGCGGAACACGGTCCACGCCAGCCTTCACGCCCCGGTCGACGGCGTCGTGCTCGCGCACGCGGCGGCGGCGGGAGACCGCGTCACGGAGGACCAGGAGATCCTGACGCTCGCCGACTCGGGCGCGCTGGTGTTCGTGGCCGACGTGTCCCAGAGCGCGCTCGCGCAGATCCGGCCCGGCCAGGCGGCCTCCGTCGCGCTGGGCGGCCAGTCGCGGCCGACCTCGGGCGTGGTTCACGACGTGCTGCCTCAGGCGAATGCCGCGGACTTCACGGCTCCGGTGCGCATCGACCTCACGGGCCGGGGCGTCCCCTCCGCGGTCGGCCTGTTCGGGACCGCGCACATCGTCGTCGCGCAGAAGGTGAACGCGGTCGTCGTCCCGGACGCCGCGCTCCTGCGGGACGACGTCAGCGGCAAGTCCCGCATCGCGCTCGTCGAGAACGGCCACGCCCGTTGGCGCGACGCGGTGGCCGGGATCCGGGGGAGCGCGGGGACGGAGCTCCTCGAGCCGGCGCTCCGGCCGGGCGACCTCGTCATCGTCGCCGGCCAGGTCGGGCTCCCGGACGGCGCGGCGGTCGCGGCCTCGCCCCGCGCGCCGTGAGCCCGCCGCGATTCGCGGGTCGGACGCGATGAGCGCGGCGAGTCTCGTCCGGAATCTGCCGCGCCGCGCGCCGGCGGTGTTCCTCCTCCTCGCGGTGCTGATCGCCGCGGGAGTCTGGACCGCGCAACGCCTGCCGTCCGCGATCTTCCCGACCGTGACGTTCCCGCGGATCAAGGTCATTGCGGAGACCGCGGAGGAGCCGGCCGCTCAGATGATTCCCGCCGTCACGCGTCCCCTCGAGGAGGCGGTGCTGCGCGTGCCCGGAATCGAACGCGTCACCTCCACGACGACGAGGGGCGCGGTGGAGCTCGGGGCCGAGTTCGCGTGGAGCACCGACATGCGGGTCGCGCTGACGCGGGTCCAGGCCGAGATCGAGCGGATCAAGCCGGATCTCCCGGCACAGGCGCGAATCGATGCGGAGTGGATGAACACCGCGATCTTCCCGATCCTGGGGTACGCCCTGACCTCGGACTCGCGATCGCTGGCGCAGCTGCGCGAGCTCGCGGACTACACGCTCAAGCCCGAGCTCAATCAGATCGCGGGGGTGTCCCAGGTCCAGGTTCAGGGAGGCACGCGCCGCGAGTTCCAGGTCCGCCTCGACCCGGACCGGCTGGCGGGCCGGAAGATTCCGCCGTCCGCCGTCGTGGAGGCGATCCGGAAGAACGACGCGGTGCTCTCCGCCGGCCTCGTCGAGTCGAACCACGAGCTCTATCTGGCGCTCGTCACGGGCAAGCCCCGCGGCCTCGACGATCTCTCGCGCATCGCGGTTCCCGTGGCGGGAGGAGTGCCGGTGGCGCTCGGAGAGCTCGGAACGGTCCAGACCGCGGACGCGGTCACCTACATCCACACGACGGCGGACCGGAAGCCCGCGGTGCTCGTGAACGTCGTGCGCCAGCCCGACGCCAGCACGCTGGCCGTGGCCGCGGCGGTCGCCCGCCTCCTGCGGGAGAAGCCCGACCTGCTGCCGAAGGACGTCCGGTGGACGGCGTTCTACGACCAGGCCGAGTTCGTCCGCGCCTCGGTCGGCGGCGTCCGCGACGCGATCCTCATCGGGGTCGCGCTGGCGGCGCTGGTGCTGCTGCTCTTCCTGCGCGACTGGAAGATCACGGCGATCGCCGTCGCCACGATTCCGGTGACGGTCGCGATCGTGCTCTTCGGTCTCGGCCTCGCCGGCCAGACTCTGAACCTGATGACGCTCGGCGGCATCGCGGCGGCCATCGGGCTCGTGGCCGACGACGCCATCGTCGTCGTGGAGAACATCGCGAGGCACGCCGAGGAGCGCGTCTCCGAAGATCCCTCCCTCTCGGGGCTCGCCGAGGTCCTCCCGGGCCTGACGGGCTCGAGCCTCTCGACGATCGTGATCTTCGTGCCGTTCGCGCTGCTCTCGGGCGTGGCGGGGGCGTTCTTCCGGCCGCTCGCCCTGACGATGGGCATCGCCCTGGCCGTCTCCTACTGGCTGTCCGCCCTCGCGGTGCCCCTCGCGGCCTCGAAAATGCGGGTGGGCCGCCGCGCGCGCGCGGCGCGCAAGCCGAGGCCGCCGCGCATCGCGCGCTTCTTCATCGCGCATCCGTCGATCGCGCTCGCGGTCGTGGTGGCGCTCCTCGGGGGAGGCGTGATCCTCTACCGGGCGATCGGATCCGACTTCCTTCCGAAGATGGACGAGGGCTCGATCGTCCTCGACTACTGGACTCCCGCCGGCACGTCCCTCACGGACACCAACCAGATCCTCGACCAGGTCGAGAAGATCATCTCCGGGCTTCCCGACGTCGCGACCTACTCGCGCCGCACCGGCACCGAGCTCGGGTTCTTCGTGACGGAGCCGAACCGCGGCGACTACGTCATCCGGCTCAAGCCCCGCGGGCAACGCCGCCCGGTCGAGGAGGTCATCGACGACCTCCGCGGCCGGATCGCCGGCGCCGAGCCCGGACTCCGCACGGAGTTCGGTCAGGTGCTCGAGGACGTCATCGGCGACCTGACCGGCGGCGAGCCGCAGCCGATCGACGTGCGCCTCTACGGGGAGGACCAGGCGGTGCTCCAGCAGAAGGCGCGGGCGGCGGCGAAGATCGTCGGCGGCGTATCCGGCGTCGAGGACGTCTTTGACGGGATCACGATCGCCGGACCGAACCTGACCGTGGCGGGCCGGCCGGAGGCCCTCGCGCGGTTCGGGCTGACCGCCGAGGCGCTGCACGCCGAGGTCGAGCCGGCGCTGATGGGAACGGTGGCCGGCAACCTGCGCATCGGGGAGCGCCTCTACGACGTCCGCGTGTTCTCGCGGCCGCGCGCCGACCTCTCTCGGCTCGCGCAGCTGCCGATCCCGGTCTCGGGCGGCGGCCTCGTCCCGCTCTCGGAGCTCGCGACGGTCGCGACCGGAGCCGCCGAGGCCGAGATCCATCGCGAGAATCTGCGCACCTACGTCGGCGTCACGGGAAGGCTGTCCGGGCGGAACCTCGGCGACGCGGTCGCGCAGATCCGGAGCCGCCTCGCCGGCGGGCTGCCGCTTCCAACGGGCATGTCGATCCGCTACGCGGGCCTCTACGAGCAGCAGCAGACCTCGTTCAAGGGGCTGCTCGGCGTCCTGTTCGGCGGGCTCCTGCTCGTCGCGATCATCCTGCTCTTCGAGTTCGGCGACTGGAGGGCGCCGCTCCTGACGGTCGTGGTGGCGCTCGCGGTGCTGACCAGCGTCCTCGCCTCGCTCCTCGTGACCGGGATGACCCTGTCCGTGTCGAGCTTCGTGGGCGCGATCATGATGGTGGGGATCGTCGGCGAGAAGGCGGTGTTCCTGATCCAGGACGCGCGCGAGGAGCTGCGGCGCGGTCTCCCGGTCCGCGAGGCGTGGGTCGAGGCCTCGCGCAAGCGGCTGCGCGCGGTGATGATGACGATCTTCGCGACCGCGTTCGCGCTCGCGCCGCTCGCCCTGGCTCTCGGCGAGGGCTCGCAGCTCCAGCAGCCGCTCGCCATCGCCGTCATCGGCGGCTTCGTCCTCTCGAGCCCGCTCGTGCTTCTGATCCTACCCGCGCTCTACGCCTGGATGGATCCGCGGGGGAGGCTGGCCGGGTAACCGACCTCCGACGTGTCGGCAGGAAGCGCGATGACGAAGAGGTTCCCATTCGGCGAGCGAGGCTCGACCCGGACGCTTCCGCCATGGAGCGCGACGGCCCATCGAACGATCGCGAGACCCAGGCCGCTCCCCGAGGCGCCGTCGTCGCGCGCCTCGGCGGTCCGGTAGAAGCGCTCGAACACCCGCTCCCGGTCGGCGGGGGAGAGCGTCGGGGCGTCGTCGGCGAAGCGGACCTCGCACCGGCCCGCGACCTCCGAGACGCCGACGGTCACGCGCCCTCCGGCGGGGGAGAACTTCACGGCGTTTTCCGCCAGGTTCAGGAACGTCTGTCGCAGCAGGCGCTCGTCGCCGCGGTACTCGACGCCGCGGTCGGCGTCGACCTCGATGCGGACGCCGCGTCCGGCCGCGACGGGCCGCAGCGAGCGCCGGACCTCGTGGGCGAGCTCGGTCAGGTCCACGAGCCGCCGCTCGAGGGGGTGGGTGAGGGTCTGACCCTCGGCGAGGAGCGTGAGGTCGCCGACGCGCTGCGAGAGGCGCGCGCTCTCGGCGGCGATCGTCGCCAGCGACTCGCGGTAGGCCTCCGCAGGCCGCGGACTCGAGAGCGTCAGCTCGGCCTCCGCACGGATGATGGCGACCGGGGTCTTCAGCTCGTGCGCCGTGTCCGCGATGAAGCGCTTGAGCTGGTCGTTGGCGGACTCCAGCCGCTCGAGCAGTCGGTTGAACGTGGCGGCGAGGCGGCCCAGCTCGTCGTCCGGGTTGCGGATCTCGAGGCGGTGCGCGCCGCCGGCGTCGGACGCCTCGGCCATCCGTCCGGCCTGCGCGGTCAGCGTCGCGATGGGACGCAGGGTGCGCGTCGCGAGCCAGTAGCCTCCGAGGAGGGCCAGCGCGAGCCCCGCGCCGCCGACCTCGAGCAGGGACGCGCGGATCGCGGCGAGCGTCTCTTCGACGGGAACGGTGCGCTCGGCGATCGCGACGGTGACGGCGGGCAGCTCGGGCGAGGGCCGGAAGCTCCGCACCGCCGCGCGGCGGCCCGGGCCGGCCGCCACGATCTCGGCGCGGCCCGTCCGCGCGAGGCGTGCCGGCGTCGCGCCTCCGAGGGGGATCGCGCCCGCCGGGAGGTCGCCGGCGTGCGCGAGCGGGGTCTCGCCGTCCGCGCCGGCGCGGATCTCGGCGATCCGCCCGTTCAGGGGAAACTCCTCCAGCGTGGTTTGCGAGGCGCGCCGGACGCGGTCCAGCGCGTCCGCCGGCGCCGGGGAGGCCTGGACGGTCTCCCGGATCTCGTCCCGGAGAGCTCCCTCGACGGCATCGAGCCCTCCGAGCAGGGCGGTGTCGAAGGCGCGCCAGGCGGCGGCGCGGTACCGTGCGTACGCGGCGACGGACACTAGGACGAGGATCGCGCCGAGGACGGCGCCGTACCAGAGGGTCAGCCTCCAGCGAATCGGCAGGAAGCTCACGACGACTTCGCCTTCCCGTTTCCGACGGCGTCCTCGACGAGGTAGCCCTCTCCGCGTCGCGTCGTCAGGAAGGAACGCTCCCCCCGCGGCAGGAGGCCATCGAGCTTCTGGCGAAGGCGGCCGACGTAGACGTCGATGAGATTGGACTCGGGATCGTAGGAGTCGTCCCACACGTGCTCCGCGATCTCCTGGCGGGTCACCATGCGCCCGCGATTGAGCAGGAGGTACTCGAGGAGCGCGTACTCGCGGGCGGTCAGCTCGACGACCGAGCCGCGCACGTCCACGGAGCGACGGGTGCGGTCGAGCCGGATGCGGCCGACCGTGAGCGCGATCTGCTGCGGCAGCGACCGCCGGCGCAGCAGCGCGGCGACGCGGGCACGAAACTCCTCGACGGCGAAGGGCTTGGGCAGGTAGTCGTCGGCGCCGAGCTCGAACCCGCGGACGCGGTCGGCGATCTCGGAGCGAGCGGAGAGAATCAGGATGGGCGTCGAGGACGAGGCGGCGCGCAGCTTCTGGCAAACCGTGAAGCCGTCGATGCCGGGCAGGAGGATGTCGAGGACGACGAGGTCGTACGCCGCCCCGGCGGCGCCTCGCTGCACGGCCGTGATTCCGTCGGGAGCGACGTCGACCGCGTACCCGGCCTCCCGAAGCACGCGCGAGAGCAGGCTCGCCATGCGCGCGTCGTCCTCGACGACCAGGATTCGCACGGGCTCAATCTACAACGGCGGCCCCCCGGCGCGCGGGTCTCGGGAATGCCGGTCCGGACGGAACCGGTCAGACTTCCTGACGGAGCCCGGCTCGGCGAACCCGAACCGCCGCCATGATCGCGCTCCTCGGGCTGGGGTCCCTGACCGTCGGGTCGGCGGCCGCGCTCTCGATGCCCTGCGGCTCGGCGGCGTGTGAGAGCTGCCCGGCGTCCTTCTGCAAGGACTCGGACGCCGACAAGGCGCCGAAGTCGGCGGTCCTCGCGCTGGAGCCGTCTCTCGAGATCGTGGACCGGCCGATTCCGGCGGTTCCCGCCGCGCGTGTCGCGTTGCCCGTCCTCCCGGTGCTCTCGAGCGCTTTCGCCCCTCCGATGCGCCGCCGATGCTTTCCCCGGGTCGAAGTCTTCCGTTCGACAATGAGAAAGGAGTTCTCCATGAAGCGCCTCATCGTGACTCTTTCGGTCGCCTTCATTCTCGCGGCGTCGGCCCTCGCGACGACCTCGAGCGCCTCGAGTCTCGTCTGCGAGAAGACCGGTGTCGTGGTCGACTCGTGCTGCTGCGTAGTGCAGGACGGCAGGATGATCTGCACCCTGACGGGGGGCCGGTCGCGTCCTGCTGCTGTTCCGCCGGCTAGCGAGCAGGCCGCAGGTCTTCCCGGGCGCCGGTTCTCCAGCGTGAGGGCCGGCGCCCTTCCTCCTCTCTCGAACCGCCGACCCGGGGCCCCGTCGCCTCGCTCGCGACTCGCGACGCCAAGTCGCCGTGGGGCCGACGTTTAGGCCTTTCCCCCCTTGACTCCGGTCTTGGGAACTTATGAGAGAATCCGTGGCCATATTCATATGCTTTTGAAAAGAAGGAGGAAGACCATGCGGAGGCTCGTCACGGGTGTTTCGCTTTGCATCGGGCTCGCCGTGCTTCTAGGCGGAATCGCCCAGGCCCAGGAGCAGGACGTGCGCACGGAGATCCGGAACGGAAAGGTCGTCTACGTCGCTCCGGGTACGCTCGCCGTCCGCGGCAAGAACGGCGTTCGCATCTTCACCAAGGCCGACTGGAAGGACATCAAGGTCGAGAAGGACGGTCAGATCGTCGATCCGGATCAGCTCCACAAGGGCGACATCGTCACCGCGACGATCATCACGGCGAAGGAGCCGGCGGCTCCGACGGCCGAACAGATGAAGACCTACGAGATCGCGGAGGAGGCCGGCACGGGCGACATGACCTCCGAGCGGATCATCTGGACCGAGATCAAGAAGGGCAAGGTTCGCGCGGTCGGACCGACGGACCTGCTCGTCAAGACCGACCAGGGGCTCCGCCACTTCACGAAGGACGACTGGAAGGACACCAAGATCTGGAAGGACGGCCAGGCGATCACTCCGGACAAGTTGCACGTCGGCGACATCGTGACCGCGACCTTCATCACGAAGGCGACTCCGATCGTCAGCGAGGAGCAGGCGGCGCAGTACGAGTCCAAGCCCGCTCCGCCGCCCCCGGCCCCGAAGCCGGCCGCGAAGCCCGCTCCGGCTCCGGCACCCGCTCCGGCCCCGGCCGCCGCTGCGGCTCCGGCCCCGGCTCCCGCTCCCGCGGCCGAGCACAAGAAGCTCCCGAAGACGGCGAGCTCCGTGCCCGCGCTGGGCCTGGCGGGTCTGGCGTGTTTGGGACTGGGCCTGGCTCTGACGGCCCGTCGTCTTCGCCGCGCGTAAAGCACCCGAAGGCTATTTCGACCGGCGGCTGGCAATCCCGGCCGCCGGTTCTCTTTTGGGCGTTCTCCGGCGTCCTGTCTTCGGGTTTGCGCGTAGGATCCTGCGGCGGACGCGAGCGAGACGGCCATTCGCAACCATCGGTCGGAAGTTTCGGCGGGATCGACCCGCTATTTCGTCGCCGTTCTCGCGACGATCGGGGCGAGATGTTCACCCGGCTCGACGCGGAGGGCGTCGGCGCGCGAGGCGGACTCGGCGTCGGCCTCGCGCTGGTGCGACGCCTGGTGGAGATGCACGGGCGGCCGCGTGGACGCCACGAGCGACAGTCCCGGCCGCGGCGCCGCGTTCCGCGTGACGCTCCCGGCGCGGACAGAGGCGCGCGGACTCGCGCTCGCGCCGACGGCGGAGAGAGGCGAGGGTTCGGGCGCCGCCTCCGTCGCGGAAGGACCCTCGCTCCGCATCCTCGTCGTCGATGACAATCGCGACTCGGCTTCCTCGCTCGCGACGCTGCTCGAGCTGTCGGGCCACGAGACCCGCACGGTGTACGACGGCGCGGACGCCGTCCGAGAGGCGGAGGCGTTCGGCCCCGACGTGGTCCTGCTCGACATCGGACTCCCGGGGATGGACGGGCACGAGGCGGCGCGCCGCATTCGCGCCCTGCCGCACGGCCGGCAGGTGCTGCTCGTGGCCGTGACGGGCTGGGGACAGGAGGAGGACCGGCGGCGGTCGAGCGAGGCCGGTTTCGACCATCACATGGTCAAGCCGGTGCGGGCCGCCGTGCTCGAGGAGCTGCTCGCGAGCGCTCCGCGGAGATCCGCGGGCCGGCCCGCTTCCGGCCCGGCTCGAGGCGAGACGGAATCCCGCGCCTAGGGGGTCGAGGGTCGCCGGGCGATCTCAACCCGCTCGAGCGCGCCGGCGCGGCCCCAGCGCCTCGACCCCGGCCGCGTACACCGCGACCCAGAACAGACCGACCAGCACGCCCGCGAGCGTGTCCGTGGCCCAATGGGCGCCGAGGTAGACGCGGCTGACCGCCACCGCCAGGATGCACGCCGCGGCCGCCGCGGCGGCGGCGAGCCGCGGGCCTCTCTCCGGGTAGAGGTGGAACACCACGGCGACCAGACCTCCGAAGAAGACCGTGGTCATCGCGGCATGCCCGCTCGGGAAGCTGTACGTCGTCTCCTTCACGAGCGCCGGCCACGCGCTCGGGCGAGCCCGGGCGAACGCCAGCTTGAGGGCGCTGTTGAGCGCGAAGCCTCCCGCGACGCTTCCGGAGAAGAGCAGCGCGGAGACGCGGTGGTCGCGGAGGACGAAACCGGCGCAGACCACGGCGGTTCCGACGAGGAGGAACGCGGGATGGCCCAGGGACGTGATCGCCTCCATCGCCGCCGTGATCCGCGGCGAGCGGAGCCCGAAGAGGAATCCGCCCGCGGCGGCGTCGAGCCGGCCGGTCGCGCCCGCCTCGAACACCTCCCGCGCGAGGACGCCGAAGGCGACCACCACGACGACGCAGGCGAGCAGGCTCAGCGTGAAGTAGAGCCCGACGGCCTCCTCACGGGAGAACCGCCGTCTCACGAACGCGCGGATCGAGGCGGCGTCCATCGGGAGCCAAACCATAAACCACCCGGCCGCCCGTCCATTCCTGTACGATTCGGGGCACCCTTGGAAGGAGGAGCACTATGACGAGACGGATCCTCACGGCGGCGGCGCTCTGCGCATTGACCGCCACGGCGGCGCTGCGTGCCCAGGCGGCGGCGACGGCCTCGGCCCCCGGCGCGGTGCAGACCCAGGCGACTCAGGCGGCGATGACCCCGGCGGCCGCTCTCGCTCGGCTCAAGGATGGCAACGCGAAATTCGTGGCGGGCAAGAACACGCCTCACGACTATCCGGCGCAGGTCCATGCGACCGCGGGGGGCCAGTATCCCTTCGCCGCCGTCGTCAGCTGCATGGATTCCCGCGTGACGCCGGAGGTCACGTTCGACTGCGGCCTGGGCGACATCTTCGGTCTGCGCGAGGCCGGCAACGTGGTCGACGTCGACACGCTCGGCGGACTCGAGTACGCCGCGAAGGTCGTCGGCGTGAAGATGATCGTCGTGGTCGGCCACTCGCACTGCGGAGCGGTGAAGGGCGCGATCGACGGCGTGCAGCTCGGAAACCTCACGGAGCTCCTCAAGAAGATCCAGCCGGCGATGACGCCGCCGGTCCCGGCGGGGAAGTCGAAGGACGACGCCTACGTCCAGAAGGTCGCCGAGGCCAACGTCCGGCTCCAGATGAAGGAGATCCAGGACAAGAGCCCGGTCATCAAGGAGCTGGTGCAGTCCGGCAAGCTCGGCATCGCCGGGGCGATGTACGACATCGAGACCGGGAAGGTCACTTTCCTCAACTGAGGGAAGGGGCGCGCGCGACGTCCGGAAAGGGATGCGATCGGCGCTTGACTTACGCTCTTTTTGCGCCTATAGTTCGCTCTGCAAGGCCGATGGGCCGCCCGGTCAGGCCTCCCGGGCGGCCGCGGTGGTTCCCTCGGCCTTATTAGATTTTGCCTTAATAAATTAGACAAATGAGTGGGAAATCCTTAATGGATTAGGTAGATCAATGAATCTCACCAAGCGCCAAAAGGAAATCCTCGATTTCATCCGAAACTACCGGCGCAGCCACGGGATCTCGCCCACACAGCGCGAGATCCGGGAGACCTTCCGCCTTTCCTCCTTCGGCACGGTCCAGAAGCACCTGAAGCGCCTGGAGGAAAAGGGCGCCCTCTCCCGTGAATGGAACCGCAGCCGCGGCATCGCGCCCCGCGAGGACGGCGACGGCGCCCGGGGAGTGCCGCTGCTCGGAGCCGTGGCCGCCGGCCGGCCGATCGAACCGTTTCCCAACGAGGAGTCGATCGAGGTGCCGGCGTCCATGCTGGGGAAGGGCGAGCACTTCGTCCTGCGGGTGCGCGGGGAATCCATGATCGACGACGGGATCCTCGACGGAGACTACGTGGTCGTCGCGCGCCGCGAGAAGGCGGAGAGCGGCCAGACCGTGGTCGCGCTGATTCGCGGAGAGGCCACCCTGAAGCGGTACTACGCGGAGGGCGCACGGGTGCGCCTCCAGCCGGCCAATGCGGCGATGAAACCCCTCACGGTGGATGCGCGGGACGTCACGATCCAGGGCGTCGTGACGGGCCTGATCCGCGACTACTCCCGGGCGCTTCGTTAAGAGGCGGGAAGCCGGGGAAAGTCCAGCGACTCGAGGGCGTTGCGTGGGGCGCCGGGACGCCGAGCCCTGCGGTAGAATCGCCCCGGTTACGACGGCGACGTACCCAAGTGGTTAAGGGAGAGGTCTGCAAAACCTTTATGCGGCGGTTCGAATCCGCCCGTCGCCTCCAACGAGACGCAAACCGTGAACCCTCACACCCGAAACGAGCCACCAAACACGCCCCGGCTGCGCCGGAGTGGCGGAATGGGCAGACGCACGGGACTTAAAATCCCGAGGGCCGCAAGGCCCGTGCCGGTTCGACTCCGGCCTCCGGCACCAACCCTCCCCTTATGAGCTTCGTGCCGGCGGAGGCCGTCTCGGACTTCGAGCTCAGGCTGGGGTACTCCTTCCGCCAGCGGGAGCTGCTCGAGCGGGCGCTCACGCACAAGTCCTTCAGCAACGAGAACCGGGACGTCCGCGCCCCCAACAACGAGCGGCTCGAGTTCCTGGGGGACGCCGTCCTCGGCTTCGTGGTGGGGGAGATGATCTATCGCTCGTTCCCGACGCTGCAGGAGGGGGCGCTCTCGAAGATCAAGGCGCACCTGGTCTCCTCCAACATGCTCGGCGCGAAGGGCCGTGGCCTCGAGATCGGGCGCTACCTGCGGATGGGCGCCGGCGAGGCGCGGTCGGGAGGCGCCGAGAAGGTCTCGCTCCTGGCGGACGCGTTCGAGGCGGTCGTCGCGGCGATCTACCTGGACGGGGGCGTTCCGGCCACGGAGGCGTTCTGCCGGCGCGTGTTCGGCCCCGAGGTCGACGGCATCAACATCGGCGACCTCTCGTTCCACGACTACAAGACGACACTCCAGGAGACCGCGCAGGGACTCGGGCTGCCGCTGCCGGAGTATCGGGTCATCGAGGAATCCGGACCCGATCACGAGAAGGCGTTCCTGGTCGAGCTCCTCTGGGACGGCGATTCGTTCTCGCAGGGGAGCGGCCCCTCCAAGCGCGAGGCTCAGCGCAAGGCCGCGAAGGAAGCGCTGAAGAAACTGGGTCGCCTACCGGCGTGAGGACGTCGCACGGCGGCGTCCATGCCGCCAGGGCGACCGTATCCTGAGGAGCGAGGCGGCGAGGGATCCCGTCGTCGAGACTAAGCCTACGGGGCTCTCTCCAGCCGCTTCAAGAACTCTCCGGGCTCCTCGAATCCCACCAGGCGCAGCTCCCGGCGTTCCCTGCCCGACCCGTCGAGGAAGATGACGGTCGGCACGCCGAGGATCTCGTATTGCTGCGCGAGCGCGATCGTCTCCTCCGCGCGGGCCTGAGTCATGTCCGCCTTGAAGAGCCCGCGACGGGCGAGCGCCTCGCGGACCTTCGGGTCGCTGAAGGTCTTCCGGTCGAGCTCGAGGCAGGGCAGGCACCAGGAGGCCGAGAAGTCCACGACGGCCGGGCGCTTCGCCGCGGCGATCCGCGTCGCGTCGTAGGGAGCCCATGGCGGTCCCTCCGCCTCGGCCCGAGGGGCGAAGAAGAAGGCGACGGCCACGAAGAGGACCGCGACGGCCGCCCGCACGGGCAGCCGCAGGTTCGCGTGGATGAACAGGAGCGCGGCGGCGCCGACGGCGAGCACCGCGGGCAGCAGCCACGCGCCCGCGCGCGGCGGCAGGACGGTCCGCAGGAAATAGGCGGCCATCGCGAGGAGGACCCAGCCGAAGATCTTCTTGACGCCCTCCATCCAGGCGCCGGCGCGCGGCAGCGCGGCGAGGCGTCCGGAGAACGCCGCGAGGAACAGGAAGGGAAGCCCGAGGCCGAGCGAGAGGACGAAGAAGAACAGGAACCCGAGCGCGGCGTTCTGTGTCGCGGCCACGAACGTCAGGAGCCCGAGGACGACCGGGCCCACGCAGGGCGCGGCGACGACGCCGACCAGGAGGCCCATGCCGTACGCGCCGGCGAGGCCCTGCCGCGCTCCCGCCTTCTGCATGAGCGCCGTCGGCATCCGGATGTCGTAGAGGCCGAACATCGACAGCGCGAGCAGGACGAGGACGAGCGCGATCGCGCCCACGACCCACGGCGACTGCAGCGCGACGCCGAAGAGCCGGCCCGAGAGCGCGGCGGCGACGCCGAGCGAGGAGTACGTCGTCGCCATGCCGAGGACGTACAGGGCCGCGAGGAGGAAGGTCTTGCGGCTCTGTCCGTGCGACTGCCCGCCGAAGAAGCTGACGGTCAGCGGAATGACGGGGTAGACGCAAGGCGTCAGATTGAGCGCGAGACCCCAGCCGAAGAGGAGCACGAGCACCGCGAGGAGTCCTCGCGTCTGGAGGAGCCTGCCGAAGTCCGTGGTCGAGCCGCCGGCCGACGGCGGCGCCGCGGGCTGCAGGCGCCGAGCCTCCGACAGGGGAACCGCGCCGCCGGAGAGCGTCCGCGAGGCGGGCGCCGACGCGGACCCCGCGGCCGGGGCGGCTATGGAGACTGCCGACGCCGTCGGGGCTTCCGCCCGGAACTTGACCGACGCGGGGGCGAGGCACTGCTGGTCGTTGCAGGCCTGAAAGTCGACCGAGCCCGTCAGGGCCGACGGCGCGCCCGTCCACTCCACGGGCACCTCGACGGTGAAGGCCTCGGCGTACACCGAGAGCGGAGTCTCGGAGAACGCGAACTTCTGGTTCTTGCCCTCCGGGTACTTCGCCGCCCCGAACTTCGCGGCCTTCGTCTCGTCCAGCTTCACCTCGGTCGGGATCAGGTACTCCTCCGAGGGCTTGTGGCTGTTGACGTGCCAGCCCGAGGCGAGCTTCGCGTCGACGCGCAACGTCGCGTGCCCGGCGGGACCGGCGACGCTTCGAGTCGTCGCGCTCACCGTCAGGAGCGTCTTCGGGTCGGGCGGCCCCGCCGCGAAGGCGACGGCGCCCGCCATGGCCAGCGCCGCGAGGAGGGCCAGGGGAGCGCGCAGGGCCCGGATCACTTCGGGGGCTCTCCCGTCTCGAGGCGCGTGATGAGGCCGCTGACCTGCTCCTTGTACTTCGACTGGGGATGGTCCTTCTGGAACTTCTTGTAGAGGTCGAGCGCCTGCTCGGGCTGGTTCTGCGCGAGCGGGATCTGCGCCCGGAAGAGCTCCGCCCGCTCCTTGACCTCCGGGTCCTTCGTGGTCGCGATGAGGCCGTCGATCGTCTTGCGCGCCTTCGCCGGATCCTTCAGCTGCAGCTCCGCGGCGGCGAGGCCCTCCTTCGCTCCGTCGCGGATCGCGGGCGAGGCGCCGGGCGCCGCGATCGCGCGCTGGAAGCGCGGACGGGCCTCCGCGAAGTCGAAGCGCGAAAACAGCTGGCGTCCGGACTGGTACGCGTCGGCCGCGCTCAGCGTCGAGACGTCCTGGGCGTCGATCGTCTTGGCCCAGGCGCGGTACGCGTCGAGGCTCTTGTGCACGTGCGGGAAGAAGTCGCGCGGGTTCCTGAAGCCCTGCATGAGGAACACGAGGCGGCCCGTCGGAGTCGCGATCGCCACGGACGGCGTCTCCCTGATGGAGTAGAGCTCCGAGAGCTCCGTCCCCGCCTTCGAGACGAGGTCGACGCGAACGGGCACCATGCCGATCAAGAGCGCCTCGAAGTCGAACGCGGGATACAGGAGGCTCTCCATCCGGCCGCACTCGCCGCAGCCCTGGCTGGCGAACTCGTAGTAGACCAGCTTGTGCTGCGCCGCGGCGCGCTGGCGGGCCTCGTCGACGCTCTGGGCCCACTCGGCGTTGCCCGGACTCTTGACGACGCGCGCCGGCGCCGCGGGCGTGGCCGCGTTCTCGGCCTCGGCGGGGGTCGGCTGCTGCGCCGCGAGGCGCGTCGCCGGAGCCGCGAGGCCGCCGACGAAAAGAAGGGCGGAGGCCCCGCGAAGCGCTCGGAATCTCAGGGATTGCATCGGCCGAATAACCTCCGCGATTCTCTCAGAATTCCCTTTCCCCCCGGCGACGGCCTATGATGCGCGGGCTTGACGCGAAAAACGGGCATCGCCGCCGCCGGCCTGGCGCTCGCCGCGCTCGCATCGGTCCCTGCGCCGCGGCTCTCGGCGCAGGGCGCCGACTGGCCGCAGTGGGGCCGAACCCCGCAACACGTCGGCGCATCGCCGGTCGCGGCCCAGGCCGCGCAGGGGATCCTGGCGCAGATCCTCTACGACCCCTTCGTCGAGAACATGAAATACGACACGCGTGATCTCCTCGCGCACTACCCGGTGCCCCTCGTGGACGCCTCCGGCAACATCTACATGATGTTCAAGACCGGCTTCTACTCCGGCTTCGGAAGCTGGGGCTCCCTCACCTGGACGGTCGCCAAGCTGCGTCGCAACGACGCCGGATTCCAGACGGTGTGGACTTTCGTCAGCGACTGGAAGCCCGAGCCGCTCGGCCTCACCGGCTGGGAGTCCGTGTTCCAGCCGGCGCTCTCCGGCCACGACCTCTACGTCCCGGGACTCGGCGGAACGGTCTTCCGCGTGAACACGGACAACGGAGAGTCCGAGGCGCGCGTGAACCCGTTCTCGACAATCGACCCCGACCGTTACGTCGCCGGCGGCCTCGCCGTCGCGCCCGACGGCGCCGTGATCTACAACGTGCTCGGGCTCGACACCTCCGACCCCATCGGCACGACCGGCGGCTGGCTCGTGCGGGTCGAGCCGGAGGGAGCGGCGACGCGCGTCGACTACGCGGCGCTCGTCTCGGGGGCGCCCTCGGAGAGTGCCGACTGCGAATCCGCGTTCTCGCGCGACCAGCGTCCCTGGCCACCCTCGCCGAGCGCGGAGCCGCCGACCATACCGTGCGGCGCGCAGCGCCCCGGGATCAACACCGTGCCCGCCATCGCGCCGGACGGCACGATCTACACGCTCAGCCGCGCCCACTTCAACGACCGCTACGGCTATCTCCTCGCCGTGCATCCGAACCTGACGCCGGCCTGGAGCGCGTCGCTGCGCGGGATCCTGAACGACGGCTGCGGCGTCATCGTCCCGATCGACGACTCGCTCACGGGCTGCCGCACCGGCGCGCACGCCGGGGTGGATCCCGCGACCAACGACCAGCCGGCGGGCCGCGTCAGCGACCAGGGCACGTCGTCTCCCGTCGTGCTGCCGGACGGGACGATCCTCGTCGGAACCCAGAGCAGCTACAACTCCGCGCGCGGCCACCTCATTCGCTTCACCGCGGCGGGGGACGCGCTCTCGACCTACGACTTCGGCTGGGATCTCACGCCGGCCGTGTTCGCGCACGACGGCACCTTCTCGATCGTCATCAAGGACAACCACTACTTCGGCCCCTCCGGAGCGAGCGGCCGGTACGAGATCACCTCCCTCACGCCGGACCTCGAGCCGGAGTGGTTCTTCCCGTCGACCGAGACGCTCGACTGCGCGCGCGATTCCTCCGGCGCGATGGTGTGCGTCGACGACGGCGCGCATCCCGAGGGCTTCGAGTGGTGCGTCAACCAGCCGGCGGTCGACGCGAACGGCGTCAGCTTCGCCGGGTCCGAGGACGGATTCCTCTACGTGCTCGACGCGAGCGGCGCGCGGCGCAAGGCGCTCTTCCTCGACACCGCCCTCGGCGCGGCCTATACGCCGGTCTCGATCGCGCCGGACGGGGCGGTCTACGTGCAGAACAACGGGACCCTCTTCGCGGTCGGCTCGAGGCCGTTCGTGGCGGCGCCGCGGGGCCTGCCCGGCCCTGCTCCCGAGAGTCCGGCGAGCACGCGGACGGTCGTGCGTTAGGCCGCGTCTTCGCGTTGCCGCAACGGATCGATTCGGCTAGACTCCGCCCTCCGGTTTCCCGGAGCCCAGGTAGCTCAGTCGGTAGAGCAAGGGACTGAAAATCCCTGTGTCGGCGGTTCAATTCCGTCCCTGGGCACCACCTTTCGCCACGGTGAGTCCGTCGCCCGCATGATCCTCAAAGTCGCCAAGCTCGGCGTGAAGACGCTGCGTTCCGTGTCGCAGGACGTCGACCCCAAGGCCGTGAGCCGGGGGGACTACGAGGCGTTCCTCTCGGACCTCGAGGACACGATGCGCGAGTACGACGGCACCGGCATCGCGGCCCCCCAGGTCTTCACGCCGCTGCGCGTGTTTCTCTACGAGGTCCACCCCGAGACGCGCAAGCGCAAGGAGCCCGACGTCCCGCTGACCGCGCTCTTCAACGCGCACTACGAGGCCGTCGGAGACGCGACCGAGGAGGACTCCGAGGGCTGCCTCTCCGTTCCGTTCCTCCTCGGCCGCGTCGTCCCGCGGTACTCGACCGTCCGCGTCCGGGGCATCGACCGCGCCGGCAAGAAGGTCGACTTCGAAGCCTCCGGCTATCACGCCCGGGTCCTTCAGCACGAGATCGATCATCTGAACGGGATCGTGTACCTGGATCGCATGAAGGACATGAAGACCCTGCTCTACACGGTCAACCTCGGCTGATCCCGCGGGCCGGGCGCCTCGACCGCGGGTCCTGGCGTATGAAATAGAATCCCTTCGATGGCGAAGAACCTGCCCGTTCACTCCCCGGCCGGTGGGGAGGGGAAGGGAAGCACCGGGGCCGACTTCTTCGTGACCCGCCTCGAGGAGATGGTGGGGTGGGCGCGGAAGAACTCGCTGTGGCCGTTTCCCTTCGCCACGGCGTGCTGCGGGATCGAGTTCATGTCGGTCGCGGCGGCCCATTACGACATCTCCCGGTTCGGGTCGGAGGTCGTCCGCTTCTCGCCGCGCCAGGCCGACCTCCTGATCGTGGCCGGAACCGTCACCGACAAGATGGCGCCGGTCCTGCGCAAGATCTACGACCAGATGGCGGAGCCCAAGTGGGTGATCTCGATGGGGGTCTGCGCGTCCTCCGGAGGCTTCTATCGCGCCTACCACGTGACGCAGGGCATCGACGAGATCATCCCGGTGGACGTCTACGTCCCGGGCTGTCCGCCTACGCCGGAGGAGCTCATCTTCGCGATCCTGCAGCTCCAGAAGAAGATCGCCGCGGGCGAGATGTCCCGGGACAACCGCTCGGCCCGCTTCGCGGCGGAACAGCCCGCGTGACGGCGTGACGCTTTGAGCGTAGTCGAGGTCGCGCCAACCCTGTCTCCCGCCGCCGAGAGGCTGCGTGAGCGGCTCGCGGAGTCGCCGGTGGCGAGCCGCACCTCCGTCGCGGACCTTGACCTTCCCACGGTCACGGTCGCTCCGCAGGACTGGCCCGTCCTCGCGCACTTCCTCCGCGACGATCCGGGCTGTCAGTACGACCTCTTCCTGGACCTGTGCGGCGTCGACAACCTGCGCCGCCGCGGCCAGCCGACGCGCTTCGAGCTCGTCGTCCACCTCCACTCGCTGTCCCGCAACAATCACGTCCGCGTTCGCGTGGCGATCCCCGACGCGGAGGCGCCGTCCGTCCCGACGGTCGAGGACGTCTGGCCGGCGGCCAACTGGTTCGAGCGGGAGGCCTGGGACCTCTACGGAATCGCGTTCCCGGGGCACCCGAACCTGCACCGGATCCTCTGCCACGACGCGTTCGTGGGGCACCCGTTGCGGAAGGACTACGCGCCGGGCCAGCGGTGGTTCTTCGCGGAGGAGGACCTCCGCATGCCGGAGTGGTCGAAGAAGACCGACGTGGAGGTCGACCACTTCGAGACGCAGACGATCTCGATCGGACCGTCGCACCCGGCCACTCACGGCATCATCCATCTCGTCGCGCGGCTCGACGGCGAGAGGATCGTCCGCGCCGAGACGATGATCGGCTACCTGCACCGCTGCTTCGAGAAGATGGCGGAGACGCACCACTGGAACCAGGTCATCCCGTACTGCGATCGCCTCAACTACGTCTCCGCCATGATCAACGGCGTCGGCTACGTCCGCACGGTCGAGAAGATGCTCGGCGTCGAGGTCCCGGACCGCGGGCGCCTGGTGCGCACGATCCTCTCCGAGTTCTCGCGGATCATGGATCACTGCGTCTGCATCGGCGCCAATCTCGTCGACATCGGCGCGCTGACCAACTTCATCTACCTGTACCAGAACCGCGAGAACATCTACGATCTGATCGAGGCCTGCTGCGGCGCTCGGCTGACGGTGTCCTACGTCCGCGTCGGCGGTCTCGCGGTCGACGTGCCCGGCGACTTCGTGCCGCGCTGCCGCGCCCTGCTCGACTCGATCCCCGTGTTCCTGCGCGACGTCGAGAAGCTGGTCGACGCCAACCGCATCGTCCGCAACCGTCTCTCCGGCACCGGCGTCGTGACGAAGGAGCAGGCGATCGGGTGGGGGCTGACCGGGCCGATGCTGCGGGCCTCCGGGGTGCCCTACGACGTGCGCCGCGCTCGGCCGTACGATTTCTACGACAAGTTCGACTGGGACGTTCCCATCGCGTCCGACGGCGACAACTTCGCGCGCTACCTGGTCCGCATGGAGGAGATGCGGCAGTCGCTCAAGATCATCCGCCAGGCTCTCGAGATCTTCCCCTCGTCGGGGCCGGTGAACTCCGACGACTGGCGCGTCGTGCTGCCGCCCAAGGACGCCGTGTACCACGACATGGAATCGCTCATCTACCACTTCAAGCTCGTCATGGAGGGCATCCGCGTGCCCTCCGGCGAGCGGTACGAGTGGATCGAGGGCAGCAACGGCGAGCTCGGCTTCTACGCGGTGTCGGACGGCCGCGGAGGCCCGTATCGGCTCAAGGTCCGGCCGCCGTGCTTCCCGAACATGGCGGCCTTCGAGAAGATCGTCCTCGGCGGCACCATCTCCGACGCGGTGGCGACGCTCGGCACGCTCAACATCATCGCGGGGGAGCTCGACCGATGAGCGGCGTCATCGACGTCTCCCGGCGCAACCCGGACCGGCTGACGCTCCTGCAGCGGCTCTACATCCCTGAGATCCTCCGCGGAATGTCCGTGACCCTCCGCCACCTGGTTCGCAACCTCGCGAACATGAAGAGGCTGCCGACCATCCTCTACCCCGAGATGAAGCGGAACTACTCGGGCCGGTTCCGCGGCAAGCACATCCTGAAGGCGCGCGAGGACGGCACGCTCAAGTGCGTGGCGTGCTACATGTGCCAGCAGGCGTGCCCGGCCGAGTGCATCACGATCGTCGCGGGGGAGCATCCGAAGATCGCGTACGAGAAGTACCCGGTCGTCTTCGACATCGACATGATGCGCTGCGTCTTCTGCGGGTTCTGCGTCGACGCGTGTCCCAAGGACGCGATCTGGATGACGCGCAACTACGAGATGGCGTTCTTCAATCGCGAGGACGCGGTCTACTCGATCGACCGCCTCCGCGAGACGCCGGAGGAGATCCAGACCCACGGCTACGGCTACCGCCCGTACTATCCCGGCGACGGGACGACGCCTCCGACCGACGCCTCGCGGCTGCCGGTCCTGCCGGGGAGCGGCGAACGCGACCGGCTGCGCGAGGGGAACGTCGCCCTTCCGGATCGCGATCTCGGCCCGGGTCCGCTGAACGCGCCGAGCCAGGCGGCGCGGCAGCAGGCGCCGAAGAGCACCTGACCTCGAGTCTCCCGTGAGCTCTCGAGAGTCCGATCCGGGTTCCGCCACCGCGTCGGCCGAGCGGGCCGCGTCGGAGTACCGGACGATCTTCGACGCGCGGGGAGGCCGCTACAACCACGCGAACCGGCTGTTCCCCGACGCGCGCGCCGAGGAGGGGGACCGGCTTCTCGCGCACCTCTCCTTGCCCGACCGGGTTCGCTGGCTGGACGTCGGCGCGGGCGGCGGATTCCTCGTCGAGCGCGCGGCGGCGGCCGGGCGCCGGGGCGAGCCGGTCGCGTGCGACGCGTCGGCCGTGTTCCTGTCCGAGGCCCGGGGCTATGCGCTGCGCACCGCGGGCGACTACGAGTGCCTTCCGTTTCCCGACGGCGCGTTCGGCGCGGCCGGATGCCTCGCCGTCATCCACCACGCGGAGGACCCCGAGAGGGTCGTCTCCGAGATGCTGCGCGTGACGGCGCCGGGCGGCCGCGCCGCGGTCGGCGACGTCGCCGCCGGATCCCGCGCGGAGCGTTTCCTCAACGGCTTCGTCGACGCGCACACGGAAGAGGGGCACGCCGGCCGGTTCCGCGGCGCGCCGGAGGCCGGGGAGCTGTTCGCACGCGGAGGCGGCCGCGACGTCCGGACCGAGGCCGTCCGGGTCTTCTGGCGGTTCGGGTCGAGCTCCGACGCTCGCTTCTTCTTCCGCGAGCTCTTCGGGCTGCGGGGGGACACGGAGGACGCGGACCTGGACGCCGCCATCGACTGGCTCGGCCTCTTCGAGTCCGCGGACGGCTGCCGCCTGCCGTGGGACATGGTGTTCGCCTCGGCGCTTGTGGGAGTCTGATGTCCCTCCCGCGGCGCGCGCTCACCGCCCGGCTCGCCGCCTGGAAGCCGGTCCTCCGCGAGAGCGAGATCTCCGCGTGGACCGGCCTCTCCTCGGAGCAATGGGGACAGCTCGCGGTCCGCTTCCCGGATCTGCCGCGGACGCCGGGCCCCCGTGCGGCGCGTGCGAGGCGGCGCATGGGCGAGCTGGCGGGGCGCGCCCTCTCGGGCGGGAGGTGGGATCCTCGGTGGGAGGGCCCGGAGCCGCCGAGGGGGCCCGCGGTCTACGTCACGGCGCACCTCGGGTCCCTGCTCGCCTTGCGCTACGTGCTCCGCGCCCGCGGAGTGGCCGTCGCCTCCGTCATCGCGCCGTACAACTTCGAGCGCGCGGACCCCGCCGCCAAGGACGCGGTGTTCGACCGGCGCTTCCCGATGGTGTTTCCGCACGTCGTCTCCTCCGCGCAAACGCACCGCCTGCGCAGTCTCCTGCGGCGGGGGAGCCTGATCCTCGCCGCGGATCTTCCGGCGAGACCCGCGAAGCCGCCGGCGGCGCCGGATGCCGCGGCGTTCGCGGCGCGGCTGCTCGGCGGCACGGTGGACCTGGACCCCCGGCCGTTCCGCCTCGCGAGACTGGCGCAGCTTCCCTGCCTCCCCGTGTTCCTGACGCTGCCGGGCCGCCGCTGGACCCTCACGCTCGGCCGGCCCCTGCCCGCGGACGAGCGCGACGAGCGCCGCGCGCGGGAGGCGTTCGCACGAGCCTTCGAGAAGGCCGCGGCGGCGGCGCCGTGGGACCTGGACGGCCCGGTCTACTGGAACCGCTACGTCGCGCCGCGGACGCCGGCTTGAGCCTGCTCTCGCGGCTCGAGAAGGTCGCGCGCGAGGACGGATCCCGCGCGGCCGTCGCGGCGGGCGAGGAGCGCCTGACGTACGGCGAGCTCCTCGACCGGATCGGGCGCCGGTCCAAGGAGCTGCAGGGCCACGGCCTTCCCTTCGTCGTCCTGGACGGGACGCGTCCGATCGAGTTCCTGATCGACTTCTTCGCGGCCCGAGCCCTCGGGCGTACGGTGCTCTCGCATCCGCCCCAGCTCCCGGCCTCGCTCCGGGCCCTGCGTGAGGCGGCGGTCTCGGCGGCGATGGCCGACGGCTCCGGCCGGTCGAGGCCGGGAAACGCCGCGGCCATCTTCTACTCCTCCGGCAGCGTCGGCGCGGCCAAGGCGGTGCCCCTCTCGGATGCGAGCCTCGAGGCCGCGGCGATGGCGCTGGCGGAGTGGGGCGAGGTGCGCGCGGGCGACCGGCTGGCGATCGGCCTCTCGCCGGCGCAGATCCTCGGCTTCGTACGCGGGGCGCTGAACGCGCTCCTCTTCGGCGCCGAGGCCGTGTTCTACCGGCCCCTGCGGGACCCGCTCGCCGAGGCCGAACGGCTCGGCGCCGGCGCGGCCCTGCTGCCGAGCGCGCTCCTGCCTCTCTGCGCGCGGCACGCGGCGCCCGTTCGCCTCCGGGCGCTGCGCTGCGGCGGCGGTCCCGTCGCCGAGCACGACGCGGCCGCGGTCGAGTCGGTGCGGGGCGTTCCGGTGCGGGCGGGCTACGGCCTCACCGAGACGTGCGGCCTCGGCAGCCGGCAGCGGGGCGACCGGCCTCGCCGGCCGGGCACGAGCGGCGCGGTCGCGCCCGGGATGGAGGTCGCGATCGTCCGCGACGACGGAACCGCATGTGGAGCGGGCGACGGCATGCCGGGCGAGATCCGTCTGCGCGGCCCGGCGGTCTTCGGTGGATACCTCGCCCCCGAGGACCCCGATCCCTTCGACGCGGAGGGGCGGCTGCGCTCCGGGGACGCGGGCTTCCTCGACGAGGCCGGCGAGCTCTGCGTTCGCGGCCGGCTCGCCTTCGCGCTGCGCTCCGGCGACCGGATCCTCTGCGCCGAGGAGGTCGAGGCCGCGATCGCCGAGCACCCGGGCGTGGCGGAGGCCGCGGCGGCGCCGTGGGACCTCTCCTTCGGCGTGCTCCTCGTGCTCGCCGCGCGGGACGGCTCCGGCGCCCTCCTCGACGAGATCCGGGAGCACGCGCGGGTGCGACTTCCCGTCTTTGCGCGGCCCAAGAGGATGGTGCCGGTCCCGGCGATCCCGCGCACGGCGTCGGGCAAGGTCGACCGGCGGGCGGCGACGGAATGGCTGAACCGGGCTCCCTGAAGGTTGCCATGCTGACGCGGGAGGCGGCGCGGATCGCCCGGGAACGGGCGACGCCGTTCTATCTCTTCGACCGGGAGACGGCGCGCGCGTCGCTGCGCCGCTGGCGCAGGGCGGCCGGAGCGCTCGAGAGAGACACGCGCGTCCAGCTCTTCTATCCGTGGAAGTGCAACCGCCACGGCTCGCTCCTCGCGCTCGCCCGCGAGGAGGGCTTCGGCGCCGAGGTCACGGCCGGCGAGGACCTGCTCGCGGCGCTCGCGTCCTGGGGCGGGCCGCGCGTCCTGTTTCAAGGGCCCGCGAAGTCCCCGGCCGCGCTCGACGAGGCGCTCTCGGCGGGAGCCTGGCTCGTGGCCGACTCCGTGGAGGATGCGGGCGCGATCCTCGACCGCTCCCGCGCCCTCGGCCCGTCCGCGGTCCCGCGCTACCTGCTCCGCTTTCGCGCCGCGTCGTCGGAGCCGTCCCAGCGCGGCTTCGGATTGACCGCGAGCGGCGTCCGGGAGCTCGGCGCGCGCGTCGTGCGGGAGGCCGCCGCGCCGCCCGCGGGGCTGGCGTTCCACCTGGGGACCGGGCTCGCGTCGCCCGCGCCCTACGTCGCCGCGGTCCGGGAGGCCGGGCGGCTGGCGGGAGTGCTGGCCGCCGCCGGCATCCCGGTCAGGGTGCTCGACGCGGGCGGCGGTTTCGCGGCCCGAAGGGAGGCTCGGCGCGATGCGCGCGGAAGGGTACGCGGCCGCGCCGCCACCCCGGAGGCCTTCCTCCGTGCGATACGGGACGCCGTGCGACGGAGTCTGCCGGGACCCGACGTCGCGCTCTTCCTCGAGCCGGGCCGGGCGATCGCGTCGGACGCCTTTCACCTGGTCGCCCGCGTCGTGCGGACGACCGAACGCCGCGTGTACGTCGACGCCTCGCGGATGGGGCACGCC
>Ga0068858_100001100_pt1 | contig 27955 bp, 35 predicted proteins | sample KBSSwiS12_FD_66589 | JGI IMG/M metagenome (GOLD analysis project Ga0068858, IMG submission 66589) | Switchgrass rhizosphere microbial communities from Kellogg Biological Station, Michigan, USA - KBS Switchgrass S1-2 | ecosystem: Host-associated > Plants > Roots > Rhizosphere > Soil ... | reverse complement strand
CCAATGCGCACTTTTTTTACTTGTGATAACAAGTCCCATTAGAACCATAGAAAAGGTAACATATGGATGAAGATGATGAAGTCCAATTGAGCCCAAGAGGTGTGCGCCCTAAGCTCATGACAAAGCCTGTTAGAAAGATTTGGAAGGACCAAGTTCAGGTTCCCAAAGACTGTTCGCCGCTGGATTATATGCTCGCACTCATACGCGATCCGAAAATCGACCCTGTTCGACGCGACAAAATGGCACGCGCCGCAGCACCTTTTTTGCATAAACGCTATGATGAAGAAAAGCAAAAGCTGGGTAAAAAAGAGGTGCGCGAGATTGCTGCCTCCATGGCCGGCAAGAATACTGAGTGGGGCGATTCATTGGAGTTGCCTGATAGTTTTGGTCATAAGAATTGACCGCTTGGGATACCTCAGTTCCTGATTGGGAGGCTCGACTTCTAGCAGGTAAGTCGCTGGTCCCTGAACTACCATTATTCGCTGATCAGGCCAAGGCCGCCATAGATGTTTTCAAGTTGCTCCGTCTGCCAGACGTCATTGGGTGTCCAAGAATAGGTGATGCAGGCGGCGAGTGGTTTTGGCCCATAGTCGAGGCTATGTTTGGATCATATGATATTAAGCAGGAACGTAGGTTAATCCAAGAGTACTTTTTGTTGGTGCCGAAGAAGAATGGTAAATCGACAAATGCCGCAGCATTGATGGTCACTGCCATAATCTTGAACCGCCGTCCGGATGCTGAATTCACTTTTCTGGCTCCGACTATCGAAGTCGCCGGCATCAGCTTCCGCCAAGCGCGCGGCATCATAAAGCAAGATGAAGAGCTGAGGAAGATTTTTCACATTCAAGATAATATCCGGCGCATCACTCGCCACAAAACTGGCGCATTTTTGCAGATTAAGGCGGCTGATGTTGATGTGGTGACGGGCGGTAAGCCACTGGGTACGCTGATCGATGAAACGCATGTGTTTTCGACTAAGTCGCGAGCCTCAGATATTTTTGTTGAGATCAGGGGTGCATTGGCAGCGCGACCGGACGGCTTCTTGATCCAGATTACCACACAGTCGAAGACTCCGCCAGCCGGTGTCTTCAAGTCTGAACTGCAGCGTGCGCGCGATGTGCGGGATGGATTGTTGAAACTGCCCAAGCCACTTTTGCCGGTGCTATATGAACTGCCTACAAAGCTGGCGTGCGAAGGTGGCTGGAAGAAGGAAAAATATTGGCACTTCATAAATCCTAATCTAGGGCGCTCGGTCGATATTGATTTTTTGCGCTCCAGCCTGATCGATGCGGAGCGTAAAGGCAATGCTGATATGGCACTGTTCGCCTCGCAACATTTCAACGTTGAAATTGGTATTGCGCTAAGATCAGATCGGTGGGCAGGTGCGGAGTTCTGGCAAAAGCAAATCAAGTCGGATTTATCTATCTCCGCGATCCTCGATCGCTCTGAGGCGATCGTTGTCGGAATTGACGGCGGCGGATTGGATGACTTGTTCGGGCTATGCGTGCTTGGCCGCGACAGGGAGACGAAGGATTGGCTGGCCTGGTCCCACGCATGGTGTCATGTCGGAGTGTTGGATAGACGGCAAACCATCGCGAGTACGCTGCAGGATTTTGCCAACGCCAACGAGCTGACGATAGTATCGGACCAACTTGATGACGTTTCAGAGATCGTCGGGCTGATCAAGTCTATAAAGGATCGCGGCATACTGGCCGCCGTTTCCGTTGACCCTGCTGGCATCGGCGAGTTCGTCGATGAGCTGGCCAATATCGGGTTGTCACCTGAGAACAAAAAGGTGCTCGGCGCGCCGCAGGGTTACGCGATGATGAATGCGATCAAGACTGCGGAGCGCAAACTGGCCAACGGGACGCTCTGGCACAACGGTTCTGGTTTGATGACCTGGGCTGTGGGCAATGTGAAGATCGAGCCGACCGCCACTGCGATCCGGGCGACCAAGCAGAATGCCGGGGATGCAAAGATCGATCCTGTGATGGCGCTGTTCAATGCTGTGACTGTCATGTCTCTCAATCCAGCGAAGGCCGCTGACTTCTCGCTGACGTTTGTTTAAAGGATAAATTCATGCCACTACCCAAACCACATAAAGGCGAAGCCGAGCAGGACTTCGTGTCCCGCTGTATCGGTGCTTCCATCGATGACAATACCTTTGACAATACTGAGGCCGGACGCTCGCAAGCAGCAGCTGCCTGCTTCAGCCAGTGGCGGGATGCGAAGAAGCAGTGGTCGGATGGCACGCTCGGGCCACAGCGCGCCTATTCGACGCTGCAGATCAAGTCGATTTCCGAGCAGGATGCGCGCGTCATTGAAGGCATCGCCAGCACTCCGACGCCGGATCGCGTCGATGATGTGGTCGAGCCGATGGGCGGCAAGTTCAGTGTACCAATGCCGCTGCTGTGGCAGCACGATGCGAAAAAGCCGATCGGCCATGTCAGCTGGGCGGAGGCTACGCCGGAAGGGATCAAGTTTCGCGCGGTGATCGCCAAGTCTGCCGAAGCAGGCACGCTGAAAGATCGGCTCGATGAGGCGTGGCAGTCCATCAAGCTAGGACTGGTGCGCGCCGTCTCTATCGGTTTCCGCGCGTTGGAGGCAGAGCCAGTAAATCCGAAGGACTTTTTCGGTGGTACGCGTTTCAAGAAATGGGAATGGTTAGAGCTCAGCGCTGTAACCATTCCGGCGAATGTGGATGCGTCAATCCTAAACATTCGCAACTTCGATACTCGGTCCGCGACTGGGCATGGTGACTTTAACATTGCTTTTAATGGCGACAGAATTGTTTCCATTACGCTCGCGTCAGAGCAAACTGAATCATTGTCGGCGACACGACATTCATCCAAATCTGTTAAAGCTCAGGAGAGCAAACCTATGGCTATGAAGAAAACAATTGCGGACCAGATTTCCGCATTTGAAGCTACGCTGGCGGCGAAAGCCTTGCAGCGTGACGACTTGATGGACGTTGCAGCGGAAAAGGGCGAAACGCTCGATGAGGCTGGCAAGGAGAGCTACGATACGCTCAGCATCGAAATCAAGAATATCAACGACCATCTAGCCCGCTTGCGCGAGCGCGATGCGGAAAACAAGAAGCAGGCGGTCGAAGTGACGCCTGTGGTGCAAACCAAGAGCAACGGCGGCAGCGGTATCATCACCGTGCGTCAGCCGACAATCGAGAAAGGCACGACCTTCTTCCGCTATTGTCAGGTCATGATGATGGCGAAAGGCAACAAGTTTGAGGCGGCGAATTATGCCCAGCAGAACGACCGATGGATGCATGAAACTCCGCAGCTCGTGGAAATTCTCCGCACTGGCGTGAACGCGGGAACTTCGACAGATTCAACTTGGGCCGGACCGTTGGTGCAATATACCAATATGGCGTCAGAGTTCATCGACCTGATCCGCGCCAACACGGTATTCGACAAGCTGACCGGCTTCCGCCGCGTACCGTTCAACATCGACGTGCCGCGCATGACGGCAGGTACGTCAGTGAACTGGGTCGGGGAAGGTCAGCCCAAGCCGCTGACCAAGGGTGCATTTGATCGCGTGCAATTGCGCTTTTCGAAAGTGGCTGGCATCGTTGCTTTCACGCAGGAGCTTGTACGTTTCAGCAATCCTTCGGCTGAGGCGGTCATTCGTGCTGACCTGACTGCGGCGGTGGCGCAGTTCATCGATGAACAGTTCCTCGATCCGTCGAAGAACGAAGTGGCGAATGTTTCGCCAGCATCGATCACCTACGGTGCACCGACCAGTGCGGCGAGCGGTGAAACGGCGGCGGCGTTCATTGCCGATGCCAAGACTGTGATGATTTCCCTGGCTATCGACAATGTCAGCGCGGCTGGTGGATACTGGATCATGACGCCGGGACAGGCTGTTGCGCTTGGCTCGTTGCGGCATGCGCAGTCCGGCTTGCCGGAATTCCCCGACATTACGGTCAATGGCGGGACAATTCTCGGCTTCCCGGTTGTCACGTCCAACAACACGCCTTCCGGCAACGTGATCTTCATCGTTCCGCGTGAAGTCATGGTGGCGGATGACGGTGGCGTGAGCGTCGATGTCAGTACTGAAGCTTCGCTGCAGATGGATGACGATCCATCATCCGGCGAGCAACAGTCGGTTTCGCTGTGGCAGTCGAACATGATCGGCGTTCGTGTCGAGCGTTTCATCAATTGGCGGCGTCGGCGTGACGAGGCTGTCTATGTGATCACCGGTGCCGACTACGGCGGCATTGGAACTGGTACCTGATCTTTGGGGCAGGAGGCGGGGCGCAAATGCCCCGTTTCTTTCAAAATGGTCAAACAGGATTTCATTCATCTCGCAGAAGTCGCCATGTCGATCCGGTCGCAGTTCAAGCCGGACGATGAGGCGTTCGATCAGGTCCTGCACCGCTTCGAATGGGCGATCATCGCCAGTCCGGAAGGTGCCAAAGACTTCGATGGTGATGACTTTCGTGATATGGCCTATGGGCGAAAGTCGTTTGAATGAGCCTTCAACAAAACGGCACCAAGGTTGCCGTTGGCATAGTTGAAAGCCTTAAGAATCAACCGCTGACTTTAGCTATCTTAGTACTGAATGTTTTATTTCTGATCTTGTTTGGCTATGTCATGCGCGAAGTAAACTTGCGTAATGAGCGAATGGACCTGCAGCGAGAAACGATTATCAGGGAATTGACGCGCACTTGTGATGCTGTGCGTTATCGTCTGGAAGAATTACAACGAGGAAGGTGAACGATGAAACTGATAGCGACCAAGCGGCAGCGGTTCAGCGGCAAGGAGTTGAAAGCTGGCGACGCGTTTGAGACAACCAATTCCTATGGGCGAATTCTGATCAAGCGCAAGATGGCTAAACTTGTTGTCGAGGAAATACAACAAGAAAAGCCGAAGCGTTATAACCGGCGCGATCTGGTGGCTGAGGATCACAATGCGTCTTGATGTCTATCATCACTTTGACGACAACAAGGATTTGCTTACGCAAATTCTTGAAAAACTTAACACAATGGAGACGAAGATCATGGCTCTGCTTGACGATGTTGTGACCAAGGTTACGGAACTCGATACCGTAGAGGATTCAGTGGTGGCGCTGCTCACCGATATCAAGGCCAAGCTCGATGCGGCTGGCACTGATCAGACCAAGCTGGCCGCGCTGTCCGCCGAGATTGACCGGCAGAAGCAGAAGCTGGCCGATGCGGTGACTGCCAACACGCCGTCCGCCTGATGTCCAAAGGATTGGCATTCTGGATCTTGATGCTGCTGTGGCTCGTGCTCGGCATAGGTGGTCCCATCTATGCCGGGTATGGCGGCAGCATGATCCATATCGGCGGAAGTCTCTTGCTGTTTTGTGTCATAGCCATCCTCGGCTGGCAGGTTTTTGGCAAGCCTGTAAACTGATATGAAGCTTCCGCTTATCGGTGAAATCAGTTTCCGGCGCAAGCAACTCCCGTATCAACTGGAGAGTGCTGATCGCGGCTGGTATCCTGTTGTCAATGAGCCTTACACGGGCGCGTGGCAGCGCAACGATCCGCTGCCTTATGACAACGTATTATCCAACTATGCAGTCTATCGTTGCGTGACGCTGATTGCGTCCGACGTGGCGAAGATGCGCGTCAAGCTGGTGCAGGAGGATGCCAACGATATCTGGCAGGAGGTGGACAATCCTGCCTTTTCTCCAGTATTGCGCAAGCCGAACGGCTATCAGAACCATGTGCAGTTTTATCAGCAGTGGATGATTTCCAAGCTGGCTTACGGCAACACCTATGTCCTCAAGGGGCGCGACAATCGCAACGTCGTTACCGAATTATATATTCTCGATCCGACGCGCACCAAGCCGTTGGTTGCACCCGATGGCGGAGTTTTTTATCAGCTCTATCGCGATAATCTGGCCGGACAATTTGAGGAAAATCTTGTCCTGCCAGCCAGCGAGATTATTCACGATAGGAATGCGCCGCTGTTTTACCCGCATCTGGTCGGACTATCACCTATTTACGCCAGCTTCCTTCCCGCCATTTCCGGGTTGCGCATCCAGAGGTTTTCTGACCGCTTCTTCCGCAATCAGGCAAGACCGTCCGGAATTCTGACCGCGCCTGGGGACATTCCGCAGACCACTGCCGACCGAGTCAAGGAGCAGTGGGAGAGCAACTATGGCGGTGAAAATTTCGGCAAGGTAGCGGTGGCCGGGAGTGGCTTGACCTGGCAGCCGCTGGTGATCAACGCTGTTGACTCACAATTGATCGAGCAATTGAAACTGACGGCAGAGCAAATCTGCACGACCTACGGCGTGCCGACATTCAAGGCCGGTGTCGGTCCAACTCCGGCTTACAATAACATTCAGGCGCTTACGCAAGCCTATTACGCCGACTGCGTGCAGATTCACGTCGAGTCGATTGAGGCGCTGTTGGATGAAGGTCTTGGGCTGCTCGATGCAGGATTTGGCTCTGAGTTCGATTTGGATAACTTGCTGCGTATGGATACGCTGACGCAGACCAATGTGCTGGCTGAGCAGGTATCGCGCGGGATCACCGCGCCTAACGAGGCGCGCGCCGTGCTTGGATATAAGCCAGTTTCCGGCGGCGACAGTCCATATCTGCAGCAGCAGAATTATTCACTTGAAGCATTGAACAAGCGCGATGCGCAAGCCAATCCATTCACTCCTCCTGCATTACCCGCGCCGAAAACTCCGGCACCAGTAAACGCTGCGCAGATGGCCCGCGCACTGCTGTGGGACATTCGCAGAGAAATGATTGACACCAATGCTAGATAATACCGAGTTTCAAAAAGAATTTAGTGCAGGCATTGTGGCGCTAATGAAAGAGTGCGTTGCGCCGTTGCAAAAGAAGATTGCTGACCTAGAGGCGCGCGAATTGAAGCATGGCCGCGATGGTAAGGATGCCGATCCTGCCGAAGTTGCTGCGCTGGTGCTCAAGTCTTTGCAGTTGCCGAAGAATGGAAAAGATGGCGCTCCGGGCAAGGACGGGCAGGACGGCAAAAGCGTCAGCATCGATGACTTGCTGCCTAGCCTTACGGCAATGGTGGACAGCAAGGTTGCCGAGTTGTTTGAAAAACTGCCAGTGGCAGTCAATGGCAAAGACGGCGTTGACGGAAAAGACGGCGCGAACGGCAAGGATGCTGTTGCGCCAGATATCGCAGACGTTGCGGCGCTAGTTCTTAAGTCAATTCAAATGCCGAAGGATGGCAAAGACGGAGCTGACGGCAAAGACGGAGCGAACGGCAAGGATGCCGTTGCACCGGATATTGCGGACATCGCTGCGCTGGTTCTCAAGTCCATCCAGATGCCGAAGGATGGCAAGGACGGCGCGCCAGGAAAAGATGGAGTGGGTCTTGCAGGGGCGATCATCAATCGATCCGGTGAACTTGTCATTACCAAGACGGATGGCGGTACACAGAACCTCGGTATTGTGGTCGGTAAGGACGGATCGCAGGGTGAGACTGGTAAGGACGGCGTTCCTGGGCGCGATGGCTTTGGCTTTGATGACATGGAAGCGATGGAAGAAGGCTTGCGCTTCGGTTATCGCTTCCGCCGTGCGGATCAGGTCAAGGAATTCTGGTACAACAAAGCAACGCTTGCAGACTTCGACCATGAGATTTGGCGTGAAGGGATCACCTATCCGCGTGGTGCAGTGGTCACGACCGGTGGATCGTTATTCATCTGCAAGCAGGAAACGATTGAGCGTCCGGGCACCGTTGGTGGTGCTAAGCATTGGCGACTTGCGGTCAAGTGCGGACGCAATGGAAAGGATGGAGCACTAGGTCCAGCCGGTCCGATGGGTCCGAAAGGCCAGGATGGCCGCATGGTTGGGTTTGACGGCAGGGCGCTTTAAATGCACTCGATTGTCGAGCCAGATGCAAATACCGCACTCGTCTATGACTTGACAACAGTTGAGGCTGTTAACGAAGAGTTGGGCATCACCGGCAACACGGCAGACGATGCAGTTACAGCCAGCGAGATTACATCCTATTCAATCCTGCTGGGTGAAGTCTGCGACCGCGTTTTTGCCAAGCAGACCGTTGTAGAAACATTCTTCGGCTGTACTTATGCAAAGGCGTTAGCGCTTTCGCGCTATCCGGTTGTGGAAATTATTTCAATTGAATCGAATCATACTCAGCTGACGACCAATGATTATCGGTTGAACCATGAGAATGGTTTGTTGTGGCGCAAGCCGAATTCAAGCTGGGGTTGGGGATGGGGTTTTAATGGCGAGATTGTTGTCACCTATACCGGTGGCTATGAGCTTCCTGAAGGTGCGCCTGCCTCGCTGTCGCGCGCCGTTATCGAGCTGATCGAAGATGGCCGCGTTTCTGGCGAGCGTGATGTGTCGATCCGCGACATCCAGCACGGTGACCGTCGTGTTTCTTATTTCAATGCCAACGTGAGCGGCAGCAACGCAGCGTTGCCAGCTTCGGTTGCCGATTTGATAAAACCATTCAAGCGGGTTGTCACCTAGATGGCTACTTACCACGTTTTCAAGAAGGACTGGGAAGGGGAAACTTGTTTCATTTTGTGCGGTGGACCGTCTGTAGGATTGCTGGATATCGACAAGCTGCAAGGCCACAAGCTGATTGTGATTAATTCCAGTTTCTACCGCGCGCCTTGGGCTGATTATTTGATGTTTTCGGATACACGTTGGTGGGATGCCAACGTTAAGAAAATAGAACGGTTCAAGGGGAAGATCATCTGCGCTTCATCGCTGGCCCGGCACCCTCGACTGCTGCGCATGAAGCGAAAAAGCCCTCCCGGCCTCTCTCCTGATCCTGGTTATGTCGTGATTAAATATACCACGCTGGCAAGTGCTATAAATATTGCCGTTCATCTCGGCGTCAAGAAGGTAGTGTTGGTTGGTGCTGACGGCAAGAATGGCGGAGCGGACGGCAAGCAGACGCATCATCATACTGATTATCCGCACCAGTGGAAGCAGATGCCCGGAACGTTCGACAAGCAGCGGCGCGACCTTGGGCCGGTAGCCAAGGATTTGGTTAAACTTGGCGTGGAGTGCGTCAACGCCAGTCCGGACAGCGCTTGGGCCGATTTGTGGCCCATAGTCGATTTTGAAGAAATGATCAGACAGGATACGAAACTAGAAACCGTTGCGGCATGAATTCGCTGACGCTTGTTTATAGTTATTATGACAATCCACTGATGCTGTCCGAGCAATATCGCATCTGGTCGAATTACCCGGATGAATTGAAGGACAAGGTTTCCGTCATTGTTGTTGACGATGCTTCGCCGCGCTGGGCGGCGCTCGATGTTGTCAGACCTGTGTTGCCGAAGCTTTCCATTTACCGCGTCAAGGTTGACATGCCATGGCATCAGGATGGGGCGCGGAATTTAGGTGCTTATCAAGCTGATGAAGGCTGGCTGTTTCTCTCCGATATGGATCACGCTTTGCCGACTGGTTCGCTGCAGAAACTTTTAGAGCAGACTAACGAAAGAGTGTTCTTTACCTTCCCGCGTATCGATGCGCCGCACATGACGCCGAATGCCAAAGGTCCAGGCCACAACATCTTCGCGCTGACCAAAAAGATGTACTGGGACAAGATGGGCGGCTATGACGAAGATATGTGCGGCCAGTACGGCAGCGACGGTGCACCACGGCGAAGATTGCTCAGGCACGCAACCAATGTTGTGTTGAAAACCTGTCCGGTCATTCGTTATCCGCGTGAAGTGATCGATGATGCCAGCACGACAAATTATGAGCGGCGCGGACCGATCAATGACCAGCGGCGCTTGCAAACCATGGCGCGCAAGCGAAGTTTGGGGCGCACTGGGAAGATAACAACTCTGGACTTTGAGTGGGACCGTGTTCTGTGACTTACCCGAAAGTCTTGTCAGAGGACGAGACGCTGGACCTGGCGTTGGCTGGCAAGTCGATTGCGCGCTATGGGGATGGTGAACTGCGCTTATGTCTGTGGGGAATGGCGCGTTCGCAGCGGCCATCTGATGAACTGAGAAACGAATTGCGTGACCTGCTGGTTACGCCAACTGCTGCTCTAATTTGCATTCCGAATATACAAAAGACACCGCGAGTGCACAGTTGGCGACCTTATACGGAGCGGCAATATACCAAGCTTTACAAACTACCTGTTTATGGCTCTGCTTTCATTTCTCGGCCTGATAGCGCGCCTTGGATTGATCGTACTGATTACTGGGACAAGGTTAAGCGGCTATGGCGCGGCAAAAATATCACGCTGGTCTGGGAGGATAAACCGTCTGCTGATCTTTCCTTCACGCCAGAAGCGCTGAGCGATGCAGCTAGCGTGCGCGAGGTGCGCGGTCCGGCACTCCATGCCTATGCGGAGATTGATCGCATTGAGGCGGAGATAGGCAAGCCGCAAGGGACGGTGCTGCTATGTCTGGGAGCGACAGCGACGATCTTGGCGGCAAGGCTGGCAAACAAAGGCGTGCATGCCATTGACATCGGTCACACAGGAACGTTCATGCGACTGGGAATGGAAAGGTTCAAGCGCGCAGGAAAAAATGACTGATGTGGATACTGCCTTCGCGCAACCGTCCGGATCGTTTGAGGCACATGTTCGACACGGCTCCTCCGTCAACTCCAGGCATTGTGGCTATAGATAAGGATCAGGCTAAACTCTACTCAAATGTTTCCTTGCCTGAACAGTGGCAATTCGATATCGGCAGGCAGTGCAAGTACGTCGAGAAGCACAACAACATCTTCAAGAGGTTTCCCGACTGCGCCTGGTACGGTTCGTTGAGCGACGACATGGTGCCGATCACGCCACACTGGGATGTTATGTTGATCATGCGCGCCAAGAGCGGGATCGCCTATGCCAATGATCTGTTTACCCGCCGCTGCGGTGCTTTTGTTATTCACGGTGATCTTGTTCGAAAGCTTGGCTATATATTCAATCCAAAGTTTATTCATTACTACGGAGATACGATGCTGGAATTGATTTCCCGCGAGATGAAGTTTGCCGGATTGCAAGAGGATATCATTGTCGAACACCGACACTATGCCAACAAGAAAAATCCTGGCAAGTACGACCAGACATCAAAGGGTCGGCCAAAGCAACTGGATGAAAAACCGGTGTTTGAGCGCTGGCGCGATAAGGAATGGCCAACGATAAAACAAAATTTGCTGGCCTATGCTTGATGTCGTCTTCTGGAAGTGGAAGCCAAGAGGAGGCTACCGTTCACACTTCTCTGCTCAGCATGTCAATATCGCGGCCTCTATGGTGCGGCGGCACTACAGCGGACAACATCGTATCAACTGCATTACTGATGATGCGAGTGGAATTGACAAATCGATCCGCATCATTCCTTTGTGGTCAGATTACAGAAATTTACGAAATCCATCATTCACCTCTGGGCCAAGTTGTTATTGCCGTCTGAAGGCGTTCAGCAAGGAAGCGAAAGACATTATTGGTGAACGCTTTGTTTCGCTTGATCTTGACTTTGTCGCCACAGGCGATCTGGCTCCGCTCTGGGATCGCGACGATGATTTCATCGTCTGGGGCGATACGTTTCTTAAGCAGGATAACAATCTGCCCGGCTACAATGGCAGCATGTGGATGATGACTGCTGGTTCGCGCAGCCAAGTTTGGGAGCGTTTTGATCCGCTGAAATCGCCGCAGGAGGCCAATCGGGCGGGACGCAAGGGGAGTGATCAAGGCTGGATCACTTATGTTCTCGGCAAGGGAGAGAAGATGTGGACGACGGAAGACGGGGTTTACTCTTGGCGTAAGCATCTGAGGAATTCGAAAGTACTTCCGGAAAATGCACGCATTGTTTTCTTTCATGGAGTGCCTTGGAATAGTCTGCCACCGCAGATCGCATGGGTTCAACAAAACTATAAATAAAGGAAGGACAGAAAATGGAAATGGAATATAAGACGGTAACGCTGCCAATTGATCAGAACTGGCAACAGGAAGTGCAGAAGCTGATCGATGACAAGTGGGATATTGTCCCAGGAACGCAGCCTTGTTCGATACATCATCTGGTCAGAGCCAAGCAGCAAGTACCAGTTGCCGGTGTCGGAGGTTTGGGAACCATGAAGATCGATGAGAGCAAAATCAGCATCATTCGCGGTGGCAAGGTTGTCGGCTGATGGCTGGCTGGGCATGTGTCTGCCGCCTTGGCGGTCTGGGCGATAATCTTATCGCGGCTTCCGTTCTCGCGCCATTGAAGCGTTTGGGTTATCTTGTCGAGGTGATCACATCGGAGTCATTCCATGTGGTCTACCTCAACAATCCAAACGTGGACAAGCTTTCGGTCAAGGGCGAAAAGGACATTCCCAATGGTCCGGGAGAGTGGACCAAATGGTTCATTGCCCGTTCGCACGAGTACATGGGCGGCTTGTGGAATTTAAGCCATTCGGTGGAAAAGCAGCACGCGCTGTTTGAAACCGATACCAACTTCTGGTGGCCGCAAGATTACAGGCGTAAGCTGTGCAAGGGTTCGTATCTGGAAACAGCTTGGGATATAGTCGGACTGCCCCAGCCATACCAGTTTGGCGCACCGCTGTTTTATCCTACGGAGGAAGAAGTTGAGCGTGCCAAGAAGACGCGTGAGCAAATTGGCGGCAGATATCTGGCTTGGATTATTGGCGGCTCGCGCGTTGACAAGGTTTATCCATATTCACCGCAGGTTATTTGCCGCGTCATTAAGGAATTGAAAATTCCTGTTGTGCTGTTTGGGATCGGCGGCAAGCAATTCGAAATGGCGCAGTCGGTCATGGAGGATGTCAAGCGCGCGCACAGCGGAACCGGCGGACTGCATTTGGCTCTATCACCAGATAACTCCGATCCAGGCGGTCATCAGCACTGGTCCACGCGCCGCAGCCTGACGCAAGTCTTGTTGTCTGATTTGGTTGTGTCTCCAGACACCGGTCTAGCTTGGGCGACGGCCATGGAGCCAATGCCGAAGATCGTCATGGTGTCGCATGCGTCCGATGAAAATATCACCAAGCATTGGGTGAACACAACGACGCTACATGCTGATACAGACAACGTTCCTTGCTGGCCTTGTCACCGTTTACATAACACGCTGGATACTTGCGTACCGTTTAAGGAGGAGGGAAAGGAAACGCAGGTTGCGTCCTGCATGGCGGATATTTCTGCGGAGCGTTTGATGACAAACATCGAACGATTGTGGAAACAATGACCAAGGAATTGAAGCTTTATAATTCCGTCGATCATTGGATTTATTCAGAGACTTCTGGCATCGTGCAAAGTGGTCCATTTGCTGGAATGCTATTGCTGGATGAAAAAGATTGGGACGATGGCAATCTGAGTACAGAGTGTCTTGGATGCTATGAAGAAGAACTGCATCCGGCTATTGAATATCAGATCGAGCGGCTTGCCAAATTGAGCCAACCAAAGATTATCGACCTTGGATGTGCTGAAGGATATTATGCTATTGGGTTGGCGCGACGATTGCCGCAGGCTGATATTTACGGAGTTGATATTTCAAAAAAATCATTAGCCATATTGCAGAAGGCAGCCAAACTGAATGCCGTGCATGTCAATGTTGATACGACAGTCGATGAATTCATGCGCAACATGGACCTTGTCATTTGCGATGTAGAAGGTGATGAGATTAATTATCTGAGGCCGGACTGGTTTTCGGATTTATTGAAAGCAGACATTATTGTCGAGTGTCACGATACCGAAGATTATAATATGTCAAGAATTTTGTATGATCGATTTTGTGGGACGCACAATATAGAACAAATCTTTGAAGGCGCTCGCGATCCGAATAAATATTTATTTCTGCGGCAGCGTGAATCGCTGCATCGCTGGATGGCAGTTTGTGAGGGGCGACCCTGCACGATGAATTGGCTCGTAATGAAGGTTAAGCAATGAAGCTGAACCTTCCTGAAGTCACGCTGGTCATGGTTGAGACGCGTGAGCACGAGCTAGCAAGGCTGGCGATCCAGGACTGCATAGACAAGGCAGACTTCGGTGACTTGATTATCGTCACCGACCGTCCTTCGGAATTCTACAATTTCAATTATCTGAAGCCGAAGGTCAAGACCGTACCTGACTGGCCCAGCAAACTCGGCTGGTCGCGCTCGTGGTGGTACGATATACCGCCTATGGTTTCCACCAGCCACACACTCAACATCCAGTGGGATAGCTGGATTTGGGACACATCGATGTGGCGCGAAGACTATCTACGTTATGACTATATCGGCGCTCCGTGGTGGTACAAGGACGGTAAGAACGTTGGCAACGGCGGCTTCTCCTTAGTTTCGACGCGTCTTAAACGTTACCTTTACGATCACAGGCAGAAGTTTCCCTGCAATACGCATATTGATGACGATCTGCTCTGCCGGAAATATCGCTTTCAATTAGAACAGACAGGATTTATCTGGGCACCAGAACGGATCGCGCACGAGTTCGCCTTTGAGTGCTGCCGCCCCAGCGAGATTTCACGCCATTTCGGCTTTCATGCCATGTTCAATTGGCCGGTGGTGCTGGACAAGGAGGACCTGTTTGCGCGTTTGGAAATTGCCGCATCATCGGAGTACATACGCGACAGCTACATGATGAAGGCATTTAGTGAAAAATATCCGGAGCTAATACGGGAATTGGTCAGCCGGAATCAACTGCAAGCTGCTGAGTAGTTAACAATTTCAACCTAGGAGACTAAACTATGGCTAACGTATCTGCTTATCTTTCGAAACAGACGCTTGACTGGCAGCTTGGTGGCGCTTCGGCAACCCAGCCAGCCAACCGCTGGGTTGGACTTTCCAACGGCGCGCCGACTTCTGTCAGCGCTTCGGAAATGGGAAGCCAAACAAATTTCTCCCGTGTGACGGCATTGTTCGGGGCGGCTGCTTCGCCAACGCAGTCGGCTTCGAATACAGCTTCGCTTCTGTTTGGACCGTTTTCATCTCCGGGTGCCGCGTCCGGCATCGTGTTGTTTGACGGATCGCCGATCAACTCATCGAACATGTTGTGGTACGGCACGCTGCAAACAGCGCGCAGCTTCCTCGCTGGCGACAGCCTGCAGATCGCTATCGGAGCGTTGACTATTACGCTTTCGTAAATGACGATCTTCCAGGGTACGTTTGTCGGTGCCGGTGCTGGCCGACTAAGCTCCGCATGGAGCACCGATCTACGTCAACTTCACTATCGTTTTCGGACTGATGCTGGAGCCGCTGACGCTTCCCCGACTTGGGGAGCGGTAGAGGATCAGAGCTACTACCCTGGCTCGTCTAACTTCAGGCTGAGAATGCAGTTGCTGAATGCGGGGGCAGTTGTCGCCCAACCTTGGGAATTATATGTTTCCAAGAATGGCGGTGCGTATGCTCCGGTGACGACGGTGTTGGCCAACGGTGTGCAGTCGGTCGATGCTGGGGCGAGTGCCGATGACACGCAGGTCTTGGTGCCACGACTTTATCCGTTTGAGTCCACGGCGGACTGGACGTTATCCGGCGCTTCGGTTGATCTGGATTTTGCCGGGAATAGGATTTATCCGTGGTCTGCAGCGTTCGCGGATTTTCTTAGCATATCGCGTGCTAGTACAGGTTATGCGAAAGACAGCAAAGGGTCGCTGATATCGTTCGGAACGGATACTTTGCGCATCACCGATCTGGGACTACTGATCGAAGATGCGCGGACGAACATCGTCTTATATAGTGCAATTACTACACTGCCGGTAAATTGGAGCGACCTTGGCGCAGACAAGGGTGCCGCGACGACTGCTCCTGATGGCACAAATACGGCGCAGATCGATTCTCGTAATACTGCCGCAACAAACCACGGCATGTACCAAACATATACGACGACAGCCGCTGCGTGGACTTCGAGCATCTATCTAAAAGCAAACGGCTACAATTACGGCTCACTTGTTGTTCGCGGCAGCGTCAAGTCACAGACGATTGTCGCCGATCTGACGACGGGGGTCATTACCAGCACCAACTCTCAAGGCTCGCCGACCAATGTGTCCACAGGGACGGAAGTTTTGGCTAACGGCTGGGTGCGCCTGTGGATCACGATGGATTTGGCTGCCGAGAGCACGCTGATTGGCGCATTCATGTCGGACGCCGCCGTTCCATCCGGTGGCTACAGCAACGCCATTCCCGTTTTTACATCTCCGGCAACCGATGGCGTAGGCTTCATTGTCTGGGGCTTTCAGATGGAAGCCGGTTCGTTTGTTTCGTCTTATATCCCCACCACGGCCATATCGGCGACGCGGGCGGCTGACAGCATTACTTTGGGAGGATTATTGCAAACAACAATTGCGGCAGCCACAGGCACAATTGTTTCTCAAATTGGCAACTCAGAGGGAAGTAATTTTGCAGCTAATATTGTTGATAGCAATGGAACGAATATCGTTGGTTTTGATGCCACTAATCACGGATTAGCATCTCTAATTGCAACACTAGCGACAGGAAATACAGCAAATAGGAGTACCATTGATGATAAGTTGGGTTTGGCTTGGAGCGCTGCCGGTCGCAGTCTGGTGTTGAACAATGGAACGATTGTTACCGATGCTAGTGCGCAAACCCCATCATCAACGCAAAAATTAGGCAGCGCTAGTGGGACATCGAATTTTATTTATGCTTATGTTAAACGTATTAGCGCCTGGAACAGTAAGCTTGCCGACGCCACGCTGCAAGGATTTACCGCGCCATGATCGATTATTTCTTCAAATGGACCGATGAAGCTGCAGCAAAAGCTGACGCATTTTCCGTTGCACAGAAATTTGAAATATCCGGAGAGTGGGCGCGCGATCATGTGTTGCCGAACGTGCAGGCGTGGCGACCGTCGCAGGATGTTGGCGGCGTGCATACATTCCTGACCGGATGGTTCGCGATTGTCTCCACGCAGAACCAAGTTCAGGTCTTGTTGAATGCCGCGGCGCTACAGTTTGCGCTCGACAGGAACGGTCCGCCTTATATCGTCAAAAATAACATCGGCGGGATAATCACCGATGTAGCCTGCTCACCGATTTTCTGTGGATCGCATTATCCTATCGGCGGATTTACTTAATGGCACGCGTTTGCGGCGAATGCACGCTTTGCTGCAAGCTGGAAAGCATCAAGGAGATTGACAAGCCTTCGTGGAATTGGTGCCAGCATTGCGATATTGGCGTCGGATGCAAGATATACTCAGCCAAGCCGAAAGCATGCAATTACTTCCGCTGTCTGTGGCTCGATGATCTGGATATGCCTGATGCGATGCGTCCGGATCGTGCAGGGGTGTACATCGCCAAGTCGAATGATTGCTTGAAAGCCTGCGTCGATGAGAAGATTGAAGGCATAGGTTTTGAGGTTATACGCTATGCCAGGAGCAAGGGCCACGTTATCGTGCATCACAAGCAGCAGATTAATTTCCTTTGCGGAGATAACATGCAGATGCCGGAAAAGCTTCTGCTCGATTGGACACTGTGAATGCCGATAACGTCTTATCTGTCGAAACAAACGATTGACTGGTGGACGGGTGCAGCAGCGGCTACGCGACCTGCTGGACGCTTTCTGCAATTCGCTACAGGCACGCCGAATGTCAATGGTGCTTCGGACGGTCCCTTTGTCAGCCGCGTAACTTGCACCTTTGCAGCGGCCAATTCGCCTACAGGCTCGGCTACCAATGTGGCGGCTGTGACCGGAGCATCGGCGACGGCTGCAGCGACTGCGGTTGGGTTCAATTTATATGACGCTGTTGCTGGCGGAAATCGTTTGGCGTTCGGCACATTGGCGGCAGGCTTGGGCTGCAAGTCGGCAACGGACAATCCATGCTTTTCCGCTGGCGCGTTAAAAATAACGATCAGTTGATATGACAGTCAGGCAAGGCAGCAGCACTTCTGGTCTTTCCAGTACGCTTATTGTTAATACTATACAGCAATTTGATGCTGATTTTACCGGTACTGGAGCAGGCGATCTAAATGTCGATGCGACTATAGCTTCAAAGCCAGCATTGTCTGGTGTTGCTTCCTTTGCTGGTGCCGGAAGTCTAAGAGCGAGTGTAGATCGATTCACGACCGGTGAATATGATGAGACGGGTGAGGTTGCCAGTCTTTCATTTGCTGGCAATGCGCTGACTGAGCTGGAGTTTGGTTTAAAGCTCGATCTTGATACATTAAATCAGACTGACACCTTACAGTTTCGCATCTACGTCAACAGTCTTGCGATCAATCAATATTCCGTCACGCCGACTATAACAATTCCGGCGCTAACGCGTGCAGGGTCTGTATCATTCAATGGCGTAGGAAATTTTTCCGCAGTCGGCAGGCTGCGCTTGGCCGCGCAGGTTTCTTTTGTCGGCGCTGGAGATTTCAACGTAACAGCACGTCAGCGCCTGGCGGCGCAGGTTGCTTTTGTCGGTGCTGGAGACTTCAACACAACGGCGCTGTTACGTCTGCGCGCTGTTGTGGCGTTCGTTGGCATCGGAAATCTTTCTGTCGATGCGATCCGCTATATGCCAGCACTGTCGACGTTCAACGGTGTTGGTAATCTTAATTCATTAGCAAATCTTATCTTAACTGCCAGATCGATATTTGTAGGATCCGGCAATCTTTCTGCTGATGCCACGATACCTGCGCGTGTTCCGCTGGTTGGTTCGGCGCTGTTTGCTGGATCGGGAAGCCTGTCAGTTCAGGCTTCGCGTTTTGCGGTCGGTGAGTATGATGAGACTGGCGAGGTTGCCAGCCTTGCTTTCCCGGCTTCTGCTCTGACAGAGCTGGAGTTTGGCTTAAAGCTCGACGTTGATGGCAGCTTAAATACCGGAGACACACTAAGCTTCCGTGTTTATGTCAACGGCATTCCGCTTGATCAGTACTCCGTAACTCCAGTCATTACCGTTCCAGCGCATGCTATCAATGCCTCTGCGCTGTTTGCAGGTTCGGGAAATCTAAACGTCGATGCCAGCATTGTTTCCGGTGCCAACCTATTAAGCGGTACGGCGGTCTTTAATGGTACTGGCAATCTTTCTGTTCCTGCTTCGCTGCGTATGGTCGCAGCAGCGACATTCAACGGAGCGGGAAATCTAGCTGCCGATGCCATCCGGCTTATGCCGGGATTGGCGACATTTAACGGTGCTGGAAATCTTTCCGCTACGGCTTCGTTGCGGCTTGTTGCGTCAGCTACGTTTGTTGGTGCTGGAAATCTATCTGCTCTGGCTTCTCTTCGTCTTGCTGCATCTGCAGTTTTCGTTGGCAGCGGAAATCTTTCCGTAGATGCGATCCGGCTTATGCCGGGGATTGCGACGTTCAACGGAGCAGGAAGTCTTTCAGCCATAGCTTCGCTGCGATTGGTCACTTCAGCTTCGTTTGTTGGCGTTGGCGAGCTAAATGTTTCTGCGCTGCAGAAACTAATTGCCTTCGTGACATTTAACGGTGCTGGCGATCTTTCTGCTGATGCCATTCGTTATATTCCAGCATTGGCCACGTTCGATGGCGCTGGCGATCTAAATACGACTGCAAACTTGAGGCTTGCTGCTAGCGCTACATTTATTGGCGCTGGTGATTTAAATACCTCGGCTAGACTTAGATTGTTCTCTGCTGCGACATTCAACGGCGTCGGCAATCTTGATGCGATGGCCACGATTGTCGGTGCCGCGACATTGTGGGACGGCACAGTACTCCTTACTGGTACCGGCGATCTAAATACTTCAGCAAGACTACGGCTAGTAGCCAACGCTGCATTTATTGGTGCAGGTGATTTATCGGCTGCAACATTACAGAATTTTGCTGCAAGCGTTACGTTCGTTGGTAGCGGCGATTTCTCAATCGATGCGATCAGAGTAACACCTGCTATTGCCACGTTTAACGGTAGTGGCGCTCTAACATCCTTTGCTACATTAAATCTAAACGCTGTTGCGACTTTAGACGGTGTTGGATCGCTATCGACAAATCTGTCCTTTGCTGCAAATCTTTATGATGCAGTAGCATCATTGAATGGCGCAGGTGATCTGAATTCTTCTGCGCGTCTTCGATTAATTTCCTCAGCTTTGTTCATTGGCGCTGGTGGTCTTAATTCTATCGCTAGACTTAGGCTCGCTGCATCTTCCGCATTCAATGGTTCCGGTAATCTTTCTGCAACTATAATTCGTCGGTTGCCAGCTATTGCAACGTTCAACGGCGCAGGAAGCCTGTCCGCGTCCGCACTGCGGTATCTTTCTGGAGTATCTATATTTACTGGTAGCGGCAATCTGTCTGCTGCCATGCGGCAGCGAATGGTTGCCTTTGCCACACTTGTTGTGTCTGGCAACTTGTCTGTTGCCATGCGGCAGCGAATGGTCGCGGTTACGGCCTTCTCTGGCGCTGGCAGCTTATCCGCAAACATTCTATCGTCCACAGTTAAAGTCACTTCCGCGTTATTTGCCGGAGAGGGAAATTTAAGCGCCGTTGCTCGGCAAAAACTGTTCGCCATAATATCATTTATTGGTCATGGCGATGTGTCAGTTTCGGCGCAGCTTCGGTTACGGTCCAGTGCATCATTTATTGGTTCTGGTAGTATTTCTGCCTCTGCACGCCAGCGCATGGTAATTCTGGCAATGTTGCCAGGATCCAGCTCTATAATTTGTTCTGCGCACGAGAGGATGGCAGCAGCAAGTACGTTTGCCGGAACTGGCAATGCGCTATTCCGTGCCGGACTGCGTAAGCCAATAATCGTAGCGTTCAATGGCGTAGGTAGCCTGTCAGCGTCGGCTATCCGTGTTCGCTATGCTGTGGCACAGTTTGCCGGTGCAGGATCGCTTACAGCGGCAGACACCTTGCGATTGCGTATTTCTGCACGGTTGCTGGGCAATGGATCGTTGTCGGCAACGGCAGATCAAGGCGTTGGGGCTAGCATTAACTTTGTTGGCTCAGGCGATGTTGCTGCCTATGCGCAGCAGATTATGGTCGCTGCTGCAACGCTCAATGGCACTGGGTCGTTGTTGGTTCGATCCAAATACCTGATCGGCGCTGGAAATATTATCAAGACGGTTACGGTCGGAATAGGACATGGTACGCCGCAAACGCTTGTGACCGTCAAGACTGCGGCACAAGTGGGCGTTGCTCCAAGGCTGAAGCCATCTACGGTCATTGATTATCCACACAAGAAAAGAGTTGCCTGATGCTGGTTGAAACCATTGATAGAGGAAACGAAGTCGAGTTTACGGTTCAATTTTTGAACCGGGATGGAACGCCGCTATTGCCAAGCTCGGCAACGGTTACAATCAATTTTCTCAATCAATCAGGTACGCGGGAAAATGAAGAAGTAGAGCTAGCTAATCAGACTGATGACACATGGTATGGCACCTGGGACAGCCAAGCGGCAGAACCAGCGCGCACATACTGGACTGTTCGGTCATTCAGTCCTGATTCTGCTGAGGATGGCTTTTTTGAATTGGCTGGAAATCTGGCCAACGTTTCTGACACGACAACATCATGACTATCTGGCAGGACAATCTTCTTGACCCGATTTATGCCAGCGATATTGCGGTGGATGCCACATTCATTCGCACGACCGGTGAGCGGACTTCCTTGCGTGCCATTGATTACACTGATGGCACCAGTCTGCCGACGCATAGCTTCATAGACATGCAGACGCAGCGTCCATCGGCGTTTGTTAGGCAGGCTGACATTACTAACTCTGGTGTGACCGACTTAAAGGAATATTTTTATAAGGGAGAATTGATTATCAATGGTAGACGTTGGCGAATTAAGAGCTACCAGATGGCCCCCTCGCCGGCTGGTCAAGGTGAAATTCTTTTATTACTCAGCGATGAGCAAGCGCCATGATGGTCGGTTGCAAGCGCGAAGATATATTAGCGAGATTGGTAGAAATATTGAACGGTGTGACAGACATAAAAAATGTGGCGAGAAATCTGGATGAGTTTCCAGAAACTGTTAGACCTATGGCAATCCTTCTGGACGGTGATGAGGAAGCTGCACCGGAGTTAGAGCACATTTGGAAAAAGGGCCGTGCAGTTATCATCGTCAACATGCTGCCGTTGATCGTCGTTTCAATGGGAGGTCGTCCGGAGGATGTTGGTCCTGACATCAATGAGTTGATGGCGCGTATCATCACCGCTGTCATGCTCGACCAAGAATTAAACGATATAGTGACGACGAATGGAGGCGTCTATTATCAACGCACTGACTATCGCTTGAATCACAGTCTGGCAATGGACTGCGATCTGCAAATGATCTTTCGAATTCGCTACCCGTTGTTTCCATCTCATCCTTAACTTAGGAGAAATCTATGGCTAACTCACCTGACACCCTTAACTATGTGCTATCGCAGGGCAACGTTTACTTCACGCCAAGCGGCGGAAGCAAATTCCATATGGGAAACTGCACGCGGTTTCTCTACTCGCCTACCGTGGACAAGCTCGAGCACTTCAGCCGCATGACGCCTGTGCGGACGAAGGACAAGACATTCATTCGTCAGATCAGCGCCACAGTGCAACTGACGCTGGAGGAAATAACCTTCGAGAATATCGGCATCTTCATGCAAGGTGACAGCGCCAACACATCGACTATTGCTGGGTTGTCCAATCTCGCGCAAGAGGGATTGCTGGAGTTTACCGGCACCAACTCAGTCGGCAATCAGTTGGCATGGTCTGGTCAAGTCAGCTTCACGCCTTCCGGTGATTTTGACTTCCTTAAGGAAGACCTGACAGAAATCCTGCTAACAGCAGACGTTTTGGTTGACTCTAATGGCTTCTATGGCGAGACGACAATCACCGAAGCCGCGACGGCAACCTGATGGTAGGTTTACTGGATATCGCTCCGATCACAGAGAGCGTTGATGTGGAAGGTCAGCCAGTATCGGTGAGCGGAGTCAGCGTTGAGGGGATTGCTTATCTGTTGCAGCAGTTCCCTCAATTTGCGCAATTGCAAAACCTATTGGGAGAAGGGAGCAAGGACCTGGCGACAGTCCTGTTTAGTCTAGGTCCGCAGGTGATCGCCTCGATCATCGCGGCTGGCTGTGGCTATCCAGGCAATCCTGATGCGATCAAGAAGGCGTTAGGCTTGAACATTCAGGCGCAAGCTGATCTGCTTGATGCCGTCTTGCGCAAGACGCTGACGAAAGGTCTTGACCCTTTCGTAGAGCGGCTGAACAGCATCAAGGCCACTCTCAGTCCGCCAGTGACATTGGCCGAAAAGGTCGCAGAGGCTCAGGCCAAGAAGAAGCAATCTGCCAAGCCATTGAATTCCTCATCGGCAGGGCCAGTCATTCAGCAACCGATGTCTGGCGCATGACACCACGCCAGATTGCGGCTTACATGATCCTATCCGACAACAGGATCAGGATTGAGAAGGCAACAGAGCTGAACATGAATGCCATGGCCTCGCGCGCCAATCCAAAGGCTATTGGGAAAATCACCAAGTCGCTGTTGAAGGATCGATGATGGCAGGCTTTTCCTGGCGCTTCGATGCCAAGACAGAAGAGTTCAAGAAAGCTTTTATTTTTGCCAGCAACGTTGTTGTGAGTGCCGCCAATAAAGCTGTCAAGGACGCAGCTGATGCTGGTGTGTTGGCCGGTCGGGCCAATATTGCAGTTGCTGGTTTTTCAAAGCGCTGGCAGAATTCCTTGCGCAGCAAGATGATCACTCCGCCTGAGTCCTTAAACCCAGTTGCCTATATCCACACTACAATCAATTACGCTGATATCTTTGAAACTGGCGGAGATATCAGCGGCAATCCTTTGTTGTGGCTGCCACTGCCCGCCGTTCCAGGAAAAGGTTCGCGCAGGCATATGACACCAGCGCAGTATGTCAAGAACATAGGCCCACTGATAACCATACGCCGTGCTGGCAAGGCTCCGCTTCTTGCTGCAGCCATTCGACGTGGTGCTAAAGCGCAACCATTCGGTAAGTTTGCCACGCGCGGCCAATTGAAGCGCGGCACTACAGCCAAGACAGGATCGGTACAGATCATTCCACTTTATGTCGGCGTGCCTTCTGTCCACATTGGCAAGAAATGGGATGTGACTGCGGCCTTGCAAAAGGCAGCAGATAATATGCCACAATTCTATGAAGACGAATTGCGCAAGCTCGATGCGCAGAAGCTTTTACAAGGTTGATGAATGGCAATTAAACAAACCATATCTTTAGATGGTCTACAGACTGTCCAGGAAGAACTAAAAAATCTTGCTGATGTAGGTGAATCTGCATTTGAACGAATTCGCGCCGCTGTCGAGGGCGGCGGTAGCGGTCTGGAAAGCATTGCGAGTAATATTCTAAATATTGGAAAAGCGTTAACCAGCCTTACCGGTGCGGTTACTGTATTTGCAGGGATTACAGGTGGTCTTGTCGGCATTACCGTTTCTGCTTCCAATGCGGGAGAGGAATTTGAAAATCTAGCGACACAGCTGGGAACGACTACTGAAACCGCTTCTGCATTGATATCGTCATTTGCACGTGCCGGTGCGGATATTCAGGGATTGTCCGGGCAGTTGCGGCGCGCGGCTCAAAGTATAAGCGCTGAGTGGGCACAGATTCAGAATAGCGTGCGTGAAGCAGGATTGAAAACAATCGCAAACAATATCGCGGTTGAGCAATCCATGAACAACTTGGCTAAAGCGAATGTGGCAGCGGCAGAGCAGGAACACAACGCTGCCTTGCAGCGCCAGTCAGATTCTCTTGCTGTCGCAGATGCACAAGCGAATTTAGATGATCTATTAGAAAAACAGCGCATAGCACAGGGTGGCGCACGTGATCCGTTATTAGAGCAAGAACGTGCGCAAGCGCGGGAAGAACAACAGATTGCCAAGGCGCGTCTGCAACTGGCGCAGGCGCAACAGAAGGCGAAAGAGGATGCTGCGCTGGCTGAGCAGCGTGCCGCTGAATCAGCTATAGCAGCAGAAACTGCGCAGCTTGCCTTAGACAAGGCTCGCTTGCAGGCTTCAGAGGATCAGAAAAACTCTGTTACCAACTTAGTCGGCTTTGTTAACGATCTTGCCAACGGTTTGACCAATACTGGCCGCGCCGTAAATGCCACGGTTGAAAATATTTTCAGAGGTATCGTCGCGTCTGCAGGCGGACTGGATGCTGCGCTTGGCCCGATTGAAGGCGATATCAGCAAAATAGCTTCGCCGACTGTCTTGAATACTCTTTTCAAGTTGTCAGACGTTTTAAAGAATATGTCCAGCGAGACTGACAAGACAGCGCTGGCATCTAAATTGTTAGGACGGACTGTAGGACAGGAAGAAGTTGCTTTTTTGTCGCAAGGCAGCGCGGCAATTCAAAAACACATCGCTGATGTCAAGGCGCTTGGTCTTGAATTCTCTACAGGCATGGCTGAGGCCACGCAGAAGTTTCGCAGAAGTCTATTTACGCTTGAAGATACGCTATCTCGGCTCAAGGATCAGATCGGTGCAACGTTCGCTCCGGTGTTTGGTCCTTTCTTTGAAACGCTGGGAAATCTGCTTGCACAGAACAGGACGCTTTTCTTAAATTGGGCGCAAACATTAGCCAGCACAGTCAAGCCGACTTTAGATAGCATCATTCGCGTTCTGTCTGGTCAGGCGAATGAAGTAGACGATAAATGGTTGTTGGACATTATTGCTACTTTTAAAAATCTCGGCACGACGATTTCTAGCATTGTTGTTCCTGCGTTTAAGAGCCTGATTGATATCATCGGGTTTATTGCGCAAGAGATTAATAAACTTTTCGGCACAAACCTTGATGCTACGTCTTTGATATTCTTGGTTTGGGTTACCAAGATACTTGGCGGGTTTAAGCTTATTAGTGTTGGTATTGATTTGCTGGTTGCAGCGTTCACAGCATTTGCAGCTAGAACAGGAATTGCGCTAGCTCCAGTATTGATTTCCATTAGCGCTATTGCTCTGGCATTTCTTGCCATCTTGGCGCTGGTCGATAAAGCTACGTTCGAAGGTCTTAAGCAGCTTGGCTCTGATCTGGTTGATCTGGGCAAGAAGATGCTGAACAATTTCGGCAAGCCAGTAGAGGATACGACAAAGGCTGCAGAGAATAATTTTGATGGACTTATTGAAAAGGCAAATCAGCTAGGAACAACCGGAGAGAAAGCCGGTGGAGAAGTTGCAGCTGGCTTTGATAAGGTCAAGACCAGCATTGATGCAGCTAATCAAAGTTCAAAGCAACTAACCCAGTCAGTAGAAAATAACGCGACGATAATGAAGGGTGCGCTTGGTCAGATACCAGTAGCGCAGCCTCAAGTTTTCAGTGGCGTGGCTACGCCTTCTTTCATAACAGGAACCGGCTTTGATGCTACGCGTCAAGGATTGCAACAGTTTGGCTTACAGCAACCCGGACAGACGCAGCAATCGCAACAACCGCAGCAGCAGATTCAGCAACAAACTCAACAACAAGCGCAAGTTGCTGTTCAGGCATTCCAGCAGGCATCTGATCAAATAGTAGCAATCTGGACCCAGCTTCCGGCATTGTTATCTGCAATTGATTTTACATCTATCGTTAATAAGGATGCGCTTGTTGCTCCTTTCAGCAATGCAAAGGATGAAATATCCGCTATTTTTTCATCCATTGCAGAAGCTGCAGAACAGACTGCACAGCGTATAGCTGCCGCCATGCAGCAGGCTTTGCAGGCAATCCAGAGCGCTCAACAGGCGCAATCCTCAGATAGTTTTGGCTTGCAGTTTGCCGCTGGTGGTCGTGTCAGTGGTCCAGGGTCATGGACCAGCGACAGCATTCCAGCGTGGCTTTCGCGCGACGAATTTGTTCAGCCAGCCTTCCGCGTGCATCAGTACGGCATGGACTTCATGGAGGCGATCCGCAGAGGCATGCTGTCAACTGATTCCGTGCGTATGTTGATGGGAGACTTCAGTGGCTTCCGGTTCGGCGGAATGGTCATGCCACGCTTTGCTGAAGGCGGAGCTGTCACTGCTGCTGGTAATGTCAGCACGTTGAATCTTGTGCTGGGTGGAAAGACCTTCACCACGACTGGCCCGGCAAAGGTCATAGCTGCGCTAGAGCGCGAAGCTGCACTTGCTGGTATATCTTCCACCGGTATCGCACAATCTTTTGTGGGTCGGCGATGACGCTGCCTGCTGACTTTCAAACGGTCATCAACTTCTATGAACCGGGCGGCACTCCGCTTTATTCGACCCGCGATGCTACGCAGACGTTAAAGCCAATTCAGGCGTCAGCAGACATGGCGCGCACGGTTGGCGGTGTGCTGGTTGACCTGAGTGATCAGGTAACGTTCCGCAAGTTTGCTTCGGAGATTTCCTGTACCGATTGGAATTCACCGCCGTTCGATGGCTTCTGGCCGGGGATGGTGTTGACGGTAGATTGCGCTGCCGAGCTTTGTTACCTGACAGGCGGCACTCCGTCGCGTCCTGTGGTCGCTGGCAGCAGCTATGTTGTGGGCAACTTCACGTCCTATCGTCCACAGATTGTCTTCAAGATAATCGATTACCAGATCAGCTTTAAGGAGTATGCCAGCGAGACGAGTTGGACACTTTCGCTAGAGGAAGTTTGACTTGACAATTTTTAACGGCGTTGCCCGGCTTAATGGTTCTGGCGCTTTATCATGCTCTACTATCTTTTTACGCGGAGCGTTTGTAGGTTTCTCTGGGGCAGGATCATTAGCTTGTGCAGTCAAGCTTTCTAAACTGAGTGCATCGGTAGCATTTGCAGGGGCAGGATCGTTAACCGCATCAGCTACCAGCAATCACATACTGATTAACTTTGCGGGCTCAGGATCGGTAAGCTGCTTTGCTAGAATTGTATTAAAGGCTTCGGTAAGTTTCATCGGAGCGGAAAATCTTTCATGGCAGCCAGTTACAGTATGGCCTGCAATAGCTAGCTTCAGCGCTATATCTGCTTTTAGCTCTGATGCAAAGCTTGGCCTCAAGTCTGTCGCTTCGCTCTCCGGTCAAGGAGCATTCATTGCGGTGCCGGCGCCGCAAGCCATTGCGGCTATTTTCACTGCAAGCGGCGCATTGACTGTCAATGCGTTCAAGCCGATCAAGCATCTGAGCGTGCGTTTTGCTGGTTCAGGTGATATGCGCGTGGTGACTGTTTCTCCGACACTG
>Ga0068858_100001099_pt1 | contig 27967 bp, 24 predicted proteins | sample KBSSwiS12_FD_66589 | JGI IMG/M metagenome (GOLD analysis project Ga0068858, IMG submission 66589) | Switchgrass rhizosphere microbial communities from Kellogg Biological Station, Michigan, USA - KBS Switchgrass S1-2 | ecosystem: Host-associated > Plants > Roots > Rhizosphere > Soil ... | reverse complement strand
TCGCCCATTCCGCATCGCTCAACCATGTCAGTTGCCGCGCCATCCAAAGCCTCCGCTCCATGCAGAAGCCTTGAATCAGCACAAACCTTCACCCGCAAGCTGATTGAGTACAGAGCCTAGGGGTCTGCACCCTGGGAGCCGCGCGGCGAACCATCGCCGCGCGGGCCTGTTGGATCATGCGTTCACAACCTCCGCCTGGATCGCGACGGGCGCATTTTCGGCAAATCCCTGCATCTGCTCGTCGAGCGCCTCCTGGAACGCCGGCCGCGCTTCGCAGCGCTTGAGATAGCCGGCAACCGCGGGATGACCGGCGACGATGTCGGTATGCTTGATCAGGCGCAGGGTGGTTGCCATCAGGATGTCGGCGATGGTGAAGCGATCGACCAGATGGTCGCGACCGCCCAGCCATGCGTCCAACCGGGAGAGGCGCTCGTCGACCACCGCAACCGTTCTCGGGCGAAACAGGCGATCCCATTCGGGGTCGTGCTGGACACGGTCAGCGACGACAAGCTGACTGATGGGCGGCTCGACCGTATTGAGCGCGGCGAACATCCAGGAGATCGTGCTGATCCTCAGGCGCTCGTTTGCCGGAAGGAGAGCCTCGCTCTTGAGGCCGATCGCATAGAGGATGGCGCCGGATTCGAACAATTCCATCCCGTCCGTCTTGAACGTCGGGATCTGCCCGAACGGCTGCCGGGCCAGGAATTCGGGTGACTTATGTTCGCCGAACTCCACGAACTCGACCCCATAGGGCAGGCCGGCCTCACGCATGGCCCAGCGCACGCGGATATCGCGGACCAGGCCCTGCGCGAAGGGCGGCGCCCATCGGAATGCTGATACCTGCCCGTCGTTGATCGTGAGTTCCATTGTCTCGTCCTTTCGTCGACGCATCAGCGCGTCGGGAGGCATGACGGCATGGATCGGCCAAAGGATTCTCTCACCGCAAAAAAGTCCCCCACCGAATCCTTTGTTGTACTGGCGGCGTCTCACGGGTGATTCATGGCGGGAGACAGGAGAATGGCGGACGCCCTGGTTGATTGGATGGCGACGATGCGGCCGCAGCTGCACCGCTATGCTGCGCGCATGATGGGCTCCGTATTCGACGGAGAGGATGTGGTGCAGGACGCGATGGCCAGGGCCGCCGAGGCGCTGAAGGCGGGCGCGGATATCGCTCAGGGCGAGGCCTGGCTGTTCCGCATCACCCATAATACCGCGCTTGATGCGCTGCGCCGCCGCCGGCGCCAGGAGGCGCGTGACGCCAGGGCGCCGGAAATCGGGCAGTCGAGCGACGATACGGATCGGCGCATTGCGGTCGAGGCGAACCTCGGCACTTTCCTTCATCTCGCGCCGGCGCAGAGCTCCTGCGTCATCCTGATGGATGTCCTCGGTCATTCGCTCGCGGAGGCGGCGGGGATCCTCGGCATGACCGTACCGGGAGTGAAGGCCGCGCTGCACCGCGGACGAACGCGATTGCGCGCGCTGGCCGGGTATGAGGATGCGCCGCCCTCACTGCCGATCGCCGACCGACACAGGCTGCGCAGCTATGCGGAACATTTCAACGCGCATGATTGGGATGCGCTGCGGGCAATGCTCGCGGCGGACGTGAAGCTGGATCTGGTGAATCGCGCCCGGCTGTCGGGGGCGCCCGATGTTTCGGTCTATTTCACCCATTATGCGGATTATGCCGATTGGCGCCTCACAGTCGGTGCCGCCGAAGGCCGGCCGGCCCTGCTGGTGCACAGGCGCGGGGCGGAGCACGATCCGCCGAGCTATGTCATTCTGCCGGAGTGGCGCGACGGGCAAATCGCGGCGATCCGGGATTTCCATTTCGCGCCCTATATCATGGACGGGCTCGACTGGTCGGTCTGATCCAATCCCGCCGGCCTGTCCGCCCCTTTAAGCAAGGGGCGGGTGGCCGATGGATCAGAGGTTGATGACCTCGACCACCAGCGCAAAGGCCGTGAACGCTGCAACGCAGGTCATCACGGTTTCCATAACACGCATGGTTGGGTCTCCGATGCCGGGAAAGTCCGGCACGCGCCATGTGGAGATCGTTACGCATCCGCGCAATATTATTACGCGCCTTCGCAGTTGCAGCAAACGCAATCGCGCGCTTCACGGTACGGGCGGTGGTTCATCCAGCGCATGGAACAGCGCATTCGCCGCCGCCGCGGCGGAGCTATCGCCGGTGAGCGCCACGGCAACGAAGGCTCGCCGTTCGATCGAATAGGCCACCACCGCGTTGGCGCCGGGCGCGCCACCGAAATGCCCGATCCACGTCTGCGCGGGCGTGCTGGGCACGTCGACCGTCATCACGCCCAACCCGTAAAATTGCCCGGCGTCGAACATCGGATACAGCGTCCCGAACATCTCCGCGACCGTTGCGGGCTTCAGCACATTGCCGCCGAGCAACGCTGCCCAGAAACGCGCCATATCTTTCGCGCTGCCTGCGATCGGCCCCGCGGCCCCCGCCCATCCGGGCTTGATAGCAGGCCCTGCACCGGTTTGGGCAGTGATCGGTGGCGCAATGCCGTCCGCGGCGTCCCCTGAGCCAGGCACCTTCAGCGTCGTCAGCCCCAGCGGGTGAAGAATGCGGCTCTCGATGGCGCTGCGATAATCCCGCCCATCGACCTTCTCGATCACCAGGCCGAGCAGATCATAGTTCGTATTGGAATAGCGCCAGGCGGCGCCGGGGCAAAACATCGCACCATGCCGCCCGGCGATCGCGATATTCTCCGCCGCCGATCGCCATCGTGGCGCCGCGCGTGCCGCCGCGTCCTCATTGGCGCTGTAAAGTCCACTGCTATGCTGCAACAGATCCCGGATCGTGATCGCGCGCCCGTTGGGCACCCCCGGCACGAAATCCTCGATCGCCGCGTCGAGCGAGAGGCGCTTCTCCTCGACCAGCTGCAGAATGACGACGGCGATGAAGGTCTTGCCCGCGCTTGCCCAGTATAATGCCGGCCGATCGGCGGGCGTGCGATCGCTGCTCCAGCTGCCATTGGCGGTCGCGACCGTGACGGAGATCGCTCGGGCCGCCGTGGCGGAGAGGATTCGGTCAAACGCGGCGTCGAGCCGCTTTGCCGTCGCGGCCGGCAGCGGTGCGGTGCTGATTGGGGCGCTTGCGGGAAGCGCCGGCGGATCGCGCCGTGGCGGCCCGGCATAAGGCAGGCGGGCGGCACATCGCACCGGACGATAGCCATCGACGATCAGCGGTGACGTCTGAGCCAGCGCGATCGCGGCGGCCCAGGCGACCAGGATCACCCGAACACCCGGGCGAAGATCGTATCGACATGCTTCAGATGATAGCCAAGGTCGAACTTGTCATCGATTTCGGCCGTCGACAGCGCCGCGGTCACCTCGGGATCGGCCTTGAGCAGTTCCTGCAGCGACAGCGCCCCGTCCGACTCCCACACCTTCATCGCGTTGCGCTGCACCAGCCGATAGGCGTCCTCGCGGCTGACCCCCGCCTGGGTCAGCGCCAGCAGCACGCGCTGCGAATGGACCAGGCCGCCCATCTTGTTGAGGTTCTTCGCCATCCGCTCGGGGTAGACGACGAGCTTGTCCATTACCCCCGTCAGCCGCGCGAGCGCGAAATCGAGGGTGATCGTTGCGTCGGGGCCGATATAACGCTCGACCGACGAGTGGCTGATGTCGCGCTCATGCCACAGCGCCACATTCTCCAGCGCCGGCGTCACATAGCCGCGCACCATCCGGGCAAGGCCGGTGAGGTTCTCGGTCAGCACCGGGTTGCGCTTGTGCGGCATCGCCGACGAGCCCTTCTGGCCTGGCGAGAAATACTCCTCCGCCTCGAGCACTTCGGTACGCTGCAGATGCCGGATCTCGATCGCGAGCCGCTCGATAGAACTGGCGATCACGCCCAGCGTCGCGAAGAACATCGCATGCCGATCACGCGGGATCACCTGAGTCGAGACCGGCTCGACGCTGAGGCCGAGTTTCTCGGCGACATGTGCCTCGACGAAGGGATCGATATTGGCGAATGTCCCGACCGCACCCGAGATGGCACAGGTCGCGACATCAGCCCGCGCCGCGACCAGTCGCGCGCGGTTGCGGTCGAATTCGGCATAGGCCTGGGCGAGCTTCAGCCCGAAGGTCACCGGCTCGGCATGGATGCCGTGGCTGCGGCCGATCGTCGGGGTCAGCTTGTGCTCGATCGCACGACGCTTCAGCACCACCAGTAGCGCATCGATATCGGCGATCAGGATATCACTCGCCCGGGCGAGCTGCACCGCGAGGCAGGTGTCGAGCACGTCCGACGAGGTCATGCCCTGGTGCATGAAGCGCGCTTCGGGGCCGACATGCTCGGCAACGTTGGTAAGGAACGCGATCACGTCATGCTTGGTCTCGCGCTCGATCTCGTCGATCCGGTCGACCTCGAACGCGCCCTTTTCCCAGATCGCCTTTGCCGCTTCCTTCGGCACCACGCCGAGTTCGGCAAGCGCGTCGGTTGCATGGGCCTCGATCTCGAACCAGATCCGGAACCGCGCCTCCGGCGTCCAGAGCGCAACCATGTCGGGGCGAGAATAGCGTGGCACCATTGCAACGGTTCCTGATTTTCTTTGTTTCGGTTTGTCGTGAATCGCGAACGGACTCACGATGGGCTGCGCGTTAGCAGGGACGAGCTGAAGCTTCAAATCATGTCGATTTGAACTATGTTGAACGCTGAGGGGTTTGAGCAGGGAAGATTGTCGAAGGCGAGGGCAACCGCTCGTCGAATAACCCTGATGCATAACCACGGAGTGAAATCATGTTGAAATATCTTCTTCTTGCCGGCGCTGTCACCATTTCAGCGCCTGTTCTTGCACAAGACAAGCCCGCATCGTCGACAACGGCGCCAAACACCCAGGTATCGCCTGCGCAGACTGTACCCGCACCCGCGACTCCGGTCGATACCGCACAGCCGCAGACAGTGACGCCCGCCGATCCGATGGCGACGGCCCCAGCCAATCCGGCCGCCGCGCCGAATTCACAGGCAGCCGCCCAGCCGGCCCCGGCCGAGCCGACGGCCCAGCCGACGCAACAGGCGGCCGCCGAGCCGGCCGTCACCGGGGCCGCGCAGATCGCGCAGGTCGTGAACACTGAATTCCCGACCTATGACAAGGACAAGAGCGGCACGCTCAACCAGTCGGAATTTGGCGCGTGGATGATCGCGCTCAAGGAAAAGAGCGATCCGTCGACGAAGCCCGACAGCCCCGCGACCAAGACGTGGGTCAGTCAGGCCTTTGCCAGCGCCGACAAGGACAAGAGCAAATCCGTGTCCAAGGCGGAGCTCACCGGATTCCTGTCCCAGGGCGCGTAAGCATGCCTGGCTGAACCAAGGTCCCTCCGGGGCGGCCGTCGGATTTTCGGGTCCGGCGGCCGTTCCGCTTTTACATCAGCCCCAATGCCCTCAGGCTTGAATGGCCGCTGGTGCCCATGATGATATGATCATGCACGGCGATGCCCATCCTCTTGCCGGCCTCGGCCATGTTGCGCGTCACCTCGATATCGGCGCGGCTCGGCGTGGGGTCGCCGCTGGGGTGATTATGGACGAGGATGACCGCCGCCGATCCCAGATCGATCGCGCGCCGGATGACTTCGCGCACATAGAAGGCCGCCTCGTCGATCGAGCCCTCGCTCATCAGCTCGTCGCGGATCAGCATGTTGCGCGTGTTGAGATGCAACACGCGCACCCGCTCGATTGCGTGATGCGCCATGTCGGCGCGGAGATAGTCGAGCAGCGCCTGCCAGTTGCCGAGCACCGGCCGTTCCGCCACTTCGGCACGAAGCAGGCGAAGTGCGGCGGCATGGGCGATCTTGAGGGCGGCGATCGACGTCTCGCCCATGCCCGGCACCCGCGCCAGCGCTTCACCATCGGCGCTCAGCAACCCGCCAATCCCGCCGAACTCGGCGAGTAGCGCCTTGGCCAGCGGCTTGGTGTCGCGCCGGGGAATGGCGAGCGCGAGCAGATATTCGATCAGTTCATGGTCGAGCAGTCCGTCGCCGCCCTGTTCGGCCAGGCGCTTGCGCAGGCGCGCCCGGTGGCCGCTATGGTCTGGTTCGGGAACGCTCATCGCTGTTCGAGGATTAAAGCCTGGGACAGCCGCGCGCAATTGCGCGTGCGCGACGGTGCCCTATGCTGAAACAAGCGTGCCCCGGTGCCGCAATCGGGAGTGACGAGCGGCGTGACGGCGGAAGAGAGTGAAGCGCCGGGTAAACACCGCAGCGGATGGCGATGGCGGCGCCTGCGCGCGATTGTGCTCGGGGTCGCGCTCATCCTGCTTGTCGCGCTGATCGCTCTGTGGACTCAGCGCAAGCCGATCGCCGCCAATTATATCGACACAACATTGGCCAGCCACGGCGTGCCGGCGCGCTACAAGATTGCTGAACTCGGCCTCGATCACCAGTTGCTGACGGACGTGGTGATCGGCGACCCCGCACATCCCGATCTCGTCGCCGACTGGGTCGAGCTGAAGCTTGGTGTCGGCCTGTCGGGCGCCGGCATCAACTCGCTCCGCGCCGGGCACGTGCGGATGAACGCGCGGCTGGTGAACGGGAAGCTGTCGCTTGGTGCGATCGACCGGCTGTTGCCGGCCCCCTCCGGCAAGCCCTTCACGCTGCCGAGTTTCGTGGCCGATATCGAGGATGCACGGATGCGGCTGGTCACGCCGCAGGGCGTGGTCGGGTTGAAGCTGAGCGGGAAAGGGCGGCTGAATGACGGCTTTCGCGGCCAATTGGCGGCCATATCCGAGCGGCTCGATCTGGGCGGTTGCACGACCGGGCAAATCGGCGGTGCGATGGCGATCCGCATCGACAAGGGCGCGCCGACGATCGAGGGCCCGGCGCAGCTCGCCTCGCTGACCTGTGGCGACGTGCAGGTGCGCGGCGGCGGGGCAGACGTGAAGGTCGCTTTGTCGGCAGCGCTTGACCGCTGGTCCGGTCAGATTCGCGTTGGACTCTCTGAAGTGCGGCATCCGCAGGGCGGCGCGCGTGATATCGGGGGACGCATAGGTTTCACAGGATCGGCGCGGGAAACGACGGCCGATGTGGACCTGCGATCCGGGGCGGCACGCGGACCCGGGTTCAACGCAGCGGCCATGCGGCTGTCGGGGTCTGCCGGATTTGCCGGCAATGACAGGCATTTTGCGGGCAAGCTGCACGGATCGGGCGCGCATATTGACGGTGCGGCGCTCGGTCGCATCGCCGCTTATGCGAACAGCGCGGCCGGCACCCCAATGGCGCCGTTGGTGCGGAAGCTGGCCGGATCACTGGCGATTGCGGGCCGGTCGTTCGATATCGACTCGGACTTCACCGCCAGACTCGGCAACGGCGACGGCGCATTGTCGATCGCGTCCGCGTCGCTGAAGGCTCCGACGGGCGCGGCGCTCTCGCTCTCCGGTGGCAACGGGGTTTCCTATGGATGGCCCGGCCCCGGACTGTGGATCGACGGCGTGCTGACGACCGGAGGCGGTGGGCTGCCCGAGGCCCGGGTCGCCCTGAAACAGGGCGCGCCGGGCGGGCCGGTGACGGGCATCGCCACCGTCCAGCCCTATGCCGCAGAAGGCGCGCGGCTCGCGCTGACGCCGGTCGCCTTCACGGCGACGCCCGGCGACCTCACACGCTTCGCGACCCAGGTCACGCTGTCGGGCCCGCTCGGCGACGGGCGTGTCGACAATCTCACCCTGCCGATAACCGCCTTGTGGGACGGCCATGCCCGGCTCCAGGTCAACCGCGCCTGCGCGCCGCTATCCTTCGACCGGCTCGCCGTTTCGGGCCTGACGCTCAGGCCGGCGCGGATCACGCTTTGCCCCAATGAGGGCGCGTTGGTCCGGCTCGAACAGGGTAAGCTGGGCGGCGGCGCGCGGATCGGGGCGACTCAGTTGAGCGGTGCGCTTGGATCGACGCCAATCACCATTGCCCTCACCAGCAGCAATCTTCACCTGGCCGGGGCGGCCTTCGTCGTTTCGGGGCTGGAAGTACGGATCGGTGCGCCCGAGCGTATCACCCGCCTGGACTTCGCCACACTGGACGGCCGGTTGAGGAGGGGCACGGTCGAAGGCCGTTTCGGCGGTGGCGGCGGTCAGATTGCCAACGTGCCTCTGCTCCTCTCCGCCGCTGACGGAATATGGACCCTGCACGACGGGAAGCTCGGCGTAACCGGTGCGCTTCAGGTCGCCGATGCCGCTGACCAGCCGCGCTTCAAGCCGCTCGCAGCCCAGGCTGTCTCGCTCACCCTCGCAAACGGCACAATCACGACCACGGGCAAGCTCGTCCACCCGGCCAAAGGCGTTGCCATTGCCGATGTCGCGATCGTCCATGATCTCGGCAAAGGCATCGGCCATGCCGATCTGACTGTGCCTGGCATCACCTTCGGCAAGAATTTCCAGCCCGACGAACTCACCCGCCTGACCTTCGGCGTAATCGCCGATGTGGCAGGCACGGTAGCGGGCGACGGCCATATCCGTTGGACTCCGCAGGGGGTGACGAGCGACGGCGCATTCCGCACGTCCGGCACCGACCTCGCCGCGGCCTTCGGCCCGGTCACCGGCATCGCGGGCGAAGTACGCTTTACGGACCTCCTCAATCTCGAGACCGCGCCCGGCCAGGTCGCCACGGTCAAGACGGTCAACCCCGGCATCGCGGTCAATGACGGCACGATCCGCTATCAGCTGCTCGCCGGCACCCGGATCCAGGTCGAGGAGGGGCGCTGGCCTTTCGCGGGCGGAACGCTGGTGCTCGAGCCGACCCTGCTCGATTTCGGCCAGAGCCGCGATCGTCTGATGACCTTCCGGGTGACGGGCATGGATGCCGGCCAGTTCCTCCAGCAATTCGATTTCAAGAATCTGAACGCGACGGGCGTGTTCGACGGCACCCTGCCGATGATTTTCGGTGAATCCGGCGGGCGGATCGAGAATGGCCGGCTCGTCGTCCGCCCCGGCGGCGGGACGATCGCCTATGTCGGCGAGGTGAGCCAGAAGGATGTGGGCTTCTGGGGCAATTTCGCCTTCCAGGCGCTCAAATCGCTACGCTATAAAAATCTCGATATCGTCATGAACGGGCCGCTGGCAGGCGAGGTGATCACCGAAGTCCATTTTGCCGGAATCGGGCAGGGGGCGGGGGCGAAGCGCAATTTCATTCTCGATCGGCTGCAAAAGCTCCCGCTCGTCTTCAACCTGCGGATCAAGGCGCCCTTCCGCGGCCTGATCGATAGCGCGCAGTCCTTTTACGACCCGAAGCGCCTGATCGCGCGAAACCTGCCCGCCCTGATGGAGGAGCAGAAGAAGCGCGCCAAACCTCCGGCCAAAACGCCGACACCCGCCCCGGCGCCCATTCAGCCCCCCGCAAGCAGGACCGTGCCATGACAGAAACAGGATTGACGAAGCGCAAGTGGAGACCGACGAGTTACACGATGAAGCGACTGTTCCCGATCATGGCCCTGGGTGCCGCGTCCGCAACCGGTGGTTGCGTGAATGTCACCGCACCCGACAAGCCGATCGTGATCAATCTCAACATCAATGTGACGCAGGAAGTTGTCTATCGGCTCGATGGCGAGGCGAAGACGTTGATCCAGCAGAACCCGGATATTTTCTGATGAAAACCAGTTCCAAACTCCTGATTGCAGCTACCGGTCTCGTGCTCGCAGGCTTGTCGACCGCTGCCTTCGCGCAGCGCGATCCGGCCTATCAGGCAGCGCGCAGCGCCGGCCAGATCGGCGAGCTGCCCGATGGGTATCTCGGCGTGGTGGGCGCGGGCAGTGCCGAGCTGCGCGCGCTGGTCAACAGCATCAACATCCAGCGCAAGGCGAAATATACCCAGAGCGCGGCGGCAGGCGCGACGGTCGAGCAGATGGCTTTCACCAGCGGCTGCAATCTCATCCTGAAGACAGCCCCTGGCGAAAAATACCAGACGCCGGCCGGCGAATGGAAGACCCGCACAGCCGCCGCGCCCGAGCGTGATCCGCGCTGCGTCTGAGGTTTTCGTGGGGCGGTGCGTTTTGGACTCGAGGTGAAACAGTTGAACCGTATCGTCACCCCGGGCTCGTCCCGGGGTCCATCGTCCCGCGTACGCAACGGCTGAAGCTCTTGTGGAGACATGGATGCCGGAACAAGTCCGGCATGACGAGCAAAGGGGGGCGACCTTAGCGGGCGACTGCCATCACTGGCATTTCCACTCCGGCGCTCGCAATCTCGCGCTCGGCCTGGGTGAAGCCATAGGCCGGAACGATCTCGTTGACGCGGTCGGTAATCTCGTCCCAATGGCGCACCAGCTGCTCGCCGGCATCGGCGGTTCCGCCGATATAGCGGCCTTGCGAAAGGGTCACCGCCGCCGAGGCAAAATGGCCCGCACCCGCGCAGAGGATTGCGCGGGTCGGCGCATTCTCACCCGTCAGCGCCAGCAGGCCCGGGCTCACCAGCGCGGGATCGAGCAGCCTCAGGCTGTCGTCGGACAGCACGCCGTGAGTCATCTGGGTGGCCGCCGTCGGGGCGAGGCAGTTGACGCGGATGCCGTATTTCTCGCCCTCGATCGCGAGCGTCTGCATCAGCCCGACCAGCGCCATCTTCGCCGCACCGTAATTCGCCTGACCGAAATTGCCGTAAAGCCCCGAAGACGAGGTGGTCATTACGATGCGGCCATAGCGCTGCTCGCGCATCGCGTCCCACACCGCCTTGCTACAGATCGCCGCGCCCATCAGGTGAACCTCGACCACCAGCCGGAAATCATCGATGCTCATCTTGGCGAAACTCTTGTCGCGCAGGATGCCGGCATTGTTCACCAATATGTCGATCCGGCCCCAGGCGCGGAGCATTTCGCTGACCATTGCGGCAATCGCGATCTCGTCAGTGACCGAGGCAGCTACAGCCATCGCCTCGCCGCCGGCTGCCAAGATTTCATCGGCCACGGCATCAGCAACGCCCTGCGAGAGATCGTTGACCACGACCCGCGCGCCCTGCCGCGCGAGATACAGTGCATGTGCGCGGCCTAATCCGCCGCCCGCACCCGTGACGATCGCTACTCTGCCCCGCAATGTCATACCCGCTCTCCCGCATGATTCGTTCGCCGGTCTTTAGGAGCAATAATAATCACTCTCAAGTGAGCGAAGATTTTTCGCGGTGCGTTTGCACCCGGGTGTTGCGTCCACGTCGCACTCAGGAGGTTGCTATCAGCGGCAGATCGCCAGGAAGCCCGCAGCCATGAAGGACGCCATATATTCCTTCACCGTGGCGAAATCGTCCGACCGGCTTACGCCGCCCGAAAGCTTGTCGATGCGCCCGGTGCGCGCGAGCGTCAGCATCAAGGCGCCGCTGACGAAGTGATAGCCCCAGAAGATCTTCTGCTCGCTGCAATCGGGCAGGGCCTGCTTCAGCAGGCCGATCAACCGCAGCACCACGGGGTCGAAATGGGCGTCCATCAACTCCGCCCCCCATTCGGGTGTGTTGGCGACCTGCGCCGTCAGCTGGGCGTAATTCTTCCAGCCTTCGCCGCCGGTGATATAAAGATCGAGGTCGGTATCGAGGAACGCGCGCAACGCGCCCTCGACGGTCGGCTTGCCCTTGGCAGCGGTTTCATAATCCGCGAGCGCTTTCATGCGCAGCTCACTGGTCACCGCCGCCCGCCGTGCGAACACAGCGTCGAACAGGGCCTTCTTGTCAGCGAAATAATAGTTGAGCAGCGTGTGGTGGACGCCAACGCGCTTGGCCACATCCTTCAGCGTCGTGCCGTAAAGCCCGTGCTTAGAAAACAGGTCCTCGGCAGCGTCGAGAATCTGTTCCATCGTCTCGGCGCGCTGCTCGGCCTTGCGCGATCGCGGCGTTGGTTTTGCATTTTTCGTCACAAGAGCGTCCTTCCAGCCTGACGCGCGAGCGTCAAGCCAAGTTGCCCGCTGGCAAGATATTCACGCACTTGAGAGTGTGCATTGACAGCGTCAACTGATTACTCGCATGATGCGTCAACGAAAACATATCGAGAGGGCGCGTGGAGATTCAGGCCAATAGCGGCACGGCCGATCCAGGTGTCGCGTCCGGCGCGTCGCGCACCCGCGCGATCGTCCTTGTCACGCTTACCTTCGTCTATGTGCTGAACTTCCTGGACCGCCAGCTCCTCGGCATCCTCGCCAAGCCGATCCAGGACAGCCTGCATATCACTGACGGACAGCTCGGGCGGATTGGCGGGCTCTATTTCGCGTTCTTCTACTGCTTCATCGCCGTTCCGGTCGGGTGGTTCGCTGACCGCACCAATCGCGTGACCGTCGTATCGCTCGCCTGCGCGATCTGGAGCGCGGCGACGATCTGTTGCGGTCTGGCTGCTACCTATCCGCAACTCGTTGCCGCTCGGATGACGGTCGGCTTCGGCGAGGCGGGCGGCGTGCCGCCATCCTATGCGATCATCACTGACACCTTCCCGCCGGGCACGCGCGGCACAGCGCTCGGCATCTATAATCTCGGCCCGCCGATCGGCGCCGCGATCGGCATCGCGTTCGGCGCCTCGATCGCGGCGGCCTTTGACTGGCGCTACGCCTTCATCGCGATCGGCATTATCGGCATCATAACCTCTGTCATCGTCCGGCTGATCATCCGCGAGCCGGCGCGCGGGGCGCTCGATCGCGCCCTCGGCACCGCGGCGCCGGCCAAGGCGCCGTTCTGGGGGACGGTGGGAATGTTCTGCACCAATCCGGTGCTGATGCTCGCGTCGATCGGCAGCGGGGCGACTCAGTTCATCACCTACGGCCTTGGCAATTTCGCAGTGCTTTTCCTGATCCGCGAAAAGCACATGTCGCTCAACCAGATCGCGATCTGGTATGCGCTGGTCATGGGCATCGGCATGGGTGCGGGAATGATCGTCTCGGGCCGGGTGATCGATCGCACGACCCGCACATCGCGCCAGGCCTATGCCACTGCGCCGGCAGCATCGCTCGCGCTGGCGCTGCCCTTCTATGTCGCCTTTGTCTGGGCACCGTCCTGGCCGCTCGCATTGATCCTGCTCACGGTCGTCAACCTGCTCAACTATTTCTATCTCTCCTCGTCGGTGGCACTCGTTCAGGAGGAGGTCCGGCCCGAGCAGCGCGTGCTGTCCGGCGCGTTGCTGCTCCTGATCATGAACTTCATCGGCCTCGGCCTCGGCCCCACCTATGTCGGTGCGGCCAGCGATTATTTCGCCGCGCATGGCGACGCGCACTCGCTGCAGACGGCGCTCTACACGCTCGCCCCCGCCTATCCGGTCGCCATCGTCTTTTTCCTCTGGCTTGCCCGCATCCTTCACGGGCCGCGCCGCACTGTTGGGAGCATCCCCGCATGAGTCCGTTTCGCCGTCTGATCGCCTTTGCCTGTCTCGGACTGTCGGCTTCGGCGGGTGCGCAGCCTTCTACGCCTCTCGTGGATGCGCCTTCCGGCGCGGTACGTGGCCAAGTCGATGGCGACATTCTGAGCTTCAAGGGCATTCCCTATGCGCTGCCGCCGGTAGGCGGACGGCGCTGGCGTCCGCCCGCACCGATGCCGCGCTGGCAGGGGGTGCGCGCGGCCACCGATTTCGGCCCGGCCTGTGTCCAGCCGCAAAGCAAGACGTCGACCTCGATCTATTCGGGCGATCCGCTGCCGGTGAGCGAGGACTGCCTGACGCTCAACATCTGGGCGCCCGCCCATGCCAAAGGGGCGCCGGTCTTTTTCTGGATCCACGGCGGCGCGCTTGTCACCGGATCGAGCCGCGAGCCACTCTATGACGGCAAGCGCATGGCCGAGCGCGGCGTGATCGTCGTGTCGATCAACTATCGTCTCGGCGTGCTCGGCTGGCTCGCCCATCCCGAACTGAGCGCTGAATCGCCGCAACGCGTGTCCGGCAATTACGGACTGCTCGATCAGATCGCCGCGCTCACCTGGGTGCGCGCCAATATCGCCTCCTTCGGCGGCGATCCCGGCAATGTGACGATCGCGGGTGAATCCGCTGGTGCGCTCAGCACGATGTATCTGCTCACATCGCCGCTCGCACGCGGTCTGTTCGCCAAGGCGATCTCCGAGAGCGGCTACATGGTCTCGATGCCCGAGCTGAAGAAGAGCATCTATGGCGCGCCCTCCGGTGAGGGGGCAGGGCAGCTCCTGTCTTCGGCGCTGCAGGCGCCCGACATCGCAACATTGCGCGGGATGGACGCGCAGACGATCACCAACATGGCGGCCGGCATGGGCTACGGGCCTTGGGGCACCGTCGACGGGCTGGTGCTGCCGCGGCAGATGGTCACGGCCTTCGATGAGGGCAAGCAGGCGCCGGTGCCGCTGCTGGTCGGCTTCAACCAGGGCGAGATCCGTTCGCTGACGGTGCTGGCCCCCAAGGCCCCTGCGACAGCGGCTGAATATGAGGCGACGATCCGCGCGCGATATGGCGAGCTCGCCGAGGACTTCCTGCGCCTCTATCCCTCCGCGACCTATAAGGAGAGCATCCTCGCGACGACGCGAGACGGCCTCTATGGCTGGACCGCGGAACGCATGGCGCGCAAGCAGACCGCGCTCGGCCAGCCCGCCTATCTCTATCTCTTCGATCATGGCTATCCCGCCGCTGACGATGCGGGGCTTCACGCCTTCCACGCCAGCGAGCTTCCTTTCGTGTTCGGCACGATGGACCGCACCGGCCCGCGCTGGCCGAAGATTCCGGACACAGCGTCCGAGCACGCGCTGTCGGATGCGATGATCGAGTACTGGACCAGCTTCGCGAAGACCGGCCAACCGGTGGCCGCAAAGGCGCCGGCCTGGCCTGCTTTTGGCTCGGCGGAAGCCTATATGCACCTCACCGACACGCCGCATCCCGAGACGAAGCTGATGCCCGGCATGTATGCGCTCAATGAAGCCGTGATGTGCCGCCATAAGGCGACGGGCAAGATCGCCTGGAACTGGAATGTCGGGCTGGCGGCGCCCAACCTGCCGGCAAAGAGCGCGGCCTGCCCCTGAATTGACACTCCAAGCCGTCACCCCGGGCTTGTCCCGGGGTCCATGGTACCCGCGTGCGCAACGCCTGAAGTTCTCGCGGATGGATGGATGCCGGAACAGGTCCGGCATGACGTGCGGGATAAGTTAGCGAGCCACCTTCACGGTCGCGATCTCCCCTCGCGCGTAATCGGCGCGCAGCCGGTTCTTGTCGATCTTGCCGGTCGCGGCGAGCGGCATCGCGGCGATCTCCGCCACCTGATCAGGCAGCCAGAAATCGGCGACCTTTCCGCGCAGCAGGTCGACCAGTGCGCGCGCATCCTGGTTCTCGCCCTCGGTCTCGACGATCAGCACCGGGCGTTCGCCCCATTTGGCGTCCGGCCGACCGATCACCGCGACATGGCGCACGCCTGGATGGCGGCCGACGATCGTCTCGATCTCATTGGGGTTGATCCATTCGCCGCCGGATTTGATCAGGTCCTTGGCGCGTCCGCAGATGGTGAGATTGCCGCCTGCATCGATCATCGCCAGGTCGCCGGTGTCGAAATAGCCTTCCTCGTCCAGCGCATCGGTTTCCGCCTTGAAGTAGCGATCGATCACGCTCTGGCCCCTCACCTTGAGATGGCCGAGCATATCGCGCTGGGGTTCGAGCGTGTGGCCCTCGACATCGGTGAGCTTGAGATCGATCCCCATTGGCGGCTTGCCCGAGGCGCGATGCTCCTCGGGAGCCCCGACAGGCGGCGCGATGGTGCCGAGGGGCGACAGCTCCGTCATTCCCCAGCTGGTCTGCACATAGGCGCCCAGCCGCTCCTCGAGCCTGCGGATCAGCGAGTCCGGGCAACTCGATCCGCCGATCAGCACCCGCTTGAGGGCGGGCAGTTCGCCGCCGGTTGCGTCGAGATGATCGACCAGCCCCAGCCACACTGTCTGCACCCCGACGGCAACGGTCACCGCCTCGTCGCGCATCAGCCGCGCGAGGCTCGCGCCGTCGATCGACCGGCCCGGCAGGACCATCTTCGTGCCGGCCGCCGGTGCCGCGAAGGGCAGGCCCCACCCATTGGCGTGAAACATCGGCACCGCGAGCAGCAGCGCATCCTCGCTGGTCAGCGCGATTGCATTGGCCTGTAGCGCGGTCAGCGTGTGGAGATAGTTGGAGCGGTGGGTGTAGACTACGCCCTTGGGGCTGCCCGTCGTGCCCGAGGTGTAGCACAGGCCGGCGGGCGCATTCTCGTCGAAGCCGCCCCAGATGCTCGGCGCACCATGCGTCTCGAGCAGGTCTCCGAACCCCCAGACGCGCGCGGGATGCTGCACGAGAAGATCCGGCTCTGCCGATACGGCGTCGAGTACAATGACATGTTCGATGATCGGACAAAGCGGCGCCAGGTCGCGCAGCAGCGGCATCAGGTCGATCGCCACCGCCAGCACGCGGTCCTCGGCTTCGTTGATCATCGCCGCGAGATGCGCGATCGTCAGCCGCGGGTTGAGTGTGTGGCAGACCAGGCCCATGCCCATCGACGCATAATAGATCTCGACGTGATGCTGGGTGTTCCATGCGAGCGTCGCCACCCGATCGCCGAATTTCAGCCCCAGGGCCGCCAACGCACCCGACATGCGATTGCTGCGCGCGCGCAGGGTCGCATAGTCGGTTCGCGCGCAGACGCGTCCGGCGTCTGCCTGGACGACCTGGCGGTCATGAAACCACTTCGCGGCATGATCCAGGAATTTGTCTACCGTCAGGCCGTAGGGTTGCATGACACCTTCGAAGCTACAGGAATGAAAAAAAAGGGCCGGCCGCCGACCCTGAGGCGCGGCCGGCCAGGGGGATCAGAAGATCTTCAATAGCTTGACGCCGTACTGGCGCGGCGGCCCCGCGAAGTAGAGGCCCGAGTTCAGCGCCCCGGCATAATGCTGGTCGGTGAGGTTCGTCGCATAGCCGGTGATCGTGTAGGAGCCATGCTGCCATGCCAGCTGGGCGTTCAGGATGTTGCGATCGCCGAGACGGTCGCCGAGCGACGCATTCTCGAACAACGTCGCCCATTGATTGCCGACATGCCCGAAATTCAGGCGCGGGATGATCTTGTCCTTGTCGCCGAGCCTGAACCTGTATTCGGCGCCGATATTGAAGGTGGAGTTGGGCGCGTAGGTCTGGCGGCGGCCGTTGAGGTTGATGCAGGTGGCGCTCGATGGTCCGGTGAGCGGAGCGCATGCCGTCGTGGTCGCGATGCGCGGATCGCTCGCATAGAAGGTGCCGAGCTCGCTGTGCAGGATGTTGATGCCGGCATTGAGCGAGAAGTCACCGAAGTTGAACTCGGCCTCAGCCTCGCCGCCATAGATCTTGGTGGCATGCGGCACGTTCAGCTCGATGCCGAAGGTCGGGAAGGTCGGATAACCGATGATCACCTGGAAGTTTTTGTAATTATTGTAGAAGCCGGTGACCGTCGTACGGATCTTGCCGCCGAGGAAATTGCCCTTCCACCCTGCTTCATAGGAGGTGACCTTCTCCGGCTCGAACGGTGCCGGCAGGCCGAGGCCGACCGGTACGTTGAGACCGCCGGGGCGGAAGCCGGTGGCGACGAACCCGTAGAGATACTGGCTCGAACTCGCCTTCCAGCCGAGCGAGACCTTGTATGAGAAGTTGTGCGTCTTCACCGTCTGGTCGTCGCGGATATAGGTTCCATATTGCATCACATCGACATGGTTGGTCGACCGGCTGGCGGTGTAGCGCCCGCCGACCTCGATCTTCAGATTGTCGGTGATGTTGAAACCGGCCTGCCCGAACACCGCCAGGTTGCGCTCGGGGTTGCGGCCCTGCAACTGGTAGAGGCACGCGGCGAAGGTGGCAGGATAGCAGACGTTGATGGTGAAGTTGCTATAGGGCTTCGGGAAGAAATAGCTGTTCCACAGGCCGAATGCGCCGACCAGCCAGGTAAAGCGCTGGTTGTCCGGCGAGATGATGTTGAATTCCTGGCTGACCTGGGTCTCGGTGACGGTGTCATAAAAATAGGTGTTTGCCACCGGCAAATTGGTGATCGGGTTGGCGAAGTTCGACGAGGTGCCGTCGAGATCGGCCTCATACTGGGTGTTGGCGTTCTGGATGCCGGTCACCGAGCGGAACTTCAGGCCTGACGGGGTATCATATTCGATCTTGAGGATCGAACGGACGAACTTGTCGCGCGCGCTCTCCGGCGCATTGGCGGTGATGTTGAACAGATCGCTGTAGCGCGGGTTGGGCGATCCGTTGGGCAGCGTCTTGAAGGTCTGCCAATAGGGCGTGGCGGGATATGCGCCGAAATTCAGATATCCGACATCGGTTTTCGACAGGATCGAGAAACCGTCAAAGGGCTTCCACAACAAGCTGAGTCGTCCGGCAGCGAGGCCCAGCTTGTTGTTGTTGCCGTGATACGGGAAGCCGTTCGCGCCGGTGATGTTGTAGAACCCGTCGCGCCGCTCGCCATAGGCGGCGATGCGCGCGGCGAAGGTGTCGCTGAGCGGGATATTGACCGCGCCCTGCACCCCGGCATCGTTGTAATTGCCATATTGAGCCTGAACATAACCATGGGAGCCGCCGCCGATGATCGGATCATTGGTGTTGACGAACACGGCGCCGCCCGTCGCGTTCTGGCCGACGATCGTGCCCTGCGGGCCGCGCAGCACCTGGACGTTGGCGATGTCGTAATAGGGCTCGCCCTGGACATAGCCCGGGAAGGTCGGAACGCCATCGCGATAGGTGATCACGCCGGTCGTCGTCTGGGTGTTGTGTTCGGCCTTGCCGATGCCGCGGACGTTGAAATCATTGCCCTGGCCGAAATTATTGACCGTCACGCTCGGCATCGCGAACTGGAGCGCGTCGACATTCGTGACGCCCTTGTTGGCGAGATCGGTGCCCGACAGAACCGAACCCGAGACAGCGGTCGTCATCAGATTCTCGGAGCGGCGCTGCGCCGTCACGATGATGTCCGGAGTCGCATCCGCCGCGCTCTTGTCGGCGCTGTCGTCAGCGGCCGGCGGCGGAGTCGTCTGCGCCGCGGCAGCGCCGCAGCATGCGAATGCAAGCGCCGACGCGCTCAGCCACAACGCACATGCCTTCATAAACCCTCCCAAGGTTGATCCGAACGCTCTTCGGCGCCGATGATCCACCGTGCAGCAAAGCGCGGAGAGTTTCAATACTAATTCTCTCAAGAGTGAATGAATGCTGCACACCCCCGGCGCCGATCGTCGCGCTCCGGCCACAGCCGACCGGTGATGAAAGGCGCGAGCACGATCCGCCGCTTTATATTCGCCCTGCAAAGGCGTATTATTCCCGCCGGGCCGTGTGGCCGCATCAAGGGCCACGAAGACAACCTGAAACGCGAGACGGGCGGCGGCCCGCTCTGCCTCGCAAGGAGAGGCTCGTCATGGTTGCCCCCGCCATTGTAACACCCACCCTCACCACGCCCGCGGAGTCATCGCTTCAACCCCCCGTCATCCGGGATATCAGCCGCGCTGACCTGTCCTGGGCGCTGCGGGAAGGCTGGTCGGATTTCCTCGAGAAGCGCGGCGACATCATCCTTCTCATCCTTCTCTATCCCGTGCTGATGCTGGTCGTCGCTGCGGTGACGCTCGGGGACGGCCTGTTTCCCTTGCTGCTGCCGCTGATCGCCGGCCTGTCGCTGCTCGGCCCAATCGTCGCGGTCGGCTTTTACGAGCTTGCCCGCCGCCGCGAAGAGGGGCGCGATGCGAACTGGGCGCATTTCCTCGATCCATTCCGCGGGCCCTCAGGGGCGCAGATCGCCTCGCTCGGCATTTTTCTCTGCCTGCTCTTCCTCGCCTGGGTCGGGGTTGCATGGGGAGTCTATCAGGCCACGCTCGGCACGCTCCAGCCAGCCGATCTCGGGACCTTCATCAGCCAGCTCTTCACCACCCCCCAGGGCTGGGCGCTGATCCTGTTCGGCAATCTCGCCGGCTTCGCCTTCGCCGCAATCACGCTGGTGACGACGGTGGTCTCGTTCCCGCTGCTGGTCGATCGCCCGGTCGATCTCGTCCTCGCTGTCCAGACGTCGCTCCGCGCGGCGCGCCGCAACCCGGTCCAGGTCGCAACCTGGGGGCTCATCGTGGCGGTCCTGCTCGCGCTCGCCTCCATCCCGCTGTTCATCGGCCTCGCGGTGGCGCTGCCGGTGCTCGGCTATGCGAGCTGGCACCTCTATACGCGGCTGGTCGATCGCGGAGCCTAGATCTCGCCCCAGGGTGGCGTGACCCGGCGGCCTAGCCCGGCTGCCATCCCTGCAATGATGCCGTGCCATCCGGGCTGGACAGGACGACGACATATCCGTCCGGATCGCGCACCCAGCATTCCCAATGGTTTGGTCCACCGTCGCCATCGGCCGGATTGCGATGGCGCGGCAATATGATCTCGACGCCCATATCCTCTACCCGGGCCATGGCCGCATCGAAGTCAGCGACCTCGAACCACAACAGGACCCCATTGCCATAAGGCTTGTCATCGGGGTCGCCGATTTGGCCATGTTCATGCTCGACGTCGAATCGGTGCAGCTGGAGGACGAGCGCACCGTCGGACATCAGCCGCTCTTATGCGCTGCCGCCATGCGCGCTTTCGCAGCGGAAGAGCCGCTGATACCACCGGCTGCTGGCCTCGACGTCGCTGACGGCAATGAGCGGTTGCGGGCGCATCCGGCGTATATATCAGCCCGTATTCTGAAAGTGAACGTGCGGCACATCCGGTTCCCGCCCGATCATCGGTGACCGGCCGTTATCCGCGCAACACACCAATCAGATGCTCGGCCAGCCGGATCGAGAGCGTGATGATCGTGAAGGTCGGGTTGGAGATTCCGGTCGACGCGAACACCGATGATCCGGCGACATAGAGGTTGGCGAGCGAATGCACCTTGAGGTTCGCATCGACGACACCTTGAGTCGGATCCGAGGACATGCGCGTCGTCCCGATATGGTGGCCGTTGACGATCAGCTGGCTCTTCACATCCTCCCAGGACGGGAAATAGACCTCGCCGCCAAGGCCATTGACGGCGGTCTGGAACAGCTGGGTCGACTGGGTGTAGGTCGCCTCGTCCCGGTCGCCGAGCGCCCAGGTGATATGGGTCTGTTGCTGGCCGAAGACCGGGTCGAGCGTGTCGGCAAGCGTCACGCGGCTGTCGGGATTGGGCGCCATTTCGAAATAATATTGGCCGCCGCCGCCCCAGAACCAGCAGCTGCCGATGCCCAGCGCGAGCTGCTGTTCGGCACTGGGCGAAAACCTGCCCGAGACCTTCACGCCATTTTCGTCTTCCCATCGCTCCGGCCGGGCCCCGACCAGCGTATTGCCCGCCATCAGCCTGTCCTCGGCGTCGCTGAGATAGGGTTTCCAGATGGAGATGACGCCATTGGCCGAGAGCGGGTGGCACATGAAATAGCGGCCGACCTGGTCATGCTCGTTGCCCGCATTGGAAAGCAGGAGCTGGTGCGCATTCCCCACCGCGCCGCATGCCAGCACGAAGATATCCGCCTGGATGGTGAACTCAGTCGCCTTTTGCGGTGGCGTCTGATCGTCCATGCTGGCCACGCTGAGTGAGCCTACCGCGCCGCCGGTGTGATCGATATTGAGCAGGCTCGCGTTCAGGATCACATCGACCGAACTCTCCCCGATCGTGATGCCGTCAAAGGTCCGGGTGGAGAAATCCAAGTAGCTCTGGCCGAGATACTGGTACATCTCGGTGTCGAAACCGGGGAGATGCGGAACCTCGGCCCCAAGGACATTCGCCCAATATTCGGCGCTGAAATCGGCGCCATGGAGTTTGCAGAATTCCGCCGCCCGCGCATACCAGGGGTCGAGATCAGCGCGGTTGATCGGCCAGCCGGGAAAGCCCGGCCGCTCCTCGAACGTGATCGGATCGAGTGGCCGCGACTGGCCGCCCCAATGCGCTGACGTGCCGCCATAGATGCGCTCGCGTTCCCAGGCGCTGTTGGAGGGGCCGTAATATGGCTGAAGCAGGAAATAGGGTTCGTTGGTCGCAAACAGCCCGTCGGCGGTGCCGTTGTAGAGCAGGGCCTTGTCCGGCCAGCTGGCCTGCATATCCTGGCCCCGGAAATCGCGGCTTCCCTCGATCAGTATGACCTGAAGCCCGGCCTTTTGCAGGTGCCAGGCCGCGGTGATGCCAGCCGGACCCGAGCCGATGATGCACACCTGCGTCGAAACCACGGTGCCGCTTGGAATGTCCTTGCCGTTTCTGATCATCGGGCCTCTCCGGGAGTCGTTTTTAGACGTTCGTTTCCTATCATCCTTCCGAGGCGCCGGTGGCGGTGCGGGGAGGAACTGCCGCCAAATGCGCGCTATCTCTGGCTCGGTGGCCGGCAATTCTCCAAGGATGCGCTGTCACCAGCGATGGGCGCATAAGGGCAGGAGAGGGCATATGACCGGGCAGCCGGCCGAATATTGCGATCTGGTGATGAAGGGCGGCATCACCAGCGGACTCGTCTATCCCAACGCAGTCCTCGCCCTCGCAAAGCGCTATCGCTTCAAGAATATCGGCGGGACCTCGGCCGGCGCGATCGCCGCGGTCGCGACAGCGGCGGCGGCGCTCGGCGAAAGGCGCAAGCCGGGGCTCGATCCGGCCATGGCAGCCGATGCCGGCATGGCGGGGTTGGCTGGGGTAGCCGCACAGCTTACCGGGCAGGGCTTCATCTACGGCCTGTTCCAGCCGAGCCGGGGCGCAAGATCGGCGTACCGAATGATGGTCCGGCTCACCGCGGGCCGGGGGCTGTTCCGTAAAATCGCGATCGTCATGCGTGGCATCGCGGCGACTGCCGGTCTGGAGCTGGGCGTCACGCTCCTGCTCTTCCTCGGCCTTGGCTGGTGGATCGGCGGGCGCGCCGGGATGATGTCGGCGCTGCTCCCGGCCGCCCTCTGCGCGCTGGCGATCGCCGCGATCTTCGGCGCGATGCGTGTCGCGCGGGTCATCCGCTGCAACCAGATGGGGCTATGCACCGGCCTCGCGCAGAAGCCACTGTTCGGCAAAGCGAAGCCCGGGCTGACGGATTGGTTGCACGGCATCGTACAGGCGCTCGGCGGCTTCCCGCTGGACCGCCCCATTCTGTTCAGCGATCTGTGGGACGCCGATCGCTACCCCGATGAGCCGTCGAGCAAACACGCGATCAGCCTCCAGATGATCGCCACCGGGGTCTCCCACAGCGAACCGCGCAGCCTTCCCTTCGACAATGGGCAATTCTGGTTCCTGCGCGAGGATTTCGACCGGCTGTTCCCGAAAACCGTTGTCGACTGGATGGCGAACGCAGACCCGTCACCACGGCTGGTGGCAGGCCGCACCTATTACCGCCTGCCGACCGATGGCGCATTGCCCATCGTCGTGGCGGCGCGGATGAGCCTGAGCTTCCCGATCCTGATCAGCGCCATCCCGCTCTACGAGGCAGACTATGGCGCGGCGAAAAGGGCCCGGGCCGCCCTCGGCGCAGCGCCGATGGCGGAGGCCCCGCCGCCAGCGGAACCGGAAAGCCTCACCGTCGGCGGCACCGCCCCCGCCGCCGAGGGCGCGGACGTGCCCTTCCGCATCTGCTGGTTTTCGGACGGCGGCATCAGCAGCAACTTCCCGCTCCATCTGTTCGACGGGCCGCTGCCGCGCTGGCCGACCTTCGCGATCAATCTGGTCTATTCGAAGACGAGCGATGGCGGCACCGATCAGGTCTATCTGCCCAACGAGAACAACCGGGCGTGGCAGCGCCGCTATATCGATTTCGCCAACCGCTTCGCGCTGAGCGAGGTCGCCAGCTTCCTGTTCGCGATCATCGGCACCATGCAGAACTGGCGCGATCTGCTGCAGGCGCGCGCACCCGGACACCGTGACCGCATCGTCCATGTGCCGCTCACCAGCAGGGAGGGCGGCCTGAACCTCAACATGGACAAGGCCATCCTGGATTCGATTGCGGCCAAGGGCACGCTCGCCGGAGTCGAGCTGGCCACCAGGTTCGATTTCAACAATCATTATTGGGTGCGCTGGCGCAACGTCGCCGCGACCACCGAGAAGTTCGCGGCAGAATTCGCGATCGGTGCCGGGCCGCCGATCACCGTTTCCTATGCCGATGCGCACGCCGCCGCGTCTTCGGGGGGCAAACCGGCGCCCTCATATCGCTTCACCTCGAAGCGGGTGCGCGACGAAGCCCAGGCGCGGTTCGCCCTGATGGAAGCGCAAGGCCTTAAATGGGGCAAGACCACACCATCGCTTCAGCCGGGCGCGCCGAGGCCCGAGCCGGTGCTGAGGATCGTCCCGGTCTTTTGAGATCCGGAGAAGGTTTTTCCGGCCCGGAATCACAGTTCGACGTTGATAGCAGTCGGTGCCTCATTACTCCGACAAATCCCTTGATGCTCCCTACGTCAGGCAATAAGCTATGTGACAAAGCAAATAGGTGGCGATGGACGCCACGGAGGGAGAGGTATGAAACAGGCGATTGCGAACACAGCCAGGCTGCTCAAGGCAATGCGCGCGGGGTTGGCGACCATGGGTTTCCTGATTGCTTTTGCGCTGGCCGCGCCGGCTCAGGCGCAAAACGACAAGATGACGCCGATCGCGATTCCGGCTCAGCCGAACACGATCGAGCTCGGCACCGGCCCGCTCCCAGGCGCCACCGTCCCTGAATCCTGGCACAGCCAATATGGCAGCATGTTCGCGCGCAACGTCACCGTCGCCACGCTGACCAGCTTCCTGCCGGATCCTGCCAAGGCAACCGGCGCCGCGGTGATTGTCGCCCCGGGCGGTGGCTTCCGAACCCTGTCCATGGAAAATGAGGGTTGGGACGTTGCCAAGGCGTTGGCCGCAAAGGGCGTCGCCGCCTTTGTGCTCAAATATCGGCTCATTCAGACGCCCGCCGATATCCCCGGCTTCGAGCGCTCGATGCGGGAGATGTTTGCCGGTGTCGGTAAGCCGGGTGCAGCAATGCCCAGCCTGGCACCGCAGATCGCCGATGCGCGGGCCGCTTTCGCCCTCATCCGCAGCCACGCCGCTGAATGGCACGTCGATCGTGATCGCATCGGCATGGTCGGCTTCTCCGCCGGCGCCGGGTTGACCATGGCGACCACCCTTGCCGGAGGCGACGCAAAGCCCGCCTTTATCGGAATTATCTATGGCTCCCTCGCGCCGGTGACGGTCCCGGAGGATGCACCGCCCATGTTCGTCGCACTCGCCGCCGACGATCCACTGTTCGGCAATGGCGGCTACGGGCTGATCGACAGCTGGCGGGCTGCAAAGCGCCCCACCGAGTTTCATCTGTTCGAGCAGGGCGGGCACGGCTTCGGCATGTATCAAAAGCAAACCACCAGCACGGGATGGTTCGACGCCTTCACCCGCTGGATCGGCATGCACGGCATGTTGAACCCTGCGCATTGATAAGGTGCTGACCGGTCGCGTCAGGGCAAATCTGCCTCGCGGCGACCGGTCAGACCCCAAGCCGGCATCCGCCTTGTCTCGCCCCTGCGCAACGAAGACGCAATTGAATTCGTGCGGATTCCCGGATACCTTCCTGACAGGAGATGCATCTGCCTGTCATTGATTGACCCTGCTCGGACCCGCCTCGCGCTTGTCGACAGCGCGCAGCTCCTGAACAGGATCCCGATATCATGAAAATTCTGCTCGTTCCGGCGTCATTGCCGGACTTCGACGCGTGCGATTTGAAAGTCCGTCGCGGCATAGCGCTTGGCTTTGCCCGCATGGACGAGGGCCAGGCGGCCGTAAGCGAAGTACTCGGCACGATCGAGGCCGAACCCAGGCCCGAACCATGGGGTTCCTATTGGGCATGGTGCCCTGAGCATGACGCTCATGTCGGGCTTTGCGCCTTCAAGGCTCCACCCGATTCGTCTGGATCAGTCGAGCTCGCCTATTTCACCTTTCCGGAGCTCGAAGGGCGTGGGATCGCTTCACAGATGGCCGCCCAGCAGATCGCAATCGCGCGCCTCCACAATGTGCGGAGCGTGACGGCTCACACGCTTCCAGTGGCCAACGCCTCCGGAAATATTCTGCGTCGCCTTGGTTTCGAATATACCGGGGATGTGATTGATCCGGAGGACGGGCTGGTCTGGGATTGGAGGTTAAATATTTGATATATAATGAATACTGGGATGGGGCCCTGTTGGCAATGTCAGTTACTCTCCTGACTTCACCAACAGCTTCACCTCGACCGCATGCCCTGACCTTGATTCAGCCGGCGATACCGATCCGGTCTACGCCCATTACAAGCTCCAGCTCGCGCCCGACCCCAATGCCGCGTTGCAATGGCTGCGCGTCCGCCAGCCGCGCAAATGGCGCATCCGCGAAGAGGAGCCGAACAATCCCACCGCCGTCGAAATGATCGAAAAGGCGCTCGCCCGCGCCCGATCCGGCTGGTCATGAGGATCGCACGTCGCCCCAGCTACCGCCCCCGAGACCTCACCATTGGCATAGCCCCGGTGGCGTCCGCACGCCTTCCCAGGTGCAGCCAGTTCAGCAGGTTGACTCAGCCACCCCCCTTTTCTAAACGGGCGCCGCAACGGGGGCCTTGCCCCATGTTCCTCGTCGCCGTGCGCAAGCCCGGCGGCGTTTTCTTATCAGGATGTTTCGCGTTGGCCGACGACCGCCAGAACGATGACCTTGAAGGCCGCATTGCCAGGGCACGCGCGGTCGAAGAGGCGCGGACCGGCGCTGGAACACCAAAGCCGGCCAAGGGCTATGGCCAGGGGTCACGGGTACTCGCCGATCTCATCGGCATGCCGCTCGGCGGTGCATTGATCGGTGCGTTACTCGATCATTGGCTCGGCACCGGCCATTGGCTGCTGCTGATCCTCCTCGTCCTCGCCATCATTGGTGCGGGGCGGGACATCTACAAGATTTCGAAGGAGCGCGCGGAATGAGCGTCGCTTCCAACAACGCTGAACAAGGGTAGCACGACCAGTGGCTGGTGATATCAACCCGATGGAGCAATTCCAGGTCGAGCCCGTGTTCGGCCATCATATCGTGCTGGGCGGCTATGATGTGTCGTTCACCAACTCGGCACTGTTCATGGTCGTCGTGTTCGTCCTGCTCGCCCTGTTCATGGCGGGCGGCCTGAAGCGTCAGCTCATCCCAGGCCGTTGGCAGATCGCGGCGGAATCGGCGGTAAGCTTCATCGACGATATGATGCGCGTGAATATCGGCCCGGAAGGCAAGAAGTTCGCGCCCTATATCTTCTCGATCTTCATGTTCATCCTGTTCGCGAACCTGGTCGGCGTGATGCCGATCGCGATCGTGCCGCATCTCCACACCTTCGCCGTGACGAGCCACATTACCGTCACCGCGGTGCTGGCCTTCCTGTCGTTCGGCATTGTGCTCGCGGTCGGCTTCTGGCGCCACGGCCTCCATTTCTTCTCGCTTTTCGTGCCGCACGGCGCGCCCGCCTGGCTGATGCCGGTCATCATCCCGGTCGAGTTCGTGTCGTTCATGGTGCGCCCGTTCAGCCTCGGCCTGCGACTGTTCGTCGCGATGACGGCTGGGCACATCCTGCTCGAAGTGTTCGGCAGCTTCGTCGTTCAGGGCATCAACGCCGGCGGACCGCTCGGCTGGATCGTCACCTTGCTCAGCTTCGTGATGATCGTCGGCGTCAGCGCGCTCGAGTTGCTGGTGTGCGCGATCCAGGCCTATGTCTTCGCGCTGCTGACCTCGCTTTACCTCAACGACGCGGTGCACCTGCACTAAGTCACTCGAATTACCGCTAATTGGATTACTAGGGAGCTTATCATGACTGATCTTGGTGCAATGTATATCGGTGCCGGCCTCGCGGCGATCGGCGTCGGCCTGGCCGCGCTCGGCGTGGGCAATGTATTCGGCTCGTTCCTCGAAGGCGCGCTGCGCAATCCGGGCGCCGCAGACGGCCAGCAGGGCCGCCTGTTCATCGGCTTCGCGGCTTCCGAGCTTCTCGGCCTGATCGCGTTCGTCGTCGCGATCCTCATCCTCTTCGTCGTCAAGAAGTAAGGACGCACCTCCAATGCCGCAACTTTCCCAGATCGGTGAGATCTACGCCTCGCAGCTGTTCTGGCTCGCGATCGTGTTCGCGGC
>Ga0068858_100001096_pt1 | contig 28006 bp, 24 predicted proteins | sample KBSSwiS12_FD_66589 | JGI IMG/M metagenome (GOLD analysis project Ga0068858, IMG submission 66589) | Switchgrass rhizosphere microbial communities from Kellogg Biological Station, Michigan, USA - KBS Switchgrass S1-2 | ecosystem: Host-associated > Plants > Roots > Rhizosphere > Soil ... | reverse complement strand
TCAGAAAAAGGGCGACGAAACGATTTCGAAGAGCTTTCGCGCACGCGAGCGCCGCTAGGAGCTCCGTCGCCATTCTCGGCCGTGACGATGATGCCCGCATATTGCGACGGTCGATTTCGACATCGAGCACCTCGCAGCACCACGTACAGACTGGCCACGTAAGTGGCGATCGACGCGAATGCGTTTGTCACTGGGCCGCTGGCGGCGTCGTGCCGGTCTCGAGAAAGACTTTCATCCTTTCGAGCCGCTGCGTGAAGTTTCTGCTCCTCTGCGCCTTGTCCGCCTCGCGCGCCGCATCGTCGGCCAACATCGAGTTGTCCCAGACGAATTCATAGATGATCTTCGATGTGGTCGCTGTGATCGGCCTCGCCTCAAAATTGCCGTGATACAGGTTATACGGCTGACCGTCCTTCACCGGCTGGGTGTAGGTGTAGGAGAGCGGAGTCCTGCCCACAAGCACCTCTCCACCGCCGAGCGTACGCACTGCGCCCAGTTCACCGTCCTTGCCAGAGGTAATCGTGCACGGGGTCTTCATCCATGCGGCAACGCTGCAATATCCGCCGAATTGCTTCCAGACGTCAGCGGCGGGCTTATTGACCGTGACCTCCAAATGAAGCGAGACGTATGTCGGCGAGGCGACCGCGCTCCCGCGCGACGCCGTCTGTGCGTTGGCGACGCCGGCCGCGCCAGCGATGGTGAGCACACAACCGAATGCTGTTCTACAGAACTCGCTACGCATCGAATCCTCCACGTTTGGACGAAGTACCGACCGGCATAGCTATGGGTCAAATCCCCGTGAGCGAGCCCAACAGACGTATTCTCGCCGATCGCCGGAACAGTCCCAACGACTCTGGAACACGCCTGACTGTCGATCATCGAAGGGCAAGCGGGATCGCGCACGTTCTTGCGCTATCGCCAGTTCCAATGGGCCTTTACGCCGGAATCCCTACAGCGGAGCCGGGAGTGTCTGGAACAAGCCATCGCGCTCGACCCGGAATTCGCGCTGCCCTACTTCGGGTTGGCGGATCATTACGGAGCCTATATCTGGGCAGGCGTGGCTTCGGATGAGTGGTTTCCTCGTGCGCGCGATTTTGCTCTGCGGGCGCTGGAACTCGATCCCGACTTGCCAGAAGCACACGCCTACATGGGGATTGTGGCGGGATTATACGAGGGAAATTGGGAAGAGGCCAAGCGCCGCGTTCGGATCGCCATGGCGGCGGAACCGGTCCACTGGCACATCCGCGCCTTGGCCGGCGTGTTTCATTTCCAACCCATGGGTCTGCTTGCCGAATCGAGACGGCAATTGAAGCGCGCATTGGAGGATAATCCACTCAGTCAAATCTGCTACTTGTGCCTGGGTGAGACATTGGAAGCCCTGGGCCTTGAAGCCGAAGCGGGAGGGTCGTGGAAACGATCGGTCGAATTGGACGCCAAATTCTGGCTGGGTTGGGCCTACGGCGCCATGCACCATGCGGTCTATGGCAGGCACGCCGAGGCAAGGAAATGGGCCGAAGAGGCGTACGCGCTGCTTCCCACGACGCCCATCACCGTCGGAGTGTTGGCGGGGGTGCTCGAAATGGCTGGAGATGGTGCACGGGCACGAGACGTGCTCAACGGATTGCCCGCCGACACGCCCGGGATTCCCGTTGCTCACGCTTGTTATCACCTGGCGGGCGGCAACATCGAAGAATCCGTGACGTGGATCGGCAAAGCCGTGGTCAGAAACTTCATTTTGACGTCGGCTTTCTTAATCCGTCCCTACGAGAAGTTCTTGTCGAAGTCCTCGGCCTGGCCGGGGTTGCTCGCGAGCCTCGGCTTAAAGCCAGCGGTTACGGATTAGAACGCTGGCTTCCCGATCGTTCCGGTTTGCCGACCATCCCCCGGGGCCCGCTTCTGCTGCGACGATAGATGTGATGCCGCTGGTCGGCTGCCGTCGTGCCAATGCGCGCCACGCTGGCCTCGTCAACACAGCACGGGGACGTTGACGCGGTCGTTTCAGCAGCGTTCTGATTCGAGTTCCATTTCGAGTGCCATCGCGCCAGCGAAACCCGAAAAACGCGGTAAGCGGACGACAAAGGACGCAAAACCGATCGGCGGCCAACTGGCAGAATCAGAAGAAATTGGTAACTGTTGGCAAAATCCAAAAAAAGACGAAAAACCATTTCGAAGACTCCCGTTCTCTCTCCGCCAGCCATCGCATCGGGTGATGTCAGCTCGGCGTTGCGCGTAACACGGTGCGGCGGTATCGACGCGAGCCGGTGACCGCCGGCGTACAGGTCAGGCCCGCGGCGCGGAAGCTGGCAGAGGCCGACGGCAGACCGCGCGCGAGCTGTACGCCGGCGTAGCCGCGGGCAATGCGGTCGTCGTGCGTCGGCTGCTGGTCGCGCGCGGCGTGGGCGTGAGCGAGCTCACGGTCTCCGCGACGGTACCGACGCGCAACGTGGCGTCCGCCGTGGTTACGCTCGTCCCGGCCACCTCAACATCGTTACGTTTCACGGTGCTGAAGCCGGTCAGGGTGAAGGTCACCGAGTAGGTGCCGGGTCGCAGGTTCTCGATCCGGTAGTTGCCCGAGCCGTCGGTCACGACGCTGCGCGTCTTCTCGATGAGCACGGGACTGGCGGCTTCGACGGCGACCCCGGCAGGACGGCGCCTGAGGAATCTTTCACCTGCCCGGCGATGGCGGCTTGGGCGTAGAGCGACGCTGGCACGAACGCGAGACACGACACGACGAAAATGACCCGGACGAGAACACGCATGCGTCCCTCCCTCATGCGCCGCCGCTCGGGGCGGTCGCGGGGCCGAGGAGATCTCGCCGGACGCATCGAACGCCGGGCGACATCTCCGGGGCGTGAGTCGCGCGCATCACAGAAATTTGACATATCAGTGTTAACGCGTAATCGTAGAGGCGCTCGACATCGCGCAGCGTCGATCCGACGCGTTGAAGCGCCGCCATACCGGTGCGGATCGGCGCGATACCGCGTGCGCAACGGCCGGCGACGCGGCCCGCACGGCCGTCCACCCGGGGGCCGGCCGACGGCCGCCGGCGCGCGTGGAGCGCGGAGGAGAATGGCGCGCCACCTCCGTCCACGAGGAGATTCCGATGAGCGTCAACACCGTGCCGGCAACTGATCGATCAGCGTCCTCGCCGCGCGTGCGCCCAATGACCGGCGCCGAGTACCTCGACAGCGTTCGCGACGGCCGCGAGATCTGGATCTATGGCGAGCGCGTGAAGGACGTGACCACGCATCCGGCGTTTCGCAATACGGTCCGCATGGTGGCGCGGCTCTACGACGCGCTGCACGACCCAGACCGCCAGGCCGTGCTGACGACGCCGACCGATACGGGCGGCGGCAGCTTCACCCACAAGTTCTTCAAGGCTTCGCGAACGGCTGAAGATCTCGTCGGCGCCCGCGACGCCATCGCCGAGTGGGCACGCATCACCTACGGCTGGATTGGCCGCAGCCCCGACTACAAGGCGGCGTTCCTCGCCACGCTGGGCGCCAACGCCGACTACTACTCGCCCTACGATGAGAACGCCCGCCGCTGGTACAAGAAGGTTCAGGAAGAGGTCTCCTTCGTCAATCACGCCATCGTCAACCCGCCGGTCGATCGCGACAAGCCGCTCGACGAAGTCAAAGACGTCTACATGCACGTCGAGAAGGAGACCGACGGCGGATTGATTGTGAGCGGCGCCAAAGTCGTCGCCACGACGTCGAGCCTCACCCACTACAACTTCATCGCCAACAACGGCGCGCTGCCGATCAAGACCAAGCCGTTTGCGTTCGTCTGCATGGTGCCGACGGATGCGCCGGGCGTCAAGCTGCTCTGCCGGCCCTCTTATGAAATGACGGCGGCGGTGATGGGAACCCCGTACGACTACCCGCTTTCGAGCCGGCTGGACGAAAACGATTCGATCCTGATTTTCAACAAGGTGTTCGTCCCCTGGGAGAACGTGTTCGCGTACGGGGATATCGACAAGGTCAACAACTTTTTCCCGCGCTCGGGCTTTCTTCCCCGTTTCATGTTCCAGGGGTGTACGCGGCTGGCGGTGAAGCTCGATTTCCTCGCCGGGCTGCTGCTCAAAGGCGTTGAAGCCACCGGCGCCAAAGACTTCCGCGGCGTGCAGGCACAGGTCGGCGAAGTGCTCGCATGGCGGAACTGCTTCTGGGGCTTGACCGACGCGATGGCGCGGACGACGATCCCGTGGACGCCTGGCTACGTCCTGCCCAACCTGGACTACGGCCTGGCATACCGTGTGATGGCGAGCATTGCGTATCCCAAAATCAAGGAGATCATCGAGAACACACTGGCGAGCGCGCTCATCTATCTCCCATCGAGCGCCATGGACTTCAACGTCCCGGAGCTCCGTCCGCTGCTCGATCAGTTCGTCCGCGGATCCAACGGCTACACCGCCGAGGAGCGCGTGAAGCTGATGAAGCTGATGTGGGACGCCATCGGCAGCGAGTTCGGCGGCCGGCACGAGCTTTACGAACGGAACTACTTCGGCAACCATGAGAGCATCCGGTTCGAGACGCTGCTCGTCGCCGACGTCACGGGAGCGACCGCGCGCTACAAGGGGTTCGCCGAACAATGCATGGCCGAATACGATCTGAACGGGTGGACGTCGCCCGACCTCATCGCGAACTCCGACGTCAGCCACATCCTGAAGAAGGCCGGAGGTTAGAGGCTGGAGATGTCGATTGACGCGCGCGCGTTCCGCCAGACCGTAGGTCAGTTCGTGACCGGCGTCACGGTCGTCGCGGCGGAAGTGGACGGCTCTGTCAGGGCGATGACCGCGAACTCGTTCGCGTCGCTGTCGCTCGATCCGCCGCTCGTGCTCTTTTGCGTCGGCAAAACGGCGCACCTGGGACAGCTGATTCACTCCGCAACGGGCTTCTCGGTCAACATCCTCCAGCAGGATCAGCAGCCCCTCTCGACTTACTTCGCCGGCGGGTGGAAAGAAGAGACGCCTCCCCCGTTCACGTTCGACGCGTGGGAGGGCGGCCCGCTGCTTGCGGGATCAGCTGCCGCGCTCGGCTGCGCGATCTACGCCGTCCACGAGGGCGGCGACCACTGGATCGTGATCGGAGAAGTGATCGCCCTGTATCGAGCTCCGGACTCGGCCGGGCCGCTGGTCTTCTGCGGTGGCCGGTACGCAGCGCTCGCCACACCCGCAGAAGTGCCGTAGCGTCTCCAGCGGTTGATCGCTCGAGGCGATCCAGTCGTTCGACGCCGGCGACCAGGGGCCGACAGCGACCTTTTGGGTCGCGGGCGGTTCAACGCTCCCGTGATACGATGCGGCCCCAAATCCATCTCAGCGAGGTGTTCATGAAGCTGCGGCATCTGTTCACCGCGTGGGCCGTTGCGGCCCTCATCCTCTTCCAGGTTGCTCCCGGCCGTGCCCAGCAGGCTCCGGGTCCGAGCGACCCCGGGAGCTCCCCTGTCTTCGACGTACAGGGCGGGCGGATCCGCGTCGTGACGCTTGCGACCGGCCTCGTGCACCCCTGGAGCATCGCGTTTCTACCCGACGGCCGAACCATGCTGGTGACCGAGCGGGCGGGCCGCTTGCGTATCGTTCGCGACGGCGTGCTCGACCCGCAGCCGATCTGGACCGCGCCGCCGGTACCAGGCACGGCACCAGACAGCCTTCACGCCGTCGTCGTCCACCCGCAGTTCGCGCAGAACCAGTTCGTGTACGTGTCCTATCCGAAACAAGGTGAGCGCGGAAGCACGCTCGCGGTAGCGAGAGGGCGTCTCGACGGCGCGATGCTGACGGAGGTCCGCGACATCTTCGTGGCCGATGCATGGGAAACCAGCGGCAACCTTGCCGGACGGATGCTCTTCGGTCCCGATGGGACGCTGTATGTCACCGTCGGCGATCGCGATCGCCTGTGCTGCATCGGGAGAGACGACGACAGCCTGCGGATGAAAGCGCAGGATCTCAGCAACCACGTCGGCAAGACGCTTCGGATCCGAGACGATGGCAGCGTGCCGCCGGACAATCCGTTCGTGCGCCGGGCCGGCGCCAAGCCGGAGATCTTCACCTACGGACATCGCAACGGGTACGGGTTGGCCTTCCACCCCGAAACCGGCGCGTTGTGGCAGGCCGAAATCGGGCCCCTCGGCGGCGACGAGATAAACATCCTGTTGCCTGGTCGCAACTACGGCTGGCCGCTCGTGTCGATGGGGCGCAACTACACGGGAACGCTGGTCTCCGAGGAGCCGTGGTTCCGGCGGGGCATGGAGAATCCGCGGATGTTCTGGGTGCCGTCCATCAGCCCGTCGAGCATCGCCTTCTACACCGGGGACAAGTTCCCGCGCTGGAAGGGCAGCCTCTTCGTGGGCGCGCTCAACGGCCAGCAGCTTCAGCGCGTCTCGTTCAATCAGCCGTCACAAGCCGAGCGGCGGGAACCGCTGCTCCGCCAGCTTGGCGTGCGAATCCGTGACGTGCAGCAAGGCCCCGACGGCTACCTGTATGTCGTAACGGAGCTGATGTCGGGCGGGAGTGCCGCCGACGGGACCCTGCTGCGAATCGAACCGGCCGAGTAGCCCAATCGCTTCGGTCTGCCTTACTGCAGTGACGTGATGATGGCGTTCGCCGCAACAGTCAGCGTGGTCGCAGTCTGGGCGCTGATCTTGCCGGTTTTCAGGTAATTCTGCACCGAGCTGACGAACGATTGGAGCTGATTGATCGCCTGCTTGTACTGCCCTGTTTGAATCGAGGTCAGCGCATTGTTCAGTTTGTCAATCAGGCTGCTGCGCTGCCCGGTCGTCAGCACCAGCCCGGACAACGGATCCGATATCAGGTTGATCAGGTTGACAACGGCGTCTGCGGGGCTCGCAACGACAGGCGCGAGGTTCACCGTCACCGACCAATTCAGGCTGAAAGCACCGTCCGCAGATGCGTTCTGGCCGAAGAGGCTGATGGCGTAAACGCCAGCGCCGACCGGGGCGGTGAGCAGGTTGCCGGTCGTACCAGGGAGTGGTGACAGGAAGGGCGTAAATTGCACGGGCCCCCCCGGACTGTCCATCTCCATCGAGGCGCTGAATCCCGAGGGTCCGGAGACTGCCGACGTCGTGACCGTGAGGCTCGTAATCTGAAAGCCGGCCGGGACCGTGAGGAGGAAGCTGTCCTGAGTATCGCCACCTTCGACGGTGCCCGGATTGCAGCTGCGGCCGAATGTGCCGACAAGACAGAACCCGTTCAGCGAACCGGATACCGTGTTCGCACCCTGAGCCAGCGTCCCGACTGACGGGTCGAAACCGAAACTGATGCCGCCTGGAAAATCCGTCGTCTCGGTGACATCGAACGCTGCGACAGCGGCAGTAAGGCAGACCAGCAAGCCGAGAACAAGCGCGTAGCGATGTCGATTCATCGTCCTTCCGGGTGATTTCCAGGTGTGCGCGTCATCCGAATTGGTTCGCATTGGACTGATCTCCTTGTCTGCCATCGAAATACGTTGTTAACGGTTGGCGCCGCGCGATTGCTGGTGGCGCAACCAAGTGCTAGCATCGCGGCAAGGCCGTTGGTCACTTGACGGTCGCGGATGCTTTGTATGCATTGCGCAAACGGTCGGGAAAAACTGTCATAGGCTCAGGATGAAAGGTGGATCCGGGCGGGGTGATGAAGCCGCGGTGGGTGCGAGGCAGGCGCTCGATGAGCTCTTCAGCGTCACGTATGAGGAACTGCGCCGCCTGGCTCACAGCGTCAAGCGCAACGACTCGAGTCTCACGCTCAATCCCACCGCGCTGGTAAACGAGGCGTGGATGAAACTGGCGGGCTCGCCATCATTCGCGTCCACATCCCCATTACATTTCAAAAGGATCGCCGCGCGCGCGATGCGGCAGGTGCTGGTCGAAACCGCCCGGCGGAGAAACGCGTCGAAGCGCGGCGGAGACGACGACGTGATTTTCGTGGCGTTCGACGACGCCCTCGACCAGGCGGCAGCGTCCGGTGAGGAATTCCTGGCGTTGGAGGAGGCGCTCGAGGAGCTCGAGCGTCTTGAGCCGCGCCAGGCGACGCTTGTTGAGAGCCGGTTTTTCGGAGGCCTCGACGTGGCTGAAACCGCCGTGTTGCTGAACGTCTCCGAGGCCACCGTCCACCGCGACTGGAGAGCCGCCAAAGCGTGGCTGTCCCACAGACTCCGCCGGACGGAGTAAGCACCAATGGATACGCCTCGCTTGCGACGAATCCAGGCTCTCTTCCAGGAAGCTGTCGATCTCCCGCAGCCACGCCAGCTCGACTTTCTCGAAACCGCTTGTGGCGATGATCATGAGCTGATGGCTCACGTCGTGGCGATGCTGGCGGAAGATGCGCGCGGAGATTCGCTGCTCGATGGCGGCGTCGCCCACGTGGCGCACCGGTTGCTCGCCGGTGCCAGGCCCTCCGTTGATCAACTCGAGGGATTCGGCCCCTACCGGCTTCGGCACGTGATCGGTGAAGGCGGAATGGGTGTGGTGTATCTGGCCGAACGGAAAGACCAGGGCAGCCTGGTGGCCATCAAGATCCTGCGCGACGCCGGTCTGTCACCCGCGCGACGCGAGCGCTTCGCGAGCGAACAGCGATTGCTGGCGCAACTGAGCCACCCCTCGATTGCCCGGCTGTACCACGCCGACGCGCTCGCCGACGGGACCCCGTGGTTCGTGATGGAATACGTGGAAGGCGTCTCCATCACGGAATATTGCCGGCAGAACGACTGCCCGCTCGAAGAGCGCCTGCGCCTGTTCCGCGCGGTTTGCGAGGCGGTGCAGTACGCGCACCAGCACGCGGTGATCCACCGCGATCTCAAGCCATCCAACATCCTCGTCACCGCCGAAGGCGCCGTGCGACTGCTCGACTTCGGGATCGCCAAACAACTGGAAGTGCTTGACCAGCCGGTCGATCAGACGCGGACGGCGTTGCGGCTGATGACGCCGGCGTACGCGGCACCCGAACAGATCCGAGGCGAGCCGGTGGGCGTCTTCACGGACGTGTACGCCCTGGGCATCATTCTTTACGAGCTGTTGGCCGGTCGGCCGCCCTTCGACCTGCTGACGTGCTCGCCGGCCGAGGCCGAGAGAATCATCGTCGAGCAGGCGCCGCAGAAGCCCTCCGCAGTCCTGCCCGGGAACCACAGGCGCTGGGCCGACCTCGACATGCTCTGCCTGACCGCTCTGCACAAGGACCCTGAGCGGAGGTATCGGTCGGTCGAAGCCGTCATCCGGGACCTCGATCATTACCTCAGGAGCGAGCCGTTGGAGGCGCGGCCCGACACCGTGCGCTATCGGCTCGGCAAGTTCGTCAGACGCCATCGCCGGGCGGTTTCGGCAGCGGCGTTGGGGTTGACAGCGACCGTCGCACTGGTTGTCTTCTTCACGGTTCGTCTGGCGATCGCGAGGAACGCCGCCGAGACAGCAGCAACTCGTGCCCAGCGGGTTCAGCAGTTCATGCTGAACCTGTTCGAGGGCGGTGATAAAGAGGCCGGCCCCGCCGAAGGCCTGCGCGTGGTGACGCTCCTCGATCGCGGCGTGCAAGAGGCCCGGCTGCTCAATCGCGAGCCCGCGGTCCAAGCCGACTTGTACGAGACGCTCGGAAGCATCTACCGGACGCTGGGCGACTTCGGCCGGGCGGATTCTCTGCTCCGCACCGCGCTCGAACAGCGCAAGTCGCTCTTCGGCTCAAGCGATCGCGAGGTGTCCAACAACAGCGTGGCGCTGGGACTGTTACGAATCGACCAGGCGAAGCTGGACGAGGCAGAGCAGTGGGCGGAGGACGCCCTGCAGCAAGCCAAAGGAATCCGTCCGGTCGACAACCAGGCGGTTGGCAAAGCCACATTTGCGCTGGGCAAAGTGCTGGAGGCTCGCGGCGCTTACGATAAGGCCATCCCGGTACTCGAGGGCGCGGCGCAGCTGCAGTCCACTTCGTCCAATCCCACCCTTGAGCTCGCGACAACCCTGACAGAGCTGGCTAACTCCCACTTCTACGCCGGTCACTATGATGCCTCCGACGCCGTGAACCGCCGCGCCTTGGCGATCGAGCGGCAGTTCCTGGGCGACCGGCACCCGAAAGTCGCAGATAGTCTCGTCAATCTCGGCGCCACTCAGAAAGAGCGCGGAAATTACGGCGAGGCGGAGCGGTTCTACCGGCAGGCGCTGGAGATTACCGAAGGCTGGTACGGACAAGATCATCCCGAGACCGCTGGAATGCTGTTCATGCTCGGCACCGTGCTCGGTGCGGAGAATCGGTACGAAGAAGCCGCCGGCGTGCTCGAACGCGCCCTCGCCATCCGTCGGCGCGTGTACGGTGAAGTGCACCCACGCGTCGCGAACGTACTCAATGACCTGGGCATGCTCGCGATGAAACGCGGCAATCTCGACGAGGCCGACGCACGCTTCCGTCGCGTACTCGAAATTTACAGAAGCGCGTACGGCGAGCACCACTATCTCGTCGCCCTCGCCTTGTCCAACCTGGCGAGCGTCCACCTGGAACGGAAGGAGTACGCGGACGCGGAAAGGCTATACCGTGAATCGGTTGCGCGTTACACGAGCGCTGTCTCAGCCAATCACATTTACACGGGCACCGCACGCATCAAGCTGGGTCACGCGCTGCTGGTGCAGAAGCGCTATGCGGAAGCCGAACCGGAACTGCTGGCGGGTTACCAGATTGTCGTCAAGCAAGCCAGCCCCACATTCATCTGGCTTCAGACGGCCCGCAAAGATCTCGTGACCATTTACGACGTTTTGCACCAACCGGACAAGGCCGCAACATTTCGAACGGTGGTGGCGAAGTAACAGAGTCCTATCGAGGTCATTTCTTGCTGACTGGGGCCACCTCACCCTGCAGCGGCCAGAACTTGAAGAACTCCGCGTAGAAGATGAGACACGGGAAGGTGACGCTGAGCAGCGCCGACGCCAGCCAGATCTCGAAATCGTAGGTCGGCGGACCCGGCCGCACGGGACCGGTGACGGTCGGCGCCAGCGCGCCGTAGAGCCTCGACAAGACCTGCCCGATCACCACAACAGCGATGACGTTCAGGATGCCCTTGGTCGGCTGGACGAACTTCGCAAACAGCGAGTTCTGCAACATGTTCAGCACGACGATGGTGCCGAAGATGAAGGGCACGGGCACTGCCACCATGAACGCGACCACATCCATCCCCATCGCGATGACGCCGACGCAGAACGCGAGGCCGCCAAGGACGATGGCGACTGCGGTCCAGACGATGCCCAGCGTGGGCTGCCGCATCACTCCGGGAAACGTCGTCAGCGGCCACAGGTCGAAGCTGACCAGCAGGAACATGGCGGCGAGGCACGAGAGGTAGAACACGAGCGCGTTCCACGCCGGAAACAGTCCGTGCGGATCCTGTGCCGCGACATATACCGGCGCGCCCTGCATGAAGCCGTAGTCAAAAAACAGACGGAACAACGCGTAGTTGACGAGGTAGGCGGCCACCAGCAATGTCAGGCCCGCAACCACCGGGTTCTTGATCATCGCCGTGAACGGCCACCCGCCCCACATGATTGCGGCCCAGAACGTGATCACGACCGATACGATCGCGCACATGGTCGCCATCGGCGTCGGCGGGCTCACGCCACCGCCGATCGTTCGGTGAGTGACCGCGGTCACAATCGCGCCGACGGCCAGCGTCATCAGTGTCAACACGAGACCTTTGAGCGGCTGCCGCTGACCGGCCACGAAGCCGGGACTGCTCCCCCACGTCACCGCCGTCACGATCTGCATCGGAATGACACACAGCAGGAAATAGGATACCCATCCCGTGAACACGGGAAAGCTGAAGAGCGAGACGAACCCCAGCGCGACAACGATGACGAGCGCCGTGGCGGCGACGCCCAGGACCGGCTGTTTCAGACCTGACATATTGGCTCCTCCTCAACCCCTCTTCGAGGGGCGATGTTCGACTCTCAGGACGGGGCCTCAGCGGGCGCTCGCCCGAACATCGTCACCTTTCGCGGGGAACACTTCTCGCGCCGATTGAAGAAACTGTTGGACGATCCGCGACGTCTCGCCCTTGCGCCACGCCACCAGCACCTGCAGGACCGCGTCCGGCTCGTCGAGTGGACACACGGCAACGCCGCTCACCGGCACAAAGCTGCGGCTCACCGCGCTCTTCAGGGCAAGGCAGATCCCTTCGCCCGCCGCGACCGCGAGCATCGACGCCTGATCGCCGGGTGACGCATGCAGCGTGATGAGGTTCGGCACCACTGAGGCCTTCGCATACAGGGCCAGAATCTTGTCGTAGGCGAGGGGTGCCCAGCTCCGTTCGTGCAGCAGCAACGGCTCGTCGGCGATCTGCCGAAGCCGCAGGGATCTTCGCCTCGCCAGCGGATGATGGTCGCTGAGCACCACGACGAACCGTTCTTCGAACAGCGCCTCGAATTCGACGCCCACGTGATCGTCGACATGGCGAAGCACGGCGATGTCGATGGTCCGCTGGCGCAGTGCCTCGTACTGGCGCGACGAGTCGATGTCGAGGCCCTCGATCGAGACTTCCGGGTTGCGACCGAGCAGGTGCACGCGAACCGCGTTGACGACTTCGGCGAGCCCACGCGCGATCCCGACTTTGACGATGCTGGTCATGCCGGATTTGGCCCGGCCCGCCAGTTCGAGGAAACCGCCGGCTTCCGCCAGTACGGTGCGTGCCTTCTCGAGCAGCAGCGTGCCCTCACGCGTGAGCTGCACGCCGGTCGTGGTTCGCAGGAACAGCTTCACGCCGATTTCGTTCTCCAACTGGCGGATGTGCCTGCTGAGCGGCGGCTGCGCGACATGGAGCTGTCGGGCGGCTTTGGAAAAACTGTGCGAGTCGGCCACGGCGGCGAATGCCCGCAGATGACGCAGATCCATGAACGGTTGCAGTGTTATATCAGAATTGGAATCCGCTCACAGTGCATCGCGTCGACTGGTTCGAGACCGCCGCCTTGAGGACGGCCGCTGGAGCTTGCCCCCGGGCAACCCGCCGAAGAAATCTGACTGCACGTGCGAGACGTGGAACAGGCCGGGGATCTCGGCCGGATCTGCCGGCGCGCTCGCGCAGCGGTACTGCACGCAGCGGACGTTCAGTGTAGTGGTCGGGAGCGTGGCAGCCTTCGCGCTCATCGCCGGCCTGGAGAAGGCGAAAAACGGCACGAAGACGGCGCCGTTACATCGCGCCTGAGAGAAAGCGACCGCGATTCACGGTCAGCCGGAGGGCAGAACTGCAGGGTGCCGAGCCGGTGTCAGCTGGTCTTGCACGCGGTCGGTTTGAACTTGGCGCCGTTCGCCTCACGCTTGAAGTTCGTGCTGGTGATGAACGACTGGGTGAGGTACGTCGGATCTTCCACGATGGTCGTCACCGTGAACCACTCGTCGGTGCCGTCCGAGAACCGCATGAAGTTTTCCGTCATCGTCGTGTTCTCACTGTACGGGACGCCGTTTCTGCGAAGCCATCCCGGCTTGAGCTGATTCGTCACGACTCTCAGAACACCCCAGCGCGGCGCGCTGCCGGCGCCTCGCCCGCCAGGCACATCGGCGGCTCCTGCTGGTGTCGCCGGCGCGGACGCCCCGCGTCCTGCGGCGGGCGGCGCGCCTCGGCCATCAGCCGCGGCGGGAGCACCTTGCCCACGAGGGGGGGCCGACGCCGCCTCCGGCGCCGCGACGTTGCCTCCGAATCCGCCAAATCCTCCGGGCGCACCACCGCCGCCCACCACCCACTGCGCCGAGGAAAACCCCTGCAGTGTTCGCTCGGTGCTCGCCGGGCGCGCGGTGCCAAAGCGCAGGAGCCGTGTCTGCTGACCGGCGTCGGTCTCGATCTTCAGCGTGCTGTCGTCCTCCCAGGTGATGTGGAGCCGGCCCGGCATGCGCATCACACCGGCCGCTCCGTACGCTTCGCACATCCCATCCTTCGACGGGTCCCACGTGTCTGCCACGCGACGTCCCTCGACGCTGATCGGCACGCTGGCGTAGTCGCCTTTGGGCGGCGTCACCATGCGGAACCGCCAGTCCTCGGTGACGACTGAAACCCAGTAGCCAGTGAGATCGACCGGCGCCGCCGCCCGACCGGTCGGCGGCGGTCCTCCACGTCCTGCTCCCCGTTGCGCCGCCATCCCCGGCGCGAGCGCAACGACGAGAGCAATCGTCCAGGCAACCAGTTTGATCATTGCTTCTTCTTCGAAAGGTCGCGGTAAATCTGTTCGATGAACATCGTCGTCGTCCACGGGCCGGTGGAGGTCCCGTAGCGCGGATCGAAATCGAGCGTCGGCTTCGCCGCTTTGATCTGATCGAGCGATCTGCCCTTGCCGATCATGTACTGAATGCGATCGCGGATGATCGTGACCATGTCGCGGTATTCGATCACGTCCTGTTCGTCGCAGAGGCGCCCGTGCCCGGGAATGATCATCGTGCCGCCCTCCTGCACTTTGTGATCGGGAATCGCGAGGTCGATGATCTTGTTCAGCGCCGCGATCACGCCGTTGATGCTGCCGCCCTTCTGCCCGTCGATGACCGGATACGTCGTCGTCGTGAAGAGATCGCCGGTGGCGATCACGTCGGAGCGCCGGAAGAACACGATCGCATCGCCGTCGGTCAGCGCGGCCGGCTGGTGCAGCACCTGAATCCCTTCGCTGTTGAAGAAGATTTCCGTGTCGTCGCCGAAGAAGGTTTCAGTCGGCCACGCGTCCGGCGAAATCTCCTTGTTGGCGATCATCCGGTTCAACACGGTCTCGTGGGCCAGGATGGTCGTCTTGTTGCCGGTATTGCCGCCAAGGCCGGCCTGGATCGGTGCGGCGTTCGGCCGCGTCGGTCCCGCCTTTGCGAGCGCGGCATTGCCGCCGACGCGATCGGGCCCGGCGCCGGTGTTGATGATGTAATGGATCGGCTTCGGCGAGATCGTCCGGATGGCGGCGAGCAGCTTGTCGCTGACCGCCGCCGTCTGCGTGTCGACGACGACCACGCCTGCATCGCCGGCCTGAACGGTTGTGTTCCCGCCGGGGCCGGCGAGCATGTAGACGTTCCCCTGCACACGCAGAACCTGAATGTCCTGCGCGACCGCGCCCCGGGGCTGCAGGAAGACGAGTACTGCCAGCGCCGCCAGCGATGTGGTCTTGTGCCTCATCTACTTCGCCTGTTTCAGCTTGTCCATGAATTCGGGGTACATCGTCTCGGCGCCACCGTCGATCGCGATCTTCGGAAGGTGGAACCGATCCTGAAATTCCTTGAAGAATGTCGCCTCACCGAGCTGATAAGCAGGCACCACGCCTTTCGGACGCACGACCTCGACGACCGGATGACACTCGTAAAGCCAGTTCTGCGCCGGCAGACTGCGCGCCGCCAGGACGAAATCCTCGCTCTTCACGAGTGGCTCCGTCAGGTACACCGGGTCCCGCAGCACCCACATGCGCGTCATGACGTCGCCGTTTCTGACGAAGAACTCGGTCATCGTCGCCCGGTCGCTCATCGGGAGACCGTTCCGGCGAATCCATCCCTGTTTGAGATGGGTCGTCTCGACCACCAACATGTCCCCGAGCCATCGCCCCGTGGAGAACCCTTTCCAGGTATGCGCGGCGATCGCGGACGGATGGGGACGCTCGTCCATGTAGATCGTCCGGGTCTGATCGTAGGTACTGATGTGGTGTTTGATCGCGACGAGCTCCTGCGTATCCGGATCCCGCTCCTCCCAGATACGCAGATTGAGCGGACCGCGATAGATGTACGGAGACACGTGCACCCGGCACTGCTCTTCGGGGAGGGTGATGCGCGAGGGGTCCCAGCTGTCGGCAAATTGCCGCGCCGAGGCGTTGATGGGCAGCCCGAGATAGTCGCCCAGATCGGGTCCAGGAATGCGCTCCGGGAAATCTTCCTGGAGACGGGCGCCCCAGGTGCCGCTGAAATCCGCCTGAGCAAAAACGGGTCGGCCGGGCATCACAATCAACGCGGCGAGCATCAGCAGTGCGCCGCTTGTTCGTCTCCACGTTCGGCAGGTCATGATTCCCCCATCACTCACCACATACGCCGGCTGGACACCGGGCGTTTCGCCCGCGACCGTCACGCGTGCCCGCCGGCCACGGGCAACGACCTCGGGAGCGTAATTCGAAAGGTGCTGCCGGTTTCGCCAGCTTTCTCGAGGCTGAGGTGTCCGCCGTTCACTTCGACGGCCCACTTCGCGATCGCGAGGCCGAGCCCGGATCCTCCGATGTCGTCGGTCCGCGAGCGCCCGCCCCGTTCGTACCGATCGAATATCCGCGTTCGGACCTCAGGCGCGATACCAGGTCCGCTATCGGAGACGGCGACGGACGGACCTGCGGCGGTGTCGGCCACACGAATCAGAATCCGGCCACCGACCGGCGTGTACTTGATCGCATTGTCCACCAGGTTGATGAGCGATTGCCGGAGCACCACGCGATCGCCCGATCCGCGCGGCGTGCCGACGGCCTCGACCGTGAGCGACTGCCCCTTTTCTTCTGCGAGCACGCCCAGGTAATTGACGACATCGTCGGCCAGTTCGCGCAGATCGACGACCTCGACGGAGAGCTTCGCCTGCCCGCTTTCGGCGCGCGAGAGCGTGAGCAGTCGATCGACCAGGCCCGAGAGACGATCGGCCTCCTCGAGCATGCTGGCGATGATCGTCCGGTACGCGTGCTCGTCGCGATGTTCGCGCAGCCCCACTTCTCCGACGCTGCGGATCGCGGTCAGCGGCGTGCGCAGCTCGTGCGACACATCGCCGGTGAACCGGCGCATCTGTTCGAACGATGCTTCGAGCCGTCCAAGCGTCTCGTTGAACACGGTCGCCAGCCGCCCCATCTCATCGTCGGGATGGTCGACCGGCAGGCGATCGCTCAGGCGTTCCGCGGTGATGGAGCGGGCGCGGTCCGTCATGCGCTCAATCGGGGCCAACGCCCGTCGGGCGAGCGTGTACCCGCCCAATCCGGCCGCGGCGACCGCGAGCGGCAGGCCGAGCAGCAGCATGAGCCGCAGGTCGCTCAGTTCCTGCCGCATCGGCGCCTCCGAGCGCGCCACCTGGATGATGACCGGCTCGTCGCGGATACGCATGCGACGGCTGAGGATCCGCATCGGGGCGTTTTCGGTCGGGAGCATCACGGCTGCCGTGTCGCCGCGTTCGTCGGCGCGCGCGGCGAGTCCCTGGCTCGACGCCACCTGCCGGCGCATCGCCTCGCCGCTCTGGAGCAGCAGCCCGCGTCCGTCCGGACGCCACACCTGGACCCACGGGAGCTCCTCCTCCCCCACAATCACCTGCGGCTCGGTCCACGTGAACGTGCCGTCGGGGTTGCGGTCGACAGTCGCCGACGCCCACTGAAAGTCCCGCCGCAGCTGCTGATCGAGATACTGCGACGCGCTGCTGCTGACGACGGAGAAGACCACGGCCACATAAACGCCGAGGACCACGATCATCGCGGCGACGTACCACAGCGTCAGCTTGATTCGGACGCCGTGCGAACGCCACCTCGCCGTCACGGCTCGCCTTCCCGGACCATGAATCCCACGCCACGGACCGTGTGAATCAGCTTCACGGGCTGGTCGAGATCCACTTTTCGCCTGAGCCGTGCGATGTGCACGTCGATGACATTGTCGAGCGATGTCGATCGCGCCGTTTCCTTCCAGACGTCGCGCGCAAGCGTCCCGCGCGAGACGGTCTGCCCCTGATGGCGCAGCAGGTACTCGAGCAGCTCGAATTCGCGGACCGTCAGCTCCACCGGACGGCCGCCGCGCAGGACCTTTCGCGTCACGATGTCGACGTCGAGATCGCCGACGCGCAGGCGGAGCGGCTCGCTGACGCGGCCTCGCCTGAGGAGCGCCCGGATCCGGGCGAGCACTTCTTCGAACGCGAACGGTTTGACGAGATAGTCGTCGGCGCCGCCGTCCAGACCGGTCACGCGATCGTCGAGCGTGTCACGCGCCGTCAGGACGAGCACGGGCGTCTTGTCACCGCGCTCCCGAAGTGTTCTGAGAATCTGCAGGCCGTCGCGGCCGGGCAGCATCAGGTCCAGCAGGATGATGTCGAACGTCTCGGTGTTGAGGCGGAAGAAGGCCCCTTCGCCGGTGTGCTCCACCGCGACCTCGTAGTCCTCCCCTTCGAGGCCTTGCCGGAGGGCGTTCGCGACCTTCTGCTCATCTTCGACCACGAGCACCCGAGTAGGCAGGTTGGAGTTGGGCATGCGATATGTGCACCCGGGCTCAGGCAGCCTGCGTGTTACCGGATATCGTAGTCCCCGGCGCGAGCATGGCGCCAGTCATGTCCGCGGTCTCGAGGTGACGGGTCAGGTCGAATTACTGGATGCGAGCCGACATCAACCAGATCAACAGGCCTGCGCTGAACAGCACTGCCCACACGAGCAGTGCGGCCCAGGGCGTACCGTGCTGCGCGCCCGTGCGGCTGATCCTCGTCACTCCGAACAGCATGACAACGGCCGCGATGATGACAAGCAGGAAAGCCACGGAATCAGTTTCGGGTTCTCAAGGGTTCGGGCTGACTCGGGGCAAATTGGTCAAGTTCGTTTGAATAATGGCCAGGTTCGTCCAGATGACAAAAACATCTACCTGAGGGTCCGGCCTGGCAATCATTTCTTTGACACGCCGTCCGATTGCCGCGGCAGCCCTGGAGATTTCGTCTCGCTGTTCACGGCTGAGCACGAATTGGATGTCGCCCATTTCGCCTCCGTCTATTCTGGCAGGCCTCCGGCCCGGGAAGTGCCTCGGCCCGCTCCAGTTCAATCGCGAGCCAAGCGGTTAAAGGTTATCGTCCCCATGGTCGTCGCGGACCCTGCGGGGGCCGGCGCCGCTGGGGTGGCGGGACCCCGTGGCCCTGGCCGCTGCCCGCCACTGGCGGCCGCGAGGCGTGCTGATCGCCGCGCTGGCTTTGCGCGCGACGGGCTGCGTTCACCTTGGCTCGCGCGCGGTCCTCCGCCTTCCGGGCGCGGATCTCCGCGATGCGCTGTGCGTGCGGGACTTCAAGCGCCGCCGGCCGCGCCTGGTAGTCGAAATCAGGCACCGTGACTCGCGGCAGGCGCTTGCCGATCGAGCGCTCGATGTCCCGCAGGCTCCCTTCTTCCTCCGGAGCCACGAGCGTGAACGCCGATCCGGTCAGCTCGGCGCGCGCGGTCCGGCCCACGCGGTGAATGTAGTCTTCCGGTTGCCCCGGCACGTCGAAATTGATGACGTGCCCGAGCGCGGTCACATCGATGCCGCGCGCTGCGATGTCGGTCGCGACCAGCACCCGGTACCTGCCGCTCTTGAATCCGGCGAGGGCGTCGGTTCGCTGCGACTGCGACCGGTTGCCATGAATACGCTCGACCTTCACGTTCTGCTGGGTGAGATACTTGGCGAGTCGATCGGCGCGATGTTTCGTCCGCGTGAAGACGAGTGCGTCCTGCACTTCGCCGGCGCGGAGCAACGCCACGAGCAGCGGCGCCTTGAGCGGCTGCGAGACGGGATAGACCGCGTGGGTGATGCCCGTCGCCGGCAACGCCTTCCGCTCGAGGTTGATCGTCACCGCCTCGTGGAGCATTTCCCTCGACAGCTCCGCAATCGGCGGCGGCATCGTCGCACTGAAGAACAGGGTCTGCCGCTTCTTCGGCAGATGACGCAGCACGCGACGGATGTCTGGAAGAAATCCCATGTCCAGCATCCGATCCGCCTCGTCCAGCACGAGGAATTCGAGCCCTTGGAGCTTCGCGTACGGCGCGCGAAAATGATCCAGGAGCCGGCCCGGCGTCGCGATGATGACGTCAACACCGCTGCGGAAGGCGTGCTCCTGCGGTCCCATGCCGACTCCACCATAGACGGCCGCGCCGGTGAGCGGCGTGTGCACCGCGAGATCGGTGAGGTCCTCGAGAATCTGTGCCGCCAGCTCCCGGGTCGGCGTCAGCACGAGCGCCCGCGTAGTGCCGCGTGGCCTGGTCATCATCTTCTGGAGCAGCGGCAAGAGAAACGCGGCGGTCTTGCCGCTGCCCGTCATCGCACACGCCAACACGTCGCGCCCCTCGAGCGCTGGCGGAATCGCGTCGGCCTGAATCGGTGTCGGTCGCGGAAACCCGAGATCTTTCAACCCCTGGAGCAGATCAGAATGCAGCTTGAAGTGGCTGAATGGCATATGTTCTTCACATTCTCTCCTACCTGAACATCTCCTATGGATGGAATCGTGGCAGGTGAGGCAGGTTCTTGAGATACGCCCTTGAAGATGGAGCGAGCGGAGACTTGTGAAAAGGCGCTAGCCTTCCAGATCGAAGAGCTGTGACAGGGCGGCAATCGCTTCCGCGCGGGAGGCAAACCAGTGTTCCGTCGGCAGGATCGGCAACGAGTCGCCGTCGGCGAATTTCTCCGGCAGCCTGATCAGCGCGAATTTGCGCGTCGCCGGATCTTCGTAAATGACGTGTTTCATGCCGGCCTTGGTCAGGTTACTGCGAGAAGTCGGCGCTCGTCCGTACCTGGTCGAGCGTCACGCCGTGCGTCGTCGCGATTGACTGGACGAGCTGCGCGTCGCACGCCGACAATCGCTGTTGACGGGCGGCCGTGTCCGGTTCGGAAGCAACGTATCGCTGTGCGATCCGAAGCGCAGCCCCGCGGTCCGCCGCCAGATGCTCGCGGTCGCCGGTCCGGCTGAGCTGAAGCCGCCGCGGTGCCTCGAAAGACGTCGCACATAGCGGCGTTCCGTGTCCCTGCTGGACCCACATCATCACGAGCGTCGCGCCGAGCAGCACGGACGCGCCCGCGGAGACCTTGAACCAGGTCACGCGGTCGCGACTTCCCCGCACGGTTGAGCCCGTCACGCGACCAATCGTGGCCTCACCTTGTACAACGCTCGCCACATCAGGCGTGGGAATCCGCTCAGCTCGATCGTTGAGCTCGGGCGGCGTCTTCCTGGACTTCGAACCACTGCGGCGCTCCCACTGGCCGGGCATGGGCATCATTACTGCATCACCTCGTCGACCAGCGTCAATCGAACCGGCCTCCGGCCCGTTCGGCGGGCCACCTCACGCGATTGGTTCCGGTCAGAGGATCACACTACGCGCGATCCCGCCGCGTTGATGTACTAAACTGGACAGTGCCATTGGTCGACTCTGTGAACCCACTGCGCGATATGGAACAGTTCTGCAACCGCTCGATCTGGCAAGTTGGTTGAATGACGAATCGGCTTCGATGGGCTTGGGTATTGTGCGTCGTGGCGCTTTCGGTGGCTCCACCCATGAGGATGGACGCTCAGCCAGAGCTATCGCCGGCCCCGGTTCAGCAACAGACGCCGCAGGCATCCGCGCCGGCTCCAGACGCTCCGAGACCGGCGGCGGAAGAGCGGACGACCTCCAAGAAATCTGCCCTGGGAGAGGAAGGGCCGGTCAGCACGGATTGGAGCGCTCAGTTCGAGTCGCTGCAGCACGCGTTCGTCCGGTTGCCAGTCGCGACGCTTCTGAGTGCCGTTCTGGCATTCCGGCCGCGCCGCCGCGGGACGCCGCCGCGGCAGGCGCCGGTCATTCAGACGCAGATCATTCTGGCCATCGTCGGCGCCATCGTGATGCTGGTCGTCGGCGCGAGCCTGGCACGCGCCTTCGGCATCGTCGGCGCGGCGGGGCTCATCCGCTATCGCGCAAAGATCGAGGACCCTAAAGACGCGGGCGTCATGCTGTCGACGCTGGCCATCGGCCTGGCGTCAGGCGTCGGACTCTACCTGTTCGCGTCCTTTGCCACTATCTTCGTCCTCGGGGTGTTGTGGGCCATCGAATCGATCGACCCTACGCCGTATGCGCTGTTCGATCTCGAAATCGCCACGAAGGACTCAGCGAGCGTCAAAGAGGCGTTCGAAGACGTGCTGCGTCGCCGGCGGATCCCATTCGAGCTCCGGAGCACGTCGGCCGATGCCATCTCCTACGAAGTGAAGTTACCGCTGCACATCAAGACCGACGCGGTGTCGGATGCGCTGATGAACCTGCACCCGGAACGCGATATCAACGTGAAATGGGAGCAAAAGAAGGACATCAAAGCATGAAGCGGAAAACGGTTCCGACGGGCACCTCTTAAGGGATCTCGCGCGGAATGAGGTGGACGGCTGTGGCTTTGACAACCGCAGTCACCATGGCACCTTCCGTGAGCTGCAGCTCATCGCACGCCGGCCTCGTGATCAACGCGCTCAGCGAAAAGCCGCAATCGACTGTCACGCGGACCACGCCGCCGTCTGGCTGTATCGCCGTCACGCGGCCCGTCAACTGGTTGCGCGCGCTCACGTCGCCGCGCGGCGCGGTTTCGAGAATCACGTCCTCGGCGCGGATGCACGCGAACACGGATCGAGGCATGACGGCGGCCTGCGCCACGCGTAGATGCGACGCGCCGACGCGCACCGTCACGAGACCGTTGCCGCTGTCGACGATATCTCCTGGAACGACCGTCTCGACCCCGACCGACGCTGCTACGGCCAAATCGAATGGTCGGCTGAACACCTCGTGGATCGGCCCGACCTGGCGGATGTAGCCGCCCGACAACACGGCCATCCGGTCGCCGAGGGTCAGCGCATCGACGCGATCGTGGGTGACCACCACGCTCGGCACATCGATCGATCGGAGAAACTGACGCAATTCGAGTCGCATCGGATCTCGCAACGGCAGGTCGAGGGCGGCAAGCGGCTCATCCAGCAGGATCAGGCGTGGATCTCGCGCCAGCGCGCGTGCCAGGGCGACGCGTTGCCGTTCGCCTCCTGAGAGTTGCGTGGGCAACCGTTGGGACATTCCCTCGAGATGGACCGTTCGCAAGATGGTTTCCGCACGATCGCGTGTGTGGGAGCCCGCGTCCATCCCGAATCGAATGTTCCCCTCGACGGTGAGATGTGGAAAGAGGCCGTAATCCTGCGCCACGTACGCGAGGCGGCGCTGCTGCGGCGAACGGTTGATCCTGGCCGCCCGGTCGAACCAGACCTCCTCGCCGAACCGGATGAACCCTTCCTGCGGACGATCCAATCCAGCGAGGCAGCGCAAGATGGTGGTCTTTCCCGATCCCGACGGACCGAAGAGCACCATGACGCGGTGGTCGCCGGCGTCCAGCTCCAAATCGGCACGGACGCTGACAGTCGGCGCAAGCCGCCTGAGAAACGACGCTACGAGCCGGCCGGCCATGCCCGTCCTGAATGCCGCTGCAGACGGTAGGTCATCGCCAGCACGACGAACGAGAACACGAGCAGGAGCGCGGCCGTCCGGCCGGCCCGCGCGTAGTCGAGCGCCTGTACGTCGTCGTAAATCGAAATGGAGACCGTGCGTGTCGACCCCGGAAGATTGCCGCCCACCATGAGCACGACCCCGAACTCGCCGACAGTGTGCGCGAAGCTCAGGACCACGCCCGCGACGATGCCGGGTCGAGCCAATGGCACCACGATGCGCGTGAAGGTCCGGACGCGTGACGCTCCGAGGCACCACGCCGCCTCGATCAGATTGCGGTCGACGGCCGCAAAGGCTGCGGCGAACGGCTGAACGGCGAACGGCAGGCTGTACAGCACCGAGGCGGCCAGCAGCCCTTGAAAAGAAAAGACGATCCGACTTCCAGTGATCGCCTCGTACGCGTGGCCAACAGGGCTCCGCGGTCCCAGCGCCACGAGGACATAGAATCCCAGCACGGTCGGCGGCAGCACGAGCGGCAGCGCGACGAGCGCGTCGACGGCCCATCGGCCACGCCGGTGCGAGAGCGCGAGCCAACCCGCCAGCGGGAGTCCGACCACGAGCAGGATCAGCGTGGTGGCTGTCGCCAGACGGAGACTGAGGACGATGGCCGACCAATCCACGGGCTTTGCGCTCCTGTAAGCGACCGTTTCGGAAATCTGCGCGCAGGCTCCGTTCAGACGCGCGGCGTCAGGGACGGGCGGCCGACGCCGCCGGCCGCCCTGAATCCGGCACCAGCATGCGGATCATGCCGTCCTGCCTCGACGTCACGAAGAGCTCGCCGTCCCGGCTGCGGCCGAAGTGCAGGTCAGCGCGGGTGACGATCGCGCGGTTCGTCGCTTCGATGAGTTCCCTGAACGTCACATACGTACGCGCGCCGCCAGCGTTGCGCACGTAGAGTTGAAGTTCTTCGATTGGCGCCACCGTTTCGGGAATGCCATCGTCCGCCTTCTTCATCGCCGCCAGGTCGGCCACGAACAGGCGTCCCCGGACGATGTCGCCAAAGACGAACTTGCCGCGGAGCGCAGGGATGCGGCCGTGATAGGCGAAGCCACCCGTCACCGCCTGCCCCTCGTCGTGGTCGTACATCGCGACCGGGTAGGTGAACTCGTCCTTCACCCGGCCGTCCAGGATCTCGGCAGGCAGGGCGAAGAGCTGATTGAGGGCGCCGCCGGGTCTCGTGACGCCGTTCTCGAAATATCCCTCGCGCTTCATCCAGCCGTAATTGCGGCCCTCGTGAACGATGTTGATTTCCTCGATGTTGTTCATCCCGATGTCCGACGCGAACATCGTCCCGTCGGTGAGATCCCAGGACAGCCTGTGAGCGTTCCGGAATCCGTACGCGTAGATTTCGCCGAGGGTCTTCGGATCGCCGTCCGCGGCGAACTTGTTGATCGCCGGAATCGTGTAATCGCCCAGCCCTTTCATTCCTCCGGACACGGAAGGACTGCGTGGGTCGATGCGGAGAATGGCACCGACGACGGTGTCGAGGCGCTGCGTCTGACCGGGATTGTTCGCATTCGGTCCCCCGCCGTTGCTGAATCCCATATCGCTGCCGCTCGTGTAAAGCAGGCCGTAATCGGCCGCACCAGGCTTCGCTGTCGGGTTGAATTCGACGTCGCCGAACGGGTGAGTGAGCGTGGTGACGATATGGGCCACGCGGAGCAGTTCACGTCTGGTGCCCTCGAAGGTGTTCGCCGCGGGGTTCGTGGCGCGCCACTCCGTGATCACGTCGTGGTAGTTCGTATCGGCCGGCGTGAATCCCGGCGGGGTGAAGTTCGGGGTCGCGGGATTGCCCATCGCGCGCTCGGCGTGCACTGTGTAGAACAACCCGTTCCGCGCGAATTCCGGGTGAAAGGCGAATCCGATGAACCCGCTCTCCAGCCTGTTGTAGACGGCAAACGGAAACGCCGCACCGACGTTCGCATATACAGAGGGCTGGTTGTTGCGATCGAGCAGGTACAACAGCCCACGCGAGTCGTTGGCGAACCGGCGGCCGTCGGGAAGGTCGCGGACGAAACTGACGCGTGCCCAGCCGGCCGGCATCACGTCCTGGTCGGCGGGACGCAGCCCTCGCGTATCTGGCAGGCGCACGAGCTCCCTGATCTCCACGCTCAACCCACGTTTCACGATCGGAGCCGGAATCGGATTGGTGATTTGCGCGTGGATGACGCCTGCTGCAATGAGCGCCACAAACAGAAGCACAACGAGCGGCAATGGTGTACGCACAAGCCCCCCTTTCGAAGCTCTAGAACACAAACTTCAGTGCGAGTTGCACGACGCGCGGATCGAACGCGGTCGTAATGGACCCGAAGTTCGCGGCTCCGGCCACGGCGTTTGGCATGCCGAGGTTCGGCGTGTTCAGGAGATTGAACACCTCCGCCCGGACTTCAATCGCCTGATTGGCCCCTACGGGGATCCGCCTGATGAGCGCGAAATCCACGTCTCGATACGACGGTCCACGAACAGGATTCCGCGATGCCGAGCCGATCGTGAACGGCGCGGGAGTAGCGAAGGCTGCGGTGTTGAACCATTGACCGGGCGTCCGCTGGTCGGCCGGCAAGGTCGGATCGCCGACGAGATCCGGCCGCTGCACGCCGTAGCCGGCGAACGCATTGGAATTTGTCACCTGGGTGACCGCGACCGGGACACCCGACTGGAGAGTGACGAGGGACGCCATGGTCCAGTCGTTCGCGACCGCTCCAAGCACACCATGCAGCTGTCGGGCGCGACCCGCACCCGCGGGCAGATCCCATACCAGCGACGATACGAAAACATGGGGAATGTCCCCCGTCGAGTAGTCGCGCTCGAGCGCCCGATTGAAGCTGTCCGCCACCGGATAGTTCGCGATCGGCCCGGTCAGGATCGACGCGTCGAAGACCGACGAGGCATCGTCCAGGAGCTTGGATCGGGTGTAGGCGACCGAATACGACAGCCCGCGCGCGAGCCGCTGCCGAAGGCTCAACTCGATACCTTGATAGCGCGTCGTGCCGAGGTTGTTGCGGTACAGGCTCACCGTCGTGTAGGCCGGATAAGGCTTGAGAAGTTGCGCCATGGGAATAGTCGGATCGCCGAGCGACGACGACCGGGGGATGAGGCCGAAGTACGGATTCGGGACCCGCTGGTTCAACGCTGCGCCGAGCGCCAGCTGGTCGACGGACAGTTGATTGAGGTTCGTGTCGGGGATGCCGACGTGGGTGATGTTCGAACCTACGTACGCGGCTTCGAAGGTCGTATTGGTGGACAACTCCCGCTGCACGGCCACGTTCCACTGCTGCACGTAGCCCGACCCGAGCGTGCCATCGACTGCGAACACTCCCTGACCAAGACCCGCCGTGGGCGTCAACGGGATCGGCGCGACGCTCGGGCCGTTCTGCAGGACGAACGCCGGCGAGATCGTGTCGAGCGCACGCTGCGAGACCGTCTGCAGGAACGGAAACGTCGGTGTCGTGAACGGCGTCGTGATCCCCGCCATCTCGATCCAGATCAGTCCGTATCCCGAACTGAGGATCGTCTTGTCCGTCAGCCGGTAGACTACGCCGAAGCGCGGCCCGAAGTTGTCCTTCTTCAGCGGCCGCACCGGATTCGCGCCCGGATATTCCAGCTGCTGGGTCCGGAGGTTGAAGACGGCCGTCTGACCGTTGATCTCGGTCGACGGAAAATTCAGCGTATACCGCAGGCCGGGATTGATGGTCAGCCGGTCGGACACCTTCCAGTCGTCCTGGACGAAGTACTCCTGGAAATGCGCCCGCTCCTGGATTTCCGCCTGCTGCAGGTCGATGGAGAAGAGCTGAACCTGGCCGAGAAGAAAGCTCGCAAGCGGCGTTCCCGTGTTGGGCACGCCCGGCAAATCACTACCGAGCGCATTGAAGGTGAAGGATCCGGTAGGCGAGGGGGGCTGAATGACGTTGAGCCGCTCCCACCGCCAGTCCATGCCCGTCTTCAGGGTGTGGCGCCCCTTCAACCATGTCAACGAATCGGCCACCTCCGAGACGCTCGTATGGAAGTTCGAGGCGGTGTTCGGCGGCGACCCGAGCTGCTGGTAGCCGCCAATCAGAAACGCCGGCAACGTGTTGGAGAACCGGGCCGTCGAGGGGATCCCGGGAATGCTGAGGGCGGCTCCGGCCGACGTCGAGAGCTGGGCTGCGGTCCGCCCGACGGTCCGCCGGGTGTCACCAATCCGCAACTCGTTCAGAAGAGTATTCGAGAAGGTGTGCTGGTAGTTCGAGGCAAACGCCCAGGCGGTCGTGTCCTGCGGCCCCGGCGTGCCGCTCGTGACGCCGCTGCCATCGGGGAACGGCGTGACCGGCACGAAGCCGTCGCGAAAATACGAAACGCGGCCGAACATCTGATCGCGATTCGCCGCGAACTTGTGATCGATCCGTGCGTCCCACTGATCCTGGCTGTCGATCTCGGCTTCCGTGCGGCTGTAGTTGTTCGCCACGCCGGGCGAGGTAGGCAACGGATATCGCTGCAACAGCGCCAGCGCCACCGGGTCCATTCGGGCAATCGGAATGGTCCCATCGGCAAACGCCGAGCGGCTCGATCCGACCGTCGTGGCCGGGTCGAAAATGCTCGGCACTCGCCCACCGATCGCTTCCGAGAAGATCCCCTGCCGCTGCAGCAGCGTCGGAACCCCAGAGATCACCGTGCGGCCGATGGACTGCCGCTGCCCCTGGTAGTCGACGAAGAAGAACGTGCGGTCCTTCACCAGCGGTCCGCCAAGGGTGCCACCGAACTGGTTCCGCCGGTACTCCGGCTTGACCGGATTCGCCGATTGAAAGAAATTCCTCGCGTTCAGCGCTTCGTTGCGGAGGAACTCGAAGCCAGCGCCGTGAACGACATTCGCGCCGGCCTTCGTGGTCAGGTTGACGACGCCGCCGTTGAA